>R21__coassemble_384_pt1 | contig 36982 bp, 34 predicted proteins | sample R21__metabat2_high_PE_032 | metagenome-assembled genome bin R21
ATATAGTGTTATATGTTATATATTATAAAATATAAGAAAAATCCTCGTGTTTTCACGAGGATTTTTTGTTAGTTGAATAAGAGAATTATTCAAGTTCGAACGCACCTGTATAAAGCTGGTAATAAACGCCTTTTTCTTCAAGAAGCTTTTCGTGGCTTCCGCGTTCAATGATGGAACCATTATCAAGAACCATGATAACGTCTGAGTTTTTAACGGTTGAAAGTCTGTGAGCAATAACGAATACCGTTCTTCCCTCCATGAGTTTATCCATACCTTTTTGAACGATTGCTTCGGTTCTTGTATCGATTGAAGATGTTGCCTCGTCAAGAATCATAACCGGTGGGTCGGCAACTGCCGCTCTTGCAATTGACAGGAGCTGGCGCTGACCCTGCGAGAGATTTGATCCGTTATTTGAAAGTTCTGTATCGTAACCGTCAGGCAAACGCGTTATGAAGTCATCAGCTCCGGCGAGCTTGGCGGCTTCAATGCATTCTTCATCAGTCGCATCAAGCCGGCCGTAGCGTATGTTTTCCATTACGGTTCCGGAAAACAGATTCGTATCCTGAAGAACGAGGCCGAGTGAACGCCTTAAATCGTCTTTTTTGATTTTATTGACATTTATGCCGTCATATCTGATTTTTCCGTCATCAATGTCATAAAAGCGGTTTATGAGATTGGTGATAGTTGTTTTTCCCGCACCTGTTGCGCCTACGAATGCAACCTTCTGACCGGGCTCTGCATAAACTGAGATATTATGAAGAACATCTTTGCCTTCAACATATCCGAAGTCAACGTCAATCATTCTGACGTCTCCTTTAAGGAGAGTATAGGTTATAGTTCCGTCGGCCTGATGGGGATGCTTCCATGCCCATGTACCTGTTCTTTCGGGAACCTCTTTTATAGTTCCGTCTTCTTCAATTTTGGCGTTGACGAGTGTAACATATCCGTCATCAGTTTCGGGGAGCTCATCAATAAGTTCAAATACCCGGCCTGCACCGGCTGAAGCCATGACGATTGAATTAATCTGCTGGGACAGCTGATTGCAGTTGCCTGTAAATTGCTTTGTCATATTAAGGAACGGCACGAGGACTGTTATATCCAGGGCAAAGCCCGAAAAACTTATGTTTTTGACACCTGAAAGCATTAATACTCCGCCGACGAGAGCTGTTGTGACATATAGAATATTTCCTATATTACCGAAAATCGGACCTAATGTGTTCGCATAGGCGTGAGCGCGGTAAGAATCCTCGAAAAGCTTGTTGTTGACTTTGTCGAAATCTTCAACGCTTTTATCTTCATGGCAAAATACTTTAATAACTTTCTGGCCGGACATCATTTCCTGAATAAATCCCTCGGTTTCGGCTGTGGCTTTTTGAGATTTCATAAAGTATTTTGCACTGCCGCCGCCGACTTTTTTCGCCACAAATATCATCGCAATGACTCCGATAAACGGCACAAGTGCAAGATAGAAGCTGAAGTACAGCATAATAGCTACGCATACAAGTACAATTGCTGTGCATCTGATAATTGTCGGGATACTTTGCGAGACGAACTGTCTTAATGTGTCAATATCATTTGTGTAATGACTCATGATATCGCCGTGTTTATTTGTATCAAAGTATCTTATGGGGAGATCCTGCATGCCGTCAAACATTTCCTGGCGGAATTTATTAAGATATCCTTGAGTCATAATAGCCATAAGCTGGGTTTCAACAGTTACGCTTATTAAAGAGAGAATATATAGAATCAGTAATACCAGAATGTACGGAATTATTTCCTGTTTTGCGCTTACCCAGTCGCCGGTTGTATACCATTTTTCAATTCCTTTAAGGACGTTCTGGATAAAAAGCGAAGGAATTGAGGAAACAATTGCCGAGAAAAGTATACATGCGAATGTGAGAGGAGCCATTTTGGGATAGTATTCAAAGAGCTTTTTAACAGCGCGGCCGAGGGACTTCATGCTTCCGGGATTATTTATTTTCTGCTTATTCATCCTGGTCACCTCCGCTTGTTTGCTGCTCAAAAATCTCGCGGTAAATTTCGCTCGATTTTAAGAGGTCTTCATGTTTTCCCTGAGATACAATACGGCCGTTATCCATAACAAGGATAAGGTCGGCATCCTGAACGGACGCGACTCTCTGAGCAATAATGATTTTCGTGGTTTCGGGGATATATGATTTGAAGCCTGCACGGATAAGTGCATCGGTTTTCATATCAACAGCCGACGTTGAGTCGTCAAGAATAAGTATTTTAGGTTTTTTGAGAAGTGCACGGGCTATGCAAAGGCGTTGCTTTTGTCCTCCTGATACATTCGTTCCACCTTGTTCGATGCGGGAATCATATCCGTCTTCCTTTGCTTCAATATATTCGTCAATCTGTGCCAGACGGCATGCATTACGGATTTCCTCATCTGTTGCAGTTTCATTACCCCAGCGGAGATTATCCCTGATTGTTCCCGCAAAGAGAAGGTTTTTCTGAAGAACTACTGCAACGGCGTTTCTTAAAGCATCAAGGTCATATTCTTTTACGTTTATTCCGCCGACTTTAACTTCGCCGACAGTTACGTCGTAAAGGCGCGGGATAAGTTGAATTAATGATGTTTTTCCGGTACCTGTTCCGCCTAAGATTCCGACGGTCATACCGGATTTAATATTGAGATTAATATCTGCCAGAGCATATTTTCTTGCTTTACTTGAGTATTTAAATGATACGTTATTAAACTCAATTGAGCCATCTTTGACTTCAGTTACAGGATTTTCGGGATTTATTATCGAACTTTCTTCGCTCAAAACTTCTGTAATACGGTTTGCAGCTTCTGCGGAGATTGTTATGATAACATAAATTGCTCCGACCATCATAAGGCTCATCAAAACCTGCATGCCGTAAGTAAGCATAGCTGAAATCTGACCGACATCTATAGTTGTTCCCTGATTTGTAATAATAGTTTTCGCTCCGAAGAGTAAAACAAAAACCATATTGAAATAAATGCAAAATTGCATCAGAGGATTATTGATTGCAACTATTCTTTCGGCGGTTGTAAATTCTTTTGCTATTGCGGATGATGCCGCATTGAATTTGACTTTTTCATATTCTTCGCGTGCAAAGCCTTTGACGACTCTCATTGCCTGAACGTTTTCTTCAATGGATTCGTTCATCTTATCGTATTTTTTAAATACGGCTTTGAACGCGGGCATGGCTTTTTTCGCAACCAGGATAAGTCCGCCGAGCAGGACAGGAATAATGACAACAAACAGCGTTGCGAGAGAACCTCCCATAATATAAGCCATGATTACTGAAAAGATTATCATTAACGGGCATCTGACGGCTGTTCTTATTATCATCATGAATGACATCTGAACGTTTTGAATATCTGTTGTCATTCTCGTGACTAATGAGGATTCCGAGAATTTATCAATATTTGCGAATGAAAAACTCTGAATTTTTTCAAATATGTCGTGACGGAGATTTTTGGAAAACCCCGAAGAGGCTTTGGCGCAGGTAAAACCTGCTGTTCCGCCGAAGCTGAGCGAAATGATTGCCATTATGACAAGCGTAAGACCTGTCTTAACGACTTCGGACATTTCGGCTCCTGCTTTGATGGCATTAACGAGGTTGGCTGTAATAAAGGGGATAGCGCACTCCAGCCCTACTTCGCCTATGATGAGAATAATCGTTAGAATTGTAGGTTTTTTATACTCTCTTATACTTTTTGCAAGTGTTTTAATCTGATGCAATGCTTTGATTTAACTCCTTTTTGTAATGTTTGTACGGTATTATACCTTGAACGGGAAAAAACTGTTTAATTAATTATTAATTCTACGGCACTCCAGATAGAATCTTTTTTCATCCGCATGACCGATGGAAAAGCTTTTTTTAGGATACGGACCGAAATGTTCAATACTTTCAAAGAGCTCCTGTTTATTAAGCGCCGGGAGCATAATGGTGACACATCCGCTGCGTTTGGCCATTTCAATGGCGGTTTCGTCATTGTGGATATAATCGATTTTTCCGCCGTGAGCTTTAATATATTCCCGGCAGAAGTCCTCAGCATTCTGAACTGTCTGCCCGTATGAATTTTTTCCTTGAAAAACTTTGCGTATTTTGCTGTTGAACTGCTTTTCAAAGTCGGTGGTATCGGTATCAAAAATTACTCTGTGAATGGGCTCGAATACGATTGAATCATCTAAAATATTAACAATTTCAACAAGGGCATATTTATCGCCGCATTTTTTTGCAGTCGCCAGGGAATGATTTCCGTCACCCACAGCTAAAAAAATATTTTCCGAGTTATCCTCAAGAGATTTAATTTCGGCTTCTATGGCATTTGCGGCAATTCCTTGAAAGGCATAGCCGGAAACATGTCCGCCGTTGGAGTTCAAATCAAAGTCATAAATTTTCCGGATACCGTCAAAATTCATTTTGACAAAATCCCGGCATGACCCTATCAGCATATTGACTTTATCGTTAATAAAGACCATAACGTGCGGTAATTCAAGAGGCGCGGCTTTTCTTATTGCTACGCGCGGCGGGAGACGGTCTTCAACGGTTCCTTCAGTTGCACGGATTCTCGATATGGAATTCGCAGAATAATCGTATTCGTCAAGATCAATTGCGCCAATAAGACCGCGGCGGATAACACCTGAAGGGAGTGTTCTTTCAAGATAAATAAAACTGTCTTTGATTATATCAAAAATACCTTCATCAAGGTATTTTTGCATATTTGCATTCAGAAGCTCCGGAGAGGGGGCATCGGTTGAATTAAGATAAGCTTCAGGAAGAATCATGTTTAGAGTGCTGGGGGTATCACCGATGTACCTTTTGAGAGCATCCCAGTATTCAGGTTCTGATGTGTGCTGATCGCAGGCTATGCAGCTCCATTTCTGCATATCAATTGATTCTTTTGGAATTAATATGTCTGTTTTATTAAAAATCATATAGCATTTTTACGCGCAAACCGGCCATATTATAAAAAATATAGCCGGTTGCTTTGTATTTAAATTAAAAATAATAATTAAAAATAATAATTGGAAAATTATTTTGTTCCGAAGATTCTGTCTCCGGCATCACCTAGACCGGGAACAATGTATCCGTGGTCATTAAGATGGTCGTCAAGAGCTGCAACGAAAATGTTTACATCCGGATGATCTTCCTGCATTTTTTTTACGCCTTCCGGGGCGCCTATAATACTCATGAGCTTGATATGAGATACGCCGTCATCCTTAAGGAATTGAATTGCAGCAGAAGCTGAACCGCCGGTTGCAAGCATCGGGTCGACTACGATTACTTCTCGCTCCGTGATATCAGGGGGCATTTTGTAATAATATTTAACAGGTTCAAGCGTTTGAGGATCACGGAAAAGACCTATATGACCGACTTTAACGTTCGGCATCATGTTAACCATTCCGTCCACCATACCGAGACCAGCGCGGAGAATAGGGACTACTGCAAGCTTTTTGCCTTGAATTCTGCGGCATTTTGCAAGAGCTACAGGCGTTTGAACGTCAACTTCTTCGAGAGGAAGATCGCGCGTTGCTTCATAACACATAAGCATTGCAATTTCAGAGATTAATTCGCGAAATTCTTTTACGCTCGTCTTTTCATCGCGAAGGATGGAGAGCTTATGCTGAATTAAGGGATGGTCAAATACGCATACGTTGCTCATATTGTTTCTCCTTATTTAATTACTATCTTGAATAATATAACACTATGCAGCGAATAATAAAACGAATTTTTTATGACGTTTTTTTGCTACATTTTGTAATGTTAGGTGTTTTCACGGGCAAGTCGTTCATTTCGTTCACGTTCTGCCTGAGATAGTCTTAAATAGACCGGTAAAAGGCTGTTAGAATTATACTTTTGTAAAAGCTTATCGGGAGATAAGGCAGATACTATTTCTTCTGCAGCCATTGCGACTCCGAAAGCTGATTGGTACTTCAGGTTTTCAGGAGCAGTATCAAACGGAAGGGAGGCGGCTTGAAATGCTTTTGCAGTAAGGTCGGCGCCGTCGCCTAAAAGAAGAACAGGAGAAGGGAGCGCTAAATTCCGTATTTCCGATATAAGTTCATTTATACCGATAGGTCTGTCATCAGTTATCCGTGCCGGCTTGCCGTTTTTTATTTCAAAAAGGGCGTTATATATCTGATTGCGTCTTGCATCCATACAGCAGCAGATGTAACCGCCGCGTTCAGTTCCGTTATATGCCATGCCGAGAAGAGTGGAAATTCCGATACAGGGTTTATTCAATGCCCAGCCGAGGCCTTTAACTGTTGCTATTCCGATTCTTATGCCGGTGAATGAACCCGGACCGCAAGCCACGGCGAACGCGTCGATATCTTTCATAGAAAAATCACAGTTTTTAAGCATATCTTCAGCCATAGGGAGAAGAGTTCTTGAATGAGTGAGATTTGAGCATTGCGTGCTTTGAGCAATGAGGCGGGTACCTTCAGTTAAACAGACTGATGCAGCTATCGCTGATGATTCAAATGATAATGTCAGCATATTGTTATTTTCCTTTCACAGTCTCCTAACTTTTCAATGGTAACTGTTGTTTCGTCACCGGAAAAGGCATCTTCAACATTTTCGCTCCATTCAACTGCACAAATGGCACCTCTTGAGATATAGTCTTCCCAGCCGATATCAAAAAGCTCATCGGAAGAAGATAGTCTGTACATATCAAAATGAATAAGATCGCAGCCGTTTTTACCGGGATACTCATTGACAATTGTGAATGTGGGGGAGTTAACATGCGCGTCAATTCCCATTCCCCGCGCCATTCCGCGGACGAATGCTGTTTTACCGGCACCCAGGTCTCCATACATTGCAACAACGCTTCCCCCCGGAAGTTTTGATGAAAATTCTGCACCTATTTGTTCGGTATCAAGTTCTGATTTGCTTATATATTCCTGCGCCATATTTTGCTCTTTCTGCGAATAAAAGTTTACTTTGAGTTCATATTATATCACTCCTAAGGGCGTTGCGTAAATATCAATATTATGGTAAAATTCCGTCGTATGAAAAAAATAAAGACGTTTACAAAACAGTTCTTTGAAAGAGCTGATATATTTCTGCTTGTTATTTGCACTGTTTGCGCGATATTCGGCGTTTTTATGGTTAGAAAGGCTGTTATTGCGATGGCGGCTGGTAATTGGCTTACTAATCCGACAAAATATGTGCTTGTTCAGGTTTTTTCAATTGTTTTGGGAATCGGTTTTTTTGTTTTAATGACGGTTATGGACTCCGATCTTTTGGGAGAACAGTGGAGAATTCTGTGTCTTATTAATGTGCTGCTTCTGGTGGCGCTTGTTGTTTTCGGAGCTGATGATGGTACAGGTAATAAATCCTGGATAAGATTTGCAGGAATCGGAATTCAGCCGTCTGAGGTCATTAAGATAATCTATATTATTGTTGCAGCGAAACAAATGACGTATCTCAAGCAGTACCGCGATATCAATTCGTTTATGTCAATTCTTCAGATGGCGGGGCATTTGGTAATTGTTTTTGGGGCGATAGTTGTTGTTTCTTCAGACCTCGGTTCGGCATCTATTCTTCTCGTTATATTTCTCGTCATGCTTTTTTGCCTGGGAGTAAAGTTATACTGGTTTGCATTAGGCGCAGCAGGTGTCGCGGCAGTTATACCGATTCTCTGGACGTATTTTTTAAAGGATTATCAGAAAAAGCGTCTTCTTTCGCCGTACGATGAGTCTATTGACCCTGATGGATGGGGGATTTCATGGCAGACGAAGCAGTCAAAGCTGACGCTTGCGTCAGGCCGTTTGACAGGTGTTGATGAGGACCATACGAGAACTGTTTTTACAGGTAAGCATACGGATTTCATTTTTTCAACAACCGGTGAAACGCTTGGCATGATTGGATGTATTATTATTATAATTCTTCTCTGCATAATAGTTGTTCATATAGCAAAGGTCGGGCTTAACTGCGGAAGAACTTATGATATGCTCCTTTGCATGGGAGTGGCGGGCGCAATCGGAGCGCAGATGTTTATTAATATCGGAATGTGCATTGGTATTACACCTGTTATTGGCATTACGCTTCCGTTTTTCAGCTATGGAGGGTCTTCAATGGTTACAATGTATGCTGCCGTTGGGATTGTATCGGGGGTAAAGTATAAGCCTAAGCCTCAGCATACGGCATTAACTTAAAGAAAGGTAAAAAAATGTTTAACAGACAGTCAGCAAAAATATGTGCAAAGAATATAGTTAAATCGTCCCACCCGAGTATGATTATTATGGGTGCGATTTTTACGGCTATTTCTATTGTTTTTAATGCATTGTCCTCGCGTGTGCTTAGCACGAATATGACGGAAGAGAATATGATGCGGCTTTATAATGCAAGCGTTAAAGGGAATTATGAGTCTGTAATGAATATGATTGAAGCTTCAAGCCCGTCGCCGTTTGGGAAATTTTTAGCTTGTTTGATAATGATTGTTATGTGGGTTGTCGCAGCTGGTTTTGTAATTTTTATTATGAATACAATCCGTAAAAGTGAAGCAGTAGCTTACGGTAATATTCTGGATGGATTCAGCTTCGGCGGGAAAATTGTTCTGTTAATGCTTGTGCAGTATTTTTTAATAACGCTTGGGACGTGTTTGCTTGTGATACCGGGTATTATTTTAAGCTTTGCATACCGTCAGGCGCTTTATATTCTTGTAGATGACCCTGAAAAGGGAATAAGGCAGTGCCTGAGGGAGAGCCGAATGATGATGAGAGGCCATAAATGGGAGCTTTTTGTTCTTGATTTGTCTTTTATCGGATGGAAGCTTTTGTCGGCAATTACGATGCTTGCCAATATTTGGGTAGCTCCGTATACAGAGACAGTTTATTTTGAATATTATGAGCATGTGGCAGGTAAAAATCTTGCTTTCTCTGTGGTATAAAATAAGTATAAATGGTTCTTTAAAGGCTTGCATTTGGCAAGCCTTTTTTATATAATTAATTAGCATTAATTGTAGGCAATCTTATGCGGATTTATCTGTAGATTGCTTTTGATTATTACAAGAATACATTATTTAAGGAGAAAAAGAATGAAAAAGAAAATGACTTTCGCTCTGGCATTCTGCAACCGCGGATTTATGCCCGGAGAGCTGATTTATGAAGCAAGAGAGGATATGATTAAGGCAGTAACAGATGCCGGTTATGATTATATTGCAATGGATGCTGAGCTTACGCGTTTTGGTGGAATTGAAACGCGTGATGAAGGTCTTCTTTATGCAAAGTTCTTAAAGGAACATGACGGTGAATTTGATGGCGTTATATTCTCAATGCCTATTTTCGCAGATGAAAACGGTGCTATTACGGCTCTTCGGGATGCGGGAGTTCCTATATTAATGCAGGCATATCCTGATGAAATAGGGAAGATGGATTTTGCTCATCGAAGAGATGCATTTTGCGGGAAATTTTCTGTAACGGATGTTTTTACGCAGTATCAGGTTCCGTTTACGGTTCTTAAGCCGCATGTTGTTCATCCGCTTTCGCCTGCATTTAAACAGAATCTTAAAGATTTTGCAGCAATTTGCCGCGTTGTTAACGGAATGAAGCGCTGTTCTATCGGTTGCATCGGAGCCAGAACGACGGCTTTTAAGACTGTCCGTTTTGATGAAATTACGATGGAAAAATATGGCATTACTGTCGAGAGTTTTGATTTATCCGAGCTTGTTTTCAAGGTAGGTCAGTTATCAGATAATGACGCAAAGGTTACGGCCAAGAAGGCAGCTCTTGAGGCGTATACTGACTTTTCAGGAGTAACTGAGGAGAAAAAGAATACTCTTGCCAAGATATCTGTTGTAATTGATGAATACATTGAAGAGTACCATCTTGATGCGATTGCTCTCCGTTGTTGGAACGAGATGGAGCAGATTATGAGAGTTTGCCCGTGCGTTCTTCTTTCAGAACTTAATGACCGCGGAATTGCAGCTTCCTGTGAAATAGATATGTGCTCCGCAATTACTATGCGCGCAATGGCTCTTGCATCTGAAACGCCTACAACTGTTCTTGACTGGAATAACAATTATGGTGATGACGAGAATAAGGTTATTCTTTTCCATTGCGGTCCTGTTCCCAATACTCTTATGACTGATAAGGGTAAGGTTACCTCTCATAAGATGTTTGATAAGACTGATGCCGGTTCGGGTTGCGGAACCTGCGAAGGCAGAATTAAGCCGGGCGATATTACTATTGCTAATTGTCAGACGAAGGACGGAAAGATTGTAGTTTATGCATCTGAGGCAAAGTTTACGGATGATCCTATTGAGCCTGAATTTTTCGGATGCGCAGGTGTTGCTGAACTTGACAATATGCAGGATAAGATGATTAGGCTTGCCCGCGGAGGTTTTAAACATCATACGTCTGTCGGTCTTGGTCATATGAAGAGTGTTCTTGAGGAAGCTTTCACAACATATTTGCACTATGATTGGGTGGATATTGACTGATTAATTTTATTTTAATTTGAATTACACCGCCGCGCTTTGCGCGGCGGTAAAAAGTATAAAAGGAATTTACTATGAAAATAGCTGGACTTGATATCGGAACAACAGGATGCAAATGTACTGTTTTTGATGAAAACGGGAAAAAGTTAGGGAATTCTTACAGAGATTATCCCGTAAAAAGGGCTGTGAGCGGGCATGATATTGATGTATCTCAGATTATGGCCGGAGTTTACGGCGCAATTGGAGAGATGACGAAGCTTTATCCCGATATAGAGGGAATAGGTGTTACGAGCTTTGGGGAAACGTTTGTATTTACAGATGATAAGGGTGAACCTCTCCATACAGCTATGGTGTATACTGACCCCAGGGGAGCTGATGAGTGCAGAGAACTTGAGGAAAAGCTTGGAGCTGCGCATATCGCGGAGATTACAGGTTTGAGGCCGCATGAAATGTATTCTGTTTCTAAGATGATGTATATAAAAAAGCATCATCCGGAAATTTATGAAAAAGCAAAGCATGCTTTTCTGATGGAGGACTATGTTGTTTTCCATCTTACGGGTATCGCGCAGATCGATTATTCTCTGGCAACGCGGACGATGGCGTTTGATATTTCAACGCTTGCCTGGTCAGAGGAGATATTTCAGGCGGCAGGGATTGACGTGAAATTAATGTCAAAAGTAGTGCCGACCGGTACGGAAGCCGGAGTTGTAAGTCCTGAAGCCGCCCGTGAAACAGGGCTTGCAAAGTCAGCGAGAGTTGTGTCAATTTCTCATGATCAGGTAGCTGCGGCAGTCGGAGCCGGCGCATTTGACGGTTCTGTTGCAGTTGACGGAGCAGGAACCGTTGAATGCCTGACGCCGATATATGACTCCATGCCGAATATTGATGTTATGTATAAAGGATATTTTTCGGTTGTGCCATATGTTATTCCGGGTTCGTATGTTGCATATGCATTTTCATATACTGGCGGTGCGCTTGTTGATTGGTGTATAAAAACGTTTGCGGCAAAGGAGAAAGAAGAGGCAAAGGCGAAGGGAATTTCTGCCAATGAGCTTTTGGAAAAACAATATCTTGATTATTGCCGTGATCATGAAATCGATGATAAAGCTCCTACGGGGCTTTTGGTCCTTCCGCATTTTGCAGGAGCTGCAACGCCGTATATGGATACAGGTTCTAAGGGTGCAATAATCGGGCTGACTGCCGGGACAGGGCTTCCTGAAATTTATAGAGCTTGCCTTGAGGGAGTCGCGTATGAAATGTATCTAAATTATAAAGCTCTTTTTGGATCAGGAATCAGATTCAGTAAACTGAACGCAACCGGAGGCGGAGCTCATTCTGCATTATGGATGCAGATGAAGGCGGATGTTTTGAATCTTCCGATTACGGCTTTGAAAACGGTTGATGCGGGAACTGTCGGATCTGCAATGCTTACAGGTATTGCAATAGGTATTTTCAGGGACCTTGCTGATGCTGCAGGGAAAATGGTTGAAGAAACTGTTACTTATTCACCTGATAATGCCCGCCACGAGGCATACATGAAGGTGTTTGAAAAATATGAGAAGGTTTACGGAGCAGTAAGACCTCTCGTTTAAATAAAAAATTATTTTATAGTGAGGGAAAAATATGAATCAGTATACAGGACATCCTACTCAGGAATACGGAATTGAAGAGCATCGGTTAGTCGGGGGAAAAGGTGACGATATGCGTCTTTTTGAGCTGACGAACGGCAAAGGTATTGAGATGACGCTTTCGCCTGACAGAAACGGAGATATTACCCGTCTCCGTTTTCGCGGAATTAATATGAGTTATATGAGCCCGTGCGGATATGTGGCTCCGGCTTATTATGATTCAATCGGAACTAATTGGCTGAATTCTTTTACAGCCGGTTATCTTACGACATGCGGATTAAATAACGTTGGTTCTCCGAATATTGATGAAGGAACCGAGTATCCTCTTCATGGAACGGTGGCAAATATTCCATGTGACAGCGCATATTTCTATGAGGATAAAACAACTCATGATTTGATTGTAAAGACGGTTACACGTGATGAAACTATATTCAGCCGTAAATTTACGCTAGAGCGTGAGGTTGCTGTTTCAACGAAGGAGAATGTTTTTACGATTACCGATACTATTTCTAATAATGGTGATACCGAAGAGCCGTTTGAGATTTTGTATCATATGAATATGGGTTATCCCCTTTTGGATGAGGATAGTATTATTACGATTAAATCATCATCCGTAAAGGCCAGAGATGCTCACGCGCAGGAGGATATTGCAAACTGGATGCATATGCAAAAGCCTACTGCCGGATATCAGGAGAGATGCTACTATCATTCATTTGCTGATGGCAAAGGATATGCTCAGATTAAGCAGCCTAAATTGAATATGGCTCTCACGATTGAGTTTGATGCAAAAACGCTTGACGGTTTTTGCGAGTGGAAGATGATGGGAATTCGTGATTACGTTCTCGGTCTTGAATGCGGGAACTGCACGCCTGACGGAAGAAATGAAATGAGAAAGCAGGGAATGCTTAAGTTCTTAAAGCCCGGTGAGAGTATTACGTATAGAGTAAAGATTACATTGGAATAATTTAATGAAATATTGGATCAGCAAGTTAATTGAATATGCTTTGGAAAAAGAATTGATTTTTTCCGGAGATGAGATATGGGCCTTTAACAGAGTTTTAGAGGCTTTGGAGCTTGACTCAGCTGATGAAGATGAGAATTTTCCCTCAGGCGCGGAATCCGCGCCCGAGGGAAGTTTATCTTTTGGGCTGAGTGATATTTTAAAACAGCTTACGGATAATGCTGTAAAAAGAGGAATAATTGAAGATTCTCTGACTTACCGTGATTTGCTGGATACTAAAATTATGGGGGCAATTATGCCTTTGCCGCATGAAGTAAGGTTGAGATTTGAATCTCTTTTCAGCAAGAGTCCGAAGGCTGCAACTGATTGGTATTATCAGTTCTCAAAGGATACAAATTATATCAGAACGGATAGAATAAAAAAGGATATTAAGTGGGATTATAACGGAAAGTACGGAACACTTGAGATTACTATTAACAGGTCAAAGCCTGAAAAAGACCCTAAAGCAATTGCTGCGGCAAAGTATGCTCCGCAGACCGCTTATCCGAAATGTCAGCTTTGTGCTGAAAATGAAGGATATGCAGGGCGCGTTAATCATCCTGCGCGGCAAAATCACCGTATTATTCCTATTACTATAAACAACAGTCAATGGTATCTGCAGTATTCGCCATATGTTTATTATAATGAGCATTGTATAGCATTTAACAGTGAGCATATACCGATGAAAATCGATGAAGAGTGTTTTAAAAAGCTGGTGGATTTCATAGAGATGTTTCCGCATTATGCAATAGGATCGAATGCGGATTTGCCGATTGTAGGGGGCTCAATATTGTCTCATGATCATTTTCAGGGAGGTCGTCATGAATTTCCGATGGCAAAAGCGGGAATTGAAAAGAAGATAGCATTTGAAGGTTTTGATGATGTTGAGGCTGGAATCGTAAGATGGCCAATGTCATGCATTAGAATAAAAAGTGAGGACAGTCGGAGAATTGTTGAACTTGCATCGAAGATATTAAATGCCTGGCGCGAATATACTGATGAATCTGCGTTTATTTTTTCTGAGACTGACGGCGAGAAGCATAATACTATAACTCCTATTGCGCGTTTCCGTGACGGGAAGTTTGAGATGGATCTGGTTCTGAGAAATAATATAACAACCGAGGAGCATCCTCTGGGGGTATACCATCCGCATGCGGATCTTCATTATATAAAAAAGGAAAATATAGGGTTGATTGAGGTTCAGGGGCTTGCGATTCTTCCGCCGAGGCTTATTGGAGAAAACGGAGAACTGCTATATTCAGAAGATGAGATAGGGAGTGTGTTTGAGAGAGTTCTTGAGGACGCGGGAGTTTATAAATGTACGGGTGAAGGCCGTAAAGCATTTATTAGATTTATTAATTATGTAAACCAAATATAAGCGAGGTATAATATCATGATAATGAATTGTAATCAGTATGTCGGGAAATGCGTTTGCGGGGATGAGCATACGCTTGAGACAAAAATGGTGGTTGTTGAATACAGTGCACTAAAAAATTTTGAAAAATATATGGAGCAGGTGGACTTATCCGGAAAACGCAGAGCGGTTGTGTATGATTCGTTTGTTTATGATCTTGTAAAGGATAAACGGATAAAGGCTGATCAGGAGATAGTTCTTGAGGCAAAGGGCTTGAGGTCTGAAGATATCCTGATTGAGGATATGATGACGAAGCTTGATAATCCTGAAGTTATTGTAGCTTTCGGAGCAGGAACAATTATGGATTTCGGAAGGTATCCCGCTTATAAGCTTGGAATTCCGTTTGTCGCGGTTCCGACGCTCGCAAGTTCTGACGGTTTTACGGCTAATATATGTTCTGTTATTATTGAAGGGCAGAAAAAATCTATTCCGATGGTGGCTCCGACGCTCGTTGTCGCGGATCTTGATATTATTAAGGGTGCTCCTGCCAGGCTTGTTGCAAGTGGAATAAATGATATTCTATCTAAATATATTTCGCTTGTTGACTGGCGTATTTCTCATATTGTGGACGGTGAGCACTATTGTCCAATGGTTGCGGAGCTTGCTCAGCAGGCATTGTCTATTATGAGAAATGCAGCTGATGATTATGCTGCAACCGGAGTCGCAGATATTGAGGCTATGACTATGGCGCAGATGCTTTCAGGTTTAACTATGCAGCTTATGAATCATTCCCGCGCGGCATCAGGTGCGGAGCATCTTATTGCGCATCTTGTTGAGATGAAGCCTCCGAGATTTGAGAATGCCGAGGGAATTCACGGTGAGTGCGTTGGAGTCGGAACTTATCTTTGCGCAAAAAAGTATCATGAGCTGGCTGCTTTAACTCCTAAGGCTAAAAAGTTTGAACCGCTTACGCGTGAGTGGGTTGAGGAAAAATTCGGCGCGCGGCTTGCGGATGGTATAATGAAAGAAAATGAAAAAGATATTCTTGGGACATTCAACTCTCAGAATATTGTTGACCGCTGGGAAGATATAAGAAATCTTATTTCAACGATTCCGTCTCCCGAAACTCTTGAGAAGCTTTATAAGGGCTGCGGATGCAAATATCTTCCTGAGGACATTGGAATTGATCCGTCTTTATCCGATGAGATTCTTCCGATTTCCGCTGCAATCCGCAACAGGCTGACGCTTATCCGTATGTTGCGTGTATTAGATTTTTAAGGAGTCTGAATTATATGAAAGTCGTCCTTCAGAACTTAACGAAGAAGTTTCCTCCGAGAACAAAAAAAGATAATCCTGTAACAGCTGTTGATAATTTCAATTTTGAGATTCCTGACGGTTATCTTGTCGGTCTTCTTGGACCTTCAGGCTGCGGAAAGAGTACGTGTTTAAATCTTATCTGTGGGCTTGAGGTTCCTACGTCCGGAAAAATTTTTTTCGGAGATGAAGATATAACAGAGCTTCCTCCTGAAAAGAGGGGAGTTGGGCTTGTTTTTCAGAATTATGCGCTTTATCCTCATCTTTCAGTTCGTGAAAACATCCGCTTTCCGCTTGAAAACTTAAAAGGTGATGAGAAGCTTTCAAAAGAGGAAATGAATAAAAGAGTGGATGAGGCGGCTAAGCTTGTTCAAATAGAAGGCTTGATGGAGAGAAAGCCTTCGCAGATGTCAGGCGGTCAGCAGCAGCGCGTTGCAATTGCGAGAGCGCTCGTTAAAACTCCTCGTGTGCTTTTGCTTGATGAGCCGTTATCGAATCTTGATGCAAGGCTCCGGCTTCAGACGCGTGAGGAAATTCGCAGAATTCAGCAGGAGACGGGTGTAACAACTGTATTTGTAACTCATGACCAGGAAGAAGCCATGAGTATTTGTGATTTAATTGTGGTTATGAAGGATGGGGCTCTTCATCAGATAGGGGCACCTCAGGAGGTTTATGATAATCCTGTGAATCTGTTTGTTGCGCAGTTTCTCGGTTCTCCTCAGATTAATACGTTTGACGCTGAAGTAAAAGGTGGTAAGCTGTATATCGGCGGAGAAAAAATCATGGATATTTTTGATATTAAGGGGGTACCTGAGGATTATCCTGATGGACCTGTATATGCGGCAATCCGGCCTGAAGGCTTCAAAGTTGATGCAAACGGACCGATGGAGTGCAATCTTCGGAGAATCGGTGTTATGGGTCGGGATACGTCCGTTATTTCGTCAATTAAAGGTTCGCTTGATGATGCTGTCCGTTCAATAGTTCCTGCGGAGGATGCGGCAAAAATTGAGAAAAGAGCAAAAACTGTCAGCTTTTCAGTAAAGCCTGAAAAGATTTTTCTTTTTGATAAAGAGACGTCCTGCCGTATAGGTGGTTAAAGAGGAACGGGGTATGAAGAATTCTAGATTGAAGCCGTGGCTTTATCTTTTGCCGGCGGTTGCGTTTTTGGGAGTATTCATGGTCTATCCGCTGATAGATGTTGTGGTTTATTCTCTTGAAGAGGGATATAATTCCGCTTCTCAGACCTTTTTTGGAACGGGTTTGTATAATTATTCTTATGTTCTGCATGACCCTTATTTTCTTCAGGCGGTTAAGAATACGTTTATTCTTGTTATAATAACTGTTCCGCTTTCAACCGGCTTTGCGCTTTTGATTTCGCTTGCTCTAAGCAGCGTAAAAAAGCTGAAGGAGCTGTTCCAGACAGTATATTTTTTGCCGTATGTAACGAATACCTTGGCTGTCGGCCTTGTATTTATGATTCTGTTTAAAAAGACGCCGTATTCTGAGGGAATGGTAAATCTTATTATTTCGTTTTTTGGGGGTAAAGGCGTAGATTTTATTGACGGACCTTATTGGGCAAAGATGTTTGTAATGTGCTTTTATACGATATGGATAGTACTGCCGTTTAAAATTCTGATTCTTACGTCTGCGCTTGCATCTGTTCCGCAGGGTTACTATAATGCTGCAAAAATTGATGCAACTCCTTCATGGCGCGTGTTTACGAAGATTACACTTCCTGTTATTTCTCCTATGATTTTTTATCTTGTTATTACAGGTTTCATTGGGGCATTTAAAGCTTATTCCGACGCTGTTGCGCTTTTCGGAACAAATCTTAATGCAGCGGGAATGAATACTATTGTCGGTTATGTTTATGATATGCTTTACGGGAATTCAGGTGGATATCCTTCTTATGCTTCAGCTGCCGCGCTTATTCTTTTTGCGATAGTATTAACGATTACGTGTATCAATCTTCTCGTTTCCGGGAAGACGGCAGTTAAATGAGGAGGTAGAAAATGAGCAGAACAAAAAAAGCTTTTATCTATTTCTTCTTAATAGTCTGGGCTCTGATGGTTATTTTTCCGTTTTACTGGATGATTCTGACTTCTATAAAGAGTTATTCAACCTATAATTCGGAGTACATCCCGAAGTTTTATGCGCAATCTCCGACTTTTCAGAATTACATAGATGCATTTACGGCTGTTCCTCTGGCAAAATATTTTTCAAATACGCTTATTTTTACGCTCCTTACTACCGGCATCATGCTGATAGTGATTATTCCTGCGGCGTTTGCTTTTGCAAGACTTGATTTCCCCGGAAAAAACATTGCTTTTACGGTATTTTTATCGTTGATGATGATTCCTAATGAGCTCGTTATTATTACAAATTTTCAGACGATAACGAATGCAGGGCTCAGAAATACCTTCGCGGGGTTAATTTTGCCGAGTGTAACATCGGTTTTCTATATTTATTTGCTGAAGGAAAATTTTGAGCAGATTCCCGAAAACCTTTATAAGGCGGCGAAGGTAGACGGAACAAGCGATTTTCATTATTTAACGCGGGTTATGATTCCAATGTGTAAACCGACTATTGTTACGGTTACAATTTTAAAAATTATTGAGTGCTGGAATTCATATGTCTGGCCGAGGCTTATTACGGATAATGAAGCGTATTTTCTCGTATCGAACGGAATTCAGGAAATCCGGGAAAATGGCTTCGGGCGGGAAAATATTCCAGCAATGATGGCGGCGGTTGTGGTTATTTCCGTTCCGTTGATAATTCTTTTCCTGATCTTTCATAAGAAAATTATGGAGGGTGTTTCGAGAGGAGGAACGAAGGGATGAATTTAACCTTTAAGAGATTCCTCGCTGCCGGATTAGTTCTGGTTATGGTTTTTTTGCTTTGCGCGTGTCATGGGTCTGTAAGTAAAGAAAGTTTTGAAGTTCCGGAGGATTTTGATGAATTACGGAAATTCGAAATAACTTTTTGGGCGAAGAATGATACGAATAAGACGCAGACTGTAATTTATCAGAGGGCGATAGATGGGTTTATGAAGCTTTACCCGAATATTACCGTTAATATGCGTTTGTATACTGATTATACGAAGATTTATAATGATGTAATAACAAACATTGCAACAGATACAACTCCCAATGTTTGTATAACTTATCCTGATCATATATCAACTTATCTTACCGGTGACGGAGTTGTTGTTCCACTTGATGATCTGTTTGTAAATAAAAAGTATGGATTGGGTGGAAGCGAGCTTAAGTATGATTCCCCGGAGAAAGATGAGATAGTATCGGAATTTTTAGATGAATGTAATCTTGAGGGATATTATTATGCGCTTCCTTACATGAGGTCAACTGAGGCATGCTACGTTAATAAGACATTTGTAGAAGCGCTTGGATTTGAGCTTCCCGATATGCTTACCTGGGATTTTGTCTGGAAGGTTTCCGAGGCAGCTATGGAGAAGAATGATGATGGGACTTTTAAGTTGAACGGGCAGAAGGTCCTTATTCCTTTCATATATAAGTCAACGGATAATATGATGATTCAGAGCCTGAAGCAGCTTGATGCGCCTTATTCAACGCAAACCGGTGAGGTTCAGATTTTTAACAGTACCACGAAGTCAATTCTTGAGGAAATTTCCCGTCATGCGAAGTCCGGGGCTTTCTCAACGTTTAAAATTTCCGGTTATCCTGCAAATTTTTTAAATGCAGGGCAGTGTATTTTTGCTGTGGATTCAACAGCCGGGGCAACCTGGATTGGAACGCATGCTCCGCTTCTTGATATTTCAAGTGAAAATCTTGTTGAATTTGAAACAGAAGTAATGGCAATCCCGCAGTATAATCCTGATGAACCGTATATGATTTCTCAGGGGCCGTCGCTTTGCCTCTTTAATAAGGAAGACCCGCAGGAGGTTTTAGCTTCATGGCTGTTTATGCAGTATCTTTTGACGAATGATGTTCAGATTTCTTATTCTCAGACTGAAGGATATGTTCCTGTAACTTTAAAAGCAAGGGAAACAGAAGAATATCAGGATTATGTCAACCGAATTGGAGAGGATTATAATCTGCATTATGATGTTAAAATAAAAGCGGCGCAGCTTTTGAATGATAATACAGAACATACATTTACCACGCCTGTATTTAACGGTTCGGCCTCATTGAGAAATGCAGCCGGTGAGCTTATAGAGTCAACGGTTAAGTCCACAAGGCGCAGAGAAACTGTAAATGACAGTTATTTTGAGAAGTTATATTCTGAAACGGCGTCGCTTTACCGTCTTGATCAGATTCAGTCCGGAACAGATGGAATTGACCGCGATTTAGGACCGCTTCCTTCAACATCTGTTATTTTGCTTTCGTGTATTGGTGCTGCCTGGGTAATAATGGGAATATGTGTGCTGGTGGTAAAGTCAAAAAATAGATTGAAAAAGGATGCGTGAATAGTTATAATTATATGGTAATATTTGTTGCCTGACTGTATGTTTTGCTCTGCGGGAGATTTGCCGGCAAATGTAAATATACGGTTAAGGTAACGGAAAAATAAGGAGACAGATATGAAAAAAATATTAGCAATTGTTCTTGTTCTTGTAATGGTTTTTGCTCTTTGCGCATGCGGTGCTAAGACGGAAGAACCTAAGGTCGAGGAAGCAAAAGTTGAAGAGGCTAAAGAAGAGGCTGCAGAGGCAAAGGAAGCAATTGAAGAAGCCGCTGCTGATGCTGAAGAGGTTGTTGAGGAAGTAGAAGCGCTCGTAATAGAAAAGATGGATCATGCAGCATTTTCCGCTGCAAAGGTTGATGATCCTGTTTGCGTTGAGTCTTTCATTTCTGCAAAGCAGGCATATTCTGCTGAGTATGGTAATACAACTCTCTATCTTCAGGATGATGAAGGCGCATATTTTGTTTACCGTCTTGCATGCTCTCAGGATGAGTATGATGCAATGGAAGTCGGTAAGAAGATTAAGGTTACCGGTTACAAGGCAGAGTGGTCTGGTGAGGTTGAAATCTCTGATGCGACCTTTGAGATGGTAGAAACTGATGAGACCTTTAAGCCTGTTGCATTGGATGTAACCGGGCTTCTCGGTAAGGATGAATTAAGTGCTCATATGAACGAATTCGTAACCGTAAAGGGCGCAAAAGTTGCTGCATCCAAAAATGGTGAAGAAGACGCTGCATTCCTCTATAACTGGGATGGCTCCGGGGAAGACGGAAATGATCTTTACTTCAATATTGATGCAAATGGCGTAACGCTCAGCTTCACTGTTGAAACAGATTTAACTCCGGCAGGTACTGATGTTTATGAAGCAGTTAAGGGCTTGAAGATTGGTGATACAATCGATCTTGAGGGTTATCTTTACTGGTATGAAGGACCTCAGATGCATGTAACGGGTGTTAAGGCTGCATAATTAATCTGATATAGTAAAATTCCCCGCCTTTTGGCGGGGAATTTTTTATGTGCATTTTAGTTTGTTAATACGGGTTTATCCGACAACTATTGCGCCCTGACCTATTGAAGGTTCTGTATTAACCGATACTCCTTGACCTATTTCAGGTTCGTTGTCAGGAGGTATGGGGAGATTGTCATTCATGGTATTACCGTTGTTGTTTGTGTTCCATGTATTAACGTTTCCGCTGCCGGGATTATACGTGTCGCCGTAGTAACTCTGATCCCATGCAACCTCTGTGATATAAGCTGCCTGAACACCCTGTATTGCAGGATTGAGCCAGCCTGTGTAATAAATGGTACAGTTTACGCCTGCTTCAAACGGGCATCCGTCATATGAAATCCAGTCAGCACAGGTTGATGTGTCTATTTGATAAGTATTGCCGGCATTTGAACGGACAAAAACCATGCCGTATTGTTCGGAACCTGCCAATACTGTAACGTCCAGATGCTTGACGTTCGGATTATCATTCATGGTATTTGAATTGTTTGATCCGTTTGTGTTTACGTATACAATATCAGGAGCATCTACTATATATACGCCTTCAGGAAGATCACTCGCCTCAGGAACGTTCCCGTGTTCGTCAGGCAGGTCGCCTGTGAGAACCGTCAATACTGTAACGTCCTGTGCGTGAGTCCCCTTGGAAGGATCAATATTTCCCTGATAGTATATAACACATGTATTATCGCTGACGATTCCTGAACCGGTAATTTCCTCGTCGCCTGTGAGTCTAAATGAAAGAACGTCATTTTGATTTTCGTAAATGCAGTCGACAACGAGATTATGCATAGTGGAGAGATTGCTGATAGTACCTTTTACGTAATGAACTGTATTGTCCGGTGTGTTTTGTTCGACTGATGAGTATGCCGCAAAGGATATTGAACCGATGCAGATAAGCATAATAACAGTCAGGCATAATGCTATTACTTTTTTCATAGGTTTATCCTCCTTTTTCGTTGTCTGAAAAGAGTTTGTAATTATGAATGTTCGTATTATCAGACAACGTTTAATTAAGATGATTATATCATATAATGGGATTGCTGCAAAGTGCCAATTTTTACTTAATATCGTTGACATAATATACAATATGTGGTATTATAGCATAAATTATTATCGGGTAATTGTGTTCATAATTATTTAGGAGATAAAAAAATGGCCGAAAATAAATTTAGTCCTGAGGAAATATTCAATAAAAATGAAGAGGAAATGAGCGAAATGGAAAAGCTCATGGCCGGTATTCTGAACGATGTTTCAAAGGAAGCGGACAATCTTAATAATAGTGAGGATTCCGGTGATTCTGAGGTAATAGAAGAGCCGGTTGTTGAGGCTCCTGCCCCTCCGAAAAAGTCTGCATCTATTCCGGATGATTTCGGAACACCCAAGGCCGGGATGAACAGTTTTATCGAAGAGCCGGTTTTTGACGGTGATTCTGCCGGTAGTTCAGGCCGTAAGGAAGGTAAGTCTAAAGGAAACAGGAAGTCAAAGAAGGCTAAAAAGGGCAAAGGGAAAATTACGGCTATAATCATTATTCTTTGCGCAATAGCGGTTATAGGCTCCATCCTTTATAAGGCGCTTAGTGAGGATCTCCCGAATTCATTCCCCGGAGCTGCAAATAATCTGAGTGAAACGGATGTAGATAATGCTGATTCTGATAATATTGACCCCGATGATCCCGAGCATACTCTTGCCCCTGATATTATAATTCCGACTCCTGATCTTGAGGGTGATGATGTTAAGATTTCTCAGCCAGGAACGATTACGATTATTTCAGATACGTCTTCCGATGCTCCGCTTGATGTGACAGATATAGTTCCGCATTCTTTCCAGATAATTATCGAAGATTTATCATGGACTGCCGCTCAGGCAAAGTGTGCAGAAATGGGCGGGCATCTTGCAAATATAGCGAACCAGGAAGAGCTTGATAAGATTACTGCCATGGCCGAGGAAAAGGGTATTGAGAAGCTGTGGATAGGATGTCACAGAGAGAATGCCGCGCTCGTCTGGGAAAATGATGAACAGATAAGCTTTTATAAGTGGGGCAAGGGGGAACCTTCCGGGTATGATGCCGGAGATAAGGTAACTGAAGATTATGTTATGCTCTGGAAGTTTAACGGAGAGTGGGTTTATAACGATTCCCGCGATGATCCTGTAAAGGATTACCCCGATATGTATAGCGGAAAAATCGGCTTTGTATGTGAAATGGGTGATGATTCATCTAATAGTGCTTCGTCAGAGGTCGATTCTGATGGTGATGGTATTCCGGATTCCGTTATAATTGATATTAAGCCTGATATTCCAGCTTAACGGGAATAAACGTCTTTATGAAACGCTAAAAGAGGTAAGTAAGAAATGAAAACTTTTTATAAGGTAATATCGTTATTTATGGCGATTATTGTACTTTTATCCGTCGGAATAACGGCTTTTGCAGATAATGCTGACGGTACGGGCGCAGTCATAACCGATACGGGCGAGGCAATAAACGGCGCCGAGGAGGATCCTCAGGAGGCTGATTCCATAATTGACGCTAACGCCTTAAAAGGAATTATAGATAAGTATATTGCCGATAACGGTCTGAATACCGGTAATAAGGTTGTTTCTATCGGTTATTGCTATACTGCCACCGGTGATATGTGGTTTTATGACGGCGACCAGTGGTGTTACAGCGCATCTTTATATAAGGTTCCTTGTTGTATGCTTTTGGCTGAAAAGGAAAAAAGCGGTGAAATTACTGCTGATACTACTATTACGAATAAGTATGCCACGGGAACCGTTGAGCATATGGAACACCGCTCAATTGTATATTCAGATAATGATACAGGCCATGCAATAGTTGAGTATCTCGGAGGAACGTATTCCGGTAAATGTGCGGATATGACGGTTAAGTATACTGACCTTCCTGCGGATTATTTTCCTGCTGATTTTGCCGGTTACAGTTATTATTCTGCAAAGTATTATACTCAGATTCTTAGGACGCTCTTTACGGAGTCTGACCGTTTTCCCCGTATCATGGACTATATGAAGGAGGATCAGACTTATCATTATCTTGATTTAAATCTTGAAAATAAGTATGAAACTGCTCAGAAGTATGGTTATTTTGAGGAGAAAACAGGTAATAAGAATGCTCATTCTGCGGGAATTATTTATACTCCTAATCCGATAATTATAACTATAATGACGAAAAATCTGACGAATTTTGAAAAGCACATCGGTAATATTTCAAAGCTGCTCGTCGATTACACGTTAGAGCTTGATTCAAAGCTCGCCGCATTTAATCAGCAGAAGATTATTGCTCAGCAGGAAGAGGAAGCCCGTCTTGCTCAGGCAGAGCAGGAGAGATTGGCTGCTGAAGCTGCTGCTCAGGCTGCAGCTTCGCAGGCCGCGCAGGCAACGCCTGTTCTTCAGACTGCATCAACCGCTGCAAATAATATTTTTATCGATGCTACTCCGACGCCTGAGGTTGCTTCAGGAAAAGTGGATTTAGGTTCTGTGTTTTCAATGCCTGTAATAATCGGGCTTATTGCAGTTGCTGTTATTTTCCTTATTGTTTTTTTAATTAAGCTCCGCAATGCAAAGCTTGATGATGACGACGATTTTGATGACGATGATTATGCTGATTATATGCGCGGCAGTATTGATGATCTTGCTCCCAGAAGAGGCGATTCCCGTAAAGCGCAGTCCGGCAGGGCAGAGTCCGGCCGCGGTAAAGCCCGGTCGCGCAGAGGATACGATGATTATGATAGTTTTGATGAATTTGAAGATGATGATTTCGACGATGATTTTGATGATGACTTTGAGGAAGCAAATGCCGCTCCTAAGCGTTCATTAAGGCGTCAGAGTGCGCAGCTGCCGAAGAAGCCGGTTTCCCGCCGCAGAGCTCAAAGAGTTGAGTATGATGATGAGGATGATTTTGAGGATAATGAGGATATCCCGGTAGTCCAGTCTGAGTATGCAGATGAGGATTACCCGGATTCAGGTTATTCAGATGAAGGCCGCAGTTATTCCCGTGATTACGATTCCGGATATTCTTCCGATGAAGATTATTCTGATGCCGGTTATGATTATCAGGAAGACGCCGGCTATCAGGATATCAGTTATTCTGAAGACCGTTATGATGAGGGTAGTTATTCTGAGGATAGTTATTCTGAAGAAAATTATCCTGAGGATAATTATAATGAAGCTGATTATCAGGATGGTAATTATTCTGATGACGGTTTTTCTGAGCCGCCCCGCAGAGGTTATACCCCCAGGCACTGATGCGTCCGACTCTGTCTGTAAAACTGTATAAAAAATTTCTGTGTTTTGTGCTTTTGGCGGCAATATGTCTTTCGCTCGCCGCGTGCGGAAGCTCCGGTTATGGTGTGAAGACGGAGAAAGTTCTCGTTGAGCAGGATTACGGTCTTGCTTTCAGAACAAATGATCCTACGATTTATTATGTTGTCGCAGCAATAAAGGTATTAACTGCCGAGGGTAAAACTGCTGAACTCTCAACGAAGTGGTTCGGCTCCCGCGATGCGATATCTTTTGAAGAGGATACAACAGCTCTCGATAATCTTGCCGTTCCTGTGAATAAGACGTTTACTATCGGTGTGGATATAAACTCCTTCCCAATGGTTTATATTTCAAACGGAACTTACTGGGGCTTTGATATTGAGATGGCTATTGCCGTGGCGGACAGGCTTGGCTGGGTTCTCCGGGAACAGACGATTGAGAAGGAAAATGTTTATGATGAGCTCGCCTCAGGGAATATTGACTGTGCCTGGGGAGGAATTCCTCTGAATCAAAAAGAAATTGACGATGAGAAGTATGTTGCTTATGGTCCGTATATTCATAATGATATCGTTATTGCTTCCCGTCAGGGTTCGATAATCGGCAGTTTCAGGAATAAAACGCTTGCTATTCCATCTACTCCTGAATCCCGTGAGGCGCTTGACCTTTATCCCCGCGATATGAAGAAGTTCTCAAATATCATAAGGCTTGTCGGAGGAACCACGGATTGCTTCGAGTATTTGTATTCCGGTAAGAGTGATATGATTCTGACTGATACTACTGCTATTTTGTATTACAATTCACACTGATATTGTTAATATGTTTATAAAGGCAATCAGGCTTATGCTTGGTTGCCTTTTTTTGTGTATTGTGGTAAAATACAATGTCTAATTATGATAATATGGAGTTAGTATGTGGATTTCAGATAAATGGGAAGATTTTGAGCTTTTGGATTGTTCATCGGGTGAAAAGCTTGAACGTTGGGGGAAATATATTCTTGTCCGTCCCGACCCTCAGGCAATATGGCAAACGCCTAAATCCGATTCCCGCTGGAATCAGAATAATGCAAGATACAGCCGTTCCCATGAGGGTGGGGGAAGCTGGAATAAGGAAAAGCTTCCGGAACAGTGGCAGGTGAAGTACGGGAATTTAACGTTTAATGTTAAGCCTATGAACTTTAAGCATACCGGTCTTTTTCCGGAGCAGGCTGTGAATTGGGATTGGGCAGCAGAAAAAATCCGGGCTGCGCTGGAAGATGATTCCTCGCGCGAAATAAGTGTTCTTAACCTTTTCGCGTATACCGGCGCTGCGACATGCGCCTGCGCGAAGGCCGGAGCATCTGTCTGCCATGTTGACGCCGCCAGGGGAATGGTCGCGTGGGGCAAGGAAAACGCTGCAGCGAGCGGGCTTAAGGATGCTCCGATAAGATGGATAGTTGATGACTGCGCCAAGTTTGTTGAACGCGAAATCCGCCGTGGCCGGAGATATGATGCGATAATTATGGATCCTCCGTCTTATGGCCGGGGCCCCGGAGGCGAGGTATGGAAGCTTGAGCAGAATCTTTGGGATTTTGTTTCACTTACGTGCGGTGTGCTATCTGATAATCCGCTGTTTGTAATTATTAATTCGTATACGACCGGTCTTTCTCCCTCCACGCTTACATATATTTCCGAAAGTATTTTTTCAAAAAAATTCGGAGGAAGCAGCGAGGCTCAGGAGCTTGGTCTTCCCGTAACGGATTCCGGTCTTATCCTTCCATGCGGGGCAACCTGCCGTTATTCTGCGCCATCCGTCTGATACCGCTATGAAAACATGGAAACGCTAATAAATTATTTGCAAAAACAGAAAGGTTATATTTATTGTCAGTAATCAGCATAAAAAATGTTCATTATACTTATCCCGGTGATGAGCTTGAGAGTCTTTGCGGTGTCTCGCTTGATATTGAGCAGGGTGAGTTTGTTGCTGTTCTTGGGCGAAACGGTTCAGGGAAGTCCACTTTAGCAAAGCATATGAACGCTATTCTGATTCCGGACAGCGGTGATGTCAGTGTTCTCGGGATGGATACCCGTGATGAAGCTGAAACTATAGAAATCCGCCGTAACGTCGGTATGGTTTTCCAGAATCCGGATAATCAGATTGTAGCTAATGTTGTAGAGGATGATGTTGCATTTGCTCCTGAAAATCTCGGTATTCCCAGTGAGGAGATAAGAGCCCGTGTTGACAGTGCTTTAAAGCTCGTCGGAATGTATGAGCAGCGAACTCATGCTCCTCATCTTCTGTCCGGAGGTCAGAAGCAGCGCGTTGCAATTGCCGGAGTAATTGCAATGCAGCCGCAGATTATTGTTCTTGATGAGTGTACGGCTATGCTTGATCCTCAGGGAAGGAAGGATATTCTCGGAGTTGTAACGTCTCTTTGCCGTGATAAGGGTATGACGGTTGTTTACATAACGCATCATATGGATGAGTGTATTAATGCTGACCGTCTTGTTATTATGTCTGATGGGAAAATCGAGCGTGTCGGTTCTCCGTTTGAGGTTTTTTCAGATATAGAGTTTATGGAGTCGTGCGGTTTGTCCTCTCCGGAGTCAGCCCGCGTTGTTGCTGAGCTTAGAAAAAACGGTATTGATGTTCAGTGTAATTCTCTTGATATTGAGGAATGCGCCTCCGCAATAGCCCGTGCGCTGGAGGTGGATGATGGCTGATATAAGTATCAGGAATTTATCGCATGTTTATTCTGAAGGAACGCCTTTTGAAAGAATAGCGCTTAATAATGTTTCTTTAGATATTCCCGGTGGTGAGCTTATAGGTCTTTTAGGGCACACCGGTTCAGGGAAGACAACGCTTGTTCAGCATCTGAACGGTCTTTTAGTTCCTTCGTCCGGGCAGATTTTTGTCGACGGGCAGGATATTAATGAGTCTAAGGCTACGCGCCGCGATGTCCGTTTTAAGGTTGGTCTCGTTTTTCAGTATCCTGAGTATCAGCTTTTTGAAGAAACTGTCTATAAGGATATTGCTTTTGGACCGGGGAATATGGGCCTTTCCGAAGAAGATATTGATGAGCGTGTCCGTGAAGCTGCCGTTTTTGCGGGAGTTGATGAAGAAGTTTTTGAAAAATCTCCGCTCGAGCTTTCAGGCGGTCAAAAGCGCCGTATTGCTATTGCCGGCGTTATTGCAATGCGCCCGGGTGTTCTGATTCTTGATGAGCCATCGGCAGGTCTTGATCCCTATGCCAGCTCTCTGATCCTGAAGAATATCTGCGATTATAAAGAGAAGACCGGTTCAACCGTCATAATTATTTCTCACAATATGGATGAGATTGCCCGTATTGCAGACAGATTAATTGTTTTGTCTGAAGGTGCTGTTGCGATGGATGGGTCTCCTGCTGAAGTTTTTAAGGATCCCGCAAAGCTCGTTTCGCTCGGGCTTGATGTCCCTAAATCCACGGAAATTGCGCTTGCCTTAAAGGAAAAGGGTGTAATTCCCTCTGAGGCTGTTTTTACGCATGACCTCCTTGTTTCTGCCATTTTGAAGGCAAAGGAGGGAAAGTAATGCTTAAAGATATAACTTTAGGTCAGTATTTCCCCGGAGATACTCCTGTTCACCGTCTTGACCCCCGAACGAAGCTTATTGCCGTAATTATTTATATAGTTGCGCTTTTTCAGGCATCAAGCTGGCTTTCTTACGGCGTGGTAGCAGTATTCGTGATTTCAGTTATGGTGATTTCCCATATCAGCCTGAAGAATATTTTCAGCGGTCTCAAGCCTATGCTGATAATAATTACGCTTACTGCGCTTCTTAATATTTTTTATACCGAGGGGACGCCTGTCCGCGAAGGCTGGATAGTAACCTATGAGGGTATAGATAAGTCTTTAAAGATGATTCTCAGAATTGTGCTTTTGATTTGCGGAACTTTTCTGCTTACGTATACCACATCTCCGATTTCATTGACTGATGGTCTTGAGAGGCTTCTTTCTCCGCTTAAAAAGTTGAAAGTTCCTGTTCATGAGCTTACGATGATGATGTCTATGGCGCTTCGTTTTATTCCTTCTCTTATCGAGGAAACCGATAAAATTATGTCTGCCCAGAAGGCCCGCGGAGCGGATTTCGAAACCGGCAGTCTTATTAACCGCGCGAAGGCTCTGATTCCGATTTTGGTGCCGCTTTTCGTTTCATCGTTTAAGCGTGCGGATGATTTAGCCGTTGCCATGGAGTGCAGATGCTATAACGGCGGAGAGGGAAGAACCCGTATGAAAGTCCTCAGGATGGAAGCCCGCGATTATATAGCTTTTGCTGTATGCGTAGCCCTCTTGGCTGTAATTATACTGATTAAGATTTACTGGAAGCATATTTGAAAAAAGGAAGTAATCAATGCGAAACATCGCCTTGCGCCTAAGCTATGTTGGAACGGCTTATCATGGCTGGCAGGTTCAGAAAAATGATATAACCGTCGCTGAAACTGTTGAGCGCGCAATAGAGAAGGTATTCGGTGAAAAGCTGAAGATAACCGGCTGCGGGAGGACTGATGCCGGCGTTCATGCGCTCCGCTACTGCGCAAATTTCCGGACAGATGCGGCTATTCCCGCTGACCGTATTCCGCTTGCCTTGAATGCCCGTCTGCCTGATGATATTTCTGTTGTTTCCGCGATTGATGTTGAGGAAGATTTTAATGCTATTTCCTCATGTGTGAAGAAGGAATATGTTTATAAGATTCTGAATTCCCGCATTCGTGATCCTTTTTTAGCTGACCGCGTGTGTTTTTATCCTCAGAAGCTTGATTTTGAGCTTATAAAGAATGCGGCGGCAGCGTTTGTCGGAACGCATGATTTCGCGGCTGTCCGTTCTTTGGGAACTGAAACAAAGTCTACCGTCCGTACTGTTTACTGGTGTGAAGCTGAAAAAGAAGGTGACCTTATAACAGTTTCTATTTGTGCTGACGGATTCTTATACAATATGTGCCGCGCGATGGTAGGAACTATGGTTTATGCATCTTATGGCAAGCTTCTCCCTGAGGAGATTCCTGTTCTTCTGGAAAAAGGTGACCGCCGTTTAACGGGGCCTACGATGCCTGCTCAGGGGCTTTATCTGAACCGCGTCTGGTATGAGGGTAAAGCGGCAGAACTCTTTAAAGATCAAGAGGTGATTATATGAAGTTTATAATTACGGTTCTTCTTTTGCTTATATTGAGCCTTTGCATATGGTCGGGCTTTAAGAAAGGAATAATCAGAGGGATAGCTTCGCTTGCTGCGATTGTTATTGCGCTTTCCGGAGCGAATGCTTTTGCAACCCGTGTAGCCCCTGAGCTTATTTCTGCTTTAAGGCCGTTTCTCGGCGGGTATGTTGATTCTGAAACAACCACTGCTGCTGTTTTAACGAATCTCGGTTATGGCGGAACAGAGCTTTCATTAACAGATATTCTGGAGCAGGATACGTCTTTAAGATATGATTATGCTTATGAGGTGATTCATTCCGCCGGCTTTTACAGCGCAGTATCTGAGGACCTTGCAAATGATGCCGTGGTTTATTCCGCTCAGAAGCAGATAACAATAACTGAGGCTGTAACAACTGTTCTCTGCAATTCTGTGGCGTATGTCGGATGCTTTGCGATTGCATTCTGTATGCTTGTAATTCTTCTCGTTGCTTTTATTGATATGCTCAATCTTGATTTCCATATAAAAAATGTAAGTTCTGTCGATGAAATTGCGGGAGCTGCATTGGGATTAATCCGCGGTTTTACTTATTGCGTATTAATCTGCTGGTTTCTCGGTTTTCTCGGCATTGTCATAGGAAAAAACACCTGTGAGAGCTCTGCGCTCATATCATTTTTCCAGGTTTTCCGTTTTTTAACAAAATCCCTTTTATAATTTCCAAGGAGACTAAATGCAACAGTTATGTTCAAGATGCGGCAAGAATATTGCCGTAGTATTTATTACAAAGATGGATCAGGCCGGAAATTCCAGGAATGAAGGTCTTTGCTTAAAGTGCGCCCGTGAGCTGCACATCAAGCCTGTTGATGATATTCTGAACCGTTTCGGAGTATCTGATGATGATTTGGATAATATCACCGGCGAGGCAATGAATTTCCTCCAGGGTATGGAGATGGATGACGGTTCAGGAGATGCCGGGGTGCCGGATTCCCCTGAGGATGAGGGAAAAACGAGTACTATGCCGTTTTTCGGCCGTCTGTTTGGCGGGATGAACGGCAGCAACTCTCAGGCTCAGGATGCAGGCGCCGGATCAGCAAAGTCTGAAGGGAAGCCAGGCCGCCCCGCAAAGCACAAGTATCTTGATAATTACTGCATAAATCTGACTGCCCGTGCCAAGGAAGGCAAGCTTGACTCTATGATTGGCAGAGCAGAGGAGCTGGAGCGTGTAATTCAGATTCTAAACCGCCGTCAGAAGAATAATCCCTGCTTAATTGGTGAAGCCGGTGTAGGTAAAACTGCGATTGCAGAGGGGCTTGCCCAGAAGATTGCTCAGGGTGATGTTCCTTTCAAACTGCAGGATAAAGAGGTTTTCCTTCTTGATTTGACGTCTCTTGTCGCCGGAACCCAGTTCCGCGGGCAGTTCGAGTCCCGTATGAAAGGCCTTATTGAGGAAATCCGCCGTCAGGGCAATGTTATTCTTGTTATTGATGAAATTCATACGATTGTCGGGGCGGGCGATGCTGAAGGCAGTATGAATGCTGCCAATATCTTAAAGCCTGCGCTTTCAAGAGGCGAGGTTCAGGTTATCGGGGCCACAACGTTTGCTGAGTACAGGAAGCATATTGAAAAAGACTCCGCTCTTGAGCGCCGTTTTCAGGCTGTAACTGTTTCCGAGCCGTCAATTGAGGACAGTATAAAGATAATAGAGGGAATCTCTCATTATTATGAGGATTTCCATGATGTAACTATTCCTGAGGATATGTGCCGTTTGGCCGTAACGATGTCTGAAAGATATATTACGGATAGATTCCTGCCTGATAAGGCTATAGATCTGATTGATGAAGCGTGTTCGGATGTCAATCTGAAAAATCCTGTAATTTCTGAGCGTATGATGGCTTCGCGTGATTTGGAGAACACGCGTTTTGAGCGGGAAGGTTTTGAAAGCGCTCCGATTCCCGAGGGCGTTGAGGACACTGCCAGGTTCCTTGATGAGCGTTATGCCCGTATTGCGGAGCTTAAGAGCCGCGAGGCGCGCCTCAGCGAAAAAATTAATTCGCTGTCTTCCGTTGAAAGGCCTTGTCTGACGGTTGATAATCTCGCCCGCGTAATTGAACTTTGGACGAAGATTCCTGCATCTTCCGTGAAAGAAGGGGAGATAGAGCGTCTCGCCGGGCTTAATGACCGCCTTAAGGCGCACATTATCGGGCAGGATGAAGCTGTGGATGCCGTATGCGCTGCAATCAAGCGCTCCCGTGTCGGGCTGAAAACGAAGCGCAAGCCTGTTTCGTTTATATTTGTCGGGCCTACCGGTGTGGGTAAAACTGAGCTTGTTAAGCGTCTTGCCGAGGATATGTTTGATTCTCCCGAGTCGCTTATCCGCCTTGACATGTCTGAGTTCATGGAGAAGTTTTCTGTTTCCCGTATTATCGGTTCGCCTCCCGGTTATGTCGGTTATGACGAAGCCGGTCAGTTAACTGAGAAAATCCGCCGTAAGCCTTATAGCGTTGTGCTTTTTGATGAAATAGAGAAGGCTCATCCGGATGTTATGAATATCCTTCTTCAGATTCTTGATGACGGCCGCATAACTGATGCCCAGGGCAGAACTGTCAATTTTGAAAATACAATTATTATTATGACTACTAACGCCGGTTCATCTAATAAGTCCGGCTCAGTCGGATTTGGAGGCACGCTCAGCGATATGTCCCGCGAGCGGGCGCTTAAGGCTCTCGGAGATTTTCTGAGACCTGAGTTCATGAACAGGGTTGATGAGATTATCTGCTTTAATCAGCTTTCTGAGGATAATTTTGCCGAAATTGCAAAGCTGATGTTAAATGAGGTTAAGGATGTTATGGCATCCCGTGATATTGCTGTTTCCTGGACGGATTCTGTTGTGGCCTATCTTGTTAAAGAGGGCTTCAGCGTAACTTACGGCGCGCGGAATCTCCGCCGTCTTATCCAGAAGGATATTGAAGATCCTGCCGCTGAGAAGATGATAGCGTTTTCATCTGAAGGTTCTGTGCCTAAGGAAATTCATATTTTAACGAATGAAGAAAATAAAATTGTTATAGAGGTAAAATAATATGCATGAATTAAGTGAAATTCTTGAAATCTGTGACCATACTTTGCTTAGAGTTGACTGCACCGCCGATGAAATACGCACGCTGTGTGACCAGGCGATTGCATTTAACTGCGCATCTGTCTGCATTCCTCCGTCTCATGTTGCCGGAGCAAAAAGATATGTCGGTGACAGGATGAAGATTTGTACCGTTATCGGTTTTCCGAACGGCTATTCAACTTCCGCCGTCAAGGCTTTTGAGGCTGCTGATGCTATAAAAAACGGCGCCGATGAAATCGATATGGTTATTAATCTCGGCATGGTTAAGGATAAGGCCTGGGACGATGTCGCTGCTGATATCCGTGCTGTCCGTATGGCGACGGCCGGTTATGTTCTGAAGGTTATTATTGAGTGCTGCCTTTTAACTGAGGAAGAGAAAATTAAGATGTGTCAGATTGTTTCTGATTGCGGCGCGGATTTCATAAAGACATCTACCGGATTTTCAAAGGGCGGAGCTACATTTGATGATGTCCGCTTGATGCGAGAAAACTGTCCTGAATCTGTCAAGGTCAAAGCTGCCGGTGGAATTTCCTCGCTTGAGGATGCTGATACGTTTATGGATTTAGGTGCGGAACGTCTCGGAACGAGCCGTATCGTCAAAATTGCAATGGAGCAGTAATTTTTTGCACAGGCATGATTAAACGGAATGCCGCGAGGGGGATTTTTCATCCGTTTCGACCGAGCGTAAACATCGAATCAGCGAGGAAGAAACCGGGGAAAAATTCACCGACAAAAGGCACCGGTAAGTAGCTACTGCCTGTGCAAAAAAACACACTTTTTATTGCAAAAAATTATTGACAAACCCTACTGCGTTATATATAATACCCATGCTAAAAGGAAGTAGGCATTGCATTCGCCTCACCGTTCCGCATTCTGGCGAGACCGGTTAATAAGCAAACTCAGTAAGTTTTGCGCGGATGCATTGCGTCCGCGCTTATTTTATGCTTTGGAGGTGTTTGCGATAGCAACCGATAATCATCAGATCAATGAAGAGATAATTGACGAGGAGCTCCGTCTTATTGGAGAGGATGGGACTCAGCTCGGCATAATGTCTGCGGCCGAAGCGTTGAAGATTGCTGAGGAGCAGGGTCTCGATCTGGTCAAGATTGCACCCAATTCAAATCCCCCTGTCTGCAGAGTTATGGACTACGGCAAGTTCAAATTTGAGCAGACGAAGAAGGAAAAAGAAGCTAAGAAGAATCAGCGGGTTATCGAAATCAAAGAAATTAGAATGGGCCCCGCTATCGGAGAGAATGACTTCAATACCAAGCTTAAAAACGGTCTTAAGTTTTTAGGTGAGGGTAACCGTCTGAAGGTTGCCGTTAGGTTCCGCGGCCGTGAGATGGCCCATACTGAGATTGGTATTGACCTTTTGAACAGCTTTGCTGAGAAGTGCTCAGAGGTTGCCGTTCTTGATAAAGAGCCGAAGCTTGAAGGAAGAAATATGTCTATATTTCTCTCCCCTAAGCCGACTACTCCCCCGAAAAAGCCTGCCAAGCCAAAGCAGCCGAAGGAAGCTCCTGCAGAGGAGCCAAAGGTCGCTGAAGCTCCGGCTGAAGCTCCCGCAGAGGAAGCCTGATTTAGTTTAAGAAAAATTTAAATAAGGAGATTATCACTATGCCAAAACTTAAGACTCACAGTGGCGCAAAGAAGAGATTCAATCTCACGAAGACCGGTAAGGTTAAGCGCGCTCATGCTTACAAGAGCCATATTCTCACTAAGAAAGACACGAAGCGTTGCCGCCGTCTGCGCAGTGAAGCATATGCAGATGTAACGAACGTAGCAACCATCAAAAAAATGATCCCTTATAAATAAGGGTAGACGATAGATTAGGAGGATAATCAAATGGCAAGAGTTAAAGGCGCAATGATGACCCGTAAGCACAGAAAAAAGATCTTAGGTCTTGCAAAGGGTTACTGGGGAAATAAACACCGTCATTATAAGATGGCTAACGAGCAGGTTATGAAGTCCGGCCGTTATGCTTACATTGGTCGTAAGCAGAAGAAGAGAGATTTCCGTTCTCTTTGGATTACCCGTATCAGTGCAGCATGCAAAGCAAATGGGACGAATTATTCAACGTTTATGCACGGCTTAAAGCTCATGGGGAATGATATGAACCGCAAGATGCTCTCTGAGATGGCTATTAACGATGAAAAGGCTTTCGCAACCTTATGCAAAGCTGCTGTCAAGAAGGCAGAGAAGTAATTATTAATCTGAAATTAATGCACCCGACGGATTTCTCCTTCGGGTGCTTGCTTTAGAAAGGATGTTTTATGCACGATATAGATTATGACCGTCTTGCCGAAGCAATAGTCCGCGCCCAGGAGCTCGCCGGTAAGCCCGTTCCGAAGCGCAATGTTGTTTTCAGGTCGTTTGTTATGAAGTTTATGAACTTTATAATTTATGCGATTCTTGTGTGTGCGGCAATCGCGGGGATTTATGCTGTCTGGGGTCTTATTGTCCCCGGCGGATATGTATCTGTGACTGTCGGCTATGTTATAACCGGGTTTCTTGTGCTTGTTGCGGTTTTCGCATTTTTGTCATTCATTGAGGCGATGTTTGATAAGACTGATGACGTCAAGGCGTATTTCGGAACGAATATTTCCCTGATTGCCCTGATTATGTCATTTATTTCTCTTCTTACGAGGTTCATAGATTTTTGATGTATAAGTATGTGCTATTTGATATGGACGGAACTGTCCTGGATACTCTTCAGGATTTAACGGATGCTGTAAACGTAACAATCTCAAAATTCGGTTATCCCGAAAAGCAGGGGAGTGAGATTGCGCATTTTCTCGGAAACGGGGCAAGGCACCTTATCGCCGCCGCAACGGGAAAAGAAGATGGGGACGGGGAAGTTGACATAATACTAAAAGAATATCTTCCGTATTATAATGCCCACTGCCTCGATAAAACCGGTCCTTATCCCGGAATTATTGAGCTTATGCATGAGCTGAAGGCGAAGGGTGTTAAGATGGCTGTTATCTCTAATAAGCCGGATGCTGCAGTTCAGGATTTGTCAGCTGAGCTTTTCCCGGAACTTCTGGAGCTGTCTGTCGGGGAAACGGCTGATGTGAAACGCAAACCCGCGCCGGATATGGTTTTAAAGGCCATGGAGGAGCTTGGAGCGGAAAGTGATGAATGCGTTTACGTCGGCGATACTGAGGTGGATTTGGCAACTGCCCGTAATGCCGGGCTTCCGTGCATTGCCGTATCCTGGGGCTTCCGTTCGAAAGAGGAGCTTATTGCCGCAGGAGCGGAGACTATAATAGAC
>R21__coassemble_391_pt1 | contig 36558 bp, 33 predicted proteins | sample R21__metabat2_high_PE_032 | metagenome-assembled genome bin R21
AAGTATGGTGATTTAAATGTCGCAGGAAAACACAACAGCAAATAATATTGCTGAATCTTCAGAATATTTGTTGGAGATGGATGGCATAGTTAAGCAGTTCCCTGGCGTTCTTGCTCTTGACCATGCTCAGCTTTATCTTCGACCCGGCACGGTTCATGCTCTGATGGGTGAAAACGGGGCCGGAAAATCTACTCTCATGAAATGCCTTTTTGGTATTTATAATAAGGACGAAGGCACTATCAAAGTTTGCGGAGAGGAAACCGCATTTACTTCTCCCCGCCATGCTCTTGACCATGGCGTTGCGATGGTGCATCAGGAGCTTAACCAGGTTCTTCGCCGTAATGTCATGGAGAACGTCTGGCTTGGCAGGATTCCTGTAAAAAACGGTTTTGTTGATGCAAAGAAAATGTATAATGATACGAAGGCCGTTTTTGATGAATTAGAAATTGATGTGGATCCTAAAACAATTATCGGCGATTTGTCTGTTTCGCAGAGGCAGATGGTTGAGATTGCTAAGGCCGTTTCATATAATGCAAAAATCCTTGTTCTTGATGAGCCGACGTCATCATTAACGGAAAATGAGGTTGAGCATCTTTTCCGTATTATGAAAAAGCTTACGGCTCAAGGCGTCGGGATTATTTATATTTCTCATAAGATGGATGAAATTCTTCGTATTTCAGATGAAGTAACGATTATGAGAGATGGTCAGTACGTTATAACAAAGCCTGCTAAAGAGTTTACAACGGATGCAATTATCCGTTATATGGTTAACAGATCCTTTGATAACCGTTTTCCGCCTAAGGATAATGTTGCAGGTGAAGTTCTTATGTCGGTTAAGGATTTAACAGGCCGTTATGAACCGACTTGTCATAACGTGACGTTTGACCTTCATAAAGGCGAGATTCTTGGTATTGCCGGGCTTGTGGGTTCCAGAAGAACTGAGCTTGTTAATACGATATTCGGATATTTCACAAAGGAATCCGGCGAGATTTCCGTTAACGGAAAAGTTATGAATAATTCATGTCCGGCAGAATCATTAAGAAACGGATTTTCTCTTCTTACGGAGGAGCGCCGCGCAACAGGTATTTTCCCTCTTATGCCGATTACGTTTAATTCCGTAATTGCAAATATTGATCATTACGGAAAGCCTCTTCTGAATGACAGAAAAATTGAAGAAGATACGAAGTGGGTTATAGATTCAATTAACGTTAAAACTCCTTCTTCAAAGACTCATATAAAGTCCCTGTCCGGCGGAAATCAGCAGAAAGTTATTATTGGGCGTTGGCTTTTAACGGATCCTGATATTCTCCTTCTTGATGAGCCGACTCGAGGAATCGACGTTGGAGCTAAGTATGAGATTTATCAGCTTATAATTGAACTTGCTAAGAAGGGCAAGGGAGTTATTATGGTTTCGTCTGAAATGCCGGAGCTTATCGGTATTTGTGATAGAATTCTTGTTATGTCTAACGGGCAACAGGCAGGAATTGTTGAACGGGGCAAGGATTTCGGCGGAATTGAAGGTGAGCAGGAGACGATTCTTACGCTTGCCGCTAAATATGTTTAAGTAAGTAATACTCTTCAGAAAAGAGGTTGGTTATAGTGAAAAATAAAAAACAGTTAATTTTAACCATTCTTGCGATAGCTTTTCTTATTGCAGGTGTCTGCTTGATCTTTTTAGGAAAGTCAGGGCAGAATATTTATAATTATGCAACAGAAGTTCTGGGTGTAAAAAAAGCTGATACTGTTAATTATATTCTTGATCCTGATACTATTGAAGAAGTATCACACGACCTTGATGATGCTAAGTTTACAAGCTTTTTAACTAAGACGCTTGGCCTTGATGCATCAACTGTTCAGGATGTAATAACAGAAAGAGCCAAGTATGATATTGAGTATGCTAAGGTTCAGGATAATGACCAGTTTATTCAGTATATCATGGATAAGGATGGTATATCTAAGGAGGATGCAACTGCAATCCGCAAGGATAAGAATCAGGCTCCGGCTTACCGCGACAGCATGCTTAATGATCTTTTGGCTGAAAATCTCGGAGCAACTGAAGAAGAGATTGAGTCTTTAAAGGCTGATGAGGATATGCTTGCTCTTGTTAAGCAGGGATTTAAGGGTCTTAATGACGGAACTGCTCCGAAATCTTCTCTTTTCAAGAATGCAATAATGATTCTTTATCTCGGCATTGCATGTGCGGTTGTAGGTTTTGCTTATTTCTTTATCCGTCTTATGGATGACTCGCGAGAGGGAAAGAAGGGTGCTGCTAAAAAGCAGAATCCCCAAGCTGCAAAGGTTGGAGATTTTCTTCTTAACTATGCGCTTTATATTATTCTTATTATAATTCTTGTTACTGTTTGTATTTTAAGACCGAACTTCCTGGATATTTCTAATATTCTTAATATAGTTAAGCAGTCATCGACAAAAGGTATTTTGGCTTTAGGATGTGCAGGTCTTATAGTTCTTGCAGGTACTGACCTTTCAATAGGTCGTGTTCTTGGCGTTTGTGCAGCTGTTACGGCTTCTCTTGTTCAATCTGTAACTTATGCATCCCGTATGTTCCCGCAGATAACGGAGCAGCTTCCCGTTTGGGTTCCGCTTCTTGCGTCAATTGCTGTTGCAGTTCTCTTTACGCTCTTTAACGGCTTCGGCGTTGCAAAGCTTCATTTGCATGCATTTATTATTACCCTTGGAACTCAGCTTATAGCTCAAGGTATTTGCTGCATTTATGTTGAGTCTCAGCCTTCCGGAACTGCTCAGGCTCTTTCAACGTTTGATCAGAAATTCCTTGATTTTGCGGCAGGTAACTTCACAATTGGTAATTTTAATCTTCCCAAGGTTGTTGTTTATTTCCTTGTAATTGCTGCTATTATGTGGGTTATCTGGAATAAGACGACTCTTGGAAAGAATATGTTTGCAGTTGGCGGAAATACTGAAGCTGCTAAGGTTTCCGGTGTTAACGTTGCAAAGACGATAATGCTTGTTTATCTCATGGCCGGTGTACTTTATGGAACATCTGCTTATCTCGAGGCGGCCCGTATTACTGCATGCGGAGCGAATACCGGTATTAACTACGAAACTGATGCAATTTCAGCCTGCGTTGTCGGCGGCGTTTCATTTTCAGGAGGCGTTGGAACAATTCAGGGTGTTGTTATAGGCGCTGTTCTTCTTCAGGCTATTAACTATTCTCTTAACTTCTTAGGTGTTAACCCGTATTTACAGTACGTTGTCCGCGGACTTATTATTATTCTTGCAGTTTCCATTGACGTTCGTAAGTATATCGAGAAGAAGTAATGTCTGAGGAAAAGAATAACGGGGTTGTTAACGCTGAAACCGCTGTTTCCGATAAAAGTCCTGAGCAGGAGGAATGGTCAAATCTCCATCCGCTCCGGGGCAGGCTTTACGGAAATATAAAGCTTTCCCTGACAACAATGAATATAGTGGTTGCTGTTGTAGCAATTCTTCTTGTTGCAGTATTCTTTTACGGAGTATTTACAGGGACAGGAATAAACCTCAATTAAAATATAAATTAAAATTAAAATCGCCTTCACAGGTTTTGTGAAGGCGATTTTATATGAGTGTTATTTTGAATTGTTGACTATATCAGTTCTGAAACTATTGCAGAACCGATAATTAAGACAGAACCGATTATGCCGTAAATTGTAATCGGTTCATTCATAATAAATACTGAAACCAGGACTGCAATTACGGGATCGGCATAAGAAAAAATCGCGACAGTTCTTGCGGGGATTTTGACAATAATTCCAAAGTACCTGATATATACAATTGCGGTGAAGACTATGCCTAAAAGAAGCGTAAGAAGAATTCCTTTTACAGTAAAATTAAGAGTTGCCGGATTGTTTTTTATAAGAACATAAGGGAGAACAACAATAGCGCATGTTAAAAGCTGCATAGTAGTTCTGACGATAGCGTCACCAACCGGGAATTTTTTATTAATCAGAATAATTGCAGCATAGGAAATCGCTCCGAATACTGCCCACAGAACACCTTTGATTTCAGATAATTGAGGCATACCGTTTTCGATTATTCCAGAGACGAATATCATTCCAATGAAGGATGTTATTGCGCATATGGCATGTTTTGGTTTGAATTTTTCTTTAAGAATAACAGGAGAAAGAACGAAAACAATTCCGGGAGTTAAGTAATAGCAGACTGTTGCAGTTGCTATTGTAGTATAATTATAAGCTTCAAAAAGTCCTATCCAGTCTCCGGCCATACAGATGCCGCTGATTATAAGGGGAATCAGGGCTTTTTTTATTTCAGATTTATCAAAGCTATGTTTGCTTATTTTCAAATATAATATCAGAGCAATGGCTGAAATCCAGGCCCTGAGGCATGCAATGACTGATGATGGCAGTCCGATTGCACGGACTATTGGCCCCATTATGCCAAATATTGCCATTATCAGAAGGAATTGCAGTTTATATGAAAGCAGTTTTTTATCATTTGTATTGTTCATTTTTATCTCTTTAAATTACTGAAAAATTTTTTAAAGATTATATCATAACGTTATTGCATTTGTATATCATGAAATGATAAAATACTTCGGAATTTTGAATATATATAAGGTGAAAAATGTCAAAGGAAAATAAAGCGATAATTGAAATGATACTCTGTGCAAGTCTTTGGAGTATTGCGGGAATATTTATGAAGCTTTTGCCGTGGAATGGTTTTGCGGTTGCTTCACTGAGAAGCTTTTTCGCGGGATTGACGTTTGTTGTATATATGTTTATAACGAAGAAAAAGCTTGTTATTAATAAAAAGACTGTGCTGTCAGGAATTATGACGGGTTGTGTTTATATTTGTTTTTCATGCGCTAATAAGCTTACGACTTCTGCAAATGCCATTGTTTTGCAGTTTACGTCACCAATATTTGTTGTTTTAATTTCCGCAATTGTATATAAAACAAAAATCAGTAGATTGGACTTATTAACCGTAATTCTTACGCTATTTGGAATTTCGCTTTTCTTTTTGGATCAGCTTGGAGCCGGAGGAATCCTCGGTAATATTGTTGCAATAATGGCAGGTCTTTTTATGGCAGGAATGTTTGTGGCAGTTGGAGCATCTGAGGGAGATGAGCGATTTAGTACGATATTAGTTGGTCAGATGTTTACATTTTTAGTATGTTTTCCGTTTGTTGTAGCAACTAGGCCTGTTATTAACGGAATGACTTTAACGGCAATTATAATTCTAGGGGTTTTTCAGCTTGGAATATCTTATGTTTTATATGTTCGTTCAACGCAATATTGCCCTCCGCTCGCATGCTGTCTGATAAGCGTTATCGAACCGCTTTTAAATCCTGTGTGGGTTGCTATATTTGATGGTGAAATGCCAGGTAAGTTTGCTTTTATCGGCGGAATTATAGTTATTGCTACGGTTACAGCGTGGTGTATTTTAAGCCGCAAACAGGATGCGGTATCAAAAGAAACATAAAAGGAATCACATAGGAGATAATTATGAATTCAAAAAAGCTTATGACGTTTGCGCTCTTTGGAACAATTGTTTTTTTGGCTTGTATTTATGCAATTCAGGGCGCATTGCTTACAGATACAATTAATTTCTATCATCCTGAAAGCTCAGCGCAAGGATATGCAGGGCTGTTTTCATCATTCGGGGCGATTATTGCTTTAGTAAGTGCATTTTTCCTTATAGGAAGGATACCTAAGATTCATTTGTTATTAATCGGTTTGATTATAAGCTCAGGATTTATTTGCCTATTGTCTTTGCCTGAAAGTTATGTTGTATATATTTTTTTCTGGTTTCTTGCGGGTATAGGGATGGGTTATATTGATTGTCTTGTGTCATCATGTGTAGCTGATTTGTATACCGGTCGTGAAGCAACTAAAATGATGTGCAATCTTCATATGACGTTCGGCATTGGAAGTATGCTGGCCCCTGTTGCTATTGCTTTTTTGAAAAATGTAGGAGTAAAATGGCGCAATCTTTATTATCTGCTTGCATTTTTGGGATTTATTATGATAATTCTTTTATTCATTTCAGATAAAACCGGCAAAAGAATTAGTAATGAAAATATAATCAATTCAGAAAATAAAATGACATTAAAGGATATGGCGGAAAAGATTAGAGAAGGTGCTTTGCCGTATCTTATAATAGCTATGTTTTTTCACGGTTTGTTTATGGGAGGAATGAATTCATGGCTTACGCATTACGTATCCGTAACGCTTGCAAGTAAATTTGGAAGTATAGCTTTGTCTTTTATGTACCTGGGAGTTCTACTTTCAAGATTTATTGTTCCAAGAACAAGTATACCTGTTAGGAAATACCTTTCAAAAGCAGGGATTTTTGCAGGAATTATTTTTATTATTGCTATTCCGTTTAAAAGCGGAATAATAATGTGTATTGCAGTTGTTTTAAGTACATTATGTTTTGGAGCTATGATTCCGTGTTCTCTTGATACGGCTTGCGCTGATATGCCTGATTCCACTTTGTTTGCAACAACTATTATTTTCTTTTGCATATATATCGGGCAAGGTCTTTCATCGCCGATTCTGGGTGCAATTGAGAAGGGAATCGGGCTTCAATATGGTATGTATTTGATTGGTATATTTATGATTATTGCAAGTCTTATACTTAATAATAAAAAGGTTGTTGGTTCATGAGTGTTTTTTATGAAATATCGTATCCGGGTGGATTAAAAGCTGTAGCATCAGATTATGGTTGTATAATTAAATCGTTATATATTCCGTTAAGTGATGGAACATATCGTGACGTTGTTTTAGGTTATGATACAATTGATGAATATAAAAATTCTGAAACATATTTTGGCGCGGTTGTAGGTCCGGTAGCTGACAGAATAAGTGGGGCAGAATTAGCTGTAGCCGGTAAAAAAATTGTTCTCGAAAAAAATGCAGGGAATGACTGCATGCATTTTGGGAAATACGGTTTTAGTAAAGTGACGTGGAAAGCTAAAGTAGTAGAAAATGGAATAGAGTTTTCCAAAACATTTGCAGACAATCCTCTTCCGGGGAATCTTGATGTAAAAGTCAGGTATTTGTTGCCGGATGAAATGACTTTTTTGATTGAGTATGAAGCTATCTGTTCTGAAGAAACAGTTCTTAGTTTAACAAATCACTCTTATTTTTCATTAAATGGTGGAACTAAAAGCTGTGCGGGAGATGAACTCGTAATACTGTCAAGTGCATACGCTGAAACTGATTGCTCCGATAATCCTTTGGTAACGGGAAATGAAATGAGTCTTGATAATTCTCCGCTTGATTTCAGAAAGCCAAAGAATGTAGGGATTGCTTTGATGAGCTTGAATAATCCTGAAATAAGTTCTGCGGGAGGAGTAGATCATTATTTTATTGTTCCAGGAGAAGGAATGCGCCGGCATGCGCTTATGCTGGCTGCAGATAAGTCTTTGGGAATGATGATTTCATCAAGTGCTCCGGGCGTTCTTGTTTATTCCGGAAACGGTCTGCATTCTGAAAAAGGGAAAAACGGGCAAATGTATGGTAAGAATTATGGTATTGCTTTTGAGACAGAAAGCTTTCCCAATGCTGTAAATATACCGCATATGAGAGAAAGTGTGGTTCTAAAACCGGGGCAGAAATATATGTCGGCGACGGAATTTGCATTTTTTTATTGAAAAAAATTATTATTCTTGAATCATTTTTTTATTTGTGATAATATTATTCAGGTTAAGTTAGCGGGATGCGGCTTACAAAAATATTTAGGGAGGATTTTAATCCATGAAAAAGTTTTTAGCAAGTCTTATGCTTATTGCTATGATTGCAGCAATGTTCTGCGGATGCGTAGCATCAGCTGATGACACAATTACAATCGGTATTTCAATGCCGACCTTCGCTGAAGAGCGTTGGACGATGGACCAGGATGCTATGACTGCTCATTGCGATGAGCTCGGCGTAAAGTATGTTACTGCTTGCGCAGAGGGCGATTCAAATAAGCAGAAGGATCAGGTTTCCACCATGATTATGCAGGGCATTGATGCTCTTATCATTGCTCCGAATGACGGTAATGCGGCAGCAGCTATCGTTGAAGAGTGCAAGGCAGAGGGAATCTATGTTATTTCTTATGACCGTATGGTTACCGGTACTTCAGACCTTGATATGTACATTACTTTTGACTCCTGGTATCAGGGCCAGCTTCAGGGCAAGTATATTGTTGACAATCTTCAGGCTAAGTACGGCGAAGTAAAGGGCAATATTGTTATTCTTCACGGTGACCCCGGTGATTCATGTGCTCCTCTTTACTATGGCGGTGCATATGAGCAGATTCAGCCTTACGTAGAGTCTGGCGCAATCAATGTTATCTCTGATAACGACTGCATTGGCTGGGATCCTTCTCAGGCAACAAAGCACGTTGAGAACGCAATGTCCATTGCTGATGCTCAGGGCATCGTAATCGACGCAGTTCTTTCTCCGAATGATGGTCTTGCTTCCGGCGCTATTGCAGCTCTTGGCGATGACCTTGCAAAGGAAACCTTTATAACCGGTATGGATGCTGAAGTTGCAGCTCTCCAGAGAATTCTTGCCGGAACGCAGTCCATGACTGTTTTCGGAGACAGCCGTGAGATGGGTAAGGTTGCAGTTGATGTTGCACTCGAGTTTGTTAAGAACGGTTCTTATGCGACCGACAAGACAGCTGAAGGCACAGATGCTGACGGTAACGTTATTGATGTTCCCGCAGTTCTCGTAGAGTGCGAGTACGTTGACAAGGATAACGTAAACATCGTTTATGAGTCCGGCTACCACACTGAGGAAGAAGTTCTCGGATAATAAGATTTATTCTTTTGTCTGGTCAGCTTTTTTAAGCTGACCAGATGTTATTTATTAAAAGAAAAAGGATTGTTTTGCAGATGGAAGATTACATCCTTCAAATGAAGAATATCACTAAGACCTTCCCCGGAGTTAAAGCCCTGAGTGATGTTTCTTTTGACGTAAAGCGCGGGGAAATTCATGCGCTGGTTGGGGAAAACGGTGCAGGAAAATCAACGCTTATGAAGGTGCTGAGCGGTATTTACGGCGTTGGCACGTATGACGGAGACATTGTGCTGAACGGTGAAGTTCAGCATTTTTCAAGTATCAGAGACAGTGAAGAAAAGGGAATAGCTATTATTTACCAGGAGCTGGCTCTTTGTAAAAATTTAAATGTTGCCGAGAGTATTTTTCTCGGTTCTGAAATTAAAAATAAAAACGGTCTTATCAATTGGGAAGAGACCTATCATAAAACATCCGAATATTTAAAGAAAGTTCATCTTGACTTAAATCCCGAGACTCTTATTATTAATCTCGGCGTAGGTCAGATGCAGCTTCTTGAAATCTGCAAGGCCATAAGCAAAGAAGCAAAGCTTATTATCTTTGATGAGCCGACTGCAGCACTGACTGATGATGAATCAGAGCGCCTGCTCAAACTCATAAATGAACTTAAAGAGCAGGGTGTTTCTTGTATTTATATATCTCATAAATTAGATGAGGTTTTAAGCATTGCAGATACTATAACTGTATTGCGCGACGGGCAGACCGTTATAACAAAACCGAAGTCTGAAATAACTAAGAATGAGATGATTTCTTATATGGTTGGCCGTGAGCTTTCTCAGATGTTCCCCCGAAAGGAGCATAATCCCGGAGAGATTGTGTTTGAGATGCATAATTGGAGTGTTAACCATCCTCAGATTAAAGATAAGGAAGTCATCCATAGTGTTAATATCAACGTCCGCAAGGGTGAGATAGTTGGTATTGCCGGGCTTATGGGCGCCGGTAGAACAGAGCTTATGATGAGCCTTATGGGTGCGTATGGCTCTAATGTTCGCGGAGATGTTATTTTTGAAGGTAAAAAAATAAATATTCACAATGCATCTGAAGCAATTGAGAATGGTATTTGCTATATGTCAGAAGACAGAAAAAGGTACGGTCTCGTCCAGATGCAGGATATCAAGTTTAACGTCAGCCTTCCTGTTCTAAAGCGACTTTCCAAGGGAGGAATTATTGATGATAATCAGTTATTCCACGAGGTTAGCGGTTATGTTAAGGATTTAAGTATTAAAACACCGAGTGTAGAGCAGTTAACGCGTAATTTATCCGGCGGTAATATGCAGAAGGTTGTTTTGGCAAAATGGCTTATGACAAAGCCGAAAGTCCTTATTATGGATGAGCCTACCCGCGGAATTGACGTTGGAGCAAAGGTTGAGATTTACAATATCATGAATGATCTGGTAGCTCAGGGAATGAGCGTTATTATGATATCTTCCGAGCTTCCTGAGGTTCTCGGAATAAGTGATAGAATTTATGTTATGCATGAAGGCTCGATAACAGCTGAGCTTGATCATAAGGATGCAACTCAGGAAATCATAATGAAATACTGCACTGGCACTGAATCATAAGGAGATAACATTATGGAACAAATTAAACAGACGCTGAAGAGAAATATTCAGCAATATACGATGATTATAGCGCTTCTCGTTATTTGGCTTGTATTTTATATTGCAACTGACGGGATTTTCCTTACTCCGCGTAATATAACTAATCTGTTTTTACAGATGGCATATGTTGGAATTGCTTCATCTACGATGGTTTTAATAATGGTTTGCGGTCACATTGACCTCTCGACCGGTTCGGTTATTGGATTTTCCGGAGCCCTTGTTGCTTATTTTCTGAAGTTCACGAGTGTTCCTGTTTGGCCGGCAATCATTATAACTATTCTTTGCGGTGCATTAATTGGAACATGGCAGGGCTTCTGGGTAGCGAAGGTCGGGCTTCCCGCATTTATTGTTACTCTTTCATCTGAATGGGTATTCAGAGGTCTTATTATCGGAGTTACAAACAGTGCAACTATTCAGCCGAATAACGCGACATTTAAAGCAATAGGACAGGGATATCTTCCAAATATTTTAGGTGATGGAGCATCAGTTAATTTAACAGCAATTCTTATAGGTATTATTTGCATTATTGCATTTATCGTATCCCAGATTTCTAACAGAAGAAAAAAGCAGAAGTATGATTTCAAGGTTGAATCGACAGGTATGTTTGTTGCCCGCGTTGCATTGATAAGCATAGTAATTGCAATATTCTTCTATGTATTTAATCTTGACCGCGGCGTAGCTATTCCGCTTTGCATCCTCGCTGCTGTTATTCTTATAATCAGCACGATTTCAACAAAAACAGCATTCGGACGTCATGTTTATGCCATTGGCGGTAACCGTGAAGCTGCTGCATTATCCGGCGTTAATGTTCAGAAGGTAACATGGATTGTTTTTATACTTATGGGAACAATGTCAGCCGCATCCGGTATTGTTTATACGGCCCGTCTTAATTCTGCTGCAATTGCTGCAGGAACCGGTGCTGAAACTGATATAATTGCTTCTGCTATTATCGGAGGAACATCTCCTGCAGGAGGAAAAGGAACGGTTGTCGGATGTGTTATAGGTGCTCTTGTTATGGCATCTCTTGAAAACGGAATGTCTATTCTTTCAATGGGTTCATTTGAAAAATATCTGGCAAAAGGTCTTGTTCTTCTTTTCGCTGTTGCGATTGACAGTTTAACAAAGAATGCCCAGCATTAATGGTCAGTATTTAGTTGTTTTTTGGGAATGAATTGATAAAAAATGAGAGGCTTTTACCTCTCATTTTTTTATTTATTTTTTTGGCGGAAGACATGCAACAATTTGAAGATTTTCCCCGTAAGCAGTAACAGAGTCTGCTGCAGCATATGGAAGGAAGAAATAGTCACTTTTTTTGATGGGTATTGTTTCATTACCGTATTTAAGAGTTCCAGAGCCGTTTGTAATAACATATACAGCCGGGGCAAAGGGAAGAAGCATTTGTCCGTTTTTGAATGTATAGCGGTTGACTGCAAAACAGGGAGTATCGTTATAAGTAATAAGAGCATGAGCAGTAACGCCGTTTGTTTCCCAAAGTTTTATTGGTGTTCTTCGTCCTTCGCTAATAGCATCTTCTCCGAAGGTATCATAATCAAATACATCTAGAGCAGTTTGCTTGTCGAGTCCTATATACATTTCCTGTTCGTTTAAAAGATAATCCCCGCATAAATATTCAGGTTGAATTGTGAAGTCAGTTGGCTCCTGTATTTCCAGAATAAGGCAACCTTTTCCTATGGCATGAATCATTTTAGCCGGAACAAAGAAAACATCACCTGGTTTTACAGGTATTCTGTTGAGAAATTTTTCCATAATGTCTGGGTCATTTTTGCTTAGTTCAACTGCATCTGAGAATTCTTCCTTTGATACTTTTCTTTTAAACCCGAAATAAATGCATGCATCCGGGCGTGTAGCCAGAACCAACCAGCTTTCGGCTTTGCCGTATTCGGAGTTGAAATATTTGTGTGAAAATGCTTTGTCAGGATGAGCTTGAGCAGGCAGGCGAATCGCGCTATCCAGATATTTGGTTAGTACGCCGAATTGTTTTCGTTCTCCTAAAAGTTCTTTAGGATAAGTTTTCAGGAGATCATCGAAATACCATGAAGTATCTTTTACTTTGGAAATTCCTTCTTTCTCGGATTTCATGGTTTTATTAATGGCTTTAACGCTAGAAACAATCCATTCTTCAGGTTCAAAACAATCTACAGAATCATCTCCGAAAAAATCTGCAAAAAGTGCTCCGCCCGTATATACTCTGCTAACACGGTTTTTTTCAAAGAAAAGAGGTTGCTTGAAATTTAAACTGTCCATAAGAATATTCTCCTTCATAGTATATATTTTCTGGTAGTATTTTTATATTAGATTTACAAAATTACTGATTTAAATTTACCCTATATCCATAGCTTTGTAAATATTTAAAATTAATAAATAGTCCACAAAATCTTGTATTGTATTATTGCAAATAGCGCATAATATGGTATAATATACTTGTATAATTATGTATAAGGAGAAGTGCATTTTAAAATGGCAAAATCCCCTGAACAACAATATGGAAACGAAAGTATAAAGCTTCTTAAAGATGAGCAGAGGGTTCGTCAGAAACCGGCTGTTATATTTGGGTCAGATGGGCTTGACGGCTGTGAGCATGCTGTATTTGAAATTTTATCAAATGCAATAGATGAGGCTAGAGAAGGTCACGGAAATCTTGTTACGCTTACGGTTTTTGAAGATAAATCAATTGAAATTGAAGACTTTGGACGCGGTTGCCCTGTCGATTGGAATCCCCATGAAAAAAGATGGAATTGGGAGCTCGTTTTTTGCGAGCTTTATGCCGGAGGGAAATATAAGAATAATCAGGGTGGAGATTATGATTATTCCTTAGGAACAAACGGACTCGGTTCATGTGCTACGCAGTATGCTTCAGAATATATGGACGTTTATGTTTGGCGAGACGGGAATAAATATACTTTGCATTTTAAGAAAGGTAAAGTCTGCGGAAAAAAAGGCCAGGAGCTTATAACAGAGCCTTCTGATCGGAAAAAGACGGGAACAACTATCAAATGGCGTCCTGATTTGGATGTTTTTACTGATATTAATATTCCGTCTGACTGGTTTGAAGAGACTCTCAGACGTCAGGCTATTGTAAATGCAGGCGTTACCTTTAAGCTGAAAATTCAAAATGGGAATTCTTTTAAGACTGAGGAATTTAGATATGAAAATGGAATTAAAGATTACGTAACTGAACTTGCAGGGGAAAACCCGCTTACACTTCCGCACTATATCGCAGCAGAGAGAAGAGGGAGAGACCGCGAAGATCTTCCTGACTATAAGGTTAGAATTTCTGCGTGTTTTGCGTTTTCAAAGGATGTTCAGCTGCAGGAATATTATCATAATTCCTCATGGCTTGAAAACGGAGGCTCTCCTGAAAAGGCAGCCCGGCTTGCATTTACGAATGCGATTGATTCTTATATTAAACAGCAGGGTAAATATACGAAATCAGAATCAGCAATTAAATGGCAGGATGTTCAGGATTGTCTTATTCTCGTAACGAACTGTTTTTCCACTCAGACGTCATATGAAAATCAGACTAAAAAAGCAATAAATAACCGGTTTATTCAGCAATCGATGTCAGAGTTCTTTAAGAGCTCTCTTGAAGTTTATTTTATTGAAAATAAATCTGAAGCAGATAAGATAGCTGAACAGGTTTTAATTAATAAACGGTCCAGAGAACATGCGGAAAAGGCGCGCCAGAATATTAAAAATAATCTTCAGCAGAAGATTGATTTGGCGAATCGGGTTCAGAAGTTTATTGATTGCCGTTCTAAAGATAAGGACCGCCGTGAAATATATATTGTTGAGGGTGATTCGGCAGCAGGCGCCTGCAGGCAGTCAAGAGACGCGGAATTTCAGGGAGTTATGCCTGTTCGGGGAAAGATTCTTAACTGTTTGAAGGCTGATTACGTCAGAATATTTAAGTCTGAAATTATAACTGATCTTTTGAAGGTTCTTGGATGCGGAGTTGAGGTAAATGATAAGCATTCAAAAGATCTGGCAACATTTGATATTGATAATCTTCGCTGGAATAAGGTTATTATCTGTACTGATGCAGATGTGGACGGTTTTCAGATAAGGACGCTTATTCTTACAATGCTTTACAGGCTTGTTCCTACGCTTATTAAAGAAGGATTTGTATATATTGCGGAGTCTCCGCTGTATGAAATTGAATGTAAAGATAAAACTTATTTTGCATATTCTGACCGTGAAAAGGCAGATATCATAGAAAGCCTCGGTGGAGCGAAATGCATTATTAACAGATCAAAAGGGCTTGGAGAAAATGATCCTGATATGATGTGGATGACGACTATGAATCCTGAAACTCGCCGTTTGATAAAAGTTCTTCCGGAAGATGTAACTAAAATGGATGAGGTTTTTGAGCTTCTTCTTGGAGATAATCTTGAGGGTAGGAAGCAGTATATTGCGGAATACGGTAATAAGTATCTTGATATGCTCGATGTTTCCTGAGGTAATATATGGCTAAAAAAACAAAAATAACTGAAAAGAAAAAATTCGATAATCCGAATGTTATAGGTCTTCACAGTGAAATTATTAATCAGCCGATTTCAGAAACTCTTGAAACAAATTATATGCCTTATGCGATGTCGGTTATTGTTTCAAGAGCTATTCCTGAAATTGACGGTTTTAAGCCATCTCACAGGAAGCTTCTTTATACGATGTATAAAATGGGCCTTTTGAATGGTCAAAGGCAGAAGAGTGCCAATATTGTTGGAAGAACAATGCAGCTTAATCCTCATGGCGATGCTGCAATTTACGATACAATGGTTCGTTTATCAGCAGGCTATGAAGCGCTTTTAACGCCGTTTATAGATTCAAAAGGTAATTTCGGTAAAGTTTATTCCAGGGATATGTCATACGCAGCTTCCCGTTATACTGAAGCGCGTTTAAGTTCTATCTGTGCTGAGATATTCAAAGATATAGATAAAGATACAGTTGATTTTGCTGATAGCTATGACGGCTCTCAAAAGGAGCCGATGCTGCTCCCTACGGCGTTTCCTAATGTTCTTGTTTCGGCAAATTCCGGGATAGCCGTTGGTATGGCCAGTGAAATATGCGGCTTCAACTTAAATGAAGTTTGTGAAACAACAATAAATTATTTAAATGATTCTGAATGTGATTTGTTATCAACTCTTCCAGCTCCGGATTTTTCAACCGGCGGTGAGATTGTCTATGACAGATCTGAAATGGAGAAAATTTATTCAACCGGCCGCGGCGGATTTAAAGTCCGTTCAAAATGGAGATATATAGAAAAAGAGAATATTATTGAGATATATGAAATTCCGTATACTACAACTACTGATATTATAATTGATAAGATTGTTGAGCTTTCCAAGCTTGGGAAAGTCCGTGAGATTAATGATATCCGTGATGAGACAGATCTTTCAGGTTTAAGGATAGCTATTGATTTAAAACGTGGAGCAGACCCCGAAAAGCTTATGAATAAGCTTTTCCGTATGACGACACTTCAGGATACGTTTTCATGTAATTTCAATGTTTTGGTTGCAGGGTACCCGAAAGTTATGGGCGTTCGGGAAATTCTTGATGAATGGACGGCCTGGAGAATTGAATCTACCCGTAGAAGAATATATTTTGACCTTCAGAAGAAAAATGAAAAGCTTCATCTTCTGAAAGGCCTTGAAAGAATCCTTCTTGATATAGATAAGGCGATTCAGATTATCCGTAATACTGAGCTTGATGCTGATGTTGTTCCTAACTTGATGATGGGCTTCGGAATAGATGAAGTTCAGGCGAACTTTGTTGCAGATATTAAGCTTCGCAACATTAACCGCGAATATATTCTGAAGCGTACGGCTGAAACAGAGCAGCTTGAAAGAGATATTGAAGAGCTTGAAAAGATTCTTAATAATCGCCGCAGACTAAAAGGTATTATTATAGATGAGCTTAAGGCGATTAATTCAAAGTATATAACTCCGCGTAGGACTGATATTGTTTATGCGTCTGATATTCAGGATTATGAGGAAGATGATGAAACTGAGGACTATCATGTTACGCTCTTCGTTTCAAAGGAAGGGTATTTTAAAAAGATTAACGATCAATCCTTAAGAATGTCGGGTGAGCAGAAATTCAAAGAAAATGATGCACTTGCAGTTTCGTTTGAATCGTATAACAGTCATGATTTGCTTGTTTTTTCAAATGCCCAGCAGGTATATAAGGTTAAAGTTTCAGAATTAGAGGAATCTAAAGCGTCAACACTTGGAATTTTCTTACCTTCAAAGCTTAATATGGATGATGGCGAGAAGGTTGTGGCTGTTATTGATCCCGGGAAATACCGCGGATGTCTTTTGTATTTCTTCGAAAACGGAAAATGTGCAAGAGTTTCGCTTGAGGCATTTGAAACAAAGACGAACCGTAAAAAGCTTATTAATGCATATTCAGATAAAAGTCCTCTTGCTAAGGTTTTATTGCTTACTGATGAAATTGATTTGGCCTGCAAATCATCGGATGGTCGTTTGATTGTATTTAATTCATCGCTTCTTGCAACAAAGACAAGTAAATCAACGCAGGGAGTTGCCTGCATGACGGTTAAAAAAGAAAAAAAACTTGTTGAAGCAGGCAGGGTAAGCGATTTTCTTTCAAAGCCTGAAAGTGTTTCAAGATATCGCGTGCGGTCAATTCCCGCAAGCGGAGCAATTCTGAAGGCTGAGGATGAAGGCCAGGAGCAGTTGTCGCTTTTATAATTTGCGGAAATATTATCCATATAGAAAAGGGGAGTATATTATTATGAAAAGGGTATTGTCTGTATTGTTGATAATAGTTTTATTAGGCTGTGGTTATGCTGTTGCTGATGAATCGGTAATAGTAAATGATATTGATTCATTACAATTAGTTATTGAAAATGCAGAAGGTGATTGTACAGTTAATCTGGCAAATGGTAATTATGTCTTTCAATCAAGCATTGTTATTCCGGATAATGTTAAAATAACATTAATTGCGGATGACGTTATTCTGGAACATGGTAAATTTGAAGATGCTATGTTTGTAGTTAAGAATAATTCAACATTAATTTTAAATCATGCTGAGAACGCAACCGGAACTTTTTGTATTAATGTTAATACATCCGTTTTTGAAAGTAATGATAATGAAACAGAAATAGTTGGGGACGTTCAGGAGACTGCCGAAGAAGTGTCCTCAGATGTTGAAGATGTGCCGGAAAATCAGGAGGTTGCCGATACTAATCAAACTGATGCAGGAGAGACAGTAAATATTGACGGAATATATAATACAGGTACGTTGGAGATTGATGGTGTTGTTTTTTCTGTATGTGATTTTGAAAAGTATATAGGATTAGCAATAGAAAATGATAATAGTTTGATAGTAAATGAAATTACAGCGCCTGATGGGAGCATTTATAATAAGGAAACAGGCGCTATTTCAATTAAAGCTGAGTCGGTAATTGACAAAAATAATGGCATGTTTATTGGTAATGTTGGGTCAATAAATAAACCTGAACTTTCAGATGAATCGGAATCATCAGAAGCATCTGAATTTGAACCTGAATCTTCAAATGAACCTGAACTAGAAACTTCAAATGAGCTTGAACCGGAGCAGAAACCGATGATTTCCTTTTCTGCAGCGAAACCTGATACTGTTTCAATTTCCCCTGAGAGTGATAGTAATTCTTCTGATTATACAGAAACAGAGCATATTGTATCAACAGTTACGGCTGACTCTCAGAATGATTCTTCTCAGTCAAATGATGTTGTGGCAACTGATTCAAATAGCACAGGTGCTGATACTAATACTAATTATAATTATACAACTCCGGCGTATCAGAACAATCAGAATACGTCTACCCGTTCTATAACTGTTTCGGTTAACTGGAATGACAATGCTAATTCTCAAAGCTTAAGGCCGTCATCAGTTTACGTGACGTTTAAAAATGCTGTGACCGGCGGCATCGCCTGGACAGCTTCTGTTAATTCTTCCAATAATTGGTCATATACATGGACAGGAGCAGATGTTAATTCAACATATAGTGTAACGCAGTCAACAGTTGGAAATTATACAACGCAGTATTATGCATATAACGGAAATGTTTATATTAGCAATACTTATAACGGGACTTATTCAACAGTTGCTCCTACGCAGTCAATTACATATAATTCAACGCAGACAGTAACATATACTCCTCCTCAGAATGCAGCACCTACGACAGGTCAGGTTGTTCTTGAGTCGACGACTGCTCCGAGGACTACCGCTACGCCGGTTCCGACTTTCGCTTTGACGAATATTAATCCTACAGTTTCGCCTGTTTTAACTGTTGAGACAGACAGCACAGAAACAAGATCGTCAACACGTGCTATTTTATGGATTGTATTACTTCTTTTCTCTGCAGGAGCCGCAATAGTTGTTATCGTTTATCTTAATAAGATGAAAAAACAAAAGGAGGCCCGAGCCCGTGCCGCTGCAAGAGCAAAAAAGCGTGCTCAGTATGAAAGAGAATATAATCGGGATGAATATAGGGGCCGTCATTAAAAAAATGCTTGCATTATATAACATATCGTGATATATTACGTTATGTTAAGTTAGTAAGTAAGTCTAAAGAGAGGGTTGCGGCCCTCTCTTTAATAATGAAAGGTGCTATATGAGTAAGATAACAGATAAAGTTTCTGCTCTCGCTTTGCCAATTGTGGAAAAAAACGGATGTACGCTTTGGGATGTAGAATACGTTAAAGAAGCGGATTCTTATTATCTTAGGGTTTTTATTGATAAAGAGGGTGGGGTCAGCATTAATGACTGCGAGGCAATAAGTCGTGAACTTGACCCGATTCTTGATAAAGAGGACCCTGTTCCTGATAGTTATATATTTGAGGTAGGGTCACCCGGCGCAGGAAGAGAATTAAAAAGGCCATCGGATTTTGAAAAATTTTTTGATTCAGACGTTGAAGTTAAAACATATAAGCCGGTTGGCGGAAGAAAGTCTTTTGTCGGTAAGCTTAAAGCTTATAATGACGGCGATGTAATTATTATTTGTGATAATCAGGAAATAACATTATCTAAAGCAGATGTTGCTAAAGTTAATCTTTATGTCAGCTTTTAAATAAGGAAACGGAGAAATAAAATGAACGCAGAATTTTTTACCGCTATTGATGAAATTGAAAAGGAAAAGGGAATTCCACGTGAGTATATGTATGACAAAATCCGTCAGGCAATGCTTACGGCATTTCGCAGGGATAATCCTGAATGCGAGGATAACGTTGAGGTAGTAATTGACGAGGAAAAGAAGAATATTTCCATGCATGTCAATAAAACTATCGTCGAGGAAGTAGAAGATCCTTCTCATGAGATTCAGATTGAGGCGGCAAAGAAAATAACAAAACGGGCAAAGCTTGGGAACATTCTTCCGATTCCTGTGGAAACGAAAAAATTCGGCCGTATTGCAGCTCAGGCAGCAAAGCAGGTTGTTATTCAGGGAATAAGAGAAGCTGAACGCGGAATTATTTATGAAGAGTTTAACTCAAAGTCAAATGAAGTCGTTACGGGTCTTGTTACGCACGTTGATAACAGAACCGGGAACGTGTCTATCAGAATATCGTCTAACAGTGAATTTACTGAAGCAATACTTTTGGCAAATGAGCAAATCAAAGGCGAGGAGCTTTATGAAGGAGACAGAATAAAGGTCTATGTTATAGAGGTCCGTAATTCCGCGCGCGGGCCGCAGGTTCTGATTTCAAGAACTCATCCGAATCTTGTGAAGCGTTTGTTTGAGCTTGAGGTTCCGGAAATTGCAGATGGTGTTGTTGAAATTCGTTCAATTGCCCGTGAAGCCGGATCAAGAACAAAAATTGCTGTATATTCCAATGATGATGAAGTCGATCCTATTGGTGCTTGCGTTGGTCCAAAGGGGACAAGAGTTGAATCGATAGTTGAAGAACTTGGTGGAGAAAAAATAGATATTATAAAGTATAGTGATTATGCAGAGGAATATGTTAAAGCATCTTTGGCTCCTTCCGATGTTACTTCAGTTACGCTTCTTGATGATGGAAAGAGCTGTAAGGTAGTTGTCCCTGACGATCAGTTGTCTCTTGCGATAGGTAAGGAAGGTCAGAATGCCCGGCTTGCAGCAAAGCTTACAAATTATAAGATTGATATTAAACCGGTAAGTGAATCTTTCTGAAAAAAAAATACCCATAAGGCAGTGCATGGGCTGCAGAGCTCATCGTAATAAAAATGATCTTTTGAGAATTGTCAGAAATAATCATGGATGTGTTATTTTTGATGAACATCAGAAAATCAGTGGCAGAGGTGTATATATTTGCCCTGATTCTGCATGCTTGGATTTGGCTGTTAAGAAAAAGAGTCTGAATCGTGCACTCGGCTGTGCTGTTGGGGATGAAATAATAAATACTCTTCGTAAATATTTGGAGGCCTGATTAATGGCAGATAAAATTCTCGGGATGTTAGGTATAATGCGAAAAGCTAATGCTATAGCTCCTGGTGAAGAAAATGCAGCGAGTGCTGTTCAGGCAGGAAAGGCAAGGCTCCTTGTTATTCCGAATGATGTGTCTGAAAAAAAATTAGATAGAGCTGCAAAATATCTTGATGGGCATTCGTGCGCGATGGTGATTTTACCTTATAACGAAAATGAGATATCTGAGGCAGTCGGGCTTGGGGGATGTTCAATGGCGGCGATAACCGATATAGGATTTGCTGTTTCATTTGCAAAAAAATTGAGTGAAAATAATAGCGGATATAATCAGGTATATAGTGAGCTTGCTTTAAAGGAAGAAAAGATCAGAGAAAGAAAAATGCGTAAACCCGGTAAAATTGGTAAGAAGTAATTCAGAGGGGGAAAAGATATGGCAATAGTTGTTAAGTACAGAATAAGCGATGTAGCAAAGGATTTCGGCCTTCAGAATAAGGATATTATTTCAATAATGACTGAGTTCTTTGAGCCACCGAAAAATCATATGCAGGTTTTGGCGAATGAAGAGCTTGATGTTATATTTGAGTACTTAACTCAGCATAATCAGGCAGAATCTTTAGAGGAAATATTTGCTGCTCCTGCTTCTGAAATAAAAGAAGCAGCCGTAAAAAAGAATGCTGATAGTGCTGAAGCAAAGTCTGATAATAAAACTAAAGAGCCTAAGGAAAGTGCGCCTGCTCCCTCAAAGCCTAAGGAAAATAAACCGTTTGTTCCACGTCAGGTTGCCGAAAAACGCATTGTTGATACGCGTGGTTCCGGGAATGTAAATATCGATAAATATAATGAAAAATATGATGATTTAGGTGCATCAAAGGCGCATCGCGGCGGTATGAATAATATGTTTGGTAAGGAGAAAATTCAGTCTAAATCCAAACAGCGTCAGCAGACTCAGGCTGCATCTGCCAAGCGCCGTCAGGAAGAGCGTGATAAGATGAACCGCCTGCAGCTTGAAATTGCAAAAAAGGCTCAGCTTAAGGTTGAAATTCCGGATGAGATTTCTGTTGGGGAACTTGCGTCCCGTATGAAAAAATCAGCTGCAGATGTTATTAAGACTCTTATGAAAATGGGAACTTTTGCATCGGTTTCAGATGTTATTGATTATGATACTGCTGCATTAGTTGCAATGGAGCTTGGATGCAAAGTTGAGCATGAAGTTATTGTAACCGTTGAAGAGAGATTAATTGATGATTCTATTGATAAAGAAGAAGATCTTGTTGGCCGCGCACCGGTAGTAGTAGTTATGGGGCATGTTGATCATGGCAAGACGTCTCTTCTTGATTATATCCGTCATGCAAATGTTGTGTCGGGTGAAGCAGGGGGAATAACTCAGCATATTGGTGCATATACTGCTGAAATATCAGGGAAGCCTATAACATTTCTTGATACTCCGGGTCATGAGGCATTCACAACGATGCGTGCCCGTGGCGCAATGGTAACAGATATTGCAATATTAGTTGTCGCAGCTGATGACGGAATAATGCCTCAAACTGTTGAGTCAATTAATCATGCAAAAGCGGCAGGCATTCCGATTGTTGTTGCAATTAATAAAATGGATACTGTCGGAGCTAATCCTGAGCGTATCAAGCAGCAGCTTACTGAATATGAAATAGTTCCCGAGGAATGGGGCGGAGAAACTATTGTCTGCCCGATTTCAGCAAAAACCGGTCAGGGAATAGATAGTCTTCTTGAAAATCTTGTTTTATTGGCAGAAGTTCAGGAGCTTAAGGCTAATCCGAACAGGGCTGCAAAGGGAACTGTTATTGAAGCCCGCCTCGATAAAGGCCGCGGACCGATTATGACTGTTCTTGTTCAAAACGGGACATTGAATCAGGGTGATATTATAATTGCAGGAACTTGTGTCGGAAGAGTAAGAACTATGACTGATGATAAAGGCAGGAGTGTCAAATCTGCAGGGCCTTCAACTCCGGTTGAGATTGCCGGATTATCTGAAGTCCCCTCTGCAGGAGATATATTTAATGCTGTTGAGGACGAAAAGATGGCCCGAGAGCTGGCAGAAGAGCGCAGAGTCGCTGCAAATTCCGCTAATGCAGGAGCCAAGAAAGTAAGTCTTGAAGATCTTTTCTCTCAGATTCAGGCGGGAGAAATGAAGACGCTTAATATTATTGTCAAGGCTGATGTTCAGGGTTCTGCTGAAGCTGTTAAGGCGTCTCTTGAAAAGATAAGCAATGATGAGGTTGCTGTTAAGGTTATTCACAGCGGTGTAGGTGCAATTAATGAATCTGATGTTATGCTTGCCGGAACGTCAGATGCAATTATAGTTGGCTTTAATGTTCGTCCGGAAAGTGCTGCACGGGAAAGTGCAATGCGTAGTGATGTCGATATTCGCCTATATAGAGTTATTTATGATTGCATTAATGAGATTGAAGCTGCTATGAAGGGTATGCTCGCTCCTAAGTTTACTGAAACACTTATTGGTCATGCGGAAGTCCGCGAGACATATAAGGTTTCAAAGGTAGGAACAGTTTGCGGATGTTATTGTACTGATGGTAAGATTCAGCGCGGCTGCAGTGTCAGGATTTTACGGGATAATATTGTGGTTCATGAAGGAGAGCTTGCATCTTTACGTAGATTTAAGGATGATGTTAAGGAAGTTGCAGCCGGATATGAGTGCGGAATGCAAGTTGAAAAGTTTAATGATATTAAAATCGGCGATATTATTGAGTGCTTTGTAATGGAAGAGATAAAGAGTTAAATGGGTAGTAATAAATTAGAAAGAACAAATAGTGATATAAGATTCTGCCTGTCAAAACTTATCGGTGAAGTTAAGGATCCCCGTATTTCAGGTTACATGATAAGTGTGACAAGAGTTGAAGCGACGGGTGATTTGCGGTATTGCAAAGTGTGGCTGTCGGTTATGAATCTTGAAAATGAAAAAGAATTTAAAAAGGGCTTAAAGAGCGCTTCCGGATGGTTAAGGAAAGAACTTGGTTCATCGTTAAATCTCAGGTACACGCCTGAGCTTATATTCGAGATTGATCATTCTATAGAATATGGTGCGCATATTAATGAATTGTTAAATGGACTTTGACTGTTTTAAAACTGCAAAAGAGCTTTTGAGTAACGATTTGATTTTAATTGTTTCTCATAGGAACCCGGACGGAGATACATTGTGCTCATCGTCCGCTCTTTGTTCTGCGCTGAGACGGGCAGGGCGGACTGCATATCTTTTTGCTAACCCGCAGATTTCTGAGAAGTTTTCTGAATATACTGACGATTATTTGGCTCCTGATTCTTTCTTACCTAAATATATTGTTGCAGTGGATGTTGCAGATGTTGATATGGTATCTCAAGGCTTTGAATGTATGGTTGATTTGTGTATTGATCATCATAAATCAAATCCCCATTTCGCAAAAAATAATTGTATTAATTTTGAAAAGTCTGCAACAGCGGAGATAATTCTTGAAATTATTAATCTTATAGACGGCGATATTACTCCTCATGAGGCGGATATGCTGTATATAGGATTGGCTACTGATAACGGTTGCTTTCAGTATGGTAATACTAATGCAGATTCTCATCTTGCTGCAGCAGCTTTAATAGATGCGGGAGCTGATATTTTAAATTTAAATAATGAGTTTTTCGGAACGTTTAGCAGGGCTCGGATTGCTCTTCAGGGTATGATATTTAAAGGTTTTGAGTTTTATCATGACGGAGCGGTTGTTATTTCATCAATTACTAAAGCTATGATTATTGAGAGTGGAGCGACAGAAGATGATCTTAATAATATTGCTTCTCTTCCCGCAAAAGTTGAAGGTGCTATAATTGCAGTTACTATTCGGGAAATTAATGATAATTATGTGAGAGTATCCGTTAGAACTAAGGGAGATTTTAATGCGAATGATATTTGTGCTGTGTTTGGAGGAGGCGGTCACCCTATGGCGGCAGGCTGCTCAATTGAAGCAAGTTTATATCATGCAAAGAGTATGATTCTTGAGGTTGTTGACTCTTTATGGAAATAAATAATTTCACACCGCCATATGATGGTATATATTTAATTGATAAAGAGCAGGATTGGACGTCTTTTGACGTTGTAGCAAAGCTGCGTAATGCATTTCATATAAAAAAGGTCGGGCATGCGGGGACTCTTGATCCCATGGCAACCGGCCTTTTAATAGTTCTTGCAGGTCATGCAACAAAACAATCCGATTTGTTAATGCATAAAGATAAAGAATACTATGCAACTATGCGTTTGGGAATAGAAACAGACACGCAGGATATTTGGGGAACTGTTTTATCTGAAAAAGAAGTAGGTGTTAGTGAAAAAGAAATTATAGACGCTTTAAATGAATTCAGAGGGGAGATATCTCAGATTCCTCCGATGTTTTCAGCAATTAAAATAAAGGGAAAAAAACTTTATGAAATTGCGCGAAAGGGAAAAGAGATTGAAAGGGAGCCCCGCATTGTTAATATATATAATCTGGATTATCTTGGCAGACAAGATAATGATATCAGATTAAGAGTTGTTTGTTCGTCTGGCACCTATATTAGAACTTTATGTTATGATATAGGCCGATTTCTTGGTTGCGGGGCATGTATGGCTCAGCTTAGACGGACAAAAATCGGAGATTTTTCTGTTGAGGATGCTGTTACAATAGATAATGCTATAAAATTAATTTAAAATATTATAAAAAAGTGTTGACATAATTTATAAATTAGGTTACAATGTGATTACATTTGAGGAAAGCAGGTGTAATTATGACTTGTAATTTCTGCGGAAGCGTTTTAGATGATAATGAAATTGAATGCCCTTACTGCGGCCATAAGACCGGTCTTGGGGAAAACGTAAATGACGCTCCTGTTGAGGAAAATGAATTTGAACCGGAAACTGTAACGGAAACAGAGAAGGGAACTAAGGCAAAGATTTCTCTCCCAAAGGTTAATTTTAATAAGAGAAGAGCAACATCAAAAGCATCAGTTGTTGATAAGGAATCCAATGTTGATTATGTTCCGGCTGCAAAGGGCAGTAAATCATTTTCCATGCCTAATGTTGCGGCTAACAGTAATTTTATTCCGATGGTTGGGTTTATTGCCTGCGCTATTTTAATTATTATATGCCTTATTTCTATCGGAAATCTTAAGAGTAAGGTTGAGTCTTCAAACAGTGCTCTTCTTGGTCAGATATATCAGCTTCAGAATTCTGAGCAGGATATAAATAACCGTCTTGATGAACTTTCAAGCGCATTGGGAACTGTAAACACTACTATTAATGAGCAGTCGGTGTCCAAAAATATTACAATTGAAAGTGCACCTACTTCCGCCGCCACTTATCTTGGCCGAGGCGGAAGTGAGGACGATACTCAGAATGTTCCTGTATTTACAGTTACAGCTAAAGGCGCGGATTTGTCATTTACTTGGCAGATATTTGATGAGGCAAGCGGTTCTTGGATTAACATAATTTTTGATGAGTCTTCTAATAATGAAACATACGGGCTTCATCTTTATACTGATGCGAATAAAGGATATTCAGAGCTCGCTGCGCATGGTATAACAGAGGCGGCATACGGTTCCTACAGATGCCAGATTGCTGATGCTTACGGAACAAAGACTACTGATACTGTTATTTTAACAAAGCGCGAAAAAGCCTGACAAGAACTTACTAATATTAATTTTAGACTTAAAGCAGTCCATAAAAAGGACTGCTTTTTTATATGTTTTATACGGATTGTTCGCATATTGCACAATTTTTACAATACGATTTTGTGCAAAATGGTGAAAAATGGATTGTTGAAATTACTTAAACGATATAGTATTATAATAAACAGTGGTTATGTATTAATATTTAGTAATCACAAAAAATAAAAAGGGAGAATAAAAAATGAAAAAGATTCTTGCTCTCGCACTTACTCTTTGCATGGTCCTTTCTCTTTGCGCAATTTGCGCATCTGCGGATGGCCTCGTAGGTATCGCAATGCCTACAAAATCTCTTGAGCGTTGGAATCGTGACGGCTCTTTCCTTAAGGAGCAGTTTGAAGCTGCCGGATATCAGGTTGAGCTGACCTATTCCGATAATGACGTTGTTCAGCAGAACAATGACATTGCAAATATGCTTGCAGATAAGGTTGATCTTCTTATCATCGCTTGCATTGATGGCGATTCACTTCAGCAGACTCTTGCTGATGCAAAGGATGCAGGCGTTCCTGTTATCGCTTATGACCGTATGATCACCAACTCTGATGCTGTTGATTACTACGTATCTTTCGATAACTACACTGTTGGCGTTCTTCAGGCTCAGTATGTTATTGATGCTCTTGATCTCGAGAATGCAGGCGACAAGACCTACAATATCGAATTCACCGGTGGTGATCCTGCTGACAACAATGCGGGATTCTTCTTCAACGGCGCATTTGATACCCTTACTCCGTATCTTGATGCCGGCACGCTGAAGATCCCCTCCGGAAAGAATACCTTTGAGCAGTGCGCAACTCTTTCATGGTCCACTGACACGGCTCTTGAGAATTTCCAGAACACTCTTGCTTCTTACTATGGCGACGGCACAGTCCTTGATATAGCTCTTTGCTCCAATGACTCCACTGCTGCCGGTGTTGCTCAGGCAATTATTTCTGACTATGCAGGTTCCAATCAGCCTGTTGTTACCGGTCAGGATGGCGATATCGGAAACCTCAAGAATATTGTTGATGGTTACCAGACTATGACGGTTTATAAGAATGTTTCTGATGAAGCCGGTGTCACGCTCGTTCTTGCTCAGGCTCTCTTAGCTGGCGATGCTATTGATGAGACTCTCTGTGATAAGTTTGCTGTTGATGCTGCTTTCAATACCACTGATTATTCCAATGGTACCAATACTGCAAAGGCATTCCTGCTCGTTCCTTACTCAATTGATAAGGATAACCTTGATCTTCTTGTTGAGACAGGTAACTACAAGTGGGATGCTGATCACCAGTACCTCGAGTCTACTGCTTCCTGATTTATTAGGTAAAATGTGATTTCTTGGGGGGCGGGGAATTCCCCGTCCCTCTTTTTTAAATATTTAACCACTGTTGTATTCCCTCATTACCGAAGGTAATCGGAAAAGAAAAAAGGAGGGCTCATAATTTGTCAGATAATATTCTTGTGATGAAAAACATCACAAAAGAATTCCCGGGTGTTAAGGCTCTTGATAATGTTAATCTTGAAGTGGCGCGCGGAGAAATTCACGCGCTCGTAGGGGAAAACGGTGCAGGTAAATCTACACTGATGAATGTTCTCTCGGGAATTTATCCATATGGAAGCTATACCGGCGATATTATTTATAATGGTGAAGAGTGCCGGTTTAATACGTTAAAGGACAGTGAGGAAAGAGGAATAGTAATTATTCATCAGGAACTGGCGCTTATTCCTGAGCTGTCCATTGGCGAAAATATGTTTCTTGGAAATGAACGTAAAGGTACGCTTGGTGTTGATTGGGATCGGACGTATCATGAGGCACGTGCTCATCTTGATCAGGTCGGGCTTAAAGAATCTGAGCATACTTTGATTAAAGATATCGGTACCGGTAAGCAGCAGCTTGTCGAGATTGCAAAGGCTCTTGCAAAGAATGTTAAGTTACTTATTCTTGATGAGCCGACGTCTTCTCTTAATGAGGCAGATTCGCGTATGCTTCTTGATCTTCTTAAGGAATTTCAGAAGCAGGGTATGACGTCAATCATTATTTCTCATAAAATTAATGAAGTTGCATATGTTGCAGATAGGATAACAATTCTTCGTGACGGGGCAACTATTGAGACGATTGATAATGAAAGTAAAACCGTTGATGAAGCTCGTATTATAAAAGGAATGGTTGGTCGTGAATTGAGCGACCGCTTTCCTGCAAGAGAGCATAATATCAGTGATGAGATTGGTTTGGAAGTTAAAAATTGGACTGTTCATCATCCTGTTTATACTGAAAAAATAGTTGATGATAATATTTCCTTTAAAGTACATAAAGGAGAAATTATAGGGTTTTCAGGTTTTCAGGGAGCAGGGCGAACTGAACTTGCAATGTCCATTTTCGGGCATTCTTACGGAACTGATATTTCAGGTCAATTGTTCATTAATGGTGAAGAAAGAAAAATTACAAATGAACGGCAGGCTATTGAAGCCGGGCTTGCATATGTAACGGAAGATAGAAAAGGTAACGGATTGATTCTTCCGCAAACAGTTGCATTTAACAATACTCTTGCCCGTTTAAATAAGATATTTAGCAAAGGCGATATTATAGATACCGTAAAAGAGAATCTTGTTGCTGAAGAATATAAAGAAAAGCTTCAAACAAAAACCCCGTCTGTTCAGCAAGCTGCCGGAAATCTTTCCGGTGGTAATCAGCAGAAAGTTCTTCTTTCAAAGTGGATGTTTGCTGATGCAGATATTTTAATTCTTGATGAACCGACGCGTGGAATTGATGTTGGTGCAAAGTATGAAATCTATTGTATTATGAATGACCTTGTGGCTCAGGGAAAATCTGTTATAATGATTTCATCTGAACTCCCTGAGATTTTGGGTATGTGTGATCGCATATATGTTATGAATGAGGGGAAAATGGTTTGGGAAGTAAATGCTGCTGATGCAACTCAGGAAAATATTATGGCGGCAATTCTCAATTCAGAAAAGAAGTAAGAGGTATAAAGTAAATGAAAGGAAAAACATTTATTAAAAAGTACACAATGGTCATAGCGTTGGTCGTTGTGTTTGCGCTCTTTGCATTTCTTACCGGAGGACGTTTGCTGTATGCTCAGAATATGTCGAATCTGTTTTTACAGAACTCATATGTTCTTGTTCTTGCATGCGGTATGCTTTTATGTATTCTTACCGGTGGTAACGTTGACCTTTCTGTAGGTTCTACGGTATGTCTTGTTGGAGCGCTTGCAGCGCAGCTTCTTGATAAGACAAATATTAATGCTATTATCGTTATTCTTCTTTGTCTGGTTGTTGGAGCAATTATAGGCGCGTGGCAGGGATTTTGGATTGGATATGTTCATATTCCACCGTTTATTTGTACGCTTTCCGGAATGTTCCTTTTCAGAGGTATTGCCCGTGTTATTCTTAATTCAAAGACTGTTCCTGTTAAGAATAAGCTGTTTTTAAGTATTTTTGCATCTTATATTCAGATTCCTGGTCTTGATGATGAAAAGAAATGGTCTGCTCTTATTGTAGGTGCTATTGTAGCAGTATTTATTATTGTTTCTGTATTTACTGGTCGTGCTTCAAAAAGCAAAAAGGGCTATAGTCTTGAACCTCTCGGACCTGAACTTATAAAGAAGGTTATAATTGCTGCAGTTGTTATTTTTTATAGCTGGAAGCTTGTAAATTACAAGGGAATTCCTGTTATGCTGCTTTGGGTTCTGGCAATAGTTTTGATTTATTCATTTATTACAAGTAAGACTGCTTTTGGCCGTTATTTTTATGCTGTTGGAGGAAATGAGAAGGCAACAAAGCTTTCAGGTATTGATACGAGAAGGGTCTATTTTATGGCCTATCTTTCAATGTCTTTCCTTGCCGGTCTTTCAGGACTTTTAATGGCAGCGCGTATTGCTTCATGTAACGGTGATACAGGGACGTCTTTTGAAATGGAAGCTATCGGTTCATGCTTTATAGGCGGAGCTTCTGCTTACGGTGGTTCAGGTACTGTTGCGGGTATCTGTATTGGTGCTATTTTCCTTGGTGTTATTAATCAGGGAATGTCAATTATCGGTCTTGATAACAACTGGCAGTATATAGTTAAAGGTACGGTTCTTTTAGCGGCTGTTATATTTGATGTTGTATCAAATCATAAGACAGGTAAATCCTGATTAATTTAGTAAATTAAGAAGAATTTAAGTATTATATAAAAAAAGGTACTTCCCATTTTAGGAAGTACCTTTTTATTAATTTATTATAAACAATGGATTTTTTTGTTTAAAAAAATATTAATATATTTTATAATAGTATAAAATGGTTTTGATGAGGTTAATAAATGTCAGAGCAGATTCAGTACAAATGTCCGCATTGCGGAGCGAGAATTGAATATAAGGCGTCAACTGAGAATCTTAAATGTCCTTATTGCGATTCAATATTTAAGATAGATGAAGCGCAGAAATTTTCAGAGGAATCTGAGATGGTTTTATCTCAGGAGCCTTGTGCTGAAAGCTCCGGGAATACATGGTCGGATGATGATGGTTTTAGTATTTATACCTGTTCATCATGCGGAGCAGAGCTTATTGCTGATAATACGACTGCTGCAACGAAATGTCCTTATTGTGATAACGTTGTAGTATTAACTGAGCGGTTGTCCGGTCAGCTCAAGCCTGATATAATTATTCCGTTTAATATGACAAAAGAGGAAGCTGTAAAAGGGCTTGCGGATCATTTAAAAGACAAAAAACTTCTTCCTAAGGTATTTAAATCTGAACAGCATATTAATGAAGTTAAAGGGGTTTATGTACCTTTTTGGATATTTAGCGCAACGGCTGACGGATCTGCGGAGTATTCAATGGAAAACGTCAGAGTTTGGTCAGATTCACGTTTTAATTATACTGAGACAAGTTATTTTAAGGGCTCCAGGCGAGGAGAAATTGACTTTAAAGATGTTCCTTTTGATGGGTTATCAGCAATTGATAATGATATGACTGAATCAATTGAGACTTTCGATACATCTAAGGCGGTTCCCTTTAAGTCTGAATATCTTGCGGGATATTATGCGAACAGGTATGATATTTCATCAGATGAAGCTTTGAAAAGAGTTTCTCAGAGAATTGTTAATACGTCATCTGATCTTTTGGATGCATCTGTCCGCGGTTACTCATCTGTCAGAAGGACAGGCGGGAGCGCCAGGTTAAAAAATACGACATCCATGTATGCTCTTTTCCCAGTATGGATATTAAATACTTCATGGAAAGGGAATAGTTATCTGTTTGCGATGAACGGGCAAACCGGTAAATTTGTAGGGAATCTCCCTCTTGATAAGAAAAAGTACTGGCTGCTAAGGCTGTTATGGACAGGTGTGATAGGGGCAGTAATTATTGCGGCAGCAAACTGGCTGTTTAGAATCTGAGGTGCGCTGTATGAAGAATTTTAAACTGATATCGTTTTTGATATCTGTTATTCTGATCCTTTCATTGTCAGTATGTGTTTTTGCTTATAACGGTCCGGCGCTTGTTTATGATGAAGCCGGGATTTTAAGTGAAGATGAGCTTTCATCGCTTACAGAGTTTGCCGAGAGTGTATCAGATGAATATAAATGTTCAATTGTAGTTGCTGCTGTTAATAATTTAAACGGCTATAGCAATATAGAAAAATTTGCTGACGATTTTTTTGATTCGAACAATTTAGGATATGGACAGTCTGATGATGGAATAATGTTAATTATTTGTATGTCTACAAGGGATTATGCTGTTTTGGCTGATGGTCGTGGAGTCGATTTGTTTACTGATTACGGTCGCGATTATATTATATCTCAGTTTAAGTCAAAACTGTCTTCTGGTAATTATTATGGCGCTTTTAAGACATTTATTAATGAAAGTGTAAAACTGATAAAGTATTATAATTCCAACGGGTGTGCTTTTGATAATTATAAACCTTCATCATCTGATACGAATCGGGCTTTTTCGCTTAAGGGAGTGATTATCGGTTTACTAGCCGGAATCGGTCTTGGAGGAGTTCCTTTAAACAGGCAAAAAAAATCGTTGCAAACTGTTCTTGCAAAAGCTAATGCAAATGATTATACAAACGGTTCATTGCGATTATCAGTTAATAATGATACATTTGTTACAAAGAATGTTACAAGAACGCCGATTCCAAGAGATGCAGATTACAAGGGGCATGGAGGTTCGGGTGGAGGATCAACTGTTCATACTGCTTCATCCGGTCATTCTCACAGTGTTACATCCGGTAAATTTTAGTTTTATATATAAAATAAATAATTAATAAGGAGAATAAAAATGGGACTTATTACAGCAGCGATTTCATCGGCAGTAGGAACAATGTCCGATCAGTGGAAGGATTTCTTCGCGTGCGATGCGCTTTCATCAGATGTATTAGTTGCAAAAGGGCATAAAAAGGGTTACCCGGGCAGCGATAATATTATTACTGACGGTTCAAAAATTGCCGTTGCTGATGGGCAGTGCATGATGATTACCGATCAGGGGAAAATTGTGGATGTGTGTTCGGAAACAGGAGAATATATTTATGATATGTCTTCGGAACCGTCATTGTTTACAGGAAACCTTTCTGATTCGGTATTGAAGGTTTTTGAGACGATGCTTGAGCGTTTTTCTTATGGCGGAAGTCCTGCTCATGATCAGCGTATATATTATTTCAATATTAAGGAAATTCCCGGGAATAAATATGGAACTCCCAATCCGATTCCGTTCAGAGTTGTGGATGAAAATGTCGGTCTGGATGTTGATATTTCTATAAGATGCTTTGGAGAATACAGTTATAAGATTACAAATCCTATTTTGTTTTATAGTAATGTCTGTGGAAATGTTGCATCGGTTTATACAAAGAATGAGCTTGATTCTCAGCTTAAAACAGAGCTTTTGACTGCTCTTCAGCCGGCTTTTGCCAAGATTTCCGATATGGGAATTCGTTATTCATCTGTTCCTGCGCATTCATCGGAGCTTGCAGATGTTCTTAATGAGCAATTATCTAAGAAATGGAAAGACTTAAGAGGAATTGAAATTGTTTCCTTTGGCGTGTCGAGTATAACGGCTGATGAAGAAGACGAAAAGATGATTCGAGATTTCCAGAAAAATGCAGCTTATATGAATCCTGCTATGGCAGCTGCAAATCTGGCCGGGGCTCAGGCAGATGCTATGAAAGCTGCGGCTTCTAATCCCAACGGGGCAGTTAACGGATTTGTAGGTATGAATATGGCTGCAAATGCCGGAGGCGTAAATGTGAATGATTTATATGCCCAGGCTCAGGGCGAAAAATGGTTTTGCCCTAATTGCGGGAAAGAGTGTTTCGGGAACTTCTGCTCATCCTGCGGAACGAAAAAACCGTAATGTTTTCTATTTCTGTTTCTGACGCCGCAAAAATATGCAGGGGAAAGGTTTACGGTTTAACAGAATCTGACCCTGAAATAAAAAGAGTTGTAATAGATTCCCGCAATGTAAAAAAAGGGGATATGTTTGTTGCTTTTAAAGGAGAAAACTCCGACGGGCATGATTACATTATTTCTGCGCTAAAAAAGGGAGCTGTATGTGCTCTTGCAGAACATTTGCCTCCCGTTATGACGATTAACCGTGATGATGAAACAATATTTCCGGGTCCTGTTATTATTTGCGATAACGTTCAGACATCAATTGAGTTATTAGCGGCAGAATTTCGAAAAAGAATTGATATTCCTGTTATTGGAATAACGGGTTCTGTTGGAAAGACGTCTGCAAAAGAAATGATATCAGCTGTTCTCTCTCAGCGCTTTAAAGTCAGGAAAACTATCGGTAATCTTAATAATACTATTGGATTGCCGATGTCAGTTTGTTCAATTGATAAGAATGATGAATGCGCTGTCATGGAAATGGGTATTAATCATTTCGGGGAGATGCGAAGGCTTGGAGCTATTGCGGCACCGAATATTGCTGTTTTTACCGTAATTGGTCATGCTCATCTTGAATTCTTAGGAGATTTAAGCGGAGTATTGAAAGCAAAAACAGAAATGCTTGAATCAATGGAGGATGAGGCGCTTGTTATAATTAACGGAGATGATCCGTATCTTATGTCATTTGATTGTCCTCAATGGAGACTTACATTCGGAAAAGGTAAGTCAAATGATGTTCGGGCAACAAGCGTAAAATTTTCTGATGGGAAAACATGTTTGAACATTCATTATCAGGACCGTGTAATCAAGGTTGAAATTCCGGCGTTTGGGGAACACATGGTATATGCTGCGCTTGCAGGGGCAGCGGTAGGCTTTGCAATGGGACTATCAGATGATGAAATAGTTAAGGGAATAAAATCATATGAGGTTGTTGGCCGGCGTTTTTCAGTTGAAAATACAGGGTATATTAAACTGATTGATGACTGCTATAATGCAAACCCAGATTCAATGAAATCATCGATTAATTCTTTGATGGGATTAAAAGGCAGGCACGTTTGTATTTTTGGCGATATGCTTGAGCTTGGACGGGAGGCACCCGCCATGCATGATGATATCGGAAAATATGCAAAAGAGACAGGTGTGGAAGTATTAATCGGTGTCGGAAAGCTTGGGCAGCTTATAGCGGAGGCTTTTGGCGGAATTAAATATGATTCTATTAATGCATTAATTGAGGATTTGCCTTGGCTTATTAATGAGGATGATATTGTCCTTGTTAAAGCTTCGAGAGGATCCCATCTTGAAGCTGTTTCAGAGAGTTTGAAAGGCTTAAAGCTATCAAAGGAGAACTAAAAGAATTGAATATTTCGGAGATTATTACAGGCGGACTTGTTGTTGCAGCAGTAATTCTTGGGATAATATTATTGATAAAAATAATATCAGCACCTATTAAGAAGATTTTTAAGTTTGTTTTAAATATGCTTCTTGGTGTTGCGCTTATGTTTATTATTAATCTTGTTGGGAAAAATTTCGGAGTTTCGATTGATTTGAGTTTTACGCAGTGCGCAATTGCGGCTCTATTTGGAGTTCCCGGGGTTTTACTTTTGATATTAATTAAGCTGTTTTTGTGAGAGGTAAATTATGAAAGATAAGATAAAAAAATATTTGGATCAGAGCGCGGAAAGGAAAACTTCTAATCAGAGTTTGTTTTATATTTTGATAGGGGGATATCTCCTTTATATTACATATAATCTTATTAATGCATCGGGTGATTCGTCGATGCCATTGTGGTTGACGGTTTTAGCAGTAATTGTATTTGTAATTTTCGGGCTTGGAACAATTTTGTTCGGAATATATAATTATTGGTATCATTCAAATAAAACAAAAAGCGAAGAAGAGAGTGAGAGAACAGAAGAGGAAGCAGAAATGCATAATGAAGAGCGGGAAAATAATGAAGAAGTATTTGAAGATATGAGAGAATCAGATTCATAATTTCGTTATTTCAATTTTACGAATTATTCATACATTTTTCGAAAAAAATAATATAATAGGTCTATAAAAATTAAGGAGGATTAGTTATGGGTTTAATTTCAAAATTATTAAAGTTAGGTGTTGCTGCAGGTGCAGCTTACACTGCAGTTAAGGTTTCTGACAAGTATAAAGAACAGAATCCTGAAGGAGTAAGCGATCCTGAGCAGAAGCTTGATGCAATTAAAAAGGCTGCGTCTGATGTTTTTTCAGAGGCTAAGGATATGGCATCTGATAAGGCTCCGGAGGTCGTAAGTAAAGTTCAGGAAGCAGCAACGAATATTTCCGGAAAGGCAAAAGAATTTGTTGATGTTTTAACTGCAGAGGATGCTGATTTTGAGCCTGCAAAGGATGAAAAAGAAGTAAAGAAAACTGCAGCTAAGAAAACGTCTGAATCAAAGACCGCTGCAAAAAAGGCTGTTCCTAAAAAAACTTCCGAGAGAAAAGCGGCTGAAACAAAGAAAAGTGAGAAGTAAGTAATAAGCAGTAAGAAAAAAATTAAACCTCTGAAGCTGAATGCTTCAGAGGTTTTTATTTAAATCGGAGTGGCGAGACTTGAACTCGCGGCCTCTTGGTCCCGAACCAAGCGCACTACCATCTGTGCCACACCCCGAA
>R21__coassemble_427_pt1 | contig 34777 bp, 27 predicted proteins | sample R21__metabat2_high_PE_032 | metagenome-assembled genome bin R21
GTCCTTTAGGGTTACGACACCGTGAAGCTCAAGAGGAATCGTCACCCACTGATACTTCTTGATTCCGCCGTAATAATGCGTCTTGAAAAACGCCATCTCGCCGTCCTCATAAAGAGGATTCTGCTTTAAGTCAAGGCGCGGGGAATCGACGTGCGCCCCGGCGATAACCGTACCCTTGTCAAGAGCCTCTTTGCCGATTACAGCGAGCATAAGGCCTTTGCCGCGGTTATTCTTGTAAAGCTTATCGCCGGCCTTAATTTTCATGCCTTCTTTGTACTCTTTAAAGCCCGCCTTCTTAGCAAGCGCAATCGCATTTATAACGCTCTCGCGCTCGGTTCTTGAGATATTCAGGTAATCCATATAGGCGCCGCAATAATCCTCAAGGGCTTTACGCTCCTTGGCGTCTATCAGTTCATATCCGTTTTTGCGGTTATAAAACAGGGTTTCTCTCATGTCAGCCATTTTCATTTACCTCTTTGAATATATTAAGAATTGATTCTTCAAATAATTTCATATCCGAGCCATTATAAACGGTTACGGATGAATTAGCCTTATAATAATCGTCGCAGTGCTGGGCATTGATTCTGTTTTCAGCAGTCTCCCTTGAAATTCCGTCCCTTTGCATAACTCTCTTTATTCTCTCATCTTTTGGGGCGAGAACCGAAACAATACAGGAACAGTATTTTTCAACAGGCGAACCTATAAGCTCCGACGCATCAATAATCGCGCCCTTTCCGCCGAGCATCGCATGCTCCTTCAAAAGCTCAGCAACCTCACGGCTTATGTGCTTATGAGTAATCCTGTTAAGCGTCAAAAGCTTCCCGCTATCGGTAAACACAGCCTTCCCGAGAGCCTTGCGGTCAAGCGCCCCTTCTTTGTAACATTCTCCGAACTCCTCTTTGAGCTCCTCATTCAGTTCGTCTGACGTTTCTAAAAGCCTGTGATAAATCTTATCACAATCGATAAAAATATATCCGTTACCGGCGCCTGAGTCCGTCAGTATTCTTGACGCCGTACTTTTCCCGCAGCCCGAAGGCCCAGTTATCCCTACAACATTCATAGCCTTAACTAACGCCATTGCAACCGCATCCCGGCTCAATGCTCCGCTTCTTAAAATGCGGTAGGGCCTTGAAGTCATATCAATCAGCGTCGATTCAATTCCGAGCGTGCATTCCCCGCCATCAATAATGGCATCAATCATACCGTCAAAGTAATCAAAAACGTCATCGGCGCATTTAGGACTTAAGCCCCCCGAAGGATTTGCCGACGGCGCAGCAAGCGGAAGCTCCGCTTCATTTAAAAGCTCAAGCGTCAGAAGGCTGTCCGGGCATCTTAAGCCGACAGTGCTTCCCCCTGCCCTGACGATATCCGGAACGGTATCTTTGGATTTCAAAACAACCGTAAGAGGCCCTGGCCAGAAGCTGTCCGCCAGAGCATAAGCCTGAGGCGGAACGTCAAGGCAGTACCTTTCCATATCCTGCTTTCCGCGCACCATCATCGAAAGCGGCTTTACCGCCGGGCGGCCCTTAACCTCGTAAATCTTCTCAACCGCGAAAGCGTCAAGCCCGTTTGCGGCAAGCCCGTAAACCGTCTCCGTCGGGACGGAAACCAATCCTCCACGCCTGATAATATCAGCGGACGTTCCTATGCTGTTTTTAAATACTTTTGTTTTCACTCCAATTTAGAAAGCTTTTCAGCCTGGTCGAGAGTAATGAGCGCATCGATGATTTCATCAAGATGCCCGTTAATTACCTGCGACAGATTAAAGTTTTTATTCTCACCCGTAAGCCGGTGATCCGTAACCCGGTTCTGTGGGAAGTTATACGTTCTTATTCTGTCAGACCTGTCCCCGGAGCCCACCTGGCTTTTCCGCTCGGATGCAACGGCTGCATCCTGCTTAGCCTGCTCGATTTCATAAAGACGGGAGCGGAGAATCTGAAGCGCGCGGTCCTTGTTTTTATACTGGCTCCGCTCATCCTGACATTCAACAACCATACCCGTCGGCAAATGGGTTACGCGGATTGCGGAGGACGTCTTATTAACCTTCTGCCCGCCTGCTCCCGATGACCTGAAAACGTCTATCTTGACGTCAGCCAGGTCAAGCTTAAAATCAACCTCGTCAATCTCCGGCAAAACCGCAACAGTTGCAGCAGACGTATGAATCCTTCCTCCCGATTCCGTAACGGGAACTCTCTGGACTCTGTGGCCCCCCGCTTCGTACTTGAGCTTTGAATACGCTCCCTCGCCCTCGACGATAAAATCTATTTCCTTTATTCCTCCGAGCTCAGTTTCGCTGATATTCGCAATCTCTATCTTCCAGCCTACACTCTCAGCGTACATCGCATACATTCTGTATAAATCTGATGCGAAAAGCGCGCTTTCCTCCCCTCCGACGCCCGAACGGATTTCGAATATAACGTTCTTTGAATCATTAGGGTCTTTGGGAAGAAGCAGAATACGGATTTTATTTATAAGCTCCCCGCGCTTTTCCCGAAGAGCCGGCAGCTCCTCCCTGGCAAGCTCTCCAAGTTCAGGGTCATCAGCCATTTCAATTGATGCCTCAATATCCGCCTCGCAGCGTTCAAATTCACTGTAAGCCGAAACCACGGGCTCGAGGTCTTTTAGTTCCTTCTGGCACCTGGCAAAGGCCGAGCTGTCCGAATAAATCTCGGGCTGATTGAGCCTGGCCTGCAGCTCTTCATATTGCTTTTTTAACGGCTGAAGATTTTCAAACATAGTAATCAGTTCCTGCTTTGCATACCTTCTCTATTTTATCTTAAATATTGTAACATATTTTATGTTAACTGTAAAGTAAAAAACGGCTATTCCGGAAGAATAGCCGTTCTTTTATTTCATATTCTATTTTTACTTAGAAATCCTGCGTCATGTTCCGAGATATGCCTTCTTGATATCCTCGTTTGCAAGAAGCTCTCTGCCCGTTCCGGACATCGTAATAGAACCCGTCTCAAGAACATATGCATAGTCCGCGACCTTCAAAGCCATATTGGCATTCTGCTCAATAAGAAGAACCGTCACGCCCTGATTATTTATCTCCTTGATAATTTCAAAGATTCCTTTAACGACCAACGGTGCAAGGCCAAGCGAAGGCTCATCCATCATAATCATCTTAGGCTTTGCCATTAATGCTCTTCCGACTGCCAGCATCTGCTGCTCGCCGCCTGATAGCGTGCCTCCTGCCTGCCATGAACGCTCCTTGAGCCTCGGGAAAAGCTCATAAACCCACTGGATATCCGGCTGAATATCGTCATTCCTCAGATATGCGCCCATCTTGAGGTTTTCAAGAACTGTAAGATCAGGGAATATTCTTCTTCCCTCAGGAACAAGCGTTATTCCTTTTTTAACGACGCTTGAAGGGTCAAGGCCGGTTATATTGTCGCCCCGGAATATAAGGCTTCCCGACGCCGGCTTAACAAGACCTGCAATCGTTCTGAGCGTTGAACTCTTTCCAGCACCGTTCGCCCCAATAAGCGTTACAATGCTTCCCTCGGTAACATCAAACGAAATGCCTTTAACGGCCTCAATTCCGCCGTAATTAACCTTTAAGTCATTTATTGAAAGAATGGTTTCATTCATTTTCAGCCACCCCCAGATATGCGTCGATAACCTTGGGATTTGCCTGAACCTCTGCCGGCGTTCCCTTTGCGATAAGCTTACCGAAGTCTATAACATATATTCTGTCAGAAAACTTCATAACGAGGTCCATATGATGCTCGATTAAGAATACCGTAAGGTTATATTTCTTTTTAATCTGAACTATAAATTCACCAAGCTCAGCGGTTTCCTGAGGATTCATGCCGGCCGCAGGCTCATCGAGGAGCAAAAGCGAAGGCTCCGTGGCAAGAGCTCTTGCAATTTCAAGATGCCTCTGAAGGCCGTACGGCAGGGACGTTGCGATTGCATCCTTGTACTGAAGGAGATTCTGCTCCTCCAAAAGCGCAAGGGTTTCTTCAACCATCTTGTTTTCATCTGCCCTGTTCGTCTTGAACGTCGCAGAAAAAACGTTCTGACTTGAGCGCATATGCTTTGCCGTTAAAACGTTTTCAAATACCGTCATGGATTTCCATAGGCGGATATTCTGGAATGTTCTTGCAATTCCCATCTCCGTGATTTTATCGGGCGTCGGAGAAATCGGGGTAACGTTTAAATACTTTTCACCGTTATAACCCTGATACGTCTTTTTCATTTTGCCCTGGGGATGATTTGCAACTATCGGAGTTCCGTTAAAAGATATTATTCCGTTTGTCGGCTGGTAAACGCCTGTTATGCAGTTAAAAGCAGTCGTCTTTCCCGCACCGTTCGGGCCTATTAAGGCGACTATCTCGCCTTCATTCACTTCAAGAGAGAGGTTATTAACCGCCACGACGCCTCCGAACTGCATCGTAACGTCCTCAAGCTTTAAAACGTTCTTTAATTCTCCGCTCATTGTGCTTTAACCTCCTCCTTGGATTCCTTCGGTTTCTTCCGGAAAAGGTCAGTAATCTCCTTCTCGCCCATAATGCCCTTTCTGAAGAACAGGACAACAACCATTATGATAATTGAGAAGACAACAAGCCTGAAGCCGTTACGGAAAACGTTCGGAGCTTCAATCCCGAGAAACGAACCTGAATCGAGGCCTCTCAGCCACCACTCCGATGCCGCAACAAACAGAAGCGAACCTATAACCGAACCTGAGATTGAACCTATACCGCCCAGAACAACCATGAGAAGGATCTCATACGTCATGGCGGACTTGAAGTTCGATGCCTGGGCAATGGAAAGAACCATCGCCATCGTGGCTCCCGAAATTCCCGCGAAGAATGAGGAAATAACGAATGAAAGCATTTTGTGCTTTGCGAGATTGATACCCATTGCCTCGGCGGCGATTTCGTCATCGCGGATAGCCTTGAATGAACGGCCGTAAGTTGAATTGACGAGAAGAACAATAACTGCTATGCATACCGTCGCAATAAGCACCGGGACAAACGTTGTCAGCTTAATAGTTTCCCCCGCGAGCTTGAACTTAAACGTACTCGTTCTCGGAAAGCTCTTTAAGAGATTTGACCCATTCGTTATCGGGCCGAGCTTGCTCCACTGGAATATTGCTCTTATTATCTCTGCAAACCCGAGCGTTGCAATTGCAAGATAATCGCTCTTTAGTTTAAGAACCGGAAGCCCGATGAGATAGGCAAACGCCGCGGCCAGAAGGCCTGCAAGAAGAACTGCGATTATGATTCCGAGAACAGTTCCGAAGCCGCCCATAGAATTTCCGAGAACCTCGGGGAACGAAAAACGGATTGCCGCGTTATAGTACTGATAGACAGTATCGCGCGAAGCTGACGGAATCGTGAATATGGCATACGTATATGCTCCTATAAGCATAAAGCCCGCATGGCCGAGAGAGAAAAGGCCCGTGTAGCCGTTAAGAAGGTTCATAGATACTGCGGCGAGAGCATAAACCGAGCCCTTCTGAAGAACCGTCATAAGCATGTACATTGAGCTCGTAGGCTTAATAATCTGGTCAAGGATAAAGACAACTATCAGCAGCCCCAGAATGCATCCGAATGCTATGAATGAACCCTTTTTGCTTTTTTTGTTTTCTATCATATCGTAACCCTCCTGTCAGACCTTGTCAGTCTGCTTCTCGCCGAAAAGACCCGTGGGCTTAAATACGAGAATGACTATCAGGAGAATAAACGTGAATGCGTCAGAAAACGTTGCAAGGCCTATCTGTTCGGAAATAACGCCGTTAACAATTAGAATCGTATCAAGGCCTTTTATAATGCTTTCGCATATGCCTATGATAAATGCTCCAATAACAGCTCCGGGAATACTTCCTATGCCTCCGAAAACGGCCGCGACGAACGCCTTAAGGCCCGGCATTCCGCCGGACGTCGGAACAACTCCGGGATAATTCGTGAAGAAAAGAAGCGATCCGACGGCAGCCAGAAACGTTCCTATAATAAACGTCGTGGAAATAACGTTGTTAATCTTTATTCCCATGAGCTGGCTTGTTTCAAAATCCTTTGAAACGGCACGCATTGCCATGCCTATCTTAGTGTAGTTAATGAGTAAAACAAGTAAAACCACAAGAATAATCGTAAGGAAAGGCGTGATAAGAGTAACTCTCGTCGTCTCCATTCCGAAAAGCGTTATCTGATCGGAAATCCATGGGATTGACGGATAGTTCTTATTAAGACCGCCCGTTATATAAAGCGCCAGATTCTGCAAAAGATAGCTGACGCCGATTGCCGAAATCATGACGGACATTCTGGGCGCGCTGCGAAGCGGCCTGTAAGCCACTCTTTCGATTAAGAAGCCCAGAAAAACCGTAATTATAATCATTATGGGAATAGCAAGATAAAGCGGAAGCGATGCTGCAAGATACACCATCATAAGACCCGCTACCATGAAAACATCGCCGTGAGCGAAGTTTATAAGACGAAGTATACCGTAAACCATCGTGTATCCGATAGCGATAAGGGCATACTGGCCGCCGACCGAAATACCTGAAATGATATACGGCAAAGCGGTTTTGAATATGTTCATAGAGATTCCTCGTTTCGCTGAAATACGCACGATTGCTGGCGGGAGTTCCTCCCGCCAGCAATACTGCGCCAAGATCAAAAATATTTAAATGGAAGATTATCCAGCCTTAGCTACAGTTACAAAGTCCCAGACACCCGTCTCGGTGTTGCACTGCTTAACAAATGCGCTGTCGCGGATTGCATCGCCGATATCATCAAGAGCGATATGACCCGTTACGCCGTCAGATTCAGTGGTGGGGATTGCCTCAAGGACGTCTGCAGGATCGGTTGAGCCTGCTGCCTTGAGAGCTTCAAGAGCAAAGAAGTAAGCATCATAGCCCATTGCGCTGACAGCTGCGATTTCATCGTTGCCGCCGTTGTTTGCAAGGTTCGTTGCATTGCCGTTAACCCATGCCTTGATGCCGGAGTCAAATGCTTCATCAGCGCCTTCCTGGTAGAAGGTTGTTACGCAGATGTTAAGGTCCGTGCCCTTAGCTGCCTGAAGAATAACGTTGGAATCCCACGTATCGCCGGCGAGGATAGGCATACCGATTGCCTGAGTTGAAGCCTTTGCGATGATCTGTGCTGCTGCTTCAGTTGAAACAGGGCTCATGAAAACATCGCAGCCCTGGTTCTGGGCATTGGTGATGTAAGTTGAGAAATCGGACGTGCCTTCGGGGAACTGCTCATAAACGCATGCATCTTCGCCGAATGCCTTGATGAAGTAGTTGCAGAGACCGCCTGAGTAGTCATCACCCTGCTTTGCAAGGCAGTAAGCCTTCGTTGCGCCGAGATCATTCTTTGCATAGTTTGCAAGAACCGTGCCCTGGAAAGGATCAAGGAAGCAAATGCGGAAATACGCATCGCACTCAGATGTCACCTGAGGGTTCGTGCACGTAATTCCGATTGCCGGAACTTCTGCTGCTGAGAAGGTATCGCCTGCTGCGATTGAAACGCCTGAGCCGTAAGAACCGAGAACAACGGAAACACCGTTGGAAATGAGGTTCTGAGCAGCCGTAGGAGCTTTATCGTTAGAGGAAGCATTATCAGCCATAACGAGCTCTACCTTATAGGTAGCACCATCAATTTCGACCTCAGGGCAAATTTCATTTGCATACTGAATACCGAGAACCTCCTGCTTGCCACCCGCACCGTTATCACCGGACATAGGCTCGAAAACACCGATTTTTACTACATCTTCTGCGAATGCCGCGCATCCGAGAGCGAGGACCATGCATAATGCAAGGACGATTGCCAGGAACTTTTTCATTATTTTCTCCTCCGAAAATTATTGTTCGTCTGCTTTAATTTTTTTACACGGCCGTGTCTTTAATTCACGGACATATGTACATTACTGACGATATTGGTATTATGCAACAACTTTTGAAATTTTGCAATAGTTTAATTCACTAATTTACGAAATTATTAAAAAAAGTTTTTGTGTACTTTCTATAGCTTTAAAAATAAAACCGCCTGTATTCAAAGCAATACAGGCGGAATTCTGTAATCTTCCCCGGCTTTTACGCCCGATTTCTCAGAAAAACCGAGATTGTAAAAATCCCTCGCCTTAGCCCCGAGCGCAAAAACGGATTCAGTTTTTCCTCCGTAATCATTAGCCTCTTTCCCATGCGTTATAACCGGCAAAGCGCAGCCGTCATTCTTTTTAAGCGATGAAAGATATGCTCTTCCCCTGGCATTTACAGCGAGAATTCTCACATAAGGAGGCGCTCCTTCCGATGAAGCCTTATCTATTCCCAAAACCGCGCGCATAGCTATTCTTTTAAGCCTTGAATATGTTATGCTCTTCGTTTTCGCGGCAAGGCATATCTCATCAACCGTCATGTATCCCTGCCGTACGGCATCAAGAAGCCTGTTCCCCGCGCCGTTTCCGCTGTCAGCAACAGCTGCGACGTCCTCTTCCTTTAAGCTTCTCAGCCTTGAGACGGCCGCGAGATTCAAAAGCTTATAGTCGGCATATCCGGGGCATCTCTCCCCGCTCAGAATTTTATCCCTTATATCCGAAGCCGAGCCCGGGCCGCCATGAAAAGAGCTCTCCCGCTTTACGGTCACAGGTCGAATACTGAGATTATTTTTAATTATTGCTTTAATATATTCAACGCCAAGAGCGTTATTCGGAAAATCCAGAATATCTCCGCCGAAGGCCTTCGCCCTCGCCGCGGGATATGAAAGCATTGGTGAATCCTTCATGATTTTCTTTACCTTTTCATTAAAGCCGTCAGCGGATATCTCCCTCGCGGCTGAAACGAGGGCATCAATATCCCCCGCCTCGCTCCCGAACGAGAGATGCGTTATTCCAAGGGCGGACAGGATCTGAACGCCGCCTTCAGCAAACCCCTCGGCTGATGAAAGCGCCCATGGCACGGGTAACTCAACAACTATATCCGCTCCGTTTTTAACGGCCTGCCCGGCTCTATCATGCTTAGGCATTATCGCCCACTCGCCTCTCTGGACGAAATCCCCGGACATGCAGCAGATAATAATGGCATCCTCTCCCGCAATTTCCCTTGTCTTTTTTATATGATAAGCGTGACCTTCATGAAAGGGATTGTATTCACTTACGATTCCTGTAATATTTTCCATTGCGTAAAATCCCGAAAAGTATTAATATATTAATGTTTGGAACAATTTTAAAACAAAAATTATTTTTTTACAATAGGAAGGAAAAAACATGAAGATTCTTGTTATCAACGCAGGCAGCTCATCACTGAAATATCAGCTTATTGATATGGAAACGGAAAACGTAATGGCTAAAGGCCTTTGCGAAAGAATAGGCATTGACGGCCATCTTAAGCACACTCCTTTAGTTGGCGGTAAGCCCGTTTTCAATGAGGACCTGCCCATGCCGACGCATTCCGAAGCTATCGCAGCTGTTATTGACAAGCTCACGAGCCCCGAGTACGGCGTTGTTAATTCCATGAAGGAAATTGACGCTGTCGGCCACAGAGTAGTTCACGGCGGAGAAAAGTTCGCAAGCTCAGTTCTCATTAATGACGATGTTATCAAGGCAATCGAGGAGTGCATCCCCTTTGCTCCCCTGCACAACCCCGCCAATATCACCGGCATAAACGCATGCGAGGCTGTCATGGGAGACGTTCCGATGGTCGCTGTTTTCGATACGGCATTCCACCAGACGATGCCCGGAAAAGCATATATGTATGCTCTCCCCTATGAGTATTATTCAGAGGACGGCGTCCGCAGATATGGCTTCCACGGCACGTCCCACAGATACGTATCCTCCCGCTGCGCAGAGCTCATGGGCAAGGATATCAGAGACCTCAAGATAGTTTCCTGCCATATGGGCAACGGCTCTTCCATCTGCGCAATCGACGGCGGAAAGTGCGTTGATACGTCCATGGGCTTCACGCCTCTGGTAGGCCTCCCGATGGGCACGCGCTGCGGAGATCTCGATCCCGGCGCAATGCAGTACATCATGAACAAGCACAATTTAGGCATTGACGAGATGCTTAACATTTTAAATAAAAAGAGCGGCGTTCTCGGCGTTTCAGGCGTATCCTCCGACTTCCGCGATCTTGACAGCGCATCCGAAAGCGGCAACGAAAGAGCAACCCTCGCCCTTGATATGTTCAAGTACTGGGTAGGAAAGGTTGCCGGTTCATACGTTGCTGCGATGAACGGCGTTGATGCCATCATCTTCACGGCCGGCGTAGGCGAAAACAGCGCGGAGACGAGAAAGGGTATCGCGCAGTACTTCGGATACCTCGGAGTTGCGATTGACGACGAAGCAAATAAAAAGCGCGGCGAAGACGTTATGATTTCCACGCCCGATTCAAAGGTCAAGGTCTTCGTTATCCCGACGAATGAAGAGCTCGTTATCGCCCGCGATACGCGCGACATAATTGGCTGATATGGATTTTACTGATTTTTATTTCCCGTCATCTAACGGGACGGGCCAAATCCGCGGCCGCAAAATTGCGCCTGAAGGCGAAGTCAAGGCGGTTTTGCAGATTGCCCACGGCATAGCATGCCATATTGAGCGCTATGACGGCTTCATGAAATTCCTGGCGTCAAACGGTATCGCCGTTTGCGGAAATGACCACCTCGGCCACGGCAAATCCCAGAGGAATGAAGACGAAAAGGGCTTTTTCGCCGAGAAAGACGGCTGGAACTGCGTAGTTAAGGATATGAAAACCCTTCATGACATGATGAAAGAGGAATATCCCGATGTTCCTTACATCATGTTCGGCCATTCGATGGGCTCATTCCTCACCCGCTCATATATTATAGATTACCCCAACGATTATGACCTCGTCATCTTAAGCGGAACGGCCCAGCAGAGCAAGGCTCTTTTAAGAAGCGGCGCTTTGATGGCTGATGCGCTCTGCTCAATGAAGGGCGCGAAGTCCTCCGGCGAATTTCTCGAGAAGGTTGCCTTCGGTTCTTATAATAATAAGATAACGAACCCCAAAACGGAGTTTGACTGGCTGTCCGTCAATGAGGATAACGTTCAGAAGTACATTGCGGACGAGCTCTGCGGCTTCACCTGCAAAAGCGGCCTCTACCGCGACATGATGCATGGACTTATTTACATCACAAGCAAGGCGAATATCGCTAAAATGAACAAGGACAAGCCTGTTTACTTCATGTCCGGAACGGATGACCCCGTAGGCGATTACGGCAAGGGCGTTGAGAAAGCTTACAAGGCGTTTTGCGCCGCAGGCGTAAAAGACGTCACCATGAAGCTCTACCCTTCAGGCAGACATGAAATGCTGAATGAGACGAACAATCAGGATGTTTACAATGATATCCTTATTTGGATAAACTCAAGGCTTTCAAAATAACAATTATCATAATCCGCCATCAGCATGAGGCAGGATTGCTTATGAAAATGCCCGGGCTTTATAGCCCGGGTATTTTTACTATTTAATAATTTCTTCCTGTTAATTACTTTAAAATATTCTATTCCTGTCTTTTTCGTGCAGCTTTAAATATAGCATCATAAACTTCCCTGACACTGTCTTCAAACTTTTCTCCTGCAATTAAAGCCACTTTATCTGAAACGGCTTTTTCGCGGTCTGCATTATATACCGGAAGATTATTTGCCTTTTTATATTCCCCTATTGCATCAACCGCATCAAACCGCCTCGAAAGGAGCTCTGCTATTTGTTTATCGCAAAAATCTATTTCTTCTCTGAATTTTTCAAGTCCGTTTAACATTATACTTCTTTATCGTTTCCTTTAAAGTCGTCAGGATTATAAAATTCACTGCCGTCAGGATTAGCTTCCTCTTCTCCTCCGATTATATTTTCAAACTTTCCTAAAGAGATTTTTCCTTTCATATATAAGCCCATGACAGCAACGGCCCCTATTATTACTGCACCTGCAGCCGCCGCAAGAACATATGCTCCTGTATGGCTCTTTTCTTCAGTTGACATTCCGGCTGTATTCGTGACCTTAGCATCATCAATTCCTGAACCGTCAGAACCTGTAATAGAATTATATCCTGAATCCTTGCCAGAAGCATTGCCTGAAGCTCCGTTTGCCCCGGACGTCGGCTCTTTGGGAGCTGAAGCATTTGAAGATACGGTTCCGGGCTTATTGCTTATAACTCCCGTTCCGTTCGTATTTGATGTTCCTCCGGCAGATGCCCCGCCTGTATTGTTAACAAAAGGAGTCGGCGTAGCTGACGGCATAGGAGTTGCCGTCGGCATAGGCGTGTTGGTTGCAGAGGGTGTAGGAGTAGGCGTCGGCGCTGCGGCCGTAACAGAAATCCATGCGCCGGACGTCATAGCAGAACCCGAACCGTTGGAAAACTCCGCCTGAACAATCCAGCCGTTCATTCCTTCGGAAATTCCTGATAACGTCAGCCTCTCAGAATATGCCCCCTGAGCTGCCGCACCTTTTATATATTGCCCGACAGCTGCAGCAGGAATACGGAAAGAACCCGATGCATCGGTTAAGTACCAGGTAATAGCGGTGGCATTATCCGCATAAGCCGTAAATACTGCCGATTTTCCCGATTCAACTGTTTCAGAGCCCGGATTTTTTGTTATAACGGGAGAAGTCGTCTGACTGTTAATTGTCGTATCGGGATTAACATATATCGTTCCGGCATTCGAAGGCGTCCCTGAAGACGAGTGCGTTCCGCTTCCGCCTGAAATAATTATATTACCGGCAGATGACGTGCCCGTCTGCGGTTCTGTGAATATGGAACCGTTGTCCCCTCCGATATAAAGCGGCGGATTTGAACCTGATGAACCGCCGGAAATGATAATAGTTCCGTCAGTTGCAAAAGCGCTGACTGATATCATCAGCAATGAGCATACCGCCACGACCAGTACAATTGATAGAATTCTTTTCATAGCCTTCTCCTATAATCAATTTTATTTTTCTGATTAACATAAAAAAATGCACATAAATCTTATTATACTTAAATATAATTCAATTATAGTAAAAAGGCAAGAAAAATCTTGTATTTTTTGTTAATTATATACGTTTCCTGCATCCGCCCGGGAATAATAACATATATCATTATAAGAGCGAACGTGATATAATTTAATAAACTTCAATAAACTTACGCCGCGGAGGTTGCTGTGAAAAGAATAATAACATTTCTCATGATAGTGTCAATACTCTCTGTTCCGTGCGCATCAGCCGAAAAGGTTGAATCGGAAATCGCCGCATATTATATCGATGCGCCTGAAGAGATAACGTCCTATGTTATTGAAGATGAGGAATTCGGCAGTATATATGTTGCCGTTCCCATTGATGTTTTCAACAGTGCCGGATTTGAGTTCGGGGACAGTCTTGATGTTGAATTCGCGAACGGATTTTCCCTGTATGATATCCCTTATTATGACGGCTATTATGAACGCGTGAACGAGCCTGTGGTAGTTGCATATCCCGGATATGAATATGTTGCCGTCTGCTATTGCAGCGGTGACAGCATGTGGGATGAAGCCAACTTAACAGAAGGTGATAAGGTTACAATCTCTTTAAATGAAAAAGCCGCGTATCTCTCCAGGCAGGAAACAATGGCATCCACTTACAGCGAGGATTACGCCTATTATTTATATGACGCCGCTGTATTTTCAAATTTCAGAGCCATGAAAGGCGGAAAACTGAAAGAGAATATGTTTTTCCGCGGAGCATCGCCGATTGATGACCGGCACCTTCGTGCAGATATCGTCGATTCCCTGATTTCCGAAACCGGTATCCGGTTTGTTTTGGATTTGGCTGATAACGAAAAAAAGATTGAAAGCTACGGTAATGAATCGCCGTATTTCAGGCAGCTCATCGCCGAGGGGAATGTCGCACTTTTAAGCCTGAGTGCAGCATACAGATCAGATGAATTCAAGCAAAGCCTTGTTCAGGGCTTTCTTGAAATGATGCAGCACGAGGGGCCTTATTATATCCATTGCACTGAGGGGAAAGACCGCACCGGCTTCGCTTGCATGCTCATTGAGGCTCTCTGCGATGCATCGTATGAAGAGATAGAAAAGGATTATATGATTACATATGATAACTATTACGGCATCACGGAGGAAACAGAAGCTGAAAAATATACTGATTTAAAAGAACTCAGGCTTCACGACATGCTGTGGTGGCTGACAGGCTCTGATGAAGACGTAAATCTCAGTGAAATAAGCTTTAAGGACGGTGCAAAAAAATATTTGTCTGACGGCGGAATGAGCGGAAACGAAATTGAAGCCTTTATTGATTTCCTGACAAAGTAAATACAGTTATTATTAAACGGAAAGGCGCTCAGTATTCTGAGCGCCTTTCTTATTAATATTCAGTTTAATCTTTTATTCTTTTGCCTTTTTCTTCCTGCTGTTCTTAACAATATAACCTGCCAGAAGAACAATTGCCAGGAAAATAAGGTAACCGCAAACCTGCTGATAACCCTTGCCTACCCAGCAGCAGTAGCACATAAACAGGCAGCAGAGCGTTCCGAGCCCCGGCAGAATATATCTCTTGAAGAAGCCGAAGTCCTTGCACTTAACCATGATTGCGATAAACATCGGGATATACATTGCATAGAGGTTGATGATGGAAATCTCATCGGGCTCCCATGCCAGCCACTGGCAGTTGTGAAGGCCGCCCATGAAGTCAGGACCGTACATCCACATAACAGCCGTCCATGCATACCAGAAGCCGCCTGCCATCATGCCGAATATACCGGACTTGATAACGAAATTGTTCTGCTTGTCAACATCGCCGTAGAACTCAGGGCGCGGGCCCATCTCACGGGCAGACAGCGCGTAAAGGCCTCTGCATGAACCCATAATCAGGCCGTTCATAACGCCAAGGCAGCCGATTGCGATGAATGCGTAAACAACAGTTCCGATTGCATTGCCGAAGATATTTGAGAATGCGATTCTCGGAAGAGCTTCGCCGAGAGGCCATGTGCCGATGATTGTTTCAACATCGCCGACAGAGCTCATAGCAAAGATGTAAGCGCAGTAAAGAAGCGTGCAGAACAAAGAACCTGCAATCAGAGCGATAGGAAGATTCTTCTTCGCATCCTTAAGCTCGGAGTTAATGGACGTTGCGATAATCCAGCCTTCATAAGCAAATGCAAAGGCACTGACGCCCGCGAATACTGCCGAGAAGGAGGAAGCGCCCTCCGTTGCCTCAAGATATGCCTCGGAATTGATATAATCAAGAACCGTGGCGGTCGAGCCGTTACTGAGACCTACGATGATTCCGACTATTGCCATGAGGCAGAGAGGAACGAGCTTTATAACCGTCATGGAAACCTGAAGCTTTCCTGCAAGCTTCGGGGAAATCATATTTATGCCGTAACCGAAAAGAAGGAAGCCTGCGCCAAGACCGACGGCCTCAGAGCTTACCGTTCCCGTTACAAAGAAGTCAAGAGCCGGGACTCCGCAAAGCTCGCAGAAAAATACTGCCGAGAAGAATGCAAGCATCGCAGCGAGGCAGGGGTAATAAATCGTGGTCAGAAACCAGCCTACATAATAGGCATAATTTGAACCGAGAGCCACCTCTGCGTAGTCAACAAGCCCGTTAACCTTTGAAAACTTTGAACTTAACTCTGCAAAAACCAGCGAGCAGATAATGCAGATAATACCGACAATAAATACTACCAGAACACCCTGAAGCATATTGCCCTTTGTTAAAGCAAGAACCTTACCGCCCTTGATGAAAACACCGGAGCCGATAACAATTCCGATAACCATTGCTATAGCCGTCCACAGGCCATAACGTTTTTCCATTCCTTTTTCTTCCATAAGACATCTCCTCATATATTAGTTTAACGCTTTAATGCGCTATAACTTGCATGCTTTATTATACTCACCTGTCTGCAATTTGTCTATTCAAGATTTACTCTTTCGGCAAATTTTACGATTCCTGCAAAAATGCGGCGAGTTCATCCACGGTTTTAAAATAATTTGAACAATTTTTACGCATAAATTCCTCAATTTCGGGAATGTCGTTTGCCCAGCCAACGGCGGCGAAATCGCATCCTGCAGCCCTGGCCATATCATAGCCGGGCTTAGAATCATCTATCATAAGAATTTCATCATTTGAAAGCCCGAACTTTTCAATTATCTGATTCATAGGCCAGACGTTCGGCTTTCTCCTCTCGGGAGGCTCCTCCCAGCCGTAAATAATATCGGGCTTGGGAAGACCGTTCGCCTCATAGTCCCTGATAATATTGAATTTCATGGAATGCGAAATAACTCCGATTATTCCGCCTTCGGCCTTATGGGCCTGCATTATCTCCTTTATTCCGGGATAAGCCTTCGGAATATGGTTTTTAACGTAATTAATCCAGAACTCAACCTCGCTGTCAAGCTCCTCATCCGTCATGCCGATGGTATCCCGGCAAAGCTCGATAAACCCCGGATCAAAATTTAACCTGAAATAATCGTCGAGAGAATACTTATCCGCTATCTCAGGCCTGAAAACCTTTAAAAATTCAATAAACGAGGGATAGTGAATCGTGGCTGTGGAATTCACAACCGTATCGTCATGGTCAAAAACAAGGCATTTGTATTTCATATAAATTCCTTATCAGTAAAATGTTGCAACTTCCTGCTCGGGCGGCTCTGCCTCAGATGCTTCAATAAGCTTTAAAACGGGGCCCTTGCGCCTGTAAGCCTTATGCCACTTAAAGTTAAGCGACGCCTTAATATTATTCCACGTGTTGTCCTTTATCCCGCAATCCGCGGGGATTTCGCATACGAGCCCCGCAAACTGGATATCCTGGACGCAGCACGTCATAACATACCTTCCTACAAGTATGCAGCCTGAAGGAATCTTATCGCGCCTTATAGCCTTAACCTTCAAGGATACAGTCTTCCCCTCGTACTTCGCGCCCTCTTCGCCGAGGTCGCGGTACCATACGGCAAAATCGTCGTCCTTTATCTCAATAACGGGCGCATTGACGTCAAACGGGAGAGGGTCAACTATATCGTCATATTCAACATTGCCTGCGCAGTCCTCATAAGCTATATCCGCTCTTCTCGATGCGCCGCGGACGATTTTATGAAAGCTCATTTTATCCATATCAGGCTTAAAGCGGTTGAAAACAACGAGCTCCGCGCTTTTAAGCTTGTCATAAACAAGCTGGCGCATATTGGCATTATATGTCAGAAACGTCTGACTGTCCGCAAACATGAACTCCTGATAAACAGCCCAGTCCTCAGGCATTGCGCCGTAAAGGTCATCAAGCATCCACATGCCGTTATACTCGATGAGAACTCTGTCAGCCTTCGCCTCTTTAACGGCATTCAGAAGATTTTCAGTTGTCAGGTCCTCTTTGTTTTCAAAGACCTTTATAAAAACGCTCTTATCCGCGAACTGGTCGGGGGCATATTCCTCCTCGCCCTCCTCGCAGACAATCAGAAGCGTCCTCTCACCCGTGCAGAAGCGCTTATCCTCAAGCGTCTCCTGGATGAACTTTGTTTTTCCTGCCTCAAGAAAGCCCGTAAAAAGATATACGGGAAACGGATCGTTACTCAACTTTAAACAGCTCCTTAAGCTTTGCTTCGTCTATCTTGGCGCCTATTACGCATATCCGGCCCGTTACGTCCGGCTGACCCTCGCGGATATTTTTCTCATCGGGGACGTAGTCAAAGTAAATCCACTTTCCGTCCTGACCTGCAACATATCCCTTGGCTCTTAAGATAGTTCCGTAGGTTTCGAAATCCTCAAAAGCATCAAGGATATCTGAAATCTCACCGGAAGTATACTTTTTCGCGGTTTCAAAGCCCCAGGACGTGAAAATCTCATCGGCATGATGATGGCCCTCATGGTCATGGCAGCCGCACTTGCAGCCTTCGCCGTGCTCATGATGATGCTCATGCTCCTCCTCTTCATGGTCATGATGATGGCAGCAGTGGTGTTCGCCTTCCTCGTGGTCATGGTCATGATGATGGCAGCAGTGGTGCTCACCTTCCCCGTGGTCATGGTCATGGTCGTGATGGTGGCAGCAGTGGTGCTCACCCTCTTCATGCTCCTCTTCCTCAAGCTCCTTAAGCTCATGGGCGAGCCCGTGCGATTTATCCATGACGGATAATATCTGCTCTCCCGTCACCTGCGGCCAGGGAGTTGTTATTATTGCGGCGCTGTCATTCAGCCCCTTTAAAAGAGAAACTGCCTTTTCAACCTTTGCGTCGTCAGCGGAATCAGTGCGGCTCAGAACTATAACGTCGGCATTTTCAACCTGGTCATTGAAAAACTCGCCGAAATTGCGCATATACATTTTAGCCTTTGATGCGTCAACAACAGTTACCTTCGCCCCGATTTCAATTCCGGGGACATCTTCTACGGCTTTTGCAACGTCCGAAAGCTTTCCAACGCCCGACGGCTCAATTATAATTCTGTCAGGGGCGTACTCCTCAGCGACCTTTTCAAGCGCCTTGCGGAAATCTCCGACGAGCGTGCAGCAGATGCAGCCCGAATTCATTTCCGTAATCTCAATTCCGGCATCCTTTAAAAAGCCGCCGTCAATTGCGATTTCGCCGAACTCATTTTCAATAAGGACGAGCTTTTCGCCCTTATATCCTTCATTTATAAGCTTGCGGATTAAAGTTGTCTTTCCGGCTCCGAGAAATCCGGAAAATATATCAGTTTTAGTCATTATTTCGCCTTCTTTAAAATATTAGCAAAGTCTTGCGCCTGCAGGAACGGAATCGTCAACAATCATAAGATTGAGCTTTTCCTCGCCGTTAACGGTTTTGACTGCCGATAAAAGCATACCGTTTGACTCGAGCCCCATCATCTTGCGCGGGGGAAGATTGAGGATTGCAACAACCGTCTTGCCGATTAAGTCCTCAGGCTCATAAAACTTGTGAATTCCCGAAAGAATCTGGCGGGGAGTTCCTGATCCGTCATCAAGCGTGAATCTCAAAAGCTTCTCGCTCTTTTTAACCGCCTCGCACTCAAGAATCTTCCATGCGCGCATATCGCACTTTGCAAATTCCTCAATATCAACAGGCGGAAGAATGGGGTCGGCCTTCGGAGCGGAATTCTTCTTATTGAGCTCCTCAAGCTCGGCAATCGCCTTTTCCATATCAATTCTCGGGAAGAGCGTCTCGCCCTTATGAACCTGCGTTCCGTCAGGAATTACGCCGTATTTGCAGGCATTGTCCCAGTTAGCCATCTCTTCGGGAACTCCCGCCTGGGCAAGAGCCTTGGAGCATGTTTCAGGCATAATGGGGATAAGAAGCGTCAGCGCAACTCTCAGCGCCTCAAGGAGGTTATACATTACCATTGCAAGGCGGGCCTTATTAGCTTCATCCTTTGCAAGAACCCAGGGAGCCGTTTCATCGATATACTTGTTTGCTCTCTGGATGAGCCTGAACACCTCTTCAAGAGCCAGGTGCGGATGAAATTCATCCATATGGCGGGCATATGCATCCCTCGTGGACTTTATAAGAGCTATAAGCTCATCATCCTCGGGGCCTGCCGCCCTCTGGGCCGGGATAACTCCGCCGAAGTATTTTTCAACCATCGCGGTTGTTCTGGAAACGAGGTTCCCGAGGTCGTTTGCGAGGTCTATATTAATCGTGTTAATCAAAAGCTCATTTGAGAAGTTGCCGTCAGAGCCGAACGGGAACGTGCGCATAAGGAAAAAGCGCAGAGCATCAACGCCGAACTTTTCAGCGAGAACATAAGGATCCACGACGTTCCCCTTGGACTTGCTCATCTTGCCGCCGTCAATTACGAGCCATCCGTGGCCGTAAACCTTTTTGGGAACGGGCAGGTCAAGGCTCATGAGCATTGCCGGCCAGATAATGGAGTGGAAACGGACGATTTCCTTACCCACTACGTGAACGTCCGCCGGCCAGTACTTCTCAAAATCGTCGTATTTATCGTTTAAATAGCCGAGAGCCGTAATGTAGTTTGAAAGAGCGTCAACCCAGACGTATACGACATGGCCGGGGTCAAAATCCACAGGGATTCCCCATGAAAAGCTCGTGCGGGAAACGCAGAGATCCTCAAGACCCGGCTTTATGAAGTTGTTTATCATTTCATTTACGCGTGAGGCAGGCTCGAGGAACGTTCCCGACTCCAAAAGCTCCTGAACGGGCTTTGCGTACTTCGAAAGCCTGAAGAAGTATGCCTCCTCCTCGGCATAATGGACTTCGCGCCCGCAATCCGGGCACTTGCCGTCCACGAGCTGGCTCTCCGTCCAGAAGGATTCACACGGCGTGCAGTACATTCCCTTATACGCGCCCTTATATATATCGCCCTTATCGTACATCTTCTTAAAGATGCGCTGAATGGACTTCACGTGGTAATCGTCAGTCGTGCGGATAAAACGGTCATTGGAAATATTCATAAGCTTCCAAAGATCGAGGATTCCCTTTTCACCCTCAACGATGTTATCAACGAACTCCTGAGGTGAAACGCCTGCGGCCTTAGCCTTCTCCTCTATTTTCTGGCCGTGCTCGTCAGTGCCGGTCAGAAACATTACGTCATATCCGCAGAGCCTCTTGTAACGGGCAAACGTATCGGTTGCAACAGTGCAGTAAGCATGCCCGATGTGAAGCTTGTCAGAGGGGTAATAAATAGGGGTGGTGATGTAAAATGTTTTTCTCTCGCTCATGTCTGTCTCCTTTACTTACTTAATGGAACATATAAGTGTCCATTCCGGGTCTTCCGGTTTCTTCTATAATCTGGTTTGTATACTCATAATCAACCATATTGCCGTCTTTATCGGGAACCTGAACAATATTGCCGTCTTCATCCCTTAAGATGCGGTACGTGAGTGTTCTCCAGCCTATCCAGGCGCCGTCGGCGTTGGTGTACTGATACTTGTCAGTCTTAAGCTCAACGGAGTAATTATCCTCGGCAGTGCCCCAGATTTCGACGGTTAACGACCTTGCCTCATTATCGCACTTTGTAATGATTTTTATAGGATATGTCTTATTATTGCGGAATTTGAAGTCCGGCTCCGGCCATGAAACAGTCGCATCAAGGCCAAGCTGGTCAAAATAAGCTACCTCAAACTGATGGCATGTTCTCTCTATCGTTTCAAGGCGGGCATAAAGCGTTGCGCAATACGTCGTGGAAGACACCTGGCACGCTCCTCCGCCGAGCTCCTCGATTACCTCGCCGTCAGAATAAGCCGCTGCATACCTGAATCCCGCTTCCTCCGTTCTTTCTCCGACAGTGTTGTTATACGAGAAAATATCTCCGGGATATAAAATCATTTCATTTATCTTTGATGCGCAGAGATTCACGTTGTTAATTCTGTCATCAGAGCTGAGAGTATATAACGTCGTGCACGTTCCGAGCAGGTCATTATAGAGCCTGTCCCGAAGCTCCTGACCTGTAACGGAAGGCCATGTGACGTTCAGCGGAACAACTGCAGTTTCAGCAATTGGCGTTTCATTCCAGATGCTTATTGCCTGACTGACGTCAAAATCGCAGCCGACCGTTTCATCCTCAACCTCATAGCGGCCGTCATCGGAGTATTTTGCATCGACAGCCGTTGCGAATACCGAATCATGAATTGCCTGAAAATCAGGCATCTGCGGCTCGCGGGATATTACGGTATAGCTTAAAGCCGTCTCCCCTGCCTTCAAGGCTCTTGTTATCTCTGAATAAAGCCCGACGGGCTCAAGCTCAAGATTCCCCGCTCCCTTGACGGCCGTCAGCGTTGCAGCCTTCATGTCAACCGTATACGGCTCTTTGCCGACGTAATCGCCAAGCATTCGCTGGGCTTCCTGAATACGGGCGTTAATATAATCGGAATTAAACGCGGTATTGGCATCGTTTAAATCAGCCGGCTTTAGCAGCGCCTGAACATAATTTATCAGCTGACTGAGCTTTCCTCCGCTGCGGCCGTATTCCATGGTTTTATTCACGGCGTCGCTGACTGTCAGAACAGCTCCCGCGTCAACAGGATTAATTTCAAAAGAAATATCTCCGAAGGATGAAATCACAAGCGGCGTATCGGTGCGCTGAGTCCATCCGCCGGAATAAAGCTTCTGTTCAACCTCTGCGCGCGTCATATTCCCGACGGGAATCGTATCAATATAGAGATTGTTGAAAGACTTTTCGGATTTTGCAACAACGTTGGATGCAAGAATCACCACCGCAATAAGAAAAGCAATAACGCCTATAAACACAACCGTTCCGATTTTATTCTTTCTGCGGCCTTCAACATCCTTTTTCTTTTTTTCGCGTCTCGCCTCCTCGCGCGCTTCGCGGATTTCCCTCGCCTCGCGCTCTGCAGCCTGGCGCTGCTCGGCAATCATGCGCTGGTCAGCCTTTTTCTCCCTAAGCTTCCGGCGGCGCTCTGCCTCGCGTTCAGCATCGCGGAGCTTCCGCTCTTCCTCGCGGGCTTTTCTTTCCTCCTCGCGGGCTTTCCTGTTTTCCTCGCGGACCTTTTCGCGGGCAAGCCGCTCAGCCTCTTTTTTCTTTTCCTCAGCTATCCTGGCTTCCTCGCGGGCCTTCTCCTCAGCTGCTTCGCGGGCCAGACGCTCTTTATAGCGGCTGTGCGTTCTGGGCGGAGGGGCATCGCGGTTTTCCTTTATTGCCGAGATAAACTCATCAGGCAAATCGCTGTTTTCAAGATCTGCTTCCCAGTCCTCGCTGCTCGGAAGAGAGAGTTCAGACTCATCCTCAGGCTCTGCAGCTTCCTCTGAAGGCTCTTCATCCCCAGCAGCCTCCGGGATTTCCTCAGGCTCCTCCGAAGGCTCCTCCGAAGGCTTAACGGGCTCTTCGCCAAGCCCTGCAAGAGCATTGTCAATTGCATCTGAAGCGTCAGAAATCTTCTCTGACTCCTTCTCTGACTCCGCAAAAGCTTTCTTTTCCTCTGCCGGCTTTCCGCCTGGGCCCATGGAGTTTTCAGTTCCCGACACAAAGTCGCCTAAAATGTCGTCAAAATTAAAATTTTCAAAATCCATATATTAATTCTCCGTAACCTGGTTATACATTTCTCTGAAAAGCTCTTCATCCGATTGCGGCATGGACGTTTTCTCCTCCGCATCGAATACCGCACTCAGCCACGGCGTATTTTCAATTCTTCCGCTTGCCTGAACCTCAAGAAGAATATTTATAAGCTGATTTGAAAGAAGATACCCCGGAACTGTAAAATGCCATCTGTTTCCGTTCTGCTCCACCCATCCCTTGCTCTCAAAAATCTTCAGGGTTTTTTCTATGGGAACCCAGTTGGCCTGGCACCGGAGCCTGTAGTCATTTTCAGATATTCCCCGGGACGTTCTCATTCCGAGCATTATATATTCTGTTGCCCGCTCGAGCGTATCGATTGTTTCATACTCATCAAGAAGGCTTGCCCCGCGGTCCACGCGCCTTATATATTCCTTGATGTCCTTTATATAGCTGTATCTCAGCTTTCCTATGCTTGAATGCGCCCCCGGGCCGAAGCCCATATAATCGTCAAGCGTCCAGTATTTCATATTATGCCTTGAAATAAATCCCGGCGCGCAGAAATTTGATATCTCATACTGATGATAGCCGTAATGCTCAAGCATCTGCGCAGCGTAGGAATACATATCCGCCTGTTCATCATCATCGGGAATCGTCGGGGAATTCAGATAAGCCCTGTACATCGGCGTTCCCTTTTCAAGCTTCAATCCGTAAACGGATATATGCTCAACGTGCAGCGCCGCGGCTTTTGAAAGGGTATATGCCCAGTCCTCCTTCGTCTGCGTGGGAAGCCCGTACATCAAATCGATGGAAATATTGTCAAAGCCTGCATCGCGGGCATCTTCTATAGCCCGCACAGCCTGGCGGTAAGTGTGCCGCCTGCCTATCATTCGCAGAAGCGAATCGTCAGTTGACTGCACTCCGAAGGATAATCTGTTTACGCCCTCATCTTTCAGAAGCTTAAGCGAATTATACGTAACGCTGTCAGGATTGCACTCAACCGTTATCTCGGCATCCGTCCTCAGGTTTCCGTTGAGCTTAAGAACATCGAGCACCTCGACTATTCTGTCAGCCCCGTAATAGCTCGGCGTTCCCCCGCCGAAATATATCGTATCAACCTCGTAATTCTTTATACTTTCAGATGACTCCTCAATATGGCTCAGAAGAGCCTCATGATAATCCGGCATGAGGTGGTCGCAGCCCGCAAGCGAGTAGAAATCGCAATATCCGCACTTGCTTGCGCAGAAAGGCACATGTATGTATATTCCCAGGGGTTTTTTCGGCATCAACCGGTCTCCTTTACGTCGCTTTTAAAAAAGGTTGCTGATTTCCTTCGTAAACTCAGCGGGATCTTCAATCTCAACGCCCGCCATAAGCTTTGAAAGCGTATTTAAGATATTCGCGATTTCCTTTCCCTTTTCCTTATCGCCGTCAGCAAAAGCCTTCTGAAGGGCCTTGACGGCATTGTTCTCAGGATTGAGCTCCAGAACGCGCGTTGCCTTGACGGAACGCATTTCCTCGGACGGGCCGCGGCTGAAGTATCTCTCCATCTCGAGGGTAACTCCGCCCTCAGTCGTCAAAGCGCAAGGCTGGGAAGCGAGCTTCCCTGAGAAGCGGACCTTGGATATCTCCTCACCTATCGATTCCTTAACGAAATCGAGGAAGTCCTTTGACTCCGTGTTCTTCTCCTCAGCGGCCTTCTTTTCCTCGTCAGTTTCAAATCCGAGGTCATCCGTTACGACGTTTAAAAATCTCTTGCCGTCCTGCTCCATGAGGTTTGCTATAACCATCTCGTCAAGAGCGGACGTGAGATAAATCAGCTCATAACCGCGGGATTTAACCTCCTCGCACTGCGGAAGCGACATCGCATGCTTAACTGTATCTGCAGATGCGTAATAAATCGCGCTCTGGCTCTCAGGCATACTGTCCACGTACTCCTTCAGGCTTATCTGGCGCTCCCCGGAGGTATAGAAAAGGAGAAGGTCCTTCAGGAAGTCCTTGTAGCGGCCGTACTCATCGCATACTCCGCACTTGAGATGAACTCCGAAGTTCTTAAAGAATTCCTCGTACTTCGGCCTGTCCTCAGCCATGAGCTTTTCAAGCTCGCTCTTAATCTTCTTCTCGAGGTTCTGGCCGATGACCTTCAGCTGGCGGTCATGCTGCAGAATCTCTCTGGAAATATTCAGTGAAAGGTCAGGGGAATCAACAACGCCCTTTGCAAACTCGAAGTAATCGTGAACAAGGTTGTCGCACTTCTCCATAATCATTACGCCGTTTGAATAAAGCGTAATTCCCTCTTTTTCCTCGCGGATCATGTAGAATTCATCAGTTTCACCCGGAACGAACAGCATCGCCTTGTATGAAACCTGGCCCTCGGCATTGACGCGTATCAAAGCCGCGGGGTCCTTCTGCGCGCGGTACTTCTCCTTATAGAAAGCTATGCAGTCATCATCTGAAACGTCCGCCTTGCTTCTGCGCCAGATAGGAATCATGGAGTTTATCGTTTCGTTTTCAACGGTCGTTTTATACTCATACTTCGGATTGCCGTTTTCATCCTTCTCGCCCGTTTCAACTCTCTCGGAGTGCTCAACATCCATCTTTACCGGCCAGCGGACGTAATCGGAGTACTTCTTAATAAGAGCCTTTAGCTTCCAGACCTCAAGATACGTTCCGAAAAGCTCATCGTCCGTGTCAGCCTTCAGATGCATAATAACATCCGTTCCGGCCGTCGCCTTTTCGCATTCGTTAACAGTATATCCGTCAGCCCCTGATGACTTCCAGATTGTTGCCTTCTCCTCGCCGTAGCGGCGGGTAATAACAGTTACTTCATCGGATACCATAAATGCGCTGTAAAATCCAACGCCGAACTGGCCGATGATAGACATATCCTCATCAGATGCCGCGCTTTCATCCATCTCGCCCTTGAATGCGAAAGATCCGGACTTTGCAATAACGCCGAGGTTATTTTCAGCCTCCTCCTTCGTCATTCCGATTCCGTTATCGCGGACGGTTACCGTGCGGTCCTCTTTATTCGGGATAACCTGAATTACGAAATCATCGCGGTTTAAGCCGACCTTATCGTCAGTAAGAGACAGATAACAGAGCTTGTCTATTGCATCGGATGCATTGGAAATAATCTCTCTTAAGAATATCTCTTTGTTCGTGTAAATTGAATTGATCATGAGGTCAAGCAAACGCTTTGACTCCGCTTTGAACTGTTTTTTTGCCATGGTTTAAATATTGCCTTCTTTCTTTTTTGTACGGCGCAAGGCCATACTTTCCTTATTATATAATTAAAGTGTATTTTACCACTTCTCTGCTGATAAAACAAGGGCAAGCTCCGCTTTTTTGACAAATACGGTAAATCATGGTAAAATCCTTAAAAATCTTTAGCCCGGAGGCTATCTTGAAAAGCACGTTTTTTAAGAAAATTTTACTGATATTTTTATGCATTTCCGTTGCGGCAGGTCTTGCCGCATGCGGCGAGGGCGAGCAAAAGCAAAGCCAGCTTTTCTCTATGGGAACGACCTTCACGCTTATGGCTTACGGCCCCAGAGCTGACGCCGGAATCAAATCTGCCGAGCAGACGATTATTGCCGTTGATGCCCTGACAGACCCTGAAGTTGATACGTCCACATGCTATGCCATAAACCACGCCCAGGGCTCTCAGCTCAACATCTCAGGGCAGGTTGCCGAAATGCTCATTGACGCAAAGGAAATATATGAGAAATCCGACGGCGCATATGATCTGACGATTTATCCTGTCGTAAAGCGCTGGGGGTTTACCGACGGGCGGTATTACGTTCCCTCAGATGAGGAAATCGCCGAGGATTTAGCCAGAAAATGTATGGACCAGCTGAACATCGCATCATTCCCGAACTCCGGAACATATGCGGTTTCTCTCCCGTCTTACGGCGAGCTTGATTTTTCATCATGCGCAAGAGGCTGCGCCTCAAAATATGCAATTGACGCCATGCGGAAAAACGGCATAACTTCAGCTATCGTTTCTCTCTCGGGGAACGTCCAGACGCTCGGTCTCAAGCCCGACGGAACAGAATGGAAAATCGGAATTGTCGATTCCAAAAACGTATCAACGTATCTCGGAACAATATCCGTCGGTGAAACTGCAATTGTTACGACCGGTGCATATCAGAATTACATGACCGGCTCGACAAAGTATCATCATATTTTCAACACGAAGTCAGGCTACCCCACGTCAAACGGTCTTGCATCAGTAACGGTCATATGTGAAGACGGAACCGTGGCGGACTGCCTTTCAACCGCGCTCTATGCAATGGGGCAGACGAAAGCTCTGAATTACTGGCGGGCGAACGGCGGCTTTGACATGATTATAATTACTGACTCCGGTGAAATAGTCTGTACGGCCGGCCTTCTTGAGAAATTCGATGTAAAGAACGATTATTACACGTTATCATATGTTGAATGACAGTATAAAATCCATCAGGGGCATAGGCGAATCGCGCGCTAAAGCATTTGCAGCTTTAGGCGTTGAAACGCTCTATGACCTTGTTTCTTTTTTCCCGAGGCGCTATGAGGACAGGACGCAGTTTTCTCCTATCGCTTTGACATGTGACGGGCAGACGGCGTGCATCTCAGCTGTTGTTGCCGATGAACCCCGCTTAACCAGAATAAGGCGTAAAATGGAGCTTGTAAAATTCAAAATCGTTGATGATACAGGCTCAATAGATGTAACATATTTTAACCAGTCCTGGCTGAAAAACACGATTAAGCGCGGAGAGGAATACGTTTTTTACGGAAAAATCTCCCTTGAGGGAAGACGGCGGACCATGATAAATCCCGTCTTTGAGCAGGCCGGGAAAAAAGACGGCGTAACCGGAAAAATAATCCCCGTTTACAGGTTAAGCAAAGGCCTGAATCAGAAAAATGTTATTCAGAGCATAAGAATCGGCCTTGACGAGTGCGCCCCCTTCATGCCGGAGATTATTCCTGAAAGCATTATCAGAAAATACAGGCTCTGCCGTGCAAATTATGCTTACGAAAACATTCATTTCCCGTCTGACTTCAATGCACTTGAAAACGCGCGGCGCCGCCTTATTTTTGAAGAGCTTTTCACGCTCGCCTGCGCCCTCGGAAAGGTCCGCAAAGAGCAGACTGAAAACGCGGGAATTAAGTTTAAAATCCCCGATATGAACGGGTTTTACTCATCTCTCCCCTTTAAGCCTACAAATGCTCAGATAAGAGCGGTTGAAGACTCCGTTGCCGACATCTCGTCAGGCAAAGCGATGAACAGGCTTATTCAGGGGGACGTCGGTTCAGGCAAAACGCTTGTTGCAGCCGCTCTTATTTACATCGCCTGGAAAAACGGCTGCACATCCGCTTTCATGGCCCCGACTGAGATTCTTGCGGACCAGCACGTTAAAACAATGGAAAAGCTTCTCTCCCCGTTTAAGATTCCCGTTGCAAAGCTTACCGGCTCAACAGGCGCGAAAGACAAAAAAGCCGTAAAGGAAGCCCTTCTCAGCGGAAATATTGGCCTTATCGTCGGAACGCATGCGCTTTTTTCGCAGGACGTTGAATATAAAAATCTCGGACTCGTAATAACTGACGAGCAGCACCGCTTCGGCGTCAACCAGCATTCGGCGCTTATCGGGAAAGGGCAGACGCCTCACGTTCTCGTTATGTCCGCCACCCCGATTCCCCGGACTCTCGCCCTGATTATCTACGGCGACCTCGACGTTTCAATTATCGATGAGATGCCGCCCGGAAGGCAGAAGGTTGATACCTTCGCCGTGAATTCTTCTTATGAGGACCGCCTGAACGCATTTATTCTGAAGCAGGCCTCGGAGGGCCACCAGACGTTCGTTGTTTGTCCGATGGTTGAAGAGGGCGAGGAGGATTCTGCCGTCGCGCTTCTCGGTCTGAAAAGTGCGGAAGAGTATACTGTTGCTCTGCGCGAGGCTCTCCCAAGCCTTAAAATCGAATGCGTTCACGGAAAAATGACTCCGAAGGCAAAGGATTCCCTTATGTCTTCATTCGTCCGCGGCGAAACTGATGTTCTCGTTGCAACAACCGTCATTGAAGTCGGCGTGGACGTTCCCAATGCAACTCTCATAATAATCCAGAATGCCGAGCGCTTCGGGCTTTCGCAGCTTCATCAGCTGAGAGGCCGCGTGGGCCGGGGAAAAAGCAAAAGCTACTGCGTGCTTGTTTCCGATGCCGATAATGATGACGCAAAGGCACGGCTTAATATCATGTGCAAGACAAACGACGGTTTCAGGATATCCGAAGAGGATTTGCGCCTCCGCGGCCCCGGGGACTTTTTCGGCTCAAGGCAGCACGGTCTTCCGGAAATGCATGTTGCCGACCTCGGCGCAGACACGAAGGTTTTAAAGGCCGCCCAGGAGGAAGCCGAGCTTCTTTTGAAGGAAGACCCGGAGCTTGATTTTCCGGAGCATGCAGCTTTAAAAGAGAGAATTGAAGCTATGCTTAAAGACAATTCAACGTTTAACTAATTTAATGTTTAACTAAGGAGCCGCTATGAAAGTTCAGTTTAAAAAGCTAAGACCGGACGCCCGCATCCCCGAAAGAGGAAGCGAATACGCCGCGGGATATGACCTGTTCGCGTGCATTGATAAGCCCGTGGAGATTGCCCCGCACGAAACGCAAAAAATAGGAACCGGGCTCGCCGTTGCAATCCCCGAGGGATACTTCGGAGCTGTTTTCGCAAGGAGCGGCCTTGCCTCAAAGCAGGGGCTGCGTCCCGCAAACTGCGTGGGCGTTTGCGACAGCGACTACCGCGGAGAATACATAGTTGCTCTTCATAACGATTCGGATAATCCCCACGAAATCCTCCCCGGAGACAGAATTGCCCAGCTCGTAATTATGCCTTTCCTGGAGACGGAATTTGAAGAGGCTGATACTCTCCCCGAAACTGCCCGCGGAGCAGGCGGCTTCGGATCGACGGGAAGGTAAAATCTCCTCATCAGATACATAAAAAAACATACGGAAAATAAAGCAGGGCAGCCAGGCTGCCCTGCTTATTATTCCTGCTTATTATTCCTGCTTATTATTCCTGCTTATTATTCCTGCTTATTATTCTTGCTTATTATTACATTATGTAAATGATATTAAGTTAATTAAAACAGCAAACAGCCTCTGTCAGAAGCTGAAGTTTACGGTGAGGTCTTTCTTCTCCATTATTTTAAGGATGAAGGATTTCTGCGTGCAGTTTACGCCGTACGCCAGCGCTGAAATCCAGGTGTTCCCGCTCTTTCTGAGCGGTTCTTCGTTGCCGGCGAAGAACTGCTCAAGCTCCGCTTTCTTTGTTTTGAGCCCCTCGGTAACGGCTGCCTGAAGCTTTTCGAAATTGCTGTCCGTCATGCACCACATTGCGTCGTTTTCCGTCCCGTCGGCAAAGCGGAACAGCGTTTTGCAGTAATCGCTCCGCCAGTCGCAGACTTCGCCGCCGTTTGCGTCCTCGAAAACGATATGTCCGTCTTCCGCGCGGCGGGAATATTCAGGATAGAGGATTTCCTTACTGAACGCGATTCTTTCCATAATTTTCAGCATGTCCTCCTTCGTCTGCGCCTCCGGGAGATATTTGTTCGCGAGCTCCAGCCTTCCGTAGCCCATGCCGTACTTTTCTATCGCGTTTGCCGGCGGATTGATGTAGTAGTTCGCCTGGCCGGGCTGATACGCGTTGAAGTACACCTTGTTGTTCACGATTTCAATAAGCCCGTACTCCCCGCTCGCGTCGGCAATCATGAATGCGAAGTTCCAGTTGCTCAGCTTTCCGCCGAAAACCGGCAAACAATAATCGTAATTTCTGAGATATTCGACGGCATCGCGGACTGTCGCGCAGTTGGCAGCGAGCAGCGGCAGTATATAGGGCTCAGGAATGACCGGCTTGCCCGGGTTCACGGAAGTTACGGTAAAGCGCTCGTCGCCGCTTCTCATATTGGTCTCTCCGAAAAATCCCTTTTCGTTCAGATAATCCGTGCATCCCGTGGCGAGGGCCAAAATATCCTCATCGCTGAATTCCCCGCGCGAGAGATAATCGCTGTAGGTTTTATCATTGTTGAACATGTAGTTAACGCCCATCGTCCGGTATTTTCCGGCCTTTGCCGGCACGAGGACGACTGCATTATCCGTAACATCCATGTCCAGATTGCGCCCGACAAGCGTATCTCCGTTTGAGGCTTTTTTCGCGACGCACGTGCATCCGGGCATTTTGCCCTGAAAACTCTGAGCGATTAAATCCGACATTGCTGCGGCAGCCGATTCGATGTCAAACCCGGTAATCTCATCGGCGAGAAGCACGTGATTTCCGAGATCCGTGAAATTTTTATAGCGCTGTCCTTTAACATTCCAGCCGTAAGTAATATTCATTTTCTTATCAGGCCCGGGCTTCTCCGATTTGCGGGCGGAGTTCCGGGTTTTCTCCTTTTCTGATGATTATTTGTTAATGGTTTTTTATTCATGACTATGACAGAATAATACTATAAACACCGCGGGTTTACAAGCTTGACATTCCGCAAAATCTGCATGCGCCCTTACGTAAAAGTTTACCCCTTGCATCATATAAAACAGCAAGCATCCCGCCGAAAAACGGCGGGATGCTTTTTAAAAAACATACAAGATAACATACAAGATAACATACAGGATAATTGACTCCCGGCTGATAAAATATTATAATATTCATATCAAAATACGGGGAGAATGATTATGGACGCCTACACGCCGCCGTTTGAAATAACGAACAGCATGGTTGACAGGATTTCCTCAATAATGAAGAGCATCGGGAAGCTGGACAGTTATGAGGATTTCAGTAAAATGCCGTATCTGAGAAGGAACGGCAGAATCCGGTCTGTTCATTCCTCTCTTGCGATTGAAGCGAATTCGCTGACGTTTGAACAGGTACAGGATGTTATTGACGGGAAAACCGTAACCGGTCCTGAAAACGAAATTCAGGAAGTGAAAAATGCTTACGAAGCGTACGGCATGATCCGGGAAATAGACCCGTATTCCGTGCAGGACCTGAAGAAAATTCACGGTGTTATGACCCGCCGTACCGTAAAAGAATCCGGGTGCTTCAGAAAAGGCAACGAGGGCGTTTTTGATGAAAACGGGAATTGCATTCGCGTCTGCCCGCCGCCCGAGTTTATTGACGGGCTTATGAAGCAGCTCTTTGCCTGGATGCGGAAAAACAGAGACGTCATTAATCCTCTGATTCTTTCGTCGGTTTTTCACTATGAGTTTGTTTTTATTCATCCTTTCGCTGACGGAAACGGCAGAACCGCGCGGCTTTGGCAGAATGCGCTTCTCGCTGACTGGGAAGGTATTTTTGAATATCTCCCGATAGAATCACAGATTAAAAAATATCAGACGGACTACTATACCGCAATCAATAACAGCAACCGCAGCGGCAGCTCAACGGAATTCGTAGAATTCATGCTGAAAATGATTGACGGTACGCTTCTTGAGGCCGTACGCAGCAGCGCTCTTCAGGAGCGGCATAAAAGCCTGTATATTAACAGGCTGCTCGAAGTAATGGTGCCCGGAGTTCAGCTGACGACCTCTGAAATGATGCGGGAGCTCGGGCTGAAATCGCGAGCGTCTTTCAGGAAAAACTACCTGCTCCCCGCGATAGAAAGCGGACTTATTAAAATGACGGAACCTGATAAACCGACGAGCCGGAATCAGATGTACTATACAGAAATAAACCGCGGAGATTAACAAGCTCCGCGGTTCCTTTTTTTTATTTTTCAAACACCTTTTCGCCTTTGAAGTAGGTCTTCAGGACATTCACGCCGTAGATTTCAATCGGCTCAATTTTCTCAATGTTCCTGTCGAGAATAACGAAGTCCGCGCTCTTCCCCGCTTCAAGCGAGCCCGTGATGCCGGCAATACCGAACTGCGCCGCGACGGAGACGGTGAGGGCCTTGACCGCCTGCTTAAAGGTCACGCACTCATCCGGGCGGTAGGAAGTTCCCTTATAGGATTCATACTCCTTCGCGCACGGGTTGATGCTTCTCGTCAAAGCGCAGCACAGATTGTAAAGAGGCTTTGCCCCGGCAGTGACCGGGAAGTCAGTCCCGTAAGCGACGCGCACGCCGGCATCCTCAAAGGACTTGTTGGGAAACCACGCGTTTTCGGGCTCCTTCGACACGCTCGGATAATTGAGGTCGGTGTCCAGCCCGAAATACATCCACACCGCCTGAAGGTTTGCGAAAATGCCGTTGTCGGCCATAATCTTCATGGTTTCGGGGGTAACGGCCATGTTGTGCGCGATGGTGTAAGTCACGTTTTTGTCCGGGTTGGCCTGCCTGCACTTCGCGCAGAGCTTCGCCGCCTGGTACACGGCGTTGGAGCCCATCGCGTGAATGTGAATGTTAAAGCCCTTCTTCACGCCCCCGTCCATGTATTTGTACATGTTGTCCAAATCCCAGAGAAGCGGCGCGATATAGCCGCGCTCGACGCCGTTGCTGTCGCACCAGCTATCAAGATTGGGCTCCAGATTGGAAATCTCGCCCTCAATAAAGAACTTCAGCGTGTTGTTGAAAACCAGGTCCTCATACTGGTCATTTGCCACGCGCTTGCAGGCATAGGCGAAATCCGCGTCGGCAGTACCCGGGTCTATAGAATAGACGTACGAAAGCCGCATGTGCAGCTTCCCGGCTTTGGCGTACTGCAAAAGCGCCTCGCGCCCGACCTCCGTGGTCTTCATATCGCCGGACATCGTCAGCCCGTCATTCACGCCGTACTCATACTGAAAACAGTCAAGGATCCTGACATAATTTTCAAGGCCCGGCAAAAAATTCCCCTGCTTTTTAAATTCCGAAGTCAGGGCGGGTTCCGTTATATGGCCTGACGGAAATCCGTCCTCCTCCCTGTAAATCGTGCCGCCCTTCAGGTCCGGAAAATCGCTGCGCGCCCAGCCGGCTCTTTCCAGCGCCTTCGTGTTGACCCATATGTGATGGCCGCAATAGGACGTCATGACAACGGGGATGTCCGGGCAAACCGCGTCCAGGTCTTTGCGGCTTAACTCCCTGACGACCCCTTTTATCGAACCGTTAAAATAGCCTGCGTCCCAGCCCAGACATTCGTATCTTTCCTGCCCGGGATGCTCATCTATATACTTCTTCAGCCTCGCGCAGTACTTTTCAACAATCGTGTCCGGCGTGTCATCTTCCGCGGGAACAATATCGCTCAAATCGATAAGCATCTTGCCGCCCGTGCCGTCGGCATGGGAATGGCCGTCGCCAAGGCCGGGGAGCAGGGTATTTCCTCCCGCATCGACTATCTCGGTGCTGCTGTCGGCGAATTCCATCGCTTCCTTTTCGTTCCCGACATAGAGAATTTTCCCGCCGGCCACTGCCAGCGCGTCGCCTCTGATTTCCCTGTTATCGAGGGTGACGGAATAAACCGCCGCGTTTTTTACTATTAAGTCTGCTTTTATGTTTGCGTTCAAAATGGGGCCTCCATATATTAAGAAAAATGTTTTTGAATACCGCTTTGCTTATAATTATATCAACTGCGTGAATTATACCAGTTGCGGACGGAGATTACAATTACCTGACAGCATTTCATCTTATTTTCCCCTGCTTATTAAAGAGGACCTGCGCGGATATCAACGCCAGGTCCTCATTCTTATTGCCGTTCTGCAAAGCGAACGCGAAATGGAGCCGGGTTTGCGTTATGTAAATAATATTAAGTCGACTCAGACATGAAAAACAGGATGAAATAATAATATTGAACCGACTCCACCTTTAAAAGCAGGATAAAATAAATATATTAGGTCGACTAATCTAAACCAAAGCTCAGAAGCAGTAATATGACCCAAAACTCCGGCCCAAAAATCTGCTTCAAACGGCGGATTTTTTCAAATGTATACTATCTCAAGAAAAATCGCTGAAATA
>R21__coassemble_443_pt1 | contig 34386 bp, 29 predicted proteins | sample R21__metabat2_high_PE_032 | metagenome-assembled genome bin R21
AAAAGAATACCGCTCAGGCTATCCAAGGGTAATGTTTCAAAGGTATTTATTCTTGGGCTGTTTGGAAAGTGCCTGACGGTTATTTTGCTGAATAATTCATATCTTTTCATTCCCGTAGGGACGGCAACAACGATTCATTATCTTTATCCCGCAATATGCTGTATTGCAACAGCTGTTCTTTTCAAGGAAAAGGTATCGTGGGTAACGTGGCTTACGGTTGCCTTGAGCTTTGCCGGCATGATTATCATGACAGATAATATCGGGGGAGGCTCGGTGTTCGGAATGCTTCTGGCGGCAGGGTCAGCGTTTGCATGGGTATTTTATATGCTGTATTTTGAGCACTCGGGAGTATTCAGCGAGAATAAGCTCGTTATAGCTTTTTATATAAGCGTGATTATAGCTGCTTTTTCATTCGTGTACGGAGCTGTCGCAGGGACGCTTGATTTTACAAACTTCGGCAAGGCGATACCGCTTCTTTTCCTGATAGGGCTGTTAAACAATTGCCTGGCTTCTGTCTTTTTCCAGAGAGGCGTTGAGAGAATCGGAGCGGGGCTGGCATCAATCCTGAGCGTTTTTGAACCGATATCCAGCATAACCTTCGGGGCGTTGATAATGAAGGAGCTGCTGACGGCAAGGCAGATAGCAGGCTGCGTTATAATTCTGCTTGCTGTTTCTTTCCTGATGATTACTAATTTCCGGAAAAAGAATATATAAAAAAACTCTGCTTAGCAGAGTTTTTTTGTTATTTCATAATATTTGTCAGCCGGCCGATGCCTTCAATTTCTATATCCACCTTATCGCCGGCAACAAGCCATTTCTTTTCGGCTCCTTCCAATGCAACGCCGCTCGGAGTTCCGGTAAAAATCAAATCTCCGGGCTCAAGCTTAATATAATGCGATGCATAGCTGACAATCTTTCTGCATGAGAAAATCATATCCAAGGTCGTCCCGTCCTGGCGAAGCTCGCCGTTAACAAAGCTTTTTATCTTTTTCCCTTCATCAGGATTATATTCATCTGAAGTTACAATAAACGGACCGCAGGGACCGAATCCCGGCATAGTTTTTCCTACAAGCCACTGGCTGGAACGCATCTGAGGGTCACGGCAGCTGAAATCATTTCCGGCGGTATAACCGAAAATATATTTATCGGCATCTTCTTCACTTACGCCCCATGCTTCTCTGCCTATTACAATAACAAGCTCAGCCTCATAATCATAGCTGTTTTCCCATTCGGGAAGTTCAATTTCCGCCCCGGAAGGAGCCAAAGCGTTTGCAAATTTTGAAAACAGAACAGGAGATTCGGGAGCTTCCATACTTATGCCTGCGGCATGGGCTCTGTAATTCAATCCTACACAGACAAGACTTCCCGTTTTATTTACAACATTTGCAAAAACAGGATTATTAACTTCTCTGCCTTTTCCTTCTGAAACAGCCTTTTTCACATCTGATGCGGCAGCTCCTGAAATTACCTCGTCCATGGAATAAGCAAAGCCATCAGCTGTAAGATCAAAAATTTTCCTGTTTGCTTCATACGCAATATGCGTTTTACCATTAACTTTAATGTTGCAAAGCTTCATTTTATTATCTCCTTATATTCAAACTAAATTTTCAATAAACTCTTCAAAAATATTAATGCAGTTTTTTATTTGCTTCTCTGTTGCAGAAATATCTCCGCCGTAGCGTGATTCACTTTCCCAACTTGTCAGTAACTCTGAAACCATTTTTAATTCGTCCGGAACTTTAACATTTGTTTCATCTTCTACTTTTGAAATTAAAGACGTTATGCTATGTGTTCTGAAACTTTTGGATGAATCATCAATACCGTTCAAATCATGCAAAATATATTTTAACAGCTTTTCAATACCCTGCTGAACATGATATGCCGCAGCATCGGTAATCATTTCATCATTAGTAGGATTATTTTTCGGTTCAAGAAGAATTTTTGCGACACTGATATCTGCTTTAGCAAGGTCAAGATACATATACTTCGATTCCCTTCTTTATTATCTCTTTTTTCATTTTATCGTTAAGACGGTTCATTACGAGAAGATCACAATTATCCTCACAAGCCTTCCTGATTTCTCTCGCAGCATTATAATAGGCCATACTTTCAATTGACCCTTCAATATCAACACAAATATCTATATCACTGTCTTCCGTACAAAAATCACCAACAGCACTCCCGAATATTACCATTCTTTTTATAACAGAGTTCTTTTTCGCTGCCTCAACAGCTTTTATAACCTGATCCATTTTTATTATATTTATACTTGCGATATTTTTCATTTTTTCAGCCTCCTGATATTTCAAAAGACACATTACAAGCTTTATAACATATTCCGGAGGATTATAACGGCCTTGCTCCCATTGCTGCAATGTACGTACAGGTACGCCGATTTGATTTGCAAATTGGCTTTGTGACATATTGGATTGTTTTCTTAATTCTTTAATTCTATTCATGCTCATATTATACGTGATTCGCGTATATATTTCAAGGACTTTCTTTGTGTTAATAAAATTAGATTAATTACGAACAAAAAAACTCTGCTAAGCAGAGTTTTTTTATATATTATATTTTCACTGTATTATCCGACTGCGACGTCAAATGTGCAGTAACGCGTGGGATAATCGCTTGCCGAGATGATTTCGTCAGTCTGCTCAATCTTAAGATTCTGCAGAATAGAAACAAGGTCAACGAGCGGGGCTTCGCCGCTAATGACAATAATACATTTGAGCGAAGGATTATATGCGATGACGTGATTGTTGTCAGTCCCGGAAACATTAATGACGGATGACATTAAAACTTCGTAATCGCCGATCTGGTCGAATTCTATAAGACCGGGCGTGGCGTACTGAAGAATAAGTCCGCCGCCTGAAAGCTCGGGAGCATAAAAAACTTCAATCATAAACGGCTGGGACATGTCGCGGTAATATGACGGACGGCGCGTATATTCAGTCGATTCGGAAACGAGGCGCGTATACCATCCGGCTTCATCGGTGAGACAGCCGCCGTAGTCCGGATTTACTTCAAACGGAAGCCAGCCGGGCTTGAAGTGGATTGCATTGCATTTGTCCGCCTCAGGGAAGGAAACCTCCCACTCGGCAGGCCGGATTTCTATATTGCCGTAGCCCTGAACGTAACGCTCAAACGTTTCGTCATAGGAAGGGAAGCGGTAGGAGATGCTGCCGTTAGTGACTTTCCCGTCATCGGCAGAAGCTCCGAGATAGTTGATATCGCCCTCGGGGAGAGCAACGTCATCCCAGAATACGTCGGAGCATGAATAATTGGAAATCGCAGGGACGGCGCAGTCATAAATTGAGCAGCCGGTGAAGAGAATGCCTCTGCATTCGTAAAATGAGCATCCGCCGTAGCTGCAGTCATAAATCTCGGTGGAATTGACAGACATATCATAAACCTGAAAAGCCTGGATACCGAGAATTCCGCAGCCGTAAAGATGGCAACCGTCAATGGAAACATGGTTGCATGAGGTGAAGCGGAGAACGCCTCCCCCGCAGGCTCCGGGGGCTTCGCTGTGCCCGGCGGTGATACCGGAAAACTCAATGTTCTCGCAGTCTTCAAATGAAAAAACGTCAACGTACCGCGGGGTTGCTGTAATCTGAACCGTTCCGGATTCCCTTGCGGAAATACTGAGCCCTTTAACGCCTTTTATCTGAAGACCGGGGCCGTCATATCCGCTTATCCACGTTGCTCCGCCTGAGCGGAAATAGCCGTAATCCGAGGCTGAGCTTAAATCGTACGTGCCGGGCTCGAGGTATATAACAGTGTTGTCGGCAATTGCATTCAGGAGCTCATCGACGGTTGAAGCCACAACTTTATTCGGGCTTTCAGGGGTCCCTCCGGAGGGAGCCTCGTTCATAATAACGGAAGGTCCGCTGTAAGTGCAATCAGCGCGCTTCATACTGAGGAAATCGCTTTTGTAAAGCTCTTTGCCTTCAGGGCTTACGCATACGTTAGCTTCGCGCTCGGCCTGAGTGTAATCATACCACATTTCAGTGTTTATATTTTCAAAGGAGCAGGAAGCAAGAACGGGGCGGCATGCAAAGCAGCGGAACATGCTCGCTGCATTGAAGCCGGAAAAGCTGTTCCCGAGAATGCTTACGTCCATACACTGCTCGGCGCTTAAAAGACCGGTTTTGATATTTTTAACCTCAGAGTTGATGAGCGCAAAGCCTGTTGTTCCGGATACGCGGAAAAGAGCATCGGAAAAATCTTCGCCGCAATCGTGAACGGAGCATGAAACGAGGCGGACATCATAGCAGTTGTTTATATCAGCTGCGCCCTGGGAGCAGTCGTAAATGCTGCAGCTTTCAGCGGTTATATTCATGCAGTCATAAGCGGTTATGCCTAATATCCCGCAGCCGAATAATGAGCAGTTTTTCAATACGGCATTATTCGTATTCTGAAGATAAACTACGCCTCCCGAGCATGCCCCGGGCTCTTCCATATGGCCGAGGGTCAGGCCGGAAAGAGTGACGTTGCTGCTGTTTTTAACTGTCAGAACATCGGCATAACGCGGGAGGGCGTTTATTTTGACGGATGCGTTTTTAGCTGCCTGAACAGTCAGGTTCTGAACACCGTCAATAATAAGCGCAGGTCCGTCATACATATCTTCAAAATACACATAGCGGTTTACAGTCTTTCCGTAAGCATCGGCGTCCGTGAGATTATATACGCCGTCGGCAAGCGTGATTACGGTATTCGGGCCTATCGCACCGAGAAGCTCGTCAACCGATGATGCCGAAACCTGCCTCAGATTTGAATCTGCCTTCTCTTCCGTTTCACCGCAGGCGGAGAGAAGCCCCGCCGAGGCGAGCAGGGAGAGAATCAGGACGAGTGATAAAATACGTTTTTTCATGCAGGCATATCCTCCTCAAATAAGTGCTTTTTTCTTCCGGGAATATAATACTACAAAATAACCTGAAAAGTATATCGCTCAGGGCGTAAGTTTGCAGAATGTTCATTTTATTTCAGTTTTTGACTTGTATTTTATAAAAAATAATATTAGTTTGTAGTTGAAAATTTTTTTAAAATTTCTCTTTACAAACTCTGAGGTCCGTGTTATTATAATTGCGATAATAAGAATTATTATTATTTTTAATAACGGACTGAGGTGTATTTAGTGGTAAGAAAAAACAGCGTAAAGAGACAGGCAATATTAGATGCTCTGTGCCAGAGCTGCGAGCATCCGTCGGCCGAAATGCTATATGAGCAGTTAAAGCCGGAAATCCCCGATCTTTCACTGGGAACTGTTTACAGGAATCTTTCCATGTTCTGTGAGGACGGAGCCGCAATGACGGTCGGCAAGGTTGACGGGAAGGAGAGATTTGACGGAAAGACTTTTCCGCACACGCATTTTATATGCAGAGGCTGCAAGAGAGTTCTGGACGTTGAAGAGCCCCTTGAGGGGAAGGAGTCATATGAGGCTTCATTAAAGGAAATCGGCTTTAAGCCTGAGAGCTACAGCTTAACGTTCTCGGGATTATGCAATAAATGTAATTAATAAAAATTTTTTTAACGGAGGAAATTATTATGAAGAAATGGGTTTGCCCGGTATGCGGTTACGTTCACGAAGGTGATACTCCCCCTGAGTTCTGCCCGCAGTGCAAGGTCCCCGGCAGCAAGTTCACCGAGGTTAAGGGCGAGATGACGTGGGCTGCAGAGCACACTGTCGGAGTTGGCAAGAAGTTCGGTGCTGACGTTCCTGAGGATGTTCAGAAGCAGATTATTGACGGTCTCAAGGCTAACTTTGAGGGCGAATGCTGCGAAGTAGGCATGTATCTTGCTATGGCACGCGTTGCTCACCGCGAGGGTTATCCTGAAATCGGAATGTACTGGGAGAAGGCAGGCCTTGAAGAGGCAGAGCATGCAGCAAAGTTTGCAGAGCTCCTCGGCGAGGTTGTAACTGATTCCACCAAGAAGAATCTTGAGATGCGCGTTGAGGCCGAGAACGGCGCAACCGCAGGAAAGACGGAGCTTGCAAAGCTTGCAAAGCAGTATAATCTCGATGCTATTCATGACACCGTTCATGAGATGGCCCGCGATGAAGCCCGCCACGGCAAGGCATTTGCAGGTCTTTTAAAGAGGTATTTCTGATGAAGTATGTATGCAATTTATGCGGCTGGGTCTATGATGAGGAAGAACAGGGCGTAAAGTGGGAAGACCTCCCTGAGGATTTTGCCTGCGAGTTCTGCGGTGCCGGGAAAGACGAATTTACGGCTGAAGAGTAATCTGCAATTTAAAATTTAAAAAAATGCCCGCCTGATTCAGGCGGGTTTTTTATTTATTTTATACATTTCAGAAAAAATGTTTACAAATTGGTTAAAAATAATTCTTGCCAACCGGAAGTAATAATACTATAATGTTAACAGCTAAACTATATCGGATTCAGAAAGGAATCTTATAAAATGAAGAAACGTTTATTGGCGGTTATTCTTATTCTTGTTATGGCAATCGCTCTTTGCGGCTGCTGCATTAAGCATGAATGGACAGATGCAACGTGCACTGAGCCGAAAACGTGCGCAAAATGCGGTAAGACGGAAGGTGAGCCTCTCGGCCATACTGAGGAAATTGACGCGGCAGTTGAGCCTACGTGCACTGAAGACGGTCTGACGGAGGGCAGCCACTGCTCCGTATGCGGAGAGATTCTCTCTGCTCAGGAAATCGTTCCCGCGCTCGGTCATACGGAAGTTAAGGACGAGGCAGTTGAGCCTACCTGCACTAAGGACGGAAAGACGGAAGGCAGCCACTGCTCTGTATGCAACGAGGTTATAGTTGCTCAGGAATCTGTTCCTGCGCTCGGCCATGACTGGAAGGATGCAACGATGAGTGAGCCGAAGACGTGCTCCCGCTGCGGAGAAACTGAAGGCAAAGCAATTGCCGATCAGATTGCTCTTGTTCTGAACGGGCACGGATATACCGTCTCCGAGGTTACTTACCAGTATTCCGAGAGCTATAATGAGTTCCTGCAGAATTACGGCGCATATGCGCAGTTCTTCGGGCTTGACATGACTCTCGATCCGGCTGACCAGCCCTATACGCTCGGTGAGGATGAGAATATGACGTGGCGCGATTTCTTTATAGATGATGCGATTGCAAAGCTTAAGGTAAACCGCGTATTCCTTGATTATGCAGATGAAAAGGGAATTGAACTTTCCGATGAGGAAGCCATTGAGGTTGAAGATTATATTGCGTCCTATGCGGATTATGCTGTTTCATTAGGATATGACAGCTTAGAGGCAATGGTTAAAGACCTCTTCGGCGATGCTGTAAGTGAAAAGAATCTTTCAGATGCAACTGTGGAATCCATCCTTGTTCAGAAGGCATTTTCAGCTAAGAACGAAGAGACAGAGGCATCGCTTACCGATGAGGATCTGGCAGCTAATAAGCGCATTGACGTCCGCCATATTCTTTGCTCGGCAAAAGCAAATGATGAAGGTTCATTCAATAAGACGGCTGTGGAAAGAGCAAAGTTCAGAGCAGAGACTGTTCTTGATTTGTTTGAAGCTACGGATAAGACAGAAGAAGATTTTGCAAAGCTTGCAGCTTTGTATTCAGACGATCCCGGATCAAAAGAGGAAGGTGGCCTTTATGAGGCGGTACGCCAGGGGCAGATGGTTGAAGAATTTGATGCATTCTGCTTTGATGAGGCAAGAGAGCCCGGCGACACTGCTATTGTTCACGGTTCCAACGGCGGTTATGACGGATACCATGTAATGTACTTCGTAGGCGTTAATAATGAACAGACGAAGGCTGCTGCAGTTGACAGTATCATTGAGAAGTGGTACACGGATGCAGTTCAGGGTATGGAAGAAGTAAGACGCGACGCACTTGAGTTCGTAAAATAAATTAAAAAAATCTGTAACGTTTAAACCCCTTAATGCGTATTTAGTCATGAAGAACAAAACAACAGTTCTTCTGCTAAAGATATAACAGCAAAAAACAAATATTTATTTAAAAGGAGAAAAATAAAATGGCAGACATTAATGAGAAAGATTTACAGCAGGTTTCCGGCGGCGCATATTCTGGTCCTTGCTTCCGCTACACCATCCAGACGGGCGATTGCCTCAGCAAAATTGCTGAGCGTTATCACACCTCCGTTAAGACTCTCGTAGAGCTTAACAACATTTCAAATCCTGACCTCATCTATGCAGGTCACACCCTTCTTGTTCCTTACACCGGAGAGATCGTATACGTCTGATAACATAGTGAGGTAATAAAAAACCCCGCCGAATGGCGGGGCTTTTTTATTGCTTTTTTTATCCGATGTCTTCCACGACCTTCGTCGGGGATCGCTCAAGAATTTCGGGATGGGCGAATATGTATCTCATAGCCTGAAGGAACTGGGCGTAGTAATGACCGTCAACAATTCTTTCATCAAGAACATATTTCGTATCAACATACTTTCTGTCTTCAACCTCACCCTTGCGGTTAAGCTCATATGCATGCCGTTTTGCACCGAATGCAATAAATACGGGCAGGTTGCCGAAGTTGTAAATATGATGGAAAACAGGGCCTATACGGAGCGAACCCATGTCGGTGATTATCATTGAACCGTGGAAGGGACTTACGTCCAGAAGCTTCTGCGGGAGCCAGCCGAAGTAATCAAGGAATCTGAGAATCGCAATTGCGAGGCGGATAAGGCCGCGGGGGAATTTAGAGAAGAAATCAGCAACGTCTTCAGTTCCGTTTGCATCTCCCGATTTGACTTCCTCGATTTTTTCGTTCATCTTGCGGTAGACGTCAAAAATTGTATCGGTAGGCTCAAATTCGACTTTAATGGTCGTTTCGCTGCCTGAAACTGACAGCGTACGATTGACCGCCATGACGATTTCAATATTATTTCTGGCATATACCCGTCTTCCGTTTACGAAGCGGTTAACGCCCGGAAGCATTGAAAGGGCACGGATGTAGGCAGCTATTATGAAATGAAGGAAACCGATTCCTTTGTAGCCTGCAACGCGCTCTGCTCTGAGGCATTTGTCAACCTCGGTTACCTCAAAGCTTTCTTCGTAGAAAATGCAGGCGTCATTCCTCTGCGGCATGATAAACGGGATAAATTTGCTGAATGGAGGAAGGGATCTTAAAAGACGCCCGTCCTTGCGGTCTCCGGATCTTCTTTTGTAAGAACTCTGCATGGCGTATCTCCTTAGGCTTGCTTATTTCTCTGCTTTAAGCGGATGTCATCTCCGGCAAAATCGAGCCTGTCAAAGAACCCTTCGAGACGGGAAAAAATCGAGGCCGTATAACGTTCGTTAAGCTCGGAAGGGGTGAGGGCAGTGCTGATAACTGTCCGCTTATTCGCATTTTCGCGTGAGTTTATAATGGTATAAAGAGCGCTCTGAACGCTCGGAGTTACAACTTCTGTTCCGAGGTCATCAAGGATGAACAGATCGCAATTAAGAATGGCGTCTGCTTTCCGGGCGGCCTCGTCAGCCAAGGCCTGGTCGCGGGAGAACTGCCGGATTTCAAAGGCTCTGAAGGCGTCAATTGCGGATTCGTAAATTACCGAATAGCCGTTTTGCGCAACAGCTCTTGCAATGCAGGCGGACATATATGTTTTCCCAAGCCCCGGGCCGCCGAACAGCAGAAGATTGCGGTCGGCAGGGAAGCTGTCGGCAAATCTGAGGCACTTCGCGAGAACTTTTTTCATATATTCTCTCGGAATGCATTTGTATTTTTCGCTGTATGAAGAAGGATACAGCGTGATATCGAAATTATCAAACGACTCGCTGCCGTTTTTCAGAAGCGTGCTCAGTTCCTTCGTGAGTTCTGCGTTATAGAGCCTTTTCAGGCAGCTGCATATTTCTCCAGAGCGGGTTCTGCCTGAATCGAAGCAGACAGGGCAGTCATAAATATCCTCAAGATATCCTGCGGGGTAGCCTGCTTCCGTCAGTATTTCAGCCCGCCTCATCTGAAGAGTCAGATTATCGTCACGAAGCTTCAGAAGCTTTTCGGAGGAGCCTTCCTCGCGGGAAAGAGCAAGGCGCGTCAGACTGACCATCTGGCTTTTAAGCTCTGCGTCAATTCTCTCAATTTCAGGAAGCTTTGCATAGACGGCGGCGAGGCGCCTTTCGTGCTCGGCGTTATTCAATTCTCTTATCCCGGCAAGGCGCGCATTTGCCCGGCCGAGAATTTTTTTGTTATATGGCATATTGTTTCCTGTTCGCAGCAAACAGTAGTATCCGCCCAGGCGCCTTTAGTCGGTGAAATTTTCTCCGATTTCTCCCTCGCTGATTCGATGTTTACGCTCGGTAGAAACGGATGAAAATTCCCCCTCGCGGCGACAATGTTTAATCATGTTTGCTGCTAATACTATTATAAATTGTCTATTCTTTCAGGGTCAAAATCAAACTCTTCATAGCCATGCTGCGGGCCTTTCCGGCCGGAGGTCTTTTTTGAGGGAGGCGCATCCGCCGCCTCAATTTCACTTACCGATTTAAGCCCCTTTTCATTCCATGAGAGTATAATTTTATTCATATAGGCCATGGCCCGTTTGCCTGTATTATTAAGCGTTCTTTCATAAGCAAGGCTTATGGCGGCTTCATCAAAGCCCATACTGAGCCAGGAGGTGAGGTAGTTTCTTTCGTCAGACGTGAGCTTGCGGTCATAAATCTCAAGAATTTTCTGAAGTCTGCCGAGCTTTGAGAAAAGAGCTATCTGCTCTTCAACATAGCTTTCGGCGGCTTCAGCCGTATCTATGCCACTGTTAACCCATGAATAAGCGACCTTCTCTATATAATTCATCGTGGGTGGCCGCTCGGAGCCTGCAGGCCCCTTTGACATCGCCTTGCAGAAGGAAAACAGAACGTAAATAACTTCGGGAGAGAGCCCGAGATGGTTGTAAAGCCCGAGAAGGCGGGATAAATCGTGCCTGCTTGGAATTCTGCCCGTAATTTCCTCGTAGCGGGACTGAATAGCTGAAAAGGCGGGGTCAGATGCTTTTGCACGGGCTATATCGTCAGCCGTGTATTCGGGGAGCTCTTCAGCCGGGAGGCTGACGGGCTTTTTCTCCGGATTGGGAGAGGCAGAGCATGAGACTTCCCAGAGCCCCATTCTCTGAAGCTTTTCGCGGGCAATGCTGACCTGCTTTAACGTCATGCACAAATCTCCTGCGGCGGCTTCAAGGTCAGAGCTGCAGTTTTCCTGACTCCAGATGAACAGAAGCGCGCAGTCTCCATCATGCGCGGATATTAATTTTTTCGCATAATCATCCATCATGAGACATTGATTATAACATTATTTTTGACTTGTAGCAATATGTATATATGTGGTATAATACCATGAATAAAAATGGAGTAGTATGGTCCTTTTTAAGGAGACTTTATCAGGAGATCGGAATTATGCTTGAGCTTTTATCCCCGGCAGGCTCCCCTGAAGCTGTTATTGCAGCTGTTCAGAGCGGGGCGGACGCAGTATATCTTGGCTTTGGAGATTATAACGCAAGGCGCGGCGCAAAGAATTTCACGCTTGAGGAATTCGGGAAGGCTGTGCGGTATTGCCGCATCCGCGGATGCAAGGTATATGTGACGTTAAACACGCTCGTGAATGACCGGGAAATCGAAGGAGCCGTCCGGTGCGCAAGGGCTGCCGCAAAATACGGAGCCTCGGGAATAATCATTCAGGACGTAGGGCTGATAAGCGTTCTGAAGCAGGCCGTTCCGGATATGCCGCTTCACGCCTCAACGCAGATGAGCATCCATAATCTTGCAGGAGCTGTTGCTGCGGCTGAGATGGGCATAAAGAGAGTTGTTCTTGCGCGCGAGCTTAATTTTGACCAGATAAAGTTCATTACGGAAAACAGTCCTGTTGAAATTGAAATATTTGTGCATGGAGCTTTGTGCTTCTGCCACAGCGGGCAGTGCTATATGTCATCGCTGATAGGAAGAAGAAGCGGGAACCGGGGAATGTGCGCCCAGCCCTGCCGGATGCAGTATTCGCTTGGCGGAAGGATGGACGATTATCCGCTTTCTCTGAAGGATAACTGCCTGATTGAGTATCTTCAGCAGATTGAGGATGCAGGGGTTGCGTGCATAAAGATTGAGGGCCGGATGAAGAGGCCTGAGTATTCAGCTATCGTAACGCAGATTTATTATAACGCTCTTCATGAGCACAGGAGCCCGACGGTTGAAGAAATGAGAATGCTTGAGAGAGTGTTTTCAAGAAGCGGGTTTACGCAGGGGTATTTTAACGGCGATAAGGCTGATATGTTCGGAATCCGCGAAGAGCCTGATGCCGATTCGGAGAAGCTTTTTAATCAGACGCGCAAGGGCTATGCAGAGGGCGAAATGAGAAGAGTTCCCGTGCATTTTTACACGGTTCTTGAAAAGAACAAGCCAATCTCTGCAATTGCTTTTGATGATGAAGGCAATAAGGTTGTTGCCGAAGGGCCTGTTCCGGAGGCAGCTTCAAGGCAGGGCGTGTCGGAGTCGTATATCTGCGACCAGATGTTTAAAACAGGCGGGACGCCCTATAACGTAACTGACAATCAGGCGAAGGCCGATGAGGGGCTGTATATTTCGGCGTCGGCGATTAATAACCTCAGAAGGTCTCTCATTGAGAAGCTGACGGAAAAAAGAGCCGATGCGCCGCTTCCTCAGAAGGGGACGATTCCGGCAAGGCCGAAGGCAAGCGAGGCTGTTTCTGACCCCGTGTATATATTCCAGGTGCTTTCAGCTGAGCATATGACGGAGGAAATAGCAGCTCTTAAGCCGGCGTATCTTTACGTTCCTATGGAGCTTATGCGCGATAAATTTGAGCTGTTGAAGCCGTTTGAGGAAAACGGGACGAAGCCGGTTGTCGTTCTGCCGAGAGTTGTTGCGGACAGCCAGGTTCAGGAAGTGACGGATATCCTGAAGGATTTGGCTGAAAAGGGTATTGATGAAGCGCTCGTGGGGAATCTGGGGCACGTATTCATGGCAAAATCCGCAGGAATGAAGGTCCGCGGAGATTTCGGGCTTAATATTTTCAATTCATATTCTGTGGACGTTCTGAGGCAGGCGGGATTTATTTCCGCAACTGCGTCGTTTGAGCTCAGAATTGCCCAGATAAAGGACCTTGCAAAAACCGTTCCGACTGAGATGATAGTTTACGGCCGTCTGCCGCTTATGGTATCTGACCAGTGCATAATATCCCACAGCGCGGGAAGATGCACGTGCCAGACGCCTTCGCAGATGTCTGACCGCATGGGTTCGGTTTTTCCGGTCGTAAGAGAATACGGCTGCAGAAATGTTATATTAAATGCCCATAAGCTTTATCTGGCTGATAAAAAAGAGGATTTAATGTCATCAGGGCTTTGGGCTATGAGAATGATGTTCACAACGGAGTCCGGCCGCGAAGCGTATGAAACGGCCCGGTGCTATATGGGATTGTCTGATTATAAACCGAACGTGCTGACGAGAGGATTATACTACAGGGGAGTTGACTGAGCTTCTTGAAGGATTACATTAAGAAAAACGGAATACGGATGGCTATAATCGTTCTGGCGGTTGTTCTTATTACGCTTCTCGGCTTTGCCGCGCGTGACGGGAAAATCGGCTTTTTGCAGAACGTTACGGGAATAGTTGAAGCGCCTGTCAAGAAGGTTCTTTCATCGGCTGTCAACTGGTTTGATACGATTTACGGATACCTTTTTGATTATGATTCTCTTCTTGCTGAAAATGAATCTCTCCGTTCGCAGCTTGCAGATGCCCAGCAGTCAGCGCGTGACGGCATTGAGGCATCGGAGGAAAATGCAAGGCTCAGAAAGCTTCTTAATCTCAGGGAGGACCATAACGATTATGTTATGGAATCAAGTAAAATAGTTTTATGGTCATCGTCGAACTGGTCGTCGTCATTCACGATATCCAAGGGCTCTTCGAGCGGGATTGAGCTCGGAGACCCTGTTATTACAGAGTACGGCGTTGTTGTCGGGCAGATTACGGAGCTTGGAACAACCTGGGCAACTGTTTCGACGATTATAGACGTAGATATGTCAGTCGGCGCATTCGTCGGTGAAGCGGGCTCTTCGGGAATGGTCGTCGGAGAGTATTCCTTTATGAAAAAGAACCAGGCTAAGCTGACCTATATGGCTGACGGAGCGCAGATATTTGTCGGAGACGATGTTCTGACGTCCGGTTCGGGCGGAGCATTCCCGGCGGGGCTTGTTATAGGAAAGCTTGCGGCCGTCAAAACGGAATCGGGCGGGCAGCTTGAATACGGCGTTGTTGAGCCGGGCTGTGACTTTTCGCAGCTTGTTCAGGTGTTTATAATAAAAGATTTTACTGTTATAGAATAAACTGCAATGAGCAGGCATAGTTAAACATTGTCGCCGCGAGGGGGAATTTTCATCCGTTTCGACCGAGCGTAAACATCGAATCAGCGAGGGAGAAATCGGAGAAAATTTCACCGACTAAAGGCGCCCAAGTGGAAGCTATTGCCTGCGAATGAAAATAATATGAAAGAATTCTTTTCACAATTCTATATTAAGAGAGTGCTTAAATATGCGCTTTTCATGTTCCTCGCTTTGGCACTCCAGAACATGATTTTCACGCAGTTCAGGCCGCTTGGTGTCTGTCCGATGGTTCTGCCGGCCGTTTGCGTGGCCGTAGGTATGTTTGAAGGGGCAACGTGGGGTTCGGTTTTCGCGCTTATTATGGGCATATTTGCAGATATGGCGTTTGTTGAAAACACGATTCTTTTTACGGTCCTTTTCCCGGCAATAGCGTTTGCCACGGGATTTGTTTCGCAGTTTTTCATTAACAGAAGATTTTTCGCGTTTATGGGATTATGCGTGGCAGCTTTGTTTTTAACGAGCATAACGCAAATGGTTATGACGATAGCAAGGGATACGTTTTCTGCGGTTATGCTGAAGGTCGCGGGGCTGCAGACGCTGTGGTCAATTCCGTTTTCTGCCGCGGCGTATTTCCCGGCGGCGAAATGGATAGAATAGAAAGGCGATAGATGTATAAACAGGTAAAGCCCGGGCGGGCTTTCGCGCTGGCGGTTATATTTTTTGTGGTTATTTTTGTTTATCTGGTGTTCCTTTACAGGCTTCAGATAATCGAAGGTGAAAAGTATTATAACCAGAGCAATAAAATAACAACCGAATCGAGAACGGTCACGGCGGCGAGAGGGAATATTCTTGACCGCTACGGGCGTATTCTGATTTCAAATAAAGAGTGCTATAACATCAAGATTGACACGACCAAGCTTTTTGCATCGGAGGATCCGAACGCCGTTATTCTTGAGCTTGTCAAGATGGTCAGAGGCTACGGAGACGATTATGCCGATGACCTGCCGATAACTCTGACGCAGCCGTTTGAGTATGATGAAGGCATGACGGAAATACAGAAGACAATGCTTAAGGCTTACTTTAAGGATAAGGGTGAGGACCTGCCTGAGAATCCCACGGCTGTTGAGCTGATGAGCTATATGCGGACGAGGTATAATATAGACAATTCGTATTCAGCAGATGAAATGAGGCTTATCGCGGGCGTCAGATACTCAATAAACGTCAGATACGCGATTAACACGGCGGATTATATTTTCGTTGAAGATGCGTCTATGGGGCTTATTTCCTCGATTATGGAGAATAAGCTGACAGGTATTATGGTCTCGCACGCTTATGACAGGAATTACAATACTGACTATGCCGCTCATATTCTGGGGTACGTCGGGCTTATGACTCAGGAGGAGTACGAGAAGTATTCGCTGTATGAGTATGCAAACGATGCATACGTCGGAAAAGACGGAATAGAGTATGCTTTTGAAAGCGAGCTTCACGGCAAGGACGGCGAGGTTGAGGAAACCCGTAATGCCGCGGGAACGATACTTTCAACTGTTTATACAAAGGAGCCTGAGCCGGGGAATCATGTGTATCTGACTATCGACTCTGTTCTTCAGGAGCAGACCGAAAGAATTCTTGCAAACGGCATAACGGGGCTTAGAAAAACGAGAGCCACGGAGAGAGCTGAGGGTATTGCAAGAGGAGATTACGACCCCGAGCTGAAGGATGAAATTACAGGCGGAGCGGCGGTTGTTGTAAAGGTTAAAACGGGCGAGCCGCTTGCCATAGCGAGTTTTCCGACGTATGATGTTTCAACGGTCATTGAAAAGTACGGGGAGCTCCTTCAGGAGCCTAATGCGCCGCTTTTCAACAGAGCTCTGATGGGAGCATATGCTCCGGGCTCGGCTTTTAAACCGTGCACGGCTATAGCTTCGCTGACGGAAGGTATTATCAATACCGAGACGCAGGTTAAATGTGAAGGCGTTTTCACGAAGTACGCCGCAGAAGGCTACGCGCCTGAATGCTGGATCTGGCAGCAGGGCTATACTCATCCGAAGGAGAATGTTTCAACGGCTCTGCGCGATTCCTGCAATTACTTTTTCTATACATGCGGAAACGAACTCGGCGTTGACCTTCTGGGAGAATATGCAAGAAAGCTCGGGCTCGGTTCAAAAACAGGCATTGAGCTCGTTGAAACAGTAGGAAACATGTCAAACCGTAATAATCACTCGGATTATACGGGAACTGAGTGGCGAATAGGCGATACGCTGCAGGCGGCCATCGGTCAGTCAGACTCTATTTTTTCTCCGCTTCAGCTTGCAGAGTACTGCGCAACTGTTGCAAATAACGGTGAGAGATATTCGGCTTCGATTCTGAAGGCAATAAGAACTTACGATTATGCGGAAAAGACGTTCGAACGCGAGGCAGAGCCGATAGCGGTTGTGGAGTCAGGCCAGTATAACTGGGATGCAATTCACGAAGGAATGTGGCTCGTTCTTAACAGCCCTTACAATGAGACGAACTATCTTGAATGGATTAACTGCGCATGGACGTGCGCCGGAAAAACCGGAACTGCCCAGAAGGGCGAAGGTATATCAAATGACGCTATATTCATCTGCTACGGGCCGTATTCAAATCCGGATATTGCAATAGCTGTCATCGTTGAACGCGGAGGCGCCGGCGCAAACGTGCAGTTTATCGCGCGGCAGATTATGGACGTTTATATTAACATCTGCTCATACTCGGACTCATCCGAGGCTGAGATGACGTTATTAAAATAAAATTTCCGGAATGTGATAAATTTAAAGGGAGAGAATATATGAATATTGCATTAATGGCTCATGACCGCAAAAAGGAATTAATGACTCAGTTTTGCATCGCTTACTGCGGAATACTGTCCGAGCACGACCTTTGCGCAACGCACGTGACAGGAAAGCTTGTTTCGGAAGCAACAGGGCTGCCCGTTACGCTCTATATGCATGCAAATCAGGGCGGCGCTCAGCAGATAGCGGCGCGGATTGCCTTTAATGAAATTGACCTTGTTCTCTTTTTCTGCGATCCGGCTAATCCGAACGGATTCGATGATATAACAAGAATTGAAAGGCTCTGCGACCAGTACCAGATCCCCTTTGCAACTAATGCCGCGACGGCAGAGGTGCTTGTTCAGGGGCTGAGGCGCGGAGATCTTGACTGGAGAAATATTGTTAACCCACCGAGGAATTGATATTATGGCAAAAGTAACACCGAGAACATTATCAGGATTTATGGAGCTCCTGCCCGCGGACCAGATTAAGATGGAACGCATGATGCAGGTTTTGAGGGAGACGTATTCGCTTTACGGCTTTGCGCCTCTTGATACGCCCGTTATCGAATCGGCGGAGGTGCTTCTTGCAAAGGGCGGCGGGGAGACCGAAAAGCAGATTTACAGATTTCAGAAGGGCGATTCGGATCTGGCTTTGAGGTTTGACCTGACTGTCCCTCTTGCAAAGTTTGTGGCGGCTAATTACGGCTCGCTGACGTTCCCCTTCAGAAGATACCAGATAGGGAAGGTCTATAGAGGCGAAAGGGCTCAGAGAGGCAGATTCCGCGAGTTTTACCAGGCTGATATTGATATTATCGGCGATGAGAAGCTTGATATTATGAATGAGGCTGAGATTCCCGCAATTATTTATAATACGTTTTCAAAGCTCGGCCTTCAGGAATTTAAAATACACGTAAATAACCGCAAGGTTTTAAACGGCTTTTATTCCATGAACGGAATGAGCGAAAAGGCCGGAGACATTATGAGAACGGTCGACAAGCTCGATAAGGTCGGGGCAGAGAAGGTCCGTCAGATGCTTATTGACGATATTCAGATGCTTCCCTGCAAGGCTGAAAACGTTATGGATTTCATGGCAATAACGGGGACGAATGCCGAGGTTATCGCTGGTCTTGAAAGATACCGCGGAATGGATGCAACGTTCGATGAGGGGCTTGACGAATTAATAGCAGTTACGGCCCATTTAAAGGAATTCGGCGTTCCTGAGGATAACTTTGCAGTTGACCTTTCCATTGCAAGAGGTCTTGATTATTATACGGGTACGGTTTATGAAACCGTTATGACTGACCATCCCGAGATAGGTTCTGTCTGCTCGGGCGGAAGATACGATAATCTTGCTGAATACTATACGGATAAAAAGCTTCCGGGAGTCGGAATTTCAATAGGGCTTACGAGGCTTTTCTATGTTCTGAATGAGCAGAAGCTGCTGTCTGATGAGGTTATTTCGGCGCCGTGCGATGCGCTTGTTATTCCGATGAGCGAGGATTTGGGGCCTGCAATTGCCGCTGCAACTGAGCTTCGGGCAAAGGGCGTCAGAACGCAGCTCTATGTTGAAAAGAAAAAGTTCAAGGCAAAGATGGGCTATGCAGATAAGCTCGGAATTCCTTACTGCGTTCTTCTCGGCGAGGATGAAATCGCCGAAGGCAGGGTTTCTGTTAAGGATATGAAAACGGGCGAACAGGTAAAGCTTGCGGCGGATGAAGCGGCATTGCTTATTAAGGAAAAAATCGACGCGCAAAACAGCGTCCCTATTATAAAGAATTAAGAGGGCCTAAAAAATGATGCAAAGCAGAACACATACGTGCAATGAGCTCCGGCTCGGAAATGTCGGCGAAAAGGTAAAAATCGTCGGCTGGATGGAGAACGTAAGGGCAGTCGGCAATAACTTCGCATTTGTGGTTGTCCGCGATTTTTACGGCACCACGCAGGTTGTTGTTGAAAATGAGGACTTAATCAATCAGATTAAAGGAATCAATAAGGAATCCACGATATCTGTTGAAGGAACCGTCCGCAAGCGCGAAAGCCCCAATCCCAAGCAGGATACGGGCGATATAGAGGTCGTTCCCGAGAAAATTGAGGTTCTGGGAAAGTGCCGCTATAATGAGCTTCCGTTTGAGATTAACCGCTCAAGAGAGGCCGATGAGGCCCAGAGGCTGAAATACCGTTATCTTGATCTCCGCAATCCTGAGGTTAAGAAGAATATCATTCTGAGATGCAATGTCGTTTCAGCTATCCGCCAGGCTATGACGGAGCACGGCTTTTTGGAGATTACAACGCCTATTTTAACGGCTTCATCTCCTGAGGGCGCCCGCGACTATCTCGTTCCCGCAAGAAAGCATCCGGGAAAGTTCTATGCCCTTCCGCAGGCCCCGCAGCAGTTCAAGCAGCTTCTGATGACATCCGGATTTGACAGATATTTCCAGATCGCTCCGTGCTTCAGAGATGAGGATGCCCGCGGAGACCGTTCTCCCGGCGAATTCTATCAGCTCGATATGGAGATGGCATTTGCAACCCAGGAGGACGTATTCGCGGTTTTAGAGGATGTTCTTCCTCCGATATTTGCAAAGTACGGTACGTATAATATCGCTTCCTCTGCGCCGTTTAAGAGAATCCCTTACGTTGAGGCTCTTGAAAAGTACGGCTCAGATAAGCCGGATTTGCGCATAGACCTTGTTGTTGAGGATATTACGGACCTTTGCGGCGGCACGGAATTTCCGCCGTTTGCCGAAGGAAACACCGTCAAGGCGATTGCCTGCACGGATTGTGAGCTTACCCGCAAGAATATAGACAAGCTTTGCGCTGATGTTGAGGTACAGGCTGGCTTTAAGCCCTACTGGTTCAAGCTTGATGAAAACGGCGAGCTTGCAGGCGGAGTTGCGAAGTTCCTGACTGACCGCAAGGATAAACTCACTGAAAAGCTCGGTCTTAAGAAGAACACTCTTGTTATGGTTGCCGCAGGCAAGAAGAATGATGCTGTTAAAACTGCCGGCGTTGCCCGCAAGATGCTAGGCAATGCATGCCCGAACCATATAGACAGGGAAAGGTATGAGTTCTGCTGGATTGTTGACTTCCCGATGTATGAAATCGGCGAGGAGTCAGGCGAGCTTGAGTTCTGCCACAATCCGTTCTCAATGCCTTCGGGCGGACTCGAGGTTCTTTTAAAGGCTGAAAAGGGCGAGATAGATCCGCTCACGATTACGGCTGACCAGTACGACCTCGTATGCAACGGCGTTGAGCTCTCATCCGGAGCTGTCAGAAATCATGATCCTGATATCATGATTAAGGCATTTGAATTCGTCCGCCTCGGAGAAGAGGACGTCAAGGCAAAGTTCCCGGCAATGTATAACGCATTCTGCTACGGAGCTCCTCCCCACGCGGGAATTGCTCCGGGAATTGACAGAATGGTCATGCTTCTCTCGGGAGAGGAGAGCATCAGAGAGGTTATAGCATTCCCGATGAACAAGAATGCAACAGACCTTATGATAGGAGCTCCTGCCGCCGTTGAGCAGAAGCAGCTTGATGAGCTGCATATTGCAGTTACGGAGCCTGAGGAATAAAGATTTAACGCGGCAGACAGTAATTGCGTCTGCCGCGTATTTTTTTGTTGTAAATATTCAAAAAAAGCGTAAATAGCACTTGAAATTTTGTCAGTATTTTTATATTATAGAAATGCTGACAAATTATTTTTGTTTTTAATAAATTTTAGGAGGCAATACATGGAGAAATTCGACCCCAAGCAGGTAGATGCGATTCTTGCAAAGTATAATTGCGATAAGTCAAGAATCATCTCTATCATGCAGGACGTTCAGGAGATTTACCGTTATCTCCCTCAGGATGCCCTATGTTACATCGCAGAGAAGGTCGGCATCAGCGAAGCCAAGATTTATGGCGTTGCAACGTTTTACGGCAACTTCTCTCTCGAAGCGAAGGGTAAGTATGTTCTCAGAGTCTGCCGCGGCACGGCATGCCATGTCCGCAGATCTGACAAGATTCTTGATGCCCTTTACGCAGCAACCGGTCTTAATGACGACAAGCACACCACTGACGACGGCCTGTTCACGATTGAAATCGTATCCTGCCTCGGCGCATGCGGTCTGTCCCCTGTCGTAATGGTTAACGATACGGTTCATCCTCAGATGACCCCTGAGAAGGCAAAGGCTCTTATCGATGAGCTCAGAGCAAAGGAGGCATAAGGGAAATGGCAAGAAATAAGCTTACATCAATTGCTCAGTTTGAAGAGCTGGCAGCAGTTTGCAAAGCAGCCCGTGATGCTCAGCAGCGCAAGATCCTTGTTTGCTGCGGTACAGGCTGTGTTGCAGGCGGCAGCTTAAAGATTTATGAAGCCCTCAAGGAAAAGCTTGAAAAGATCGGCCTTAAGGCTCAGGTTAAGCTTGCCGTTGAGGCAGAGTCCAAGAATCCCGTTATTGTAGACGAGAAGGTTGTCGGCTTAAAGAAGTCCGGCTGCCACGGCTTCTGCGAGATGGGTCCTCTGGTTCGTATTGAGCCTGAAGGATGGCTTTACACGAAGGTTAAGCTCGAGGATGTTGATGAAATCATTGACTCCACGATGGTTAAGGGTGAGTTCGTTGAGCGTTTGGGTTACAACAAGGGCGGTACGCTCTGCAAGCGCCAGGAGGATATCCCCTTCTATAAGCTCCAGACGCGCCGTGTTCTTGAGCACTGCGGTCATATAGACGCAGAGTCCATTGAAGAGTATATGGCAGTTGGCGGCTATGCTGCTCTTGCCAAGGCTCTTTCAAAGATGACTCCCGAAGAGATTGTTAATGAGATTACCGAGTCCGGTATCCGTGGCCGCGGAGGCGCAGGCTTCCCGATGGGTAAAAAGTGGGCTCAGGTTGCTGCAAATACGACTACTCCCAAGTATGTTGTCTGTAACGGCGACGAAGGTGACCCCGGTGCATTTATGGACCGTTCCTGCATGGAAGGTGACCCGAACAAGGTCATTGAAGGTATGATTATCGGCGGTATCGCAACGGGTGCAACTGAAGGTTATATCTACGTCCGCGCTGAGTACCCCTTAGCAGTTGCCCGTCTTCGCAATGCTATTGCTCAGGCTGAGGAATACGGCATTATCGGTGACAATATTTTGGGAACTGATAAATCCTTCCATATGCATATCAACTGCGGCGCAGGCGCATTCGTATGCGGCGAAGGCTCCGCTTTAACGGCATCTATCGAGGGTAACCGCGGTATGCCCAGAGCAAAGCTCTTCCGCTCTGTTGACAAGGGCCTCTTCGAGCATCCGACGTGCCTTAATAACGTTGAGACGCTCGCAAACGTTCCTGACATCATCACCAAGGGCGCAGGCTGGTTCAAAGAGCTCGGAACTGAAGGCTCAACCGGAACGAAGGCATTTGCTCTTACGGGTAATGTTGTCAATACCGGTCTTATCGAGGTTCCTATGGGAACAACGATGCGCGAGGTTGTTTACGATATCGGCGGCGGTATCAAGAACGGCAAGGAATTCAAGGCTGTCCAGATCGGAGGACCTTCCGGCGGCTGCTTAACAAGCGAGCATCTCGACCTGCCTATGGATTTCGACTCCTTAAAGAAGGTCGGAGCTATCATCGGTTCCGGCGGACTTGTTGTTATGGACGAGGATACCTGCATGGTCAATATCGCAAAGTTCTTCATGAACTTCATCTGCGAGGAATCCTGCGGAAAGTGCACGCCGTGCCGTGAGGGTACGACCCGCATGCTCGACATCCTGAACCGTATCACTGAAGGCAACGGCAAGGAAGGCGACATCGAAGAGCTCAGATCTCTTGCAAAGATGATCCAGACCTCTTCTCTGTGCGGTCTCGGAAAGACTGCTCCGAACCCCGTTCTTTCAACTCTTCAGAACTTCGGCGAAGAGTACCGCGAGCATATATTCGACAAGAAGTGCCGTACCGGCACCTGCAAGAAGCTCGCGAGCTTCCATATCGATCCTGAGAAGTGTATCGGCTGCACGAAATGTGCACGTAACTGCCCTGTCGGCGCAATTACGGGCGAGTTAAAGAAGCCGCATACCATCGACACTGACAAATGCATCAAGTGCGGCACCTGCAAAGACGGATGCCCGAAGGGTGCTATCTATGAGGAGTGATAAAATGGCTGATAAATTTATGACAATTGACGGGGTTAAGTGCCCCATTAACAACGAGCGCAACGTATTGGAAGTTGCCCGCAATAACGGCATTGATATTCCTTCTCTTTGCTACTGCGAAAATCTCTCAATTTATGGCGGCTGCCGTCTTTGCGTTTGCGAGAACGAAAAGGGCGCAATTGATGCAGCATGCGTTATGCGTCCCCGCGACGGCATGGAAATCAAGACGAACTCCAAGAAGTGCCTTGAGTCCCGCAGAACCACTCTCCAGCTCCTCATGGCTTCCCACAGAGCAGAGTGCCTTACCTGCGATATGTCAGGCAAGTGCAAGCTTCAGGAGTACTGCAACCGTTATGGTGTAGACAGTGACCGTTTCACTGAGAACACCTACAACAAGAGCCCGATTGACGATTCTTCAAAGTGCATCGTCCGCGATCCCTCCAAGTGCATCCTCTGCGGTCTCTGCGTCCGCATGTGCGCTGAGGTTCAGAATATCGGTGCTATCGACTTTGCAAAGCGCGGTAAGAAAGCATACGTAACTCCGGGCTTCGGCAAGGATATGTCCATGACGAAGTGCGTAGGCTGCGGCCAGTGCGCGGCAGTCTGCCCGACGGGTGCTATCACCGTTAAAAATGAGACCAAGAAGATGGAGAAGTTCCTTCAGGACGGCGAGAAGAAGGTCGTTGTCCAGTTTGCTCCTTCCGTCCGCGTAGGTCTTTCCGATGAGTTCGGCCTCCCTGCAGATGTTCCTGTAACAGGAAAGCTCATTACGGCTCTCCGCCGCTTAGGCGCAGATGTTGTTTATGATACTGACCTCTCTGCTGACCTCACGATTCTTGAGGAAGCAAATGAGTTCCTCAACAAGGTAAAGAACGGCGACAAGCTCCCGATGTTTACCTCCTGCTGCCCGGGCTGGATTCAGCATGTTGAGCATGCTCATCCCAACCTCATGCCTCAGGTTTCCACCTGCGGAAGCCCGATGGAAATGCTCGCAGCATTAATCCGCAAGCAGTTCAAGGATGAAGAGGTTTACTCCGTAGCTATCATGCCCTGCACGGCTAAGAAGTTTGAGGCAGACCGCCCTGAGCTCGTTAAAGACGGTCAGAAGCTCGTTGACCTCGTTCTTACGACCCAGGAGCTTGCCCGCATGATTAAGGAAGCCGGCATTGATTTTGCAAATCTTCCTGACGGCGAGCTTGATGAGCCTCTGAATTCCACGACCGGTGCCGGAACGATATTCGGCGTAACGGGCGGTGTTACTGAAGCAGTTCTCCGTTACGTTCTCGCTGACAGCGCTCCCGGAACTCTCCAGACGATTGCTGAAACCGGCGTTCGCGGACTTGACGGCATCAAGGCATTTGAAGTTTCCGCTGGTGACCTCAAGCTTAAGATCGCTGTTGCAAACGGCCTCGGCAATGCTGATAAGCTCATCGCAAAGGTTGAATCCGGCGAAGAGTACTTTGACTTCATCGAAGTCATGGCTTGCCCGAACGGATGCATTGGCGGCGGCGGGCAGCCTCCTGCAACAAACAAGCGCAAGGCTGAGCGTTCAAAGGCTATCTTCAAAGAGGATGCTGAATGCGCAGTACGTATTTCTCAGGATAACCCGACGATGGATTATGCATATAAGCTCGTTGACGGCAGAGCCCACGACCTGCTTCATATTCATTATCCTCTCCACGGCAAACATTAATTAAAAGTTTATTCCCCCGCCTTCCGGCGGGGGAATTTTTTTACAGAATATCTTTCAGTTTTCTCGGGACTACCGGAAAGAGTTCATCAATGAATTCGGACGGTTTGTTAAACGCGCAAATGTATAACTCGTTTTTCGCGCGTGTCATTGCAACGTACATTATCCTGCGCTCCTCCTGATACTGCGCTTTGCCGGTTTCAGTTTCAAGCATGGAATACGGAAGAGCGGGAAGAACTGTATCATAAACATCAAGTAAATACACGGTTTCAAATTCAAGCCCTTTTGCAGAATGGACGGTAGATAACGTAACTAAAGCATTGGGGCTGTTTTCATGCTCATTTATTATAGCTCTGAGCTCATCAAGACGTATAATCAGCCCGTTTAAGTCAGGAACGTTTTTCGCAAGCATTAAAAGCGTTTCATATTTGGCATCCTCTGACTTCTGTTTTTTGATATAGGCCCCGTAATTCATAGCCGTGAAGATGCGCGTAACAGCAGTTTCGGCACGGTCCTTTTTCAGAGAACGGAACTGCATGGAAAGAGAGACCGCATTGTTTTTAATATCGGGTTTAATGCCGTGAATAAAAGATATGGCGCCTAATACAGGAATACCTTTTTCAGCGGCATATTCGCAGGCCGCCATTGCTGACTGCTTTGAGAGGCCTCTTAAAAGCTTATAATAAAGCTTCATAAAAAGCGCGGAATCTTTCTGGTTATCTGAAAAAGCCGCTATATCGCGGATATCCTGAATAACCCGGTTTGAAAAAAACACCTCGTCAAACTTACGGCAGTTAAAGGGAATTGAATTTCTCTCGAGCATGTCAATCAGAGGCAGAGCGGAATCGTTATTTCTATATAGAAATGCAGTTTCAGCAGATGCCTGCCTTGCAATATCAAAAGCGTAACTGTACTGCGCCTGACGCTTTGAAAAAATGATTTTCTCAGCTTTGCCGTGTTCATTTCTGACAGCCGAAGCGCGCTTGTCATAGCGGTTTTTGTTTTTAGCTACAAAGCGGTTTGAAAGCTCAATGATTTCAGGAACTGAGCGGTAATTGCTGTTTAAATACAGAACCTTTGCACCGGGGTAATCCTCCGCAAAATGTAAAAGAGCCTCGGGATAAGCCGCTCTGAAGCCGTAAATACTCTGGTCCTCATCTCCGACCATGAAAATATTGGGGCTTTCGCCTGCAAGCATCCGGATTATTGTGTGCTGAAGGCGGGACGTATCCTGAGCTTCATCAACGCATATAAATCTGTATTTATTACGGAAATACTCAAGAATTTCAGGATGTTTTTTTAGGACCAGCAGGGAATACTGACATTGGTCATCAAAATCCATTTTTTTCATTTCCCTCAGGGCTGAATTGTATCTGGCGAAAATTTCGCTGAATCTGTCACAGGGACCTTCGTAGCTTGCTGTTTCATCAGCCGTGAACATCATATTTTTAACGTACGTTATAGCTGTTTTAATATCGCGGACGTCAGAATCGTCAGGATATTCATTTAGTACATCAAAATATGCGGATTTAATAATACGCGATATTACGCCGTCATTATTCTCAATCGTAAAAGGGGATGCTTTGGCAGCGGTCCGCCCGTAATAATCTATAATCATCTGGGAAAGAGCGTTTATTGTTCTGAATTCCATGAATTTTGCGATTGCCGGGCCGAAAAGAGATGTAAATCTTTCTTTCATTTCGCGCGTTGCGGCGATAGTATATGTCATCGTGAGAATACTTTCAGGCGGGATATTCTCAACGCATGTCATATAACCAAGCCTGTTAACAAGCACGGTTGTTTTCCCGCTTCCGGGAACTGCCAGGAGCAGAACAGGACCGTAAACTGATTTTACCGCCTCACGCTGGCTTTCATTGAAGCCGCCCAAATATCTGATTTCAAAATCCCGTGAATTCATAGTCGGGATTTTATCATAATTTATTGGAAAAGTATACAAGAGTGTGGTATATTTAATTAGTTAAACAAGAGCGGGAGGAATTCAGATGGACTACAATCATATTAAAAATCAGGATGCAGAAGTTTATGAATCTATGATGCGCGAGCTTAACCGCCAGCGTGACCATTTAGAGCTTATTGCTTCTGAAAATTTTGTTTCTGAAGCTGTTATGGAAGCAATGGGTTCGCACCTTACGAATAAATATGCCGAAGGCTATCCGGCTGCCCGTTACTACGGCGGCTGCCAGTTTGTGGATGAAATTGAGGAGCTTGCAAGGAACCGCGCAAAGCAGCTTTTCGGAGCGGATCACGTTAACGTCCAGCCGCACTCCGGTTCTCAGGCAAACGTTGCCGTCTACCTGGCTTTATTAAAGCCGGGCGATACGATAATGGGAATGGATCTTTCTCACGGCGGTCATCTGACGCACGGTTCAAAGGCATCTATTTCAGGAAAATACTTCAATTCCGTATTTTACGGGGTTTCCCGCGATGATGAGCGCATAGATTATGATGCGGCTCAGGAAATCGCTGAGCAAAGCCGTCCGAAGATTATTATAGCCGGAGCAAGCGCCTATCCAAGGTTTATTGACTTTGCAAGAATGCGCGAGATAGCTGACAGCGTCGGGGCTTATCTTATGGTTGATATGGCTCACGTTGCAGGGCTTGTTGCGGCGGGTGTTCATCCCTCTCCGATCCCTTATGCGGATGTTGTTACGACCACTACCCATAAAACGTTAAGAGGCCCCCGCGGAGCAATAATTTTATGCAAAGAGGAGCTTGCAAAGAAGATTGATTCAGCTGTTTTCCCGGGAACTCAGGGCGGGCCTTTAATGCATGTTATAGCAGGTAAGGCTGTTGCCTTCGGAGAGGCCTTAAAGCCTGAATTCAAGGCATATCAGCAGCAGATAATAAACAATGCGCAGGCTCTTGCAAAATCGCTTCAGGATAACGGAATCCGCCTCGTTTCGGGCGGAACTGACAATCATCTGATGCTGGCTGACGTTATGAGCCGCGGCCGCACGGGCTTTGAGGTTCAGGAGCTTCTTGACAGCGCCAATATTACTGCTAATAAGAACACTATTCCGTTTGATTCCCAGGGCGTAAAGGCAACCTCAGGCGTCCGTCTCGGAACGCCTGCTGTTACGACCCGCGGAATGAAGGAAAAGGAGATGCAGGATATCGGAAGATGCATCGCAATGCTTGTTGAAAAAGGCGAAGAGGCTGTTCCGGCAGTTAAGGAAGAGGTTCTCGGACTTTGCGCGAGATTCCCGCTTTACAGTGATTTATAATAAGAAAATAAAAAATATTGCCTCCGTAATAATTGCGGCGGCAATTATATTATCGTGTATGCCTTTAGGCTTTTGCTATGATAAGAATGACGCTTACAGTATAATAAGCGACATTGTCTATACTTATAAGGAGCTCGGCATTGAAGGGCTTAAAGATATCAATCCAATGATTTCGGACCTTAAAGAGCTTGACGCTGCTCAGGGGGAAGCCTGGGAAAAGATAATCAGCTACTGGCAGTATGTTGATAAGGATATGACGGTTAATTACGGAGCTCTTCCCAAGGGATTGCCTGACGATGATTCATTGTGCATAGTGGTTCTGGGCTTTGCGCTTAACAGCGACGGGTCTCCCGCGCCTGAGCTTATATCAAGGCTCGAGGTCGCTTTAAACAGCGCAAATGAGTACCCTAACGCCTATATTGCCGTCACCGGCGGAGGAACGGCGTATGCGGCGGAGGAAGTAACTGAAGGCAGCGTAATGGCGGATTATCTTTTTCTGCACGATGTGGATATAGATAGAATCATTATAGAGGATAAGTCTTTGACGACCGCTGAAAATGCGTATAACACGTGCAGAATAATCAGTGAAGACTATCCGTCAGTTAAAAATTATGCAGTTATTACAAGCGATTATCACCTCCCGATAGGCTGCCTCGTTTTTCAGACGCAGCTGTTGCTTTCAGGGAGCAGCGCATCAGTTATTTCGGGAGCGGCCTGTGAGGTAAAGCATCCCGACTCAATGTATTTGAGTGACCGTGTTCAGGGGTCGTATGTCTGGCAGATTTACGACAGAAACAGGACGGAGAGAAAGTAATTTTATAAAAAAACAGTATAGTATTTCAGATATGGCTAAAGAAAAAGAGACAAAAAAAGAAATAACGAAAAAGGATTTAACGCGCGGAGCCGTCGCAGTTGCCGCAAGCGCGAGCGTGCTCGTAAGCGGGCTTTTCAATAGCCCTGCCGACCTCGTTGAAAAGCCTAACGGCCCGGGGATTGACAGAGCCTTTCCGCCTGTTGCCGAAGAGGTAATAGATGAAGAGGCGGAAGATGAAGGAAAGAATCCTGATACCGGAGGTTCCGGAGGAGCGGAAGGCTCAGATGGAGAAAAGGCTGAGGCCGGGGCATCCCCTGAAAAAGAATCTGTAAAGGAAGCTGCCCGCGAAGGAATTTATAAAATCCCGGTGTTTATTCGCACGCTTATAGGTGTTCCTCTCTGGGCGCTCGGATGGGTTATTTCAAAGGCGGCAGCGGCTGCATGGGCAGGAGTTCTGAACCCTGTTTTGAGCACAGTCCTCGGATGGGTGATAGTTGCGGTATTTGTGCTTTTGGCAGTAGCAGGAACGGTTAAGGCGGCATTTCCGGATATACCGGTAAAAAAGATTCTGAATAAGAAGACGGTTATCAGTGTAATAGCTTCAGTTGCTGTTTTGGGTATATTTGATTCCGTTGCTCCGAATTTTATTGACGGCTATTTAAAGGTATCAAATGCTGTTAAATTCGCAGGTTCGGCGTTAATAGCGGTATGCATTGCGCTCCCGTTTTTCAGAAAGCGGAAAAATTCACATTTAAGTCATATTTCAGCATAAGCGTTTACAGTAAAGACATAAATTTTATGGTATAAACAATGTGTAGGTTTTTTTAACACATTGGAGGAAATTATTAATGAAAAAAATCCTTAGATCAGTTTTGTTGGTTGTTTTGGCGCTCAGTATGCTTCTTTCCCTCTGCGCCTGCGGAAAGACGGAAGAGGCAAAGGCAAAGAATGAGACAGCGCCTGAATATATGTATAAATCGGAATTTGTTCCCGTAACCGGGGATGATACTGTATCTTATATTACGGCCCGTGTTTATACGGATGACGGCTTTTATGCAACAGGCGAGGAAATCGTGGGTTCGCATAAGCCTGCTGACGTTGAGCCGCAGTATTTCGGGCAGTTTGATGAAACTGAACCGATGATTTATTTCGTGACGTATGACGGAAAGGTTACCAGGCTTGATAATTTCAAGCCCGTTAAGGCGCCTGATGCTCCGAAGAATGCGGACGGAGAGTTTTATAATTTTAACAGCAGCTCATACGTGAATTCCATTAATTTTTATGACGGAAAGCTTATCTGCTCGGAGTCAAGATACGTTAACTGGACGGATACCGATGAATATACGTATGACGATGATGAATATTGGGATCAATATCATTACGAAAATGAAGAATTCGTGCGCGTGCTTGACGGGACCGGTAAAGAGCTGAGCTGCCATTCATTTGAGCTTTCTCCTAATGAATGGGTTTATTCAAACGGAATAACGGATGATGCAGGAAATCTTGTTTACACGAAGACCGGAGATAACGGAGAGTATTCTCTTCTCGGGATTAATCCTGCCACAGGTGAAAAAGCATATGAAATCAAGACTGACGATTACGTAAGCTCTACCGTCAAAGCAGATGACGGCAAGATTTTCGTAACCTTCTGGTCTGATATGGATATGGTGATGAAGCAGGTCAATTTTGAGACCGGAACCTTCGGAGAAGGAATGACTCTCCCGGGAGACGCATATTCCGTATTCCCCGGCGGCGGAGATTACAAGCTTTACTATAACTCCGGTGTTGATCTTTACGGCGTAAATCCCGGCAGCGAGGAAGGCGCTCAGAAGGTTATTTCCTGGATGGATTGCGATGTTAACCCCGATGAAATGTATAATCCGCATGTAACGGCTGACGGCACGATTTACGGGCTTATGAATAATTATGACAGTTACACGATGTCATATGACAGATATCTTGTAAAGATTACGAAGGTTCCGTATGAAGCGTCTTCAAAGGCAGAGCTGACTCTCGCAACGCAGTATCTCGGCTGGGAGCTCCGCAACACCGTTATTAATTATAACCGTAAATCCGAAACCTCAAGAATTAATGTTATTGATTATTCGCAGTATAATACCGATAATGACTATTCCGCAGGTTTAACAAAGCTCACAACTGAAATCATGGCGGGGAACTGCCCTGATATTATCGACCTTTCGGGAATGTCCGTTTCCCAGCTTGCAGCGAAGAATCTTTTAGAGGATCTCTATCCTTACATGGACAAGGATTCTGAAATCAACAGAGCGGATTACTTTGAAAACGTTCTGAAGGCTGCCGAAAATAACGGCAAGCTTTTGCAGACGGTTCCTTATTTCTCAATAAGAACTGTTGCGGGGGCGGAGGCAATTGTTGGAAGCGAGCCGGGCTGGAATTATAATGAGCTTCAGGAAGCTCTTTCCCGTATGCCCGAGGGCTGCTCGGCGTTTGACGTTACAACCACCCGCGATGATATACTTTCAATGTGCTTAGGGCTCAGCATGGCGGACTTTGTTGACTGGTCAACAGGTGAGGTTAACTTCGATAACGATGAATTCAAGGCGCTTTTGACGTTTGCTTCGCAGTTCCCGGATGAGTATGACTGGAATACCTATGATTACCAGACAGATTCAACAGATGTAAGAATTTCCGAGGGCCGCCAGATGCTCTATTTAACGAGTATAGATACTCTTGACAGCGCAATGTATATGGAAGCATGCTTCGGCGGAAAGCCTGTAACATTTAAAGGATATCCGACTTACAGCGGAACAGGAAATACCATATATCTGGGCTCCGGCCTTGCGATGGCTGCATCGTGCGGAAATAAGGATGAGGCCTGGGACTTCCTTCGCACGTTCTTTACGGAAGAATATTATGTAAACAATGTTTCGTATATGGGATTGCCGGTATCAAAAGCTTTGTTTGAAAAGCAGCTTAAAAAGGCAACAACTATGACGTATCAGCTTGATAATTACGGCAATTACGTTCTTGATGCCAACGGCGAAAAGATTCCCGAGCAGCATTATTATGCTATTAATGACGGAATGTATACGTATTACTGTTTATCTCAGGGTATGGCGGATAAGATTATGGATCTTATCAATACAACCACTAAGGTTTCCGTTTCCGATTCAGCTATAGAGGATATAGTTAAAAAGCAGGCTGCAGCATTCTTCGAAGGCCAGAAGTCTGTTGACGAGGTCGCAAGGCTGGTTCAGTCGAATGCTAAAATTTACGTAAACGAGCAGAGATAAAGAGGTTTAATGGCAAGGAAAAAGGCGACAAAGAAACAGCGGATTGCCCGCAGGCGTCATGATTTTGCCCGCAGTATGGCATTTCTTTCTCCAAGCCTTATAGGCGTGGCGGTGTTCTTTATCGTTCCGTTCGGAGTTGTCGTTTACTATTCGTTAATTGACGGCGTGGGAACAGGGAACTTCGTAGGTATTGAAAATTTTAAAAAGCTTTTTTCCAATTCCGCGTTTGTTCTTGCCGCTAAAAATACGCTTCATTTTTCGGTTATAGCAGTGCCCTTGGCGGTTATACTGGCTCTTGCCCTGGCAGTTATGCTTGAGGCGAGAATCCCGATGAAGAGCGCATTCCGGAGCTTTTTTCTGAGTCCAATGATGGTTCCGGTTGCGTCAGTTGTTTTAATCTGGCAGGTTCTTTTTAATTATAACGGGACTATTAATCAGATTCTTGCAAATTTCGGGGTTAACCCGATTGACTGGTTTCAGACGGACCATTCCCAGATAGTTGTTATGATTCTGTTCCTCTGGAAGAATCTCGGATATAACATGATATTATTCATGGCGGCGCTTTCGAATATTCCCACGGAGCTTCTGGAAGTGGCTGACGTTGAAGGGGCATCGGAGGCATATAAGTTTTTTCAGATAAAGCTCAGATATCTTTCGCCGACGGTATTGTTTGTCGCAATCCTTTCTCTTATAAATTCCTTTAAGGTATTCAGAGAGGTTTATCTTTTGGCGGGGGATTATCCGTATGAGTCGCTTTATATGCTCCAGCATTTTATGAACAATACCTTCAAAAGCCTGGATTACCAGAAGCTTTCGGCAGCTGCCGTAATTATGGCGCTCGTAATGGTGGTCGTAATATGGCTGATGTTCAAGGCCGAGGACTGGTTCGGCCGCGATATAGAGGGATGAGCCTATGAAGAAGAAAAGATATTTTTCAAGAGGCGTAATGTTCATCCTCTGCCTTATATTTGCCGTAGCATTTTTATTGCCGACTGTTCTGACGATTACGAATTCGTTTATGTCGGAATCGGAAATCAATTCAAATTACGGTATGGTTTTTGAAACAACCAATGGCGGATATGTTTCAAAAAGAGTTAATCTTAAGTTCATTCCGGATAAGGTAACGCTGTCGCAGTATCTTTCGGGGCTTATAAAAAGCCCGGAGTATTTGCTGAAGCTTTGGAATTCAATAATTCTAGTTGTTCCGATAGTTATTCTTCAGGTGGCAATTGCATCTGTTGCGGCTTACAGCTTTACGAGATGGAGAGGAAAAATAAGGAGTTCAATTTTCTTCTTTTATGTTATACTGATGCTGATGCCGTATCAGGTTACGCTTGTTCCGAACTTCCTCGTTTCAAAATGGCTGGGGATTATAAATACAAAGTGGTCAATAATCCTGCCCGGAATATTTGCCCCGTTTTCCGTATTTCTTCTTACGAAGTTTATGAGGAGAATTCCTTATTCGCTTATAGAAGCTGCCAAGATTGACGGAGCGGGAGAATGGGAAATATTCACGAAGATTTGTCTTCCGCAGTGCAGAAGCGCCCTTTATTCAATAGCGATTCTTGTATTTATTGATTACTGGAATATGGTTGAGCAGCCCCTTATTCTTCTTGAGGATGCTGAATCCCAGCCGCTTTCAGTTTTCCTTTCAAATATTAATTCAGGCGAAATAGGTCTTGCATTTGCAATGGCAACAGTATATATGATTCCAAGCTTGCTTCTCTTCCTGCACGGCGAGGAATATCTCGTTGAAGGGATTGCAGCTAATACAGGCTCCGTAAAGGGTTAAAAGGAGAATTATATGGAAAACAATCATAAAAGCAGAGAATGGGTTAAAACCGCCGCGATAATTTTTCTCGCGGTACTGCTTGTGCTGACGTTTTTCTCAAATACAATTCAGAATATGGCGCTTCCGGAGGTTTCAACCATTGCGATAGAGGATGGAACGATATCCGGAAGTATAAGAGTTTCCGGCAAGGTTAAGGCAAACGGAAGCAATCAGGTTAAGGCTGAGGGAACGAGGACCATTGCTGCTGTTAAGGTTAAGGCTGGCCAGGAGGTTTCCGAAGGTGATATCCTTTTCGTTATGGGCGAAGCGGGAACAGAGGAGCTTGAAACGGCAAAGGACGCAAGAGATACTGCTTACTATGC
>R21__coassemble_462_pt1 | contig 33617 bp, 30 predicted proteins | sample R21__metabat2_high_PE_032 | metagenome-assembled genome bin R21
TTCTTATATAGTAAAATTTGAATAATAAGGCCAATAAAAATCCCGGGAAAGCTCAGCCCGGTCTGCTGATACAAATTCAAACTCATACGGCTGCTCATATTCAAAGCACGTCCAGTAACCTGCATCATATGCTCCGGTCGGATTATTCTCTATTGTTTTTAACAAATAGTCAGTTGAGGGATATAAAGAAGATAGTTCGTACTGCATAAACTTAAGCTGACCCTCAAGCGATAAATAATCATAACCATACTTTTCACACCAGCTTATAAGTTTAGACGATCTTTCAGAAGACCACTGGCAAATACCGAATGAATCAAAATTAATACTTCCTTCCTCACCCGTCCTGAATGATGATTCCATATTAATATTGGCAAGAATCCCGCAGGCCCCGGCTTTTGAACAATGCATATCTGTTATACAAAATAGATATGCCAGATTCTCATTTGATGAATAAATTGGTCTGACAAGCTTAAAATTAAGAATCGACATATCACAGTCTTTTGAAAGCAGTATTTCGCCAATATCGCCGTTCTTACCCTTAATTATAACAGAATTTACTCCCCCTGAATGACAGTTCGTAACAAGTCCTGCATTTATTGCCCTTCCCTCATCATCCAGCCAAAAAACTATATCCCCTTCAGCAAAATTAAATTTAAAATAACCGGATGTATAAGTATCAGATGAATCATACTGTAAAAATCCGTTAATTGCAGTTAAAAATTCAAGCTGCGTGGGGCAATCCGGATTATCAAGAAATGTTCCGGCATAAACAAGCTCTCTGTTTCTTCCGCATTCAAGAAGAAATTCAAAGGATTTAGCATAATCAACATCATATATAAAATCATAATACTTATTCTCAGGTACCTTAATTGCAAAATTTGAATTCACCTCATCAATCAGAGAATTGCGGTGTGTATAACCGCATATTGAAGAAGTTATTCCGATACGCAAATAATCAGCCCTTCTAAAACCGTTATCAGCAAACGCATACGAAAAATTTATTACTATTAGTAATTCTATAATAAGAAAAAAAGAAATAATTATATTGCAGTTCTTTTCATTATCTAATTCCTTTGCCGTCATTTTTCTGAATTATATCATAGAGATATAAACTATCTCAATAAATTTTTAATCTAAAACTTGCGTTGATTACTATGAAACTGTATAATAGACACAATATATTGTATAGAAGGATATAGATGAATAATAACAACAAATCAAATCGTATTGCCTTTTGCGCTATGATGGCAGCTTTAGGAACAGTAATCATGCTTCTTGGCGGAATTATACCTGTTTTCACCTATTGCTCCCCGATTATTGCCTCTCTGATTCTGTTAGTAGTACTTGCGCAATACGGAGTAAAATATTCGATAATGGTCTGGGCTATTACAGGATTATTATCAATGCTGATAGGAATTGATAAAGAAGCTGCTTTTTTCTATATTTTTTTAGGATGGTATCCGATTGCAAAACCTTATATTGATAAAATAAGAAATCCTGCAGTACGGTTTATATTAAAGCTGGCTATCTTCTCTATTGCAATATTTGCAATGTACGGTCTTATTTTCTTTGTTCTTCAAATGACAGAGATTATTGAATCATTTACCGGCAGCAGAATTATTAATATTATATTTTTAATAACACTTGTATTAGTTATGATGTTATATGATATTTCCATTAACCGCATTTTCAGCTATATCGTAAAAAATATACTTCCGCTTATCAATAAGGAGAAAAAGAAAAAATGAACATACCCGCGCAAATTTCAAAGGAACTGAATTTAAATCCGATATATGTAAATAACGTAATAAAACTAATTGATGAAGGAAATACAATTCCGTTCATTGCCCGTTACAGAAAAGAAATGCACGGCACAATGGATGATACAACCCTCAGAACCTTAAATGAACGCCTCGAATATTTAAGATCTCTTGACGAGCGCCGGCAGACGATTCTGAAAAGTATAGCTGAGCAGGATAAACTGACTCCTGAGCTCGAAAAATCCATTAATGAAGCCGAAACGCTGTCCGCGCTTGAAGATTTATATCTCCCCTATAAACCAAAACGCCGTACGCGGGCAACAATTGCCAAAGAGAAAGGTCTTGAACCTTTAGCTCTTCTCCTTTATGCTCAGAAAAATGATTTTTCTACTCCTGAAGAAGCTGCTGCTGACTATATTAATCCTGAAAACGGCATTGATACAATCGAAGATGCCCTCCGGGGTGCTTCAGATATTATCGCCGAAATGCTATCTGAGAATGCTGAAATACGCGAAATATTAAGAGAGCATATAGAATCAACCTCTATATTAACATCTGTAAATTCCAAAGATGAAGATTCTGTGTATAAACAGTACTATGAATTTTCACAGTCAGTGTCATCGCTTCCCGGGCACAGGATTCTGGCTATTAACCGGGGAGAAAAAGAAGGTTTTTTAAAAGTCACAATTAATGAAGATAAAGACGGCGCGATATCTAAGCTTAAAAGGTATGTAATTATTCCGGGCTCTGCTTCTATGAATTTTTTAAAGGTTGTTTGCGAAGACTCATATTCCCGCCTGATTTTCCCGTCTCTTGAACGCGAACTCAGAAATAATCTGACTGACTTTGCCTGCGATGGTGCGATTAAAATGTTTGGCCAGAATCTTAAGCCTCTTTTAATGCAAAGACCGGTTAAAGGAAAAATCACTATGGGGCTTGACCCCGGTTATAAAAACGGTTGTAAAGTCGCAATTGTAGATGGGACCGGAAAAGTGCTTGATACAGCCGTTGTATATCCAACTTTTAATGATAAAAAACGCGAAGAAGCAATAGCAATTCTTACTCTTTTAATTAAAAAGCATAATGTTGAGCATATTGCAATCGGCAATGGAACCGCATCAAGAGAAACTGAAAGTATGACATGCGAAATGCTGAAAAGAATCGGCGGCGGGCAATCATATGCAATAGTTAATGAATCAGGAGCATCAGTATATTCTGCTTCTCCCCTTGCAGCAAAAGAATTCCCTGATTTTGATGTTAACCTGCGGTCTGCAGTTTCAATTGCAAGAAGACTTCAGGATCCCTTAGCGGAACTCGTAAAGATTGAACCGAAAGCAATCGGCGTCGGGCAATATCAGCATGATATGCCTCAGAAAAAACTTGAAGAAACGCTTGACGGCGTTGTTGAAGACTGCGTAAATGCAGTCGGAGTTGATATTAACACGGCATCTGTCTCTCTCCTTCAGAGAGTTTCCGGTCTGAACAAATCAATTGCCGAAAATATTGTTAAACAGCGCGAGGAATCAGGCGCATATTCAAGCAGAGCGCAGATAAAAAAAGTCCCGAAGCTTGGTCCAAAAGCATTCGAGCAGGCCGCAGGCTTTTTAAGAGTCCCTGAAAGTAAACAAATTCTTGATAATACAGGTGTTCATCCCGAAAGCTATATTGCAACTCAGAAATTACTTGAAAAATGTGGCTATTCTTTAAATGATGTTAAAGAAGGCAAAATCAACGATCTTTTGCAAAAAGTTTTAAGTATCGGGAAGGATAATCTCGCAAATGAAATAGATATTGGCATTCCCACGCTTGAAGATATTGTAAAAGAATTGCTAAAACCGGGTCGCGATCCGCGCGATGATCTTCCACCGGTTTTTTTAAGATCTGACATCCTTGATATTAATGACTTAAAACCCGGTATGGAATTAACCGGAACAGTCCGAAATGTTATTGATTTCGGTGCATTTGTTGATATCGGAGTTCATCAGGACGGGCTTGTTCATATTTCCCAAATCTCTGATAAATATATCCGTCATCCTTCAGAAATCTTATCTGTCGGGGATACAGTTAAAGTCAAAGTCCTCGAAGTCGATAATAAAAAAGGCCGAATATCTCTTACTATGAAAGGATTCTGATTATGAGTATAGCTGATGAAATTTTTATATCCAATTGCCGTGATATTATAGACAACGGAATATGGGATACAGATCTTCCTATCCGGCCGAAATGGGCAGATGGAACTCCCGCGCATACCGTAAAAAAATTCGGACTAATCAACAGATATGATTTATCAAAAGAATTCCCGATTATCACTCTGAGAAGAACCTATTGGAAAAGTGCAATAGATGAAATACTTTGGATCTGGCAAAAGAAAAGCAATAACATTCATGACCTGAAATCGCATGTCTGGGATCAGTGGGCAGATGAAAACGGTTCAATAGGAAAAGCTTACGGCTATCAGCTTGGTATTAAACATCATTATCCTGAAGGTGATATGGACCAGGTCGATAAAGTCATTTGGGACTTGAAAAACAACCCTTCATCAAGACGAATCATGACAAATATATATAATTTTGCAGATTTGTCCGAAATGGCTCTTTATCCCTGTGCTTACTCCATGACTTTCAATGTCACAGGTAATAAGCTTAACGCTATATTAAATCAGCGTTCTCAAGACTTTTTAGCGGCAAATAACTGGAACGTTGTTCAATATGCTGCGCTTACGATGATGCTTGCTCAGGTAACCGGGTTTAAGCCGGGAGAATTCATTCACGTCATAGCCGATGCTCACATTTATGACCGTCACGTACCGGCAATTGAAGAAATTATTTCAAATCCGCCTAAACCGGCTCCTGGATTTATTATTGATCCGTCAATTGATGATTTTTATAAATTTACACCAGATTCATTTAAGATGGAAAATTATGAATATAACGAGTTCTCGGGTAAAATTCCCGTTGCTATTTAAATCATGGATACTATTGCAGCAATATCTACAGGTAACTGTATATCAGCAATCGGAATAATACGAATATCCGGTGATAAATCAATTCCTGTTTTACAGAATATTTTCCGGCCTGAAAGCAAGTCAGTTAAAGTCTCTGAATTTAAAAACAGAAAGCTTTACCTTGGGAAAATTTTAAATAAAAATAACGAAGTTCTCGACGAATGCATGGTAACTGTATCGCGTAGTCCGAATTCCTATACCGGCGAAGATACTGCAGAAATCCAATGCCATGGTTCTCCAATTGTTTTAAGAGAAATGCTGGAGCTTTTATTTAATAACGGTATACGTCAGGCTCTTCCCGGAGAATTTACCAAACGGGCTTTTTTAAATAATAAGCTCGACCTGACTCAATCAGAGGCAGTAATAGATTTAATTGAAGCAGAAACGGCTGAAGCTGCAAAAAATGCAGCAGGTCAGCTCAGCGGTGCTATATCAAAAAAGATTAATGAGATATACGATTCTCTAAAAAATATAAGCGCCCATTACCATGCCGTCCTCGATTATCCTGATGAAGATATTGAAGAATTTGAACTTAACGATTATATTATCATTCTCAATAATGTTAAGAAAACTTTATCAGATCTTCTTTCAACCTTTAATCATGGCAAGATACTTAAAAGCGGAATTGAAACCGTTATAATCGGTAAACCGAATGCCGGAAAAAGTTCTTTATTAAATGCCATTTTAGGATATAACCGCGCTATTGTTACTGATGTTCCCGGAACTACCCGCGATACAATCGAAGAAAAAAATAAAATCGGCAGACATTTACTGAGATTAAATGATACTGCAGGAATACATTTTACCAATGATATTATAGAAAAAGAAGGCGTAAACCGAAGTCTTGAAAAAATTAATTCGGCTTCTCTGATTCTTGCGGTATTTGATTCATCTGACAGTTTTACTTCCGACGATGAATTAATTCTTAATAAAGCTAACAACTCATCAAAAGCAATTATTATAATCAATAAATCCGATTTAGAATCAACCGATAATATCAGGAACATGATAAATACCAATCATCCCGTTATATCAGTAAGTGCAAAAACAGGAGATGGGCTTGAAAAACTAAATAATGTTTTAGATACACTGTTTCCGGACTTATCAGTTCCAGCCGGAGAAATACTGACTAATTTGAGACAGGCTGATGCCGTTTCCGAGTCTCTTGACTATATTAATGCATCTCTTGATGCATTAAATGCTGGTAATACCCCTGATATAGTTCTGACAGAAACAGAAGGCGCAATGAACGCCTTAGGAAAAATAACAGGCCGCAATATTCACGAAGATATAACTAAGCGTATTTTTGAACGGTTTTGTGTCGGTAAATAAACCTTTAATAAAAAACAGGCAGGGAGATATAGTTCTCCCTGCCTGTTTTTTGCACCTCATTATATCAGAGATTGGCAATTGCTTCCTTTTCAACAGAAAATGCTTTTTTATAAGTTGTTAAGAACTTATTAAAACCGTCTATATCAGCCTTAACTGCCATTAAAGTTGAAGACTTTGCCGTTGCAAATACTTTATTATCAAGATAGTCTTCCAATGACTCATCCTTGTCTTTCCTTATCATATAAGAAGCAAGCAGCGCCATTCCATAAGGGCCACCCTCTCCTGCTGTTTCCATTACGGAAACAGGAGCTCCGATAGCAGCCGAGAGCATCGTTTGCCCGACTCCGGGCGTCTTGAAAAATCCGCCATGCCCGTAGATTTTATCAACCTTAACATTTTCTTCAGATGTTAAAATATCAAGACCGATTTTAAGAGTTGAGAGTGCAGATAAAAGATGCGTTCTCATAAAATTCGCAAGCGTAAAATTACAATCAGGAACACGTGCAAAAACAGGTCTTCCTTCGTCAACACCCGTAACGCCTTCCCCTGAAAAATAATTGTAGCTTAACAATCCGCCGCAATCAGGATCACCTTCCATAGCCTTATTAAAGAGCATAGTAAACAGCTTTCCTTTATCCTGAGGCGCTCCGATTGCGTTTGCAAATTCATCAAAAAGATTTACCCAGGCATTAATATCAGACGTGCAGTTAGCACAGTGAACCATAGCAACAGGATGACCGGCAGGCGTTGTAACCATATTTATTTCTTTATGAACACCGAGCGCATGGTCTGTTACTATCATTGCAAAGTCTGATGTTCCCGCAGAAACATTACCGGTCCGCGGTCTTACAGAGTTTGTTGCAGTCATCCCGGTTCCCGCATCACCCTCGGGAGGTGCAAGTCTGACGCCTGCTTTCAGTGTTCCTGTATCGTCCAAAAATGCTGCACCTTCATCAGTTAAGGTTCCTGCATCTTCGCCTGCAACTAATACTTTCGGTAAAATATCAACTAATTTCCATGGCAGGCCCTGTTTTTCAGTAATCTTATCGAAGCTTGCCATCATCTTTTTATCATAATCATTAATTGATGAATCAATCGGGAACATACCGGAAGCTTCACCAATTCCCATAACATGCTTACCGGTTAAAAGGTAATGAATATAACCTGCCAGAGTCGTAAGCTGGGCAATTTGAGGAACATGAGCTTCTCCATTTAACATTGCCTGATAAAGATGGGCAATACTCCATCTCTGCGGAACAGCAAACCCGAAAATTTCAGTAAGCTCAGATGCTGCCTGAGCAGTAATTGTATTCCTCCAGGTTCTGAATTCTGCCAGTTGTTTGCCATTTTTGTCAAACGGAAGATACCCGTGCATCATTCCTGAAATGCCAATTGCTCCGAATGTGTCAGGATATACTCCGAACTTATTCCTGCAGTCTTCCATTAAATCCTTATAACAAGATTTCAGTCCCTTTTTTATCAGTTCCATAGGATAAGTCCAAATTCCGTCAACAAGCTGATTTTCCCAATCAAAACTGCCTGATGCAACGGGAACATGCTTATCATCAACAAGGACCGCTTTTATGCGCGTAGAACCAAATTCAATTCCAAGAACAGTATTTTTGAAATCCATCGCGTTTTCTCCTTTTATATCTAAATTTATAGTTTTGAACATTTTATACCAAATGATTCAAATAACTCAATATTCAAATCAGGCTTTCTATTAATATCAAAAGTCGGAGAATACTCCTTCCCGACCATTGTATATTTTGCCCCGGCAGTTTTATGATAAGGCAAAAGCTCAACTTTTTCAAGTGTCGGGCAATCAATTAACAGTTTTGCTGTATTTTCAAAATTCTCATCAGAATCATTTACACCCGGAATTACCGGAATTCTGATTTTAAAAGTTTTACCACTCTTTTTTAATAATTCAAGATTATTAATAATCGGAGTATTATCAACCCCCGTATAATACTTATGCTTAACTGAATCAATAATTTTCAGGTCCATCATAATATAATCCATCTCATTAATAACAGATAAAAATACATCAGATGTACAGTACCCGCACGTTTCAATCGCTAAATTAAGCGGTTTTAAAAGCTTTGCCGTTTCAATCAGAAACTGAGATTGCATTGTTGGCTCCCCACCGGAAAACGTAATTCCGCCTCCTAAAGACTCAAGATAATCCTTATCCTTTAATAAAAGCCTTGCCAATTCCTCCGGCGTGTACTCAATTCCGCAAATTTTGCGGAGATTATTAGGACAAACTTTAATACACTCTCCGCAAAGAATGCAATCATCCGGACTTGGGCACACAGATAAACATTTTCCGCAATGAAGGCAATTATTTTTAGAAACCATAAGCTCGGGTTTTACGCTTAACCCTTCGGGATTATGGCACCACATACATCTTAAAGGACATCCCTTTAAAAAAACTGTAGTTCTTGCACCTGGCCCGTCAAATACGGCTAACTGCTTTATATCAAATACTATACCTTTTATCATTTTACAAAGTAATGACGGGCAAGCCATGCAGACAAACCGTCAAGTCCGGGATAAGCTGTCCTTTCAGAAACATTTAACTGATCAAGCATGTCTCTGATTCTCCAAATTATATCTTTGTTTATAATATACTTTGTTGTATCACATGTAAATCTTTCAAGAAATCCTTCAATAGACTGCATTTCAAGAGGAACAACAAGAAAATTTCCGTATTGACTTATTATACGCTGATCAAGTGACGGCGGTTCAATAATGCACATAGCGCTATCGCCCATATCACTGTCATACTGGTTCAAATCATTTACCACTTCTTTAAGCATATCAACTGTAAAAATATCTGCTTTTTCACGAATCAAAGGTGTTTTATAAGACTCAGGCAAAAGATTATGAATTTCTTTTATATTCAATCTCCATATTACAGCATCATGCTCTCCAATTGCCTCAAGGCCCTCACCTGAAGTTGCAAAATGGAGAGAAATCAAAGGAGAATGAGTGCAATCAAGCAACCTCGTCGGAAGTCCGTGATGCCTGCCGACAATTAACTGGCGCCAGACAGAATCAGCAATCTCAGGATCATCAATTACTGCATATTTTGTAAAAGAGCGAAGCAAAGACGGCTCAAGAGTTTTTGCTAAATGCTTGCAGTTTCTGTATAAACTTGTTTTTAATTCAAATGAAGAATTTGGTAAGCCAATATAATAATAAGGACTTCTGTATCTTCCGATATCCTCATCATAATTCTGCTCTTTTAAAAGCATCATAACTTCATCCAAAGTATTTAAATGTTCAACGTTAATCATTAACTTTTTTCCCTTCCAAATAACGCCTGAGCATATCATACGCATGATTCAGCGCATAACGCCGCTGATAATCAAATGGCCTTGGCATACCTGATGTTACTCTTTTTACAAAAATACCGGTATCAGTTGATAAAGCAACTGCAAAATGGCCTGACTCATCCCCGGCTATTGAAATTCCGAAATCCGAAAAAGATGAATCTTTTACACTTATCGCCATATCTTTTGCTATCTTTTCAAGAGAAAATTCTTCCGATATCGCATATTTCTGCCCCAAAGACATCGTTTTGCATGCTTTGTTCAGCAACTTATATACTGCATCATCCAAAGAATTAACATCTATCCCGAAAACATAATCCCCTATTTCACTTACTACTTCATTAATTATCGGGGAGCACAGATCTTCCGCTTCTGACTTACTCTTTGCTTTAGCTGTTATTTTCAAAAAACAATCAGCTTCTTTTGCGTAAGGCGCCATTGACGGATTTGTCATTGCATTCATACGCGCAGAAAACATACTGTCAATTTTACTTTCAGACAACCCGAAAATATTAACTGTATGGCTGACAATATAATCATCTGAAAATTGCTCTAAATAGGGTATTAAACTCAACCGGATCATTTCTCTGCATTCTTTCGGTGGCCCCGGAAGCATTGCAACAATTATTCCGTCTTTTTCAAAAGCACAACCCGGAGCAGTTCCGCATGTATTATGAAAAACTGTGCAGTTTTCCGGTAAAAAAGCCTGCTGAGTATTATTTTCAGTATATACGTGACGCGATGAAATATAATCATACAGGTTTTTAAATTCATCCTGATTTAACTCAAGCGGGATATCAAATGATGCACATATCGTCTGCTTCGTCAGATCATCACATGTCGGCCCAAGCCCGCCGGTACAAATAATCAGATTTGAACGGGTTTTTGCAGTATTTAAGCAGCCGGCAAGTCTGTCAGGGTTATCCCCAACAACAGAATGATATAAAACATTTATCCCAATTTCAGATAACGCAACAGAAACATCTTTTGCGTCAGTATTCGTAACATGACCCAGAAGCAATTCCGTTCCAACAGATATAATTTCAGCGTTAAGTTGTCTAACCATTTAGTTTAACTCCACCGGAATATGCTCCAAACCCGATAATGCCTCTTCCACGAGGCCATCAACATCCAGTATCTTCTCAATTTCCTCAACATCCTTAAGCCTTGGCTTGGTTCTGGGATGACGGGGAGTAAAAACAGTACAGCAATCCTCATAAGGAAGAATCGACGTATCAAACGTACCGATTTTTCTTGCTTTTTTAATAATTTCTTCTTTATCCATTCCAATAAGCGGCTGAATAACAGGCAAAGTCGTAACAGCTCTTGTTACGCACATTGCTTCCATTGTCTGCGATGCAACCTGTCCGAGATTCTCTCCTGTTACAATTCCTCTTGCACCCGTTTCAATAGCAATTTTTTCAGCAATTCGCATCATAAAACGGCGCATAATAAGCGTGAAATATTCTTCAGGACACTTATCCCGGATTTCTTCCTGAATATGAGTGAATGGAACAATTTCAATTGTCATTTTACCGCAATACTCAGTCAGCAGCGATGCAAGCTCAATAACCTTTTCTTTTGCCTGAATTGAAGTATAAGGGAAAGAAAAGAAATGAACCGGAATCAATCTCACGCCTCGTCTTGCTATCATATATGTTGATACAGGACTGTCAATTCCTCCGGATAAAAGCGTAACAGCAACTCCGTTTGAACCAACCGGCATCCCTCCTGCACCAGTAACAGGAGTTCCATGAACATATGCAGCCAAATCCCTGATTTCAACAACAACAGTAAGTTCGGGGTTATGAACATCAACCTTACACTCCGGATAAGCTTCAGATAACTCTCCTCCTACATATTGGCTAAGCTCAATACTTGACATCGGAAAAGATTTATCGCTTCTTTTAGATTCAACCTTAAAAGACTTTGCTTTTAACATATCATCCCTTAGATATTCAATCGCCAAACGGGAAATTTCATCTTTATCTTTTGAACAGGCTGCAGCACGGGAAAGCGAAATTATTCCGAATACATGCCTGCATGCCTCAAATGCTGCGTCCATGTCAGTATTTTCCTCTTTAGCAGATACATAAACTGTACTCTGAAGGCATGAAATATCAAACTTCCCGATTTTTGACAATCTGTAAGCAAGATTGGAAAGCAATTTTCTTTCAAACTGCTTTCGGTTTAAACCTTTTAAAACTATTTCTCCAAGTTTTAATAAAATAATATCATTCATAAAATATTCCGCATTTACTCCTCTGCCCAAACCAGCGCACATCTTACTGCTTTATGCCAACCCAAAATCAGATCTTTTCTCTTTTGCTCATCAATTTTCGGATTAAAAGTTTTATCAATCTGCCAGTTTTTAATAATATCTTCCCTGCTATCCCAATATCCGACGGCAAGACCTGCCAAATAAGCAGCTCCAAGAGCTGTTGTTTCAATAACAGAAGGTCTGCACACCTCGCAATCAAGAATATCCGATTGAAACTGCATTAAAAAATTATTTGCACATGCTCCGCCATCAACCCTTAATGACTGAATTTTAAGACCTGCATCCTGCTGCATGGCCTTAGCAATATCATATAATTGATAAGCAAGGGATTCAAGAGTTGCCCTGATTAAATGATCTTTACTAAACCCTCTGGTAACTCCGCAAATAATCCCTCTGGCATTTTGAGACCAATACGGCGCACCAAGCCCCGTAAAAGCAGGAACAACATACCCTCCTGCAGTATCATTAACAAGATTTGCGTGATCCTCAGATTCCTTTGCACTGTCAATTATTTTAAGCTCATCGCGAAGCCATTGAATAGCCGCTCCTGAAACAAAAACACTTCCTTCCAAAGCGTATTCAACATGATCATCAAAACCTACAGCAATAGTAGAAACAAGTCCGTTTTCACTTCTAATAATATTCCGACCCGTATTCATTAACAGAAAACAACCTGTTCCGTATGTATTTTTCATTTCACCTTCGCTGAAGCAGCACTGCCCGAAAAGAGCGCATTGCTGATCACCGGCAGCTCCTGAAACCGGAATTTCTTCGCCAAACAAATCAGGAGCAGCATACCCGTAAACACAGCTTGAAGGCCTAACCTCGGGAAGCATAACTTTTGGAATATCAAGCATTTTCAAAAGTTCATCATCCCACTTAAGAGTATTAATATTAAATATCATTGTCCGGGAAGCATTCGTATAATCAGTTACATGAACTTTACCACCCGTAAGCTTCCATATAAGCCATGAATCGATCGTTCCAAATAAAAGCTCTCCGTTATTTGCCTTATCGCGTGCTCCATCCACGTTATCTAAAATCCATTTAATTTTAGACCCTGAAAAGTAAGCATCAGGAATTAGGCCCGTTTTTTCTTTTATCGTATCTGCATATCCGTTAGATACAAGATTATCAATAATATCTGATGTTCTTCTGCATTGCCAAACAATTGCATTATATACAGGGATTCCTGTATTTCTATCCCAAACTACAGTTGTTTCCCTCTGGTTTGTAATCCCGATTCCTGCAATGTCAGATGCATTTACATTTATATTTTTTAATGCAAGACGGGATACCTTAACAGTCTTCTCCCAAATCTCAAGAGCATCATGCTCAACCCAGCCCGGATGCGGAAAAAACTGCGTAAATTCCTCCTGAGCGGCAGAGCAGATATTCCCTTTTTTATCAAATAAAATACATCTGCAGGACGTCGTTCCCTGATCTATCGACATTATATACTTCATGGATATACCTCCAAAATAACTCTTAAATTATTATATCATAAAAATATATTAATAAAAGAAAAATAATAGCGCCGGGACAAACAACCCGGCGCTATATAATTTCTCAGATTATCAGAAATTCTTTCTTTGTTTAAGGTAAAAAGCAAACCCTATTGCAATCCATACAATTAAAAGAATATAACTTTCTTTTCCGAAATGAACTCCTGAAAGTCCCGGAATCGGAATAAGCTGCAATATCATAAATGCAACAGAAAATATAACTCCAATAATAGCCATCGTTTTAAGAAGATTAGTTCCATCCTTATCAAGCTTTAACGTAACTAAGGTAGCAGCACATGTAAAGAAATAGCCGATAGATGCCCCAATTGCTGACATATCAACAAACCAGCCAAGTGCTTCACGGCCCAAAACAGGACCGGATAGAGATACTATTATACAGAAAATCATGGCATTTTTAGGAGTTCCGTATTTTTCATCAACCTTTCCGAAAATCTCAGGAAGGTATCCGTCTCTTGCCATAGAAAACATAAGACGCGAAGAAGCAAGATAAAATCCCATAATACCTGAAAGAACAGCACATGAAACACCGACGCCGATTAACACTTTACCAAATGTTCCAAGAAGCTCTTCTGCTGCAATCAGCAATACCCAATCGCCTGCCATAACTCTATCGGGCCAATTCTCAAGTGCAGCTGCTGCTACAGTATTATTGGAAACATACACGAAGCACCCGAATGCTATTGCAACAACCATTATGCTCATAACTTTTTTATATGAGAACTTAAACTCTTCAGCCGCCTGCGGAATAGTATCAAATCCGACAAATGCCCACGGCGCAATAGCGAATGTTGCAAGAATTGCAGATAAAATTCCTTTGGTTCCGGTATGCGCAAATTCATTTATATTTTCAGTTGTTGCATTTGCAGCAATTGCATCTGCTTTATTAAAGCCCCATACAGGCTCGAAATTAATACCTTTTGCTTTTGATGAGATTATAGCTGAAATACAAAGCGTAAAAGCACAGACAGCCAATAAAACAGCAAGAATTGTCTGAACAAATCCTGCTTTTCTGACTCCAATAATATTTAAGAAGCCAAATAGAATCAATATAAACGATGCAAGAAGAATTTCCCCAAAATATACTTCAAATCCGGCAATTGAGTAATGAAAACCGAATTTTAAAATATCTGCAGATCCGTCAATTCCATCAACTATAAGGCCTATTGCTGTTGAATTCATCGGGACGTTCGTAAGATATGCCGCAACTAAAAACCATCCGCAAAGAAATGCCGTACTCTTTCCAAAGCATTTTTTTGTAAACGTAAATTCCCCGCCTGCCTCAGGGTATTTCGGAACCATATAAGCATAAGAAAATGCAATAATAATCATTACCAATGCTCCGAACACCATTGCAATTGCAGTACCCGCGACGCCCGAATTCGGCAAAAATTTCTTTCCGGGATTAATAAATGATCCCCAACCTATAATACAGCCGAATGCGATTGCCCAAACGTGCATAGGATTCAACTGCTTTTGAAGAGATTGCTTAGAATTACTATTCTTATCCATTTATAAATCCTCCTAAAAATTATAAATTAAACATCATAAGTTTTATCTATTGCCTTAAGTTCACGGAATGTATCTATTTCTATAATATCTTCCTCTGAACAGGGATTAATTTCAACACTGTAATTCTCTTTTGCAAACACTAACGGAACCTGCTCCCAATAACGCTCTTTCCCGCCGGGAGTATTAAAAACATATTCAATATCATTGCTTAACTTATAACCGTCAGCTTTGTTCCAATATGAAATACCAACCATCTGCCAGCAATTTGCACCTTTTCCCCCGACCTTTTCCTCTTTAATAATTCCGTCTTTAACCTCAAAGCACCAGTCATCAGTCCATTCCTTCTTAATTGCCAGGAAATCAGAAGTATAATGATACTTTTTAATAATAGCCGGATTCGATATCAAAAGATCTGCTTCAAAAACATATGCATTAGAAAGCAAATACCTTGCAACCATAGCTGATGAAATATTATTTGCCTCATTGTATGACGGATTTTCAAGAAATTTAATCATTGGATACTTATACAGCAACTGGTCAAACTGTTCAGCTAAATACCCTCTTACAATGTATATCTCATCTATTCCGGCCAAAAGACATGCATCAATAAGACCGTCAATTATCCTCTTCCCGTTAACCCTGACAAGCGGCTTTGGAGTATTTAAGGTAACCGGTACAAGCCTCGAACCAAAACCTGCAGCAATAAATACTGCTCTTTTAACTCTGTATGGCTCTAAAGCATCAATACCTGCTGAAGAGATACGGCCATCCTGAACATACCCGAGATCAGAAAAATCCTTCATAACCTTATTTATTGTTCCTAAAGAGTGTCCTGTTAAGTCCTCCAGCTGACGCTGAGAAAGTTTAGTATCTGTCTGCGCCATAATTGATAAAACATCAAACTGCTTTCTTGAAAGTTCAAAACTCATCAAAATATCCACCTATTTGAACAAATAATTTATAAAACAAAACAGAAAAACGCAATAAAACTCCCGCGTTCATTTTTAGCGGGAATATTATTGTTTCTGAACATATTATATATGAAATATAGAAAAAGTCAAATATTTTTTTACCTATGCCGTATTGTATCTCTGGCTTCAATGAGGCCAGATATTAAAGCATTTATATCATCAGCATCGGTAAATCTTGAAAGCCCGATTCTTATAGCGCCATCAATAATCCTTGCGTCAAGTCCTATTGCTTCAAGAACATGACTCCGTCCGCCTTTTTTACATGCAGAGCTTTTGGAAACATAAACGCCTTTGCTCTCAAGCATGTTCATTATAACCTCAGAACGCCATCCCGGCATAGAAATACTCAGAATATGCGGAGACTCAGCATTAATTATTACCGCCTCAGGGATTTCATTTATAATTCTTTCTTTGGCATAATCACGAAGCTTTGTCATATGATTTATATGACTGTCAAAATCCGTATACGCTTCTTTTGCCGCTTCTCCAAATGCGGCAATCAAAGGAACCGACTCTGTTCCTGCTCTCAATCCCGATTCCTGACTTCCTCCGACTAAATAAGGCTTAATATTTAATCCCTTTTTTATATATAAAGCTCCAATTCCCTTAGGCGCATGAATCTTATGTCCTGAGATAGAAATCATATCAGCTCCAAGTGTCTTTGCCGAAAACGGAATCTTCATAAAAGCCTGAACTGCATCAGTGTGCAAAAGAGCATGAGAATCACAGCTTTTTAAAACATCAGATATTGCTTTAATATCAGTAATTGCACCTGTCTCATTATTTACCATCATTAAAGATACTAAAACAGTATCGTTGCGGAGAGCTTTTTTTACAGCATCGGGAGAAACAGAACCATTCTTCTCAGGCTTTAATCTGGTAACCTCATAGCCCATAAGCTCAAGCTTATCAAGAGATTTCCTTACAGCATCATGTTCAACCTCAGATGATATAACATGCTTTCCTTTACGATGCATAAAATCAGCGCCTGATAAAATTGCCCAATTATCACTTTCAGATCCGCAGGAAGTAAAATATAATTCATTTACAGTACAACCTAATGCATTAGCTATACAAATCCTTGAATCATCAACAATTTTTTTCGCCTCACGGCCAAGCAGATAAGTTGAACTTGGGTTGCCATAGTTTATCGTCATTGCATCATAAGCTGCCTTTGCTGCTCCTTCTGACACCCTTGTCGTCGCTGAATTATCTAAATAATGTTCCATAACCATATTCCTAATCAATATTTACCAGTCAAAAAAAGAATGTGAATATATATGATCTCCCTGTCTTACATATATATTTCCTGTAGGTTTTAAAGTATCTGAATTCAATGCATCGCCTGTCTGAGTAAACTCAATAATGCTATCCTCACCATAATAGTCATAATCAAGATAACGTCTTATTCTGGAATCGCCGTCTCTATAATTAAATGCTTCTCCCGCCGGCTTTGCTTCCAGCAATTTTTCAAATGCAGAAATTAAATCCTCCTGGGAAACAGGTGCATCAGAAACTGCAAACTCATGTTTTTCATCTATTCCTTTTATCATGAGAAGCGGAACATGGCGAGTATCAGTATAATAACCGTGGTCAGACATTATTACTATTGCCGAATTATCATATACCCCATCACTTTTCAACTTATTCAAATATTTCTCAACCATCTTAATACTTGCTTTAACGCATGTATCATGCCCGGATGAATCAACAACATTCATTTCCTCATCATAAATATACGGCGTATGTGCTCCGCTCAAATGGACAAACTTAAATATGCTGTCAGGCACAATATCAATACTGTCATCAATTCTATTATAAAAGCTGAGGTTCGACCATTCATACGGAGTAACATCATTCAGCACTTTAATTGAATTTGCATAAATATAATCAGGTGAAATTATACAGAATCTTTTCAAATCATAAGGCATATATTTTAAGCCAACAAGTTTTAATTGTGTCTTAATAAATTCAAAAGGTTCTCTGAATAAATGGGATTCAGATTTTACTGTGTTTATGAAATCTCCCACCGCCAAATAGTCAGTCGGTAAATCCTCATCATACACACCAATAGAAATACTATTTTCCCTCAAATAATTAAAAAGCGTGGAATTTTTAAAGGCCGTATCTTTAAATTCGTAAAAGCTGCATTCATTCTGATACCACTGCCCCGTAAGAATCAAAGGAATCGAAAACTGCGTAAAAGGATATGACCCGAGTGTATTCCTGAAAAGTGTAAAATCATTTAATAAACTTTTATATTCAGGCTTATCTGTTATTATCTGTTCAAATTCAGACTCACCAATTTCATCAAGAAGAATTACTGTTAAGTTTTTATCATCTGAAAATTCAAACAGATGTTCATCTGTCACTACCATATCTTCTTTATTCTTTAATCCATCTCCGGGAATAAGAAGAATAACAGATGTAATTACTAATATAAGCAAAAGCAAAAAAGATATTACATTTGCAATCCTGTAAAACTTATCTTTAATTATAACTGCAATAATAACCGGTATTATTAAAGATACAGAAAAAATAATAACAGACGGTAATCTCTGATAATCAAAATTCCCCCAATTAATTTCACGGCCATCAAGCTGAGGCAAATCAAAAGACATAAACGTCCCCTGAACATAAAACCCGATTAATAACCCTAATAAGAGAGCCGATATAATAAGCAATAGCTTAGAGAACCTGCGGCAGAAAAAATTAGAAATAAGAATTCCGATAATTGTCAAAAGCAGAAAAAGCGGAACCATCATCATTAAAACATCATAGATGTCATATATATAATTATTAATATTTGTTACATAATTCTCTACAGGTGCGAAAATAAGCAGCAAAAACAAAACCGCAATCATCGGAATAACAGCGGATTTTCTATCAAATAATGTCTTTTTTTTCAAATGGTCTTCCATTTAATTACCTAAAAACACGGCATATAAGGATTTAACCTAATATGCCGGTCTGAAAATAAAAATATAAAAATAAATTACTTTTTTCTAACTGTATATCCCATGGTTTCAGCCAAAAGACCAAGAGGAATATAAGATTTATGAATTAATGAAATCAGATGAGCATCGTCCAGATTAAGTTTACCGGCATCATTAACATACTTTTCATCAGCATCTATCGCAATTATCCGGCCAATAAACATATCATGCGAACCCAAAGGAATAATCTGGGATACTCTGCATTCAATAGAAAGCGGGCTTTCTTTTACAATCGGACATCCTATTACAGATGCGTCTTCCTTGGTAAGTCCGGATAAACTCCATTTATCAACGTCCTTCCCTGATTTCATTCCGCACAAATCAGCAGCTCTCAGCATATCATCAGAACATAAATTAATAGCAAATTCCTGAGACTCGGTAATAAGATTATGAGAAAATCTTGTCGGCCTAATCGAAACATATGCCTGAGGCGGATCCGAACATATATTTCCCGCCCACGCACATGTAATTAAATTTGATTTTCCATCTTTATTTGCACAAGAAACAATAATAACCGGAGCCGGCGCTATTCTGCAATCAGGGGAAATATTAATTTTAGCCATATTAATTCATTCCTTTAGCAAAAGTAGATAATTAATTCATGCCAGGTTCAAGCTGTTTCATTGTCGGGAATAAGAGAACATCTCTGATTGCCGGACTGTCAGTTAAGAGCATAACAAGTCTGTCAATTCCATATCCAATTCCGCCTGTAGGCGGCATCCCTATTTCAAGCGCATTCAAAAAGTCCTCATCAGTATGATTTGCCTCTTCATCGCCGGCCGCTGCAGCTGCATCCTGAGCCTTAAAACGTTCACGCTGGTCGATTGGATCATTGAGCTCAGAATATGCGTTGCACATCTCCCAACCGTTAATGAAAAGCTCAAAACGTTCAACATGATCGGGCTTATCAGGCTTCCGCTTTGTAAGAGGAGATACTTCAACAGGATGATCCATAACAAACGTCGGCTGAATCAGATTGTCTTCACAGAATTCTTCGAAAAACAAATTAAGAATATCACCCTTTTCATGGCGCTGCTCATATTCAATACCTTTTTCATCGGCAAGTTTCTTAGCCTCAGCAGTATCCTTAACAGAATCGAAATCAATTCCTGTATACTTTTTAACTGCATCTACCATAGTTAACCGTTCAAAGGGTTTTCCAAGCTCTATTTCTTTTCCGTCGTATGTAATAGTTGTTGTTCCGCAAACTTCATTAGCAACATGACGGAACATTTTCTCCGTCAAATCCATCATGCCATAATAATCAGTATAAGCCTGATAAAGCTCCATAAGAGTAAACTCAGGATTATGGCGGGTATCTACTCCTTCGTTACGGAAAACTCTTCCTATTTCATAAACTCTTTCAAGACCTCCGACTATAAGCCTCTTTAAGTACAATTCCAGAGAAATACGAAGCTTAACATCCTCATCAAGAGCATTAAAATGAGTTTCAAAAGGACGGGCAGCAGCTCCACCTGCATTTGGAACAAGCATAGGGGTCTCAACCTCAATAAAGCCCTGATTGTCAAGATACTTGCGAATTGTTGAAATAATCTTGGAACGTTTAATAAACGTATCCTTTACCTCAGGATTAACAATAAGATCTACGTATCTCTGACGGTAACGCATATCAACATTTGTTAAGCCATGATATTTCTCAGGCAAAATCTGAAGGCTTTTTGACAGCAGAATAACAGTTTTTGCATGAACAGTCTTTTCACCGGTTTTTGTTTCAAAAACAAAGCCACTAATCCCTACGATATCACCAATATCAAGCTTTTTAAAATCGGCATAATTTTCATCGCCTAAATCATCTCTTGAAACATAGCACTGGATTGTACCGCATAAGTCCTGAATATGGCAAAATGATGCTTTACCCATAATTCTCTTTGACATCAATCTTCCTGCTATAGATACATCTTTACCTTCCAGAAGTTCAAAATTATCCTTTATATCCTGTGAATGATGAGTAACATCATATTTTGTAATAACAAAAGGATCTTTGCCGCGGCACTGAAGATCAGCAAGCTTATCTCTTCTGACTTTCAGCAGCTCATTTAAATCCTGCTGCGAAGCAGCATTAATAGGTTCATTATCCATATGATAATCTCCGAAATTATTTGTTTTCTACTGATACTATCTTAAACTTAAGCGCTCCGGCAGGAGCATCAATTGTAACAGTCTGTCCTTTTTTATGCCCATGAAGCCCCTTCCCCAAAGGAGAATCATCAGAAATTCTTCCCTCGCGCGGATTAGCTTCCTGCGAACCTACTATTGTATACTCATAGGTCATATTATCTTCAAGATCCTTGACCTTAACAATGGAGCCAAGAGTTATTGCATCTTTCGGTCCGTCCGCATCTTCATTATCTACTATCTCAGCATTTTCAATTAAATCCTTAATTTCAGCAATTCTGGAATAAAGCTTGCCTTGCTCAGCTTTAGCCTCATCATATTCTGAATTTTCAGATAAATCTCCAAAACTTCTTGCTTCCTTAATCTGCTCCGCAACTTCCTGAGCACGGTCCGTTTCCAGATATTCAAGCTCCTGCTGTAAAGCATCCCGCTTGTCTGAAGACATTCTGTAACGACTGGATATACCCATAATTTTTCTCCTTAGAAAAATAAAATTAACTTAAGAATTTAAGTGCAGCCATAAGCTGAGTATCATCAGAAGACGATGCTGTACCATTGGAATCTCCGAGCGTTCCTTCGGTTGTTCCTACAGTTGATTCATCTTCATTATAAACTATAGTATCCGGAATAACTCCTCCGGCTTTTGCTATATCAATACCGTTTGCAGTAACATAAGAACGGGTTGAAAGACGTATAGCAGCACCGTCAGTCAGCTCAAAGGTCTGCTGAGTTCTCGTCCTTCCGGACGTCGGCTCTCCAATAATTGTTGCCCAACCTTTTTCCTGTAAAACTGCAGCAAACAGCTCTGCCTCTCCATACGTCTCGGAATTTACAAGTACAACCATTGGAATGGAAAGTGACATTGCCTCTGAATTACGGGCAGATTTAGAACCCTCTTTATTAACCTGATAAAACATTACTCCGTTTGGGAGAAGATAATCCAGAATATCCGCTGCTTCATCAGCTAATCCACCGGGATTATTACGGATATCTATGCATAACGCAACTGCTCCCTGATTAAGGAGATTCTCAATTGCAGATACTCCCTCTTCTCCTGTTCCGGCCTCAAAATCTGAAATCTGAATATAACCGGCCTCGGTTTTTTCAAGCCTGTAATTAACAGAACTTGAATGAGATGCAATACACGAAACAGGATACACATCCTTCCCGCATGTAATCGTATAATCTTTATTTAAACGGGACCTAAACATAACTCTTAAGTCATCAATATCAAGTCCCTTTATATCAATATTATCAATTGCTGTTATAATCATGCCGGAAGCAACTCCTGAATTTCCCGCAGGAGTTCCGGGAGTTACAGATATAATCTGAAAATATCCATCATCAGTTTTTGTCATAGTTAAACCGATATCTGAATAGTCATTTGCTGAATACAACTGATATGATTTATATTCATCAGGAGTCATATAATAACTCCACTTATCTCCCAGTCCTGAAACAATTGCTGCTCCTGCAGAATCCTTCATTGCGGAACGGTCAACTTCGTCAATATAATTATCATTAACGATATTTTTTATCTCAACATATGCCATTGCTTCATCATAACCGTCTTTTCCGCCGACATTATTGAGCATTTTATTATAAGTAAATGCAGCAGTTCCTCCGGCCAAAAGAACAAGAAGCAAAAAAACATATTTAAGTCTTATTCCGACATTGAATAATGATGCAATACCATCAACTATTCCAAATATTATTCTTCTGAAAAAGCCCAAATTATTTCTCCTTTAAGAGGGATCGCCTGCACCATCTTCCAAAACCCAACCACTGTAATAATTCAGAGGATTAACTCTCCCTCCGCCTGAAAACATTTCAAAGTGAAGATGCGTGCCTGTTGCAGAACCGGTTGACCCCACTCCGCCAATTGACTGACCTGCAGAAACCGACTGCCCGCTTGAAACATAAATACCTGATAAATGCCCGTAAAGTGTCTGATAACCATTATTATGATCAATAATAACACAATTACCATAACCGCCGTACCATTCAGCCTTAATAACCGTTCCGCTGTCTGCAGCAACAATTGATGAACCTTCAAGATTGAAACCATCGATATCAACGCCCGTATGCTGCTTGCCCCAACGGGGTTTCATCGTAGATGATATTCTGTATGAATTAGGAAAAGGCCAAACCCATGAGCCTGAACCGCTGGTTGAATAGTCATAGCCAGTGCTTTGAGTTACCTCATTTCCGTTTTCATCGATAACTGTAATCGTACTTCCTTGAATAGCTGCAGCCTTCTGAGCTTCATATGATGCCAAAAAGCTGTTAACAGAAGCTGATGTTGCCGCAAGCGCAGCCTCCGCTGCCGCTTCTTCTTCTTCAGCTTTTTTAATTTCCTCAGCCAAAACTTCAAGCTCTGCCTCAGACTCCGCAATCTGCTCCTCTAAAGATTTCTTTTCTGCTTCAAGAACAGACTTATTTGATTCACATTCAGATTTTTTTTCTTCACATTCAGCTCTGTATTCTTCAAATTCTGCCTGAATACGCTGATGCTCAGCCCTGGCTTCCTGAAGATTATCATAAAGAACTTTATCTGAGTCCATAACATCACCATAGTCATCAACAGCCGCCAAAAGTGATGCAAATGAGTCAGAATTCAATATAAGAGCAAGAATATTATATGTGCCGTTTTCCTCCATAGCCCGTATTCTTGTTCTGTATTTTTCAAGCTGATTATCTTCATTTTGCTGAGCAACAATAACATCCTGCTGCTTTTGCTCAATCTTTTTATCATAATCAGCAATCTCATCTGAAATCAAATCAATTTGAGATGAAATAATATTAATTTCTTCAGTTGCCGCGGCATTGCGTTCTTCCAATGCAAGCTTTTCATCTATTACAGCATCCCTCTCCTGACGGAGCGCCGCGAGCTTATTTGAAGCTGAATTTCTTCTTGCCTGAGCTTCCTCTTTTTGCGCATTTAAAGCAGCCAATTCATCATCAATACCGTCAGCATGAGAAAACATAGGAATAACACTGACAATTAATGATAAAGCCAAAATAACTGCCAACACAATGCATATTATTCTTGTAATAAGTTTTGTATTTTTCATTATACTTTCAAATAATTTCTAATTGCATTTACGCCGCCTAAAGCACCAATCAGAATTCCGATCCCCAGGAAGAACATTAAAATATAAGAGCTAACGGAACTAAACGGTACAAATGACATATATCCATCTGCAAAGCTTTCTGCAAGCTTTTTGCAAAGAGAATTATAAATTCCCCACTGAGCAACAAATGCAAGAAGCGCTCCGGTAATACCTAAAATAAGACCTTCTATAACAAACGGAAGACGGATAAACGTATTACTTGCTCCAACCATCTTCATAATAGCAATTTCCTCCTTACGGGAGAACGTTGCAAGCTTAATCGTATTATTCATTATAAATAAAGAAATAAGAAATAAAGCTCCGATTAAAACAAATGATACTGCCGTCACAATATTTCTCACCTTAACAAACGATTCAGCATAATCAAGATGAGCATTTACTTTAACAATTCCCGGAAGGTTTTCAAGCTCTGTCTTTGTCTGTGCCATTAAAGCAATATCAGTAAGCTGAATTACAAATCTGTTTCTGAAAACAGATGAATCAATCCCCTCCATAAGGCCATTATCATAATTACCCATAAAATTCTGCATGGCCTGATTTCTTGAAACAAATTGAGCTGATGAAATATTATCAATTGCAGAAATAGAACCGCCCATATTTTGCGCAGCTTCATCAGTCAATTCTTCATCAACAAAAGCGACAACTTCATTCTGATTCTCTAAATCATCAATAAGCGCATCAATATTCAATGATATTAACGTCATTGAACCCATAATTATCAGGCATGCCATAATTATCGCAACAGTTGCAAAGGACATGAATCCATGCTTGAAAATGGAACGAAAGCCTTCGCCGATTAAATATCCAAGTCTACTCATCGCCGTAATAGCCCTCCATACCATCGGAAACAACGTGCCCTTCTTCAATCGCAACAACGCGCTTTCCAAATGCATTAACCAATTCTTTTGCATGAGTTACGACAACAATCGTAGTACCCATTTCGTTTATCTTCTCAAATAAAAGCATAAGCTCCAGAGCTCTGACAGGGTCCAAATTTCCTGTAGGCTCATCTGCAATAATCATTCGCGGATTATTGACAAGCGCTCTTGCTATTGCAACTCTTTGCTGTTCTCCTCCGGACAATTCCGTCGGTAATCTTCTTTCTCTTCCGCTTAAACCGACAAGCTGAAGAACATACGGAACACGTTTTCTGATATCTCTGTTTGATGCCCCAACTACTCTCATAGCAAAAGCAACATTATCATAAACCGAAAGGTTATCAATAAGCCTGAAATCCTGAAAAATAACACCAAGAGTTCTGCGCATTTTAGGAAGCTTTCTTCTTCGGATTTTAGACATATCAAAATCATTTACAATAACTTTTCCTGAAGTTGGCTTAATTTCACCGGTTATTAATTTCATAATGGTCGACTTCCCTGACCCTGAAGGCCCAACAAGGAAGACGAACTCACCTTCATCAACAAAAAGGTCTATACCGTCAAGCGCTAATGTGTTGCTTGATCCATATACCTTTCTGACATTTCTCATTTCAACCATAAATCAGCTAATCCTTTCAATTCCTTGGCTTATTTATAGAATCAAGATACATCTTAACCATTAAAGCAACCTTAAAAACAATTGCATGGTCAAATTCCCTTAAATCAAGGCCTGTGAGCTTTTTTATCTTTTCAAGCCTGTAAACAAGAGTGTTCCGGTGAACATACAGCTTACGGGAAGTCTCCGAAACATTAAGATTATTCTCAAAAAATTTATCAATAGTCTCAAGCGTATCCGCATCTAAATCATCAATCGGATTCTTTTTAAAAACTTCATTTAAAAACATTTCGCAAAGACGCGTCGGCAACTGATAAATAATACGGCCGAGACCTAAACTGTCATACTTGAATATTGTTTCATTCTCAGTAAAAATATTTCCAACTTCGATAGCGACCTGAGCCTCTTTAAATTTATCAGCCAATTCACGCAAATGTTCGCATGGAGTTGAAATACCGATATTAACAAATATTCCAAGCTCCTCATGCATCTGCTTTTCAATTAGTTTTGCCGCAGCATAAGCATCATCTAAAGAATCAGCATTTTCAAGAAGCTTTATTATTACTATATCTGAATCATTAACAGAAATAACAAAATCATTCTGCTTATCCGGGAAAAGCTTTGAAATCAGCTCAACAGTTGTAACATCCTGCTTATCTATCTGACGGACAAGGATTGCGCAGCGCGGGTCATCGGTATTAAACCTGAGCTCTTTTGCTCTGACATATACATCCCCGGGAAGAATATTATCTGAAATAATATTTTTAATAAAAGCAGCCTTGTTATGCTTTTCATCAAAATTAACTCTTGCTTCATTCAAAGCCACTGTTAAAACTGAGCATAAAGACGCCGAGAATAAATCCTCACCATCAACAAATGTTATATACTCAACTGAAGAATTAGCCGATGGAAGAACCTTATACGTTCTACCTTCCTTTACGAATGCCTGAGAAAGCTCATTAAAAGTGAAATTCTTTGCTTCATCAAACCTTGAACCTATTGCTGCCAAATCACTGCAGGCAAGAATAAAACCCTTATCATCAAGAACACCTATTGTTCTGTCAAAATCAGGGCCAAGCTGACTTATAATGTTCTGAAATATCTTTCCGGACATATATTATACCTCCTGGAGAAGCTTTATGGCGAAATGCACAAATAAAACTTTAAAATCACGATAGGTATAATACTATATTTTTTGGTAATTTTCAATAGAAATTAACAAAGCTTTTTGTGCAAAATTACATATTGAAGCTCAGTATTACCAAATGAGCACCTTATATCGAGTAAAAATTTGGTTAATTTTTAACTTTCAAAGCAAATAAATTAATTAGTAATATTTCACAAACACAAGCAATGAGGACGCAATCAACAGCGCCCTCATCATTATTTAAAGACATATTAAACCTTATATTTCTGAGAATACTCTTCATACTGGCGTTCATATTCTGACGAATGAAATTTCTTAAAATCAATAACATATCCATGCATATCATACTGGTCTTCACTAATCTCTATCATTGCTACCGCTATATTTGAACAATGCGCTGCAACTCTTTCCAGATTAGTAATAATATCATTAAAGACGAAACCTACATTCATTGAACATTTACCGGTCTGCATCCTTTCAACATGATTCAGCTTAAATTCATCGCAGAGAACATCAATTCTTTCTTCAAGCGGTTCAACTGAATACTGTCCTGTACCATTACCTGAAATAAAATTATCAATAGAGTTATTAACAATCTCATCTATTGCTTCTGTTAAAACAGAAATTTCTTTATCTGCCTCAGGCGAAAAACTGATTTTCTTATCAAACTTTTCTTTTGCTGCATCCGCGATATTTGTGGCATGATCAGATATCCGTTCAAAATCTGAAATAGTATGAAGATACTCCGAAACAAGCTGATTTGGGATTCTGTCAAGTTCATGGGAATTAAGTTTTAATAAATATGTTCCGATTCTATCTTCATATCTGTCAAGCATATCCTCAAGTTCATATACTTCATCATATTTCTCATCGGAAAACTCCTGTAAAAGATTCAACGCCATTAATAAAGCATTTCTTGCTTTATCCGCCATCGAATTAATAGTTAAACGGGCCTGTTCAACTGCCAATGAGGGATGCGAAAGAAATCTTATATCAAGTCTGTCAAAATCAGCATTAGCAGCTTTTTCACTTTCTGTTTCATGAATAAACTTTATAAGAAGAGATTCAATAAAACCAATAAAAGGTAAAAGCAAAAAACAGGATATCGCTCTGAATGAAGTATTTAAAACTGCTATTGTGAACGGAGTCATAGCAACAGTTTTAAAAGAAAAATTAATAAAAATACTTGCGCCATAAAAAACCAGGCCTGCAAAAACAGCACTTAATAAAGTTGTCAGAAGATATCCGAATGCCGATCTTTTACCATTCGTTTTCGCTCCTATTGCAGAAAGTAAAACAGGAACTGCTGCTCCAACAGATATTCCTAGAAGAATGGGAAAAGCCATTGAAAAATTAATAACACCGGACGTAGATAAGGCTTGCAAGATACCAACTGCCGCTGATGCACTTTGCAAAATTGCGGCAGTAACTATTCCAACAATTATTGAAACAACCGGATTTGAAAAAGCCGTGATAACAGACAGAAACTGCGGCGAATCTTTAAGAGGCGTAACGCTCCCTGACATTGCCTGCATTCCATACATTAAAACTGCAAAGCCAAGTAAAATATTCCCGACATACTGCTTCTTTTTATCTTTAGAAAACATCCGTAAAGCAATTCCAATAATTGCTATTACAGCGCTTAAATTCGCAGTGGAAAATAATGAAACAACGCCCGAAGAATTTATTTCTGATAAAGCAATAATCCACCCCGTCACGGAAGTCCCGATTATTGCCCCGAGAATAACTGACAATGCCTGCTTTAACGTCATTATTCCTGAATTGACAAAGCCGACAACCATAACAGACGTTGCCGAGGAGGATTGGATCATCGCCGTAACGCCGGTTCCCAAGAGAAGACCTTTAAGCGGAGTTCCCGACAGTCTGTACAAAATCAGTTCCAGTGAATTACCGGCAACTTTTTTCAAACCGTCTCCCATTAAGGACATACCAAAAAGGAATAATGCAATTCCGCCAAGTAAAGAAATAATATTAGATGCTGACATATAAATGAAATCCTCTAACAGCAAAAAATAAACGGCAAACCCCGACCGGTACACATACTTGAAAGGCACAAAGCTCCTAATCCGTAATAGCAAAGATTACCGGGAATAATACTAAACGGTGAACCGGAATTATATTGAACAGAATAATCATCATAATAACGGCTTCCCTGAGTTATTGCCTGAAGAAGCCTTTGATATTCTTCATTATCAGGCTCAATTGCGCATGCCTGCTTTGCTGACTCCAAAGCTGCCACTCTGTTTCCCATCTTATAATTTGCCATTGAATGAAGATAGTACCATTTCCCATCACGCTCTTTAATATCAACCCCGGAAAGAGCATTAACGGCCTCTTTATACATTCCGTTTCTTATATAATTTCTTGCAGCCTGATATTCCCCTCTTTCCTGATAACTCTGAGATTTACCGTAAGACTGGTTGAAACTATTAAAAAAGTCATCAAAACTGCCAAACCCATATGTTGATCCATAAGAAGAGCTATAGCCGCCGCCATTACCGGAACTTCCATAGCTTTGCCCTGTCTGTCCCTTTTGAATCTGATCATAAGCCGCATTAATATCACTCATTTTTTTTGCAGCTGTTTCATCACCCGGATTTAAATCCGGATGATATTTCTTTGATAATTCTCTATAAGCTTTTTTTATTTCCTCATCCGTCGCATTTGGCGAAACTCCGAGGACCTTATAAGGATTTTGAACCATTTACTTATTCTTTCTTATATATTCTTTTGCATTTTTTATTTCTTCTTTTGTTAGCGGATGATATTTATTCTCAAATGCTATCCAAAGTCCCTGATACATAATATTCTTCAAAATATTATAATCATCTGTAAGCGGCAAATAATTAAATGCTGAAACTGCATCGCCCAAATATAATTTTAATATTTCCCTGAATGTTTGCTCATTATCATTTTTCCCGTAATAATTAAAAAAAGGATTATATGCTCCTGTGGAAAAATCTCTGTCCAAGTCTACAACTGCATCTAATAAATATATATATCTTCCAAGACTGCATCCGACATTATACAGTAATTCTCTCCATCTGTCATTCTTATATGCAAACAATTCTCCCATAAGATTTCCAAAAATCAATGATGCTGAATCAGGATTATATTCTTTATTTTTTTCAATAACAGACAATTCCCGTATACATTTTTCCATTGAAGCGCACTTATCCGGATACTCACTCTTTATTTTCTTATATGTTCGTTCAAGCAAATCTGATTCTATCTTTGACAAAAGCCGCTTATCATCATTCCAATCATCAATTAAATTGAGATATGACAGTGCAACATTTATATCTGCACAATAATCTGTAAATTCATTTCTCATCTTTAATCTTGGCTTAAAAGGATGAATAAGGCAGACAGAGTCTTCAGTATACTCTTCATGATCATACAGAGACGATAAAAGAAGAATAAGAAAAACCATATCATAATTAAGTGTCATGCCAGCTAAATTCCCATGCCTGGCATGAAGACTTTTGCAAAGCCCGCAATATGCTGATTTATAGCGAACAAGCTCCTCTTCAGATAATGCCTGAGGAGAAGCTGATAAATAACCGAACATATTAAGATTTACCTATAAAAGTATTACCGCATTTTTTACAGACAATTTTTATTTTTCCATGACCTCTCGGAACTCTTAGAGATGAATGACACGAAGGACAATAGAAAAACTTATAATCTTTTCTCTGAACCCAACGCTCTTTTATTCCCTTAAGATACGAAAAAACTTTTAACTTAACATCCAGATACTTTCTGTTTTCAATCGACCTCTTATATATATTCTTTGAAAACATTCTGAAATAAACAAATCCCAAAAGGATAATTGCCGCTAAATTAAAAACAGGTCTTAATATTGAATTCTTCGCAAATGAAGTGGCAAATAATACTATCAATGCACATATAAGGAGAAAAGTATTAAATGAATCATTGCCATTTCTTCCGTACATAAATCTTGCAAATTTTTCTTTAAATCTGTTAAACATAATAAATCACCCTCGGCGCAAATTATTTAATAATAATTTATCACATAAGGGCGATTAAAATATCAATAAATTGTTAATATAATTATTTATTTAAAGATAAAAAAACTATTTTTTCACAAAGATGGGCATAATCAAGACCTTCCAGCCTTGCTGCTTTCGGAATCAGGCTATTAGGCGTCATCCCTGGCAGCGTATTCGTTTCAAGGCACCATGCAACGCCCTCTTTATCAAGAATAAAATCTGTTCTTGAATAAACCGATAACCCAAGTGCCTTATGAAATCTAAGTGCAAGATTTCCCAAAAGGGCCCTTTCAGCCTCAGAAATATCCGCCGGGCATATTTCCCGAGCACCTTCATTACCCGACTGGTACTTGGCAATATAATCAAACTTGCCACTCTCAGGCGGAATAATTTCAATTGGACTTAGCGCTTTACTATCTAAAACAGGAACAGTAAACTCCCTGCCTTCGATTTTCTTTTCAATAATTATTCTGTTGCCAAGCTTTTTGCATTCAGCAAGAGCCTGTTTAAGCTGAATAGCATTATCACAGATATATACACCAATTGATGACCCGCCGTTAACAATTTTCACGACACACGGATTTTCAAAAATAATACTATCATCAGAGCAACTGCTTAAATCATATTCTTTCCAGGGAGCAGTAGGAATTCCGGCAAATTCCATTATTTTTTTTGACGTAATTTTATCCATAGCCATCTCAGAGCCCAAAGGGCCTGAACCTGTATATGGAACACCCAAAAGATCGAGACATGCCTGAATTTTCCCATCTTCACCATCTGCACCGTGAAGCCCTAAAAAAACACAATCTGCCAACTGACAAATTTCGAGGACATTTTCCCCCAGCCTTGATGAAGATTTCAATTTTCGTGAATTAATAACTGCATTTAAATCCGGTGCTTCATGCTCAATTGCAACATTACCGCAAAAACCGTCAGCAGAATCAAAAGCCTCCTCAAGAGACCCCGTATAATTCTCAAGGCCAATAAACATATCAACAAATATCGCTTTATGCCCAAGAGACCGCAATGCCTTACAAATAGACGTTGCCGAAACTAATGAAACATGACGCTCTGTGCTGATTCCACCACCTAATACAACAATTTTCATCAATATTCAACTTCCTCTGAAAACTTATTTTCTAACAAATCAGGATTTTCCAAAAGGTGCTTAAGCAAACGGATAGTCTTTGAATAATAATACCCGTCAGCAATTCTTTCATCAACGGTAATTCCAAGATCAACGCTATCCTTCATAACAGCAGATCCATCATCATTAAAAAACGGACGAACTTTCTTCTCTCCGATTGCAATAAAGAGCGAATTTGTTCCCCAGTTAGTTAAGTGATGATATCCGGAGTGCATCTTTAACGATCCAAGATTTGTTAAGACAACAGATGAATAATACGGATCCGACGCTATTAGCGATTTCGGAACCCAACCATGCCTGTCAAGAAAACAAATAAATCTAACTACTGCTTTTGATATAAACCTTGGCATTTTATTAAAAATATCCATACTTTCAGAAGAAGCATCCAGCTTGTCACTCCTGCCTGAAGTAACCTGCGCATAAATTTTATCATGTATTGAATTAATATTATCATCTTCGTTCGTATGAATAAAAGCCAATGCCTCGGCACCGTTATCTTCGAATTGTTTTTTTACAACAAAAGATGCCGAAATTTCGTTTCTTAAATAAATATTTCTATTAACAATAAACCTGTTCATTTTAGGACGAAGATAAAGAACCTTTAGAATTGCTGTTACAATACATTGGAAAAGATTATATTTATACTCCGACCCGACAGCATTCTTCTTTTCTAAATATATATTAAGATTGGTCAAATCGATTCTTTCGGAAATAAAAGCTTCATTATCGCATCTGTTTGGATAAATAATAGGGCAAATAAAATGCATAGGGTCTATATCCCTTAGCAAAACCCCATCCTTACGATCTCCTATTTTTCGAGTCATTTAGCTATTTCCCCTTAAAATTATTTACCGGTTCCGTTTCCGGTTCTTATTCTTCTATAAAGAGCTGTCAAGTCTGCCCCTTGCTTTCCGTTTCCGAGCGATAAAGCAAAGTCTGCTATTGCTTTTGCCTCAACATAATTATTTAAATCGCAATATGCATTTCCAACTGCCGCCATAAACGGTATACACGATAATTCAACAACTAATTCTCTGGGCATATCCTGATATAACTTTAACGTCCTAAGCGGCATATGAAGGGCCTTATAAACCCCTGTAAGTTTAATCAGAATTTTACCTTTCTTTTCAGTATCAGCCTTTTCAAAAGCCTCTTCATAGAAAAGCGCAGCAAGCTTTTTAGGCCCTGTTTTTTTCACCTGATCTCCTATATCAACAAGAATACTTGCAGATGGAGCTAAATCAAAAACGAGCAAAGCGAACTGCTTTTCAGCCCATGCTATTTTCTCGCGCGGCAATATTTCTTTATCATTATACCACATTTGATTATCATAATATATTCTTTTTCCATGATAATCAAAGCTCGGCAAAACCATTCCGGTTTCGCGGTAATTGTCAATTACTCCGTCGGTCAATTTTGCCGGCTTTAAAGAAGGATAAGCTTTATAGAATAAATCCTCAGCAAATTCTGATTCTTTTGAATTTAATTTATATGATGATTCTGAAAGTTCTTCTTTACCTGCCTTTTTAAGAAGCAAAGCAAGTATTCTTCTTATGTCAATCGTGGAATACTTTGTCTGAACATTTTCAGGAAGCTTCAACCTTATTTTTTTTGCTAAATTTAATAAAGAAATACTTTCCGGGACCACAGTTATACCTCACTTATAATTTACACAAACGGCGCAAAAAAAAGCCGTCAAAAATAACAAGCACAATTTGACGCCTTTATATTACCATTCTTTAACTGAATTGTAAATATTATTTTTTAGAAAACCATTTAAATTTGTTGGATTATTATTTAAATTT
>R21__coassemble_487_pt1 | contig 32423 bp, 24 predicted proteins | sample R21__metabat2_high_PE_032 | metagenome-assembled genome bin R21
AGAACACCAGCCTTCCAAGCTGGATACGTGGGTTCGATTCCCATCGCCCGCTCCACGAAAGTTCAGCCCCTTAAATATGCGCCAATAGCTCAGCAGGATAGAGCAACTGCCTTCTAAGCAGTAGGTCGGGGGTTCGAATCCCTCTTGGCGTGCCATATGGTGGGATTAGCTCAGTTGGTAGAGCACCGGATTGTGGTTCCGGGTGTCGTGGGTTCGAGCCCCATATCCCACCCTTTTATATTGAGACGTAGTGTAATGGTAACACACCGGACTTTGACTCCGATATAGTGGGTTCGAGTCCCGCCGTCTCAGTAGATATAAGCCCCAGTAGCTCAGCAGGTAGAGCACCGCCCTTTTAAGGCGGGTGTCCGGGGTTCGAATCCCCGCTGGAGCACTAAAAATGCAGTTCCTGAAAGGAACTGCATTTTTGCATTTTACTATATAAATTATTCTCTGAAAAATATCTTACTCTATTACCAAATCCTCTAATCCTTCCGGAACATCTTCTGACGATAAGCTTAAAACGAAATCAATACTTTCCTGCTCAGCAAATCTTTTAAGCCACTCAACGAATTCTTTCAAGGCTTCCTGCGACTGATCATTTACGAGCTTAAAGAAATTATCGATAAAAATATGCGTTATATCATAATTCCCTGAATGAAGCCCGCAAATACAACCTTTTAAAAATTCATATGAGCCAAGATCATATGCCCCTGCTTCAATAAGCCTTGCCTGATAAGGAATATCATACGTAAGTTTTCTTTCTTTTTCAATAACTACGACATCTCCGTTGCCGTCATTAACTGCTTCTATTACAAGGTCAACGAGTTTCTTTGTTTTCCCTGAGCCCTTTAAGCCCATAATCAACTTAACCATGATAACTCTCCTTAATATTTTATAACCTTATAATATCATTTTACGGGAAAAGAGGCAACCCGGAAAATCATCCCTCAATAAAACCGCTGCCTATTAACCTCTCCCCCTGATAAAGAACTGCCGACTGCCCCGGGGCCGGAGCTCTGAGCGAATCTTTACATACAATCTTTATTCTGCCGTTATCCTGCATTCTTACGCTGCACAAAGGATTTTCCCATTTTGTATGGCGAACGCGGACAGACAATCCCTCCATTTCCTCCTCTAAAGCATCTGTAAGCCAAACGCAGTTCCGCGCAAATACTTCATATTTGAAAAGGTCCTCCCAATAGACAAGCTCTATAGAATTACTCTGAGCGTTTATTTCAGAAACATAAACCTTTTTATCATTATATAAACCGGGGTATCTCTGCCCGACAGTATATGAAATAATACCGTTATGCTCCCCGATACGTTGCCCGTACAGCAACACATCCCCTTTTTCAGGGACCTTCCTGTACTTACCAATATACCCTATATAATCTTTATCCGGAATAAAACAGATTTCCATACTGTCCGCTTTTTCTGCGGCAGGCAAACCAAGCTGCCCTGCAATTTCCCGGACTTCTTTTTTAGATAATTCCCCAAGCGGAAGAATAAGGCGGTCAAGCTGGCTACGCTTTATTCTGCAAAGCATATAGCTCTGATCATTATCCGGATGCCCTTTAAAAAGCGCTCTGCCTCCATCGGGCAGCTCAGCCGTTTTTGCATAATGGCCTGTAGCTATATATTCTGCCCCGATTTTATCCGCATACTCCAAAATATTTCTGAATTTAAGATTCGGATTGCATATAATGCACGGATTCGGAGTTTCTCCCCGAAGATAAGCATCAACAAATTCATTGCAAACCTTTTCTTCCAATTCTCTGTGAACGTCAGTAACCTCCAGCGGAATCCCTGAAAACTCTGCCCCCTTCTGAGCGCTTAGCAGCTCTTCCTCTCCGGAATTGTTAAGATACAATCCGAAAACATCGTATCCCTGCCTCTTTAAAAGCTCAGCCGAAACAGCACTGTCAACGCCCCCTGAAAAACCCAGAACAACTCTTTTCATCGTTTCTGCTCCAGATAAATCATAAGAACGGAGACATCCGCCGGAGATACTCCCGATATTCTGCCCGCCCGGCCGAAATTTTCAGGCCGGATTTTTTTCAGCTTTTCGCGCGCTTCAAGGCGAAGCCCTCTGACGTCATCGTAATCTATATCATCAGGAATAGTTTTCTTTTCAAGCCGCGTGAAATCCTCAATCTGCTTAAGCTGACGCTTAATATAGCCTTCATATTTAAGGCTGATTTCCACCTCATTAATTACTGCATGACTTAATTCCGGACGGTTTTTATCAAACGGCAACAAATCATCATAGCTTACCTGCGGGCGGCGGATAAGATCTGCCAAGGATGCTCCGTTTGTTATAGAAGTTGTCCCCCTGGATTGCAATAATATATTCAACTCATCCGATGGCGCAACATGCGTATGCTCCAAACGGTTTATCTCATCTTCAACCTCAACGTATTTTTCAAGAACACGCCTGTACTGTTCCTCAGATACAAGGCCTATTTTAAGCCCGATTTTGCTGAGGCGCTGATCAGCATTATCCTGCCTGTGAAGGAGCCTGTACTCACTGCGCGAAGTCATCATGCGGTAAGGCTCATTAGTTCCTTTTGTTACCAAATCATCTATAAGGGTTCCGATATATCCATCGCTGCGCCTTAATATCATTGGCTCCCGGCCAAGGATTTTCATAGCCGCATTAACCCCGGCAACAAAGCCCTGAACGGCAGCCTCTTCATATCCTGAAGAACCGTTAAACTGGCCTGCCCCGTAAAATCCCTCTATTTTTTTGCTCTCAAGCGTAAGCTTAAGCTCAGTGGGATCAATGCAATCGTATTCAATTGCATATGCCGGGCGAGTCATTTCAGCTTTCTCCAGCCCGGGAATTGTATGAAGCATCTCAAGCTGAACCTCTTCAGGCATCGAAGAAGAAAAGCCCTGGATATACAGCTCCTCAGTATTCAGACCCATCGGCTCAATAAAAAGCTGATGACGTGGCTTATCAGAAAACGTCATGACCTTCGTTTCAATACTCGGGCAATATCTCGGGCCGATTCCTTCAATTACTCCTGCGTAAATCGGGCTCCGGTCAAGATTTGCTCTTATGATTTCATGAGTTCTCTCATTTGTATAAGTCAGATAGCAGACAGCTTCATTGCAAGGCTTTCCCGAGGTTGAAAAAGAAAACGGCTCAATCTCATCATCGCCTTCCTGAAGCTCGAGCTTTGAAAAATCAACAGTTCTCCGGTTAACGCGCGGAGGCGTTCCGGTTTTAAATCTCCGCATTTCAAGCCCCAAATCGCGGAGCCTTTGAGCAAGAGGGACAGCCGGGGCAAGCCCGTCCGGCCCTGAGGACCTCAAAAGCTCTCCTATAATCGTCCTGCCGTCAAGATACGTCCCCGTTGCAACAACAACCGCTTTGCATGAATACTCTGCACCCGTATGCGTAATAACCGATACAACCTTGCCGTTTTCCACGCCTATATCCACAACCTCCGCCTGTTTTACGCGGAGATTTTCCTGGAGCTCGAGCGTATGCTTCATTATTTCCTGATAACGGCGCCTGTCTGCCTGAGCGCGGAGCGAATGAACAGCCGGCCCTTTACCCAGATTAAGCATGCGGTACTGAATGCACGCTTTATCTGCAGCCTTAGCCATCTCGCCGCCTAACGCATCAAGCTCACGGACAAGATGCCCTTTTCCCGTCCCGCCAATTGCCGGATTGCATGGCATATTACCAACGCTGTCAAGATTAACCGTGAAACAAACCGTATCAAGACCGAGCCTCGCCGATGCAAGCGCTGCCTCAATTCCGGCATGCCCTGCACCGATTACCGCTATATCGCATTTTCCTGCATTGTACTTTATCATAACGAAATGATTATAAATTCTTGACCGGCGGAAATCAAGATAATATAATGTAATAAATTCAAATTAAATGGAGGTTTTTTATATGAAACTCCGCAAATTTATTATCTTTTTAATTGTCTGCCTTTTATTATCAGCTTTCCCTGCAGGTGCTATGGCAATGGAGAGTTTTGATATAGGTAAGGTTCTCATCGAAACATATCCGGGTTCAGGCGGAAATGATCTCCCGTACGTAAGTCAGGATTATTCGGCATTTTACTGCAAAACCTCAACCTCAGGTGTTGTTGTTTCCGGATGGTCGCTTGTTGACGGAAACGGAACGCAATGCTCCGGCAAAGTTGAAAACAAGCAGTACACCTTAAGCGTAAACGTAACTTCGCAGGTAGTTAACAGCACTTTCTCCGCAAATACTGCTGCATATATTAACAACGTCCCTGCAACAATTTCTGTTTCAGGTGACGGATTATCCGCAACAGTTTCAAGAGTAATAAGCCCGAAGCTCGTCGGCGCAACAATCTGGAAGGATCCGGGTGATGAAAAACACGATGCCGGAAACGTCTTTTCTTTCACGGCTTCCGCTTCTCCGTACTATAATTCCGTTCAGTGGTATCTCCGCTCCCCTTACAACGAATCATATAAAGCCGAAGACGTCGGAACGCTGTTCCCGAATGTAACGTGCACGGTTCACGACCGCGGTTCAGGCGGAACAACATGCAATTTTAACAACGTTCCTGCTGAAATGGACGGATGGATGGTCTACTGCGCTTTTATCGGCGAAGCAGGTCAAACCTTAACAAAAAATGCTTTTTTTACTGTCACAAATGCCGCTGCTCTTCTTGCAGCTCCTTCTCCTTCCCCCGAAGCTGCCGCAACTCCCGAGCCAACCATATATATAGTAGAAACTCCGGAACCGACAAATAACATCTGGATAGTTGAAGAAGACTGGTCGGAAGACTGGTCATATGACACGCAGTACCACTGGCACGCAAGCAAAATTCCCCAAAACAATAAAGTTAATGAAAAAGCCGCTCATGATATGACGTGGACGGAAACAAAAGCTGCAACGAAAAAAGAAGCCGGTGAAGAAACAGGCGTTTGCAGCGTTTGCGGATATACTGAAACAAAAAGCGTTGAGTACGTCAAACCGCAACGTACCGGGCTAAAGCTCCCTTCTGCAGTTAAATGGGTTGGCGGAATTCTCGGCGGAATCATTGTCGTAGGCGGCGGGATTCTCGGGATTCAGTATTTAAAAGATAAAGCCAAGAGAAAACGCAGAGCAAAAATGTCCGGCAGAACAGATTCCCACAAGCATTAAGTTCACTTTTAAAACAGATAATCAAGGAGAATTACAATGGTCTACAAAACAGATTTTGAAGGGATGCATTTATCAGCCCTTGGTTTTGGAACAATGCGTCTCCCTCTTATCCCCGGCGGAACAGGAAAAGATATTGATCAGGAGCAGGTTAATCAGATGGTTGACTATGCCATTGAAAACGGAGTCAAATACTTCGATACGGCAGCTCCCTACCATGAAAGCTATTCTGAAATTGCTATCGGAAAAGCCCTTTCAAGATATCCCCGCGAAAGCTACTGCCTTGCTGATAAATATCCCGGCCATCAGATTGCATCCGTATACAATCCCAGGGAAACTTTCGAAGAGCAGCTTGAAAAATGCGGAGTTGAGTATTTTGACTTTTATCTCATGCATAACGTAAATGAAAACTCCCTTCCTGTTTATCTTGACGAAAAATGGGGAATTCTTGATTACTTTATTGAACAGAAAAAACTCGGCCGTATCAGACATCTCGGCTTTTCCTGCCACGGCGATATTCCCTGCATGGAAAAGTATCTTGAAAAATACGGAGAATATATGGAGTTTTGTCAGATTCAGCTCAATTATCTGGACTGGACGCTCCAAAAAGCCAAAGATAAATATGAATTTCTCACTTCAAAAGGTCTCTGCGTATGGGTAATGGAGCCTGTGCGCGGGGGAAAGCTTGCAAGTCTTCCTGAAGCTGACGAAGCAAAAATGAAAGCTCTCCGGCCTGACGAATCCGTTCCTGCATGGGCATTCAGATTCCTTCAGGGGCTGCCGAACGTCCGCATGATTTTAAGCGGAATGTCAAGCCTTGATCAAATGAAAGATAACGTTAAAACCTTCCGGGAGAGAAATCCCTTAACTGAAGAAGAAAGAGCCGTTATTTTTGATGTTGCTGACAGACTTAAAAACTCTGTCCCGTGTACAGCCTGCAGATACTGCTGCAAGGGATGTCCCGCGAAGCTTAATATTCCCGGAATTATCAGAGAATATAACGATGCCAAATACTATCCCAGTCTGAACATCGGCATGCGGCTTGATGCTATGGGAGAAGCCGGCAAACCCGAAAACTGCATAGGCTGCGGTCAATGCACGAAAATGTGCCCGCAGGGAATTGACGTTAAAAGCCTTATGCCTCAAATCGCAGAAACATTTAAGCTCGTTCCCTCCTGGGCAGAGCTCTGCCGCCAGAGAGAAGCCGCAGCAATAGCCGCAAGGCAGGCGAAAAACAAATAAGACCTGTTGCTCTGTTCCATATAAAAAAGCAGCCGCTCATTTGAGCGGCTGCTTTTTTACTTTAAGAAACTTTCTGTTTAATTACTTAACAGCGTCCTTAAGAGCCTTGCCTGCCTTGAAGGTGGGGATCTTTGCTGCAGCAATCTTAATGGGCTTCATGGTTCTGGGATCATGGCCGGTGTAAGCTGCGCGTTTTTTAACATCGAAAGAGCCGAAGCCAACGAGCTGAACCTTGTCACCCTTCTTGAGAGCGCCGGTAATAGCCTCGATAACTGCCTTAACTGCCTTTTCGCTGTCGGTCTTCGTGAGGCCGGTCTTCTTTGCAACTTTTTCTACGAGTTCAACTTTATTCATTGTTTTTCCTCCAAATTAATTTCGCGGGAAAACCGCAATTACTTTTTTATGCCTGAATTCTTAGGCGGAAATATATTATCACAAAAAAAGTTTTCAATCAAGAAAAAACAGCAAAAAACCTAGAAATCTTGCGGTTTTTTGCCGTTTTTTAAACGCTTTTTAACGCATATGTAACAATTTCCCGACCTTTGAGCCTCCAGGGATTAATTCAAGGTCTTTTTTTGTTATAGTTCTCAACAGAACTGTAGCTGCCAGATACACTGCAACTGCCAGAATCATTGCTATCACCATGCAAAGAAGCATCTGAAGCTTCCCTGAAATTCCGATTGCAATCCTCAGCAGGCTGTATGCTCCCCATGCAACTGCTCCCATAATAACACTGCATAAAAGAGGCTTTCCCAAAACATTCACTATTCTGAGCTTCATCCCAAGCGCTTTTCTTATAAATATATAATCGAAAACCGCCATCCAAAGATATCCTATCAGCGTCCCGACAGGCGCTCCGTAAATATTGATAGCAGGATTGGCAATAATAATATAATTAATAATTATTTTTACAATTGACCCGCTTACCATCGCATACATCGGCAGCCGTTCTTTCCCCGATGCCTGCAAAATTGCATTTTCCATTAATACAAGACATACAAAGAATGAACAAACTCCCATAATAGTTAAGAGCTTCGGGCCGGCTTCATTTGAATTGGGATAAAGAACATTTACTATCGGGAAGGATAAAACCGCAAGACCCACGCCCATCGGCATCGAAATGACAGATGCTATTCTCATTGCATCCTCAGAATTTTCAGATGCTTCATCGCGGTTCCCTTTGACAATCGCCGCAGCAACAGCCGGAACAATCGATATCGTCAGAGGCGTCATAAAGGCAGCCGGAAGATTAAAGAGCGTCTGAACCTTAGCATATATTCCATATAAAACTCCCGCCTGATATTCGCTGTACCCTGCAGCCTCAAGTCTGCTCTGGCAGATACCGGGATCAAGAGACGTCAGTATTGCCATAATGCTTGCCCCGAGAGAAATCGGAATTCCGATTTTAAGAATATTCTTTACAATATTCCCGAATGAATCTGTCTTTTCATCAGAATTCACTTCTGCTTTTCCGGAAGGATAATTCTTTCTCTTATATATAATCATATATCCAAGAGAAATCGCTGAGCCTATTGAAACACCGAGAATTGCTCCCGCGGACGCCTCCGGAAGACCACGGCCCGCTTTAACAAGCAGCCCCGCAATAATAAGGCCTGATATAACCTTAAACAGTACTTCAAGGACCTCATCAATAGTCGTGGGAATCATATTCCCGTTACCCTGGCAATAACCTCTGAAGGCTGAAACAAGGCACACCAGAAGTATGGCCGGCGACATTGCCCGGACGCTCAGCGCCGCCTCAGGCTTATATAGATAATGCTCGGCAAGCCATTCATTACCGAAAAACATCACTGATGAAAATATTATACCGATTACTGCAAAAGTAATAATTGCCGCCTTAAAGGTTTTTTCCTTCTGACGGGTCCTGCCGTTTGCATCAGCCTCAGCTATAAGTCTTGAAATTGCAACGGGCATGCCGGCCGTGGACAACGTAAAAAATATGTTATATACGGTATATGTTGCAATAAATATTCCGTAACCAAAATCTCCAAGAATTGACCCGAGCGGAATTTTATAAATTGCACCGAGAATTTTCATTATCACAACGCCGATTGTCAAAATTGCCGCACCGTGAACAAAATTTTGTTTTTTCGCTTTTTTACTTTCCATTATTATCCTGACTGGTGCTGTTTCCGGTAGTTTCCAAACGCTGGCGCGAAACGAGGTCCGCAAAGAAGCCTCCCTTTGCGATAAGTTCATCATACGTTCCGTCTTCTATAATATGACCTCCGTCCAGGCACAGAATCCTGTCGCAGTGGCGGATTGTTGAAAGCCTGTGAGCGATGACTATTCTTGTGCACTTTAAACTGTCAAGCGAATCAGAAACTATCTTCTGCGTAATATTATCCAAAGCGGACGTAGCTTCATCAAACATAAGTATTTTCGGCTTAGGCGCTATTGCTCTTGCTATCATAAGCTTCTGGCGCTGCCCGCCCGATACGCCGCCTGAGCCTTCAGAAATAAGCGTATTAATTCCCATAGGCATATTGCGGATATCATCCGCAACACCTGCCATTTCAGCAGCCTCCCAGGCATCGTCAAGCGTAAGCCACGGGGCTGAAATTGTTATATTGGAGAAAATATCACCCTGGAACAGCTTTCCCTCCTGCATAACAACGCCTATCTTCCGCCGCAGGGATTTAAGGTCAATCGAATTAATATCCTTCCCGTCATAGTAAATTGCACCCTTCTGAGGCTTTTCAAAGCCTAAAAGAAGTCTCATGACGGTTGACTTTCCGCAGCCCGTTTTACCTACTATTGCAACATACTGGCCCGGCTTAATCTTAAATGACATATCATCCACAATATTCGGCATGGATTCATTATATTTGAATGATAAGTGGTTAACCTCTATTCCTCCGCTGATTTTCCGGACAACCTCCTTGCCATCGGATATCTCAGGCTCTGCATCAAGAATCGGCTTTACCATCTCAAGCGTAGGCTTGATGGATGCGATATTTGTTGCAATTCCCGTAAGCCCGGAAAAAGCTCCTGAGATAACGCCGAATGCGGCAGTAAATGCGATGTAATCCGGAACGCTTACCCCGCTTTCTGCAGCTTCAAAGTAAAGAACTATTGTTCCGATAAGCGTAATTGCGCTTGATATAACCGAGTTAATCTTTATAAACATCCTCGGATTATACATAAGTCTTGCTTCCTGGGCATACAGATTTCCCCAGCGGGCAAAGGCGCGCTTTTCAGAGCCTGACAGCTTAATCTTCTGAACGCCGCTTAAAAGCGCATAGCTCATGCCGGACTCTTTTGCTGCCAAATCCATAGTTTTGCGTGAAAGATTCATTCTGGCAAAAGTAGTAATAATTGAAAATGCAGTCGTTACCAGAATTATAATAATCGCCGGAGCAACAAGCGCGCGGCCGTACTTAAAGAGCTGCGTGATATATATGAGAGAGAAAACAGAAGTCAGACTCGTTGAAAGCATCGATGATACAAGCATTTCGCATAAATTTTCAAGACTTCCTATACGCGAGGATAAATTACCTGACGAATAATTCTTAAAAAATCCCGCCGGAAGACTTAATACTCTCATCATAGAGGCCGCTTCAACATTAATATTAAGCTTCGTGTTAATTCTCGCCTCAAAAAGCGTTTTAATTGCGCTGAAAATAAGCTGCGATACCGTAACGCACGCAAGAAATACCGTTACGACAATCAAAAGCTGCATGCTCTTTGATGTTATAACATGCGAGAAAAGAGCATTGTTAAGTTTAGGAATCAAAAGCCCTATTGCCGCAACTATGCCTATTGACGCTCCGTATAAAACAAGATCTGAAACTGAAAGCATTCCAAACATATACCCGATAAGATCCGGAATTCCGATTTTCTTCATCGGGAAAGGCTTATAAAAGCAGATTGCATCCTGTTCGAATTTCGTATAGTTTTTCCTGTTGATTTTTTCAGTCTTGCCGGTTTCCGCATTCAAAAAGCTGTAACCGGATAAACCTGACGGCAAAAGCGCCACAACGTTTCCGCTTTCTTTTTCAACAGCCAGCATCGCGCCGATTGCGTCTTTATACCAGCCCTCTTTTAATTCAACAGACCTGTGCATAATCCCTGAAGGACGCAGCAAATATTCAAGCTGTTCATTAACATCTGCAATATCCTCAGGAAGATCTCTCGTTTTAACGTGATAGTATTTTAATATCTCATCTATGGCATTCTTCGTCATTATGCTCTGATTTGCCAAAGCTGAATATACGCGGTTTCCCTCAACCGCTCCTATCATATTAAAGAAAGAATCGGAAAAGACTTCATCATCCAGCTGTTTGCGCTGTTTTATCTGTTCATCAAACCAACCCATGAAGTCACCTCCTTATTCATCTGATACGAGCTTCGTATAAAGCCCGCCCAAAGCATATAGCTCATCGTGAGTTCCGCGTTCGGCAACCTTGCCGTGCTCCATAACAATTATCTCATCGCTGTCGCGGATAGTTGAAAGCCTGTGGGCAACAACTATGCATGTTATTCCGCGGTCCTTGATTGCTTTAACAACCTCATATTCAGTCTTCGCATCAAGAGCGGACGTCGCTTCATCCATAATAATAATTGTAGGATCCTGAGCAAGAACTCTCGCAATTTCTATTCTCTGGCGCTGTCCGCCTGAAAAATCGCGGCCGCCTTCAATAAGCATATGATTATAACCGTCTTCCCGCTTTACGATATCCTCATGAATCTGAGCATCGCGGGCCGCTAAAATCATCTCGAAATCCTGAATGGATTCATCCCACATTTTAATATTGTTGGCAATTGTGTCTTCAAAAAGAATTATATCCTGATCCACAACCGCGAGCGACCCCGTAAAGACGCTCCTGTCAATTTCATTTATATGCTTCCCGTCAAAGAGAACATCTCCGTTCCAGGGATTATAAAGCCCTGATATCAGCTTTGCTATTGTTGATTTCCCGCTCCCCGAAAAACCTACAAATGCAACTTTCTTTCCGGGTTCTATCTTCAGGCTGAAATCAGATATAAGCGGAGCTGCCAACGGAGAATATCCGAAGGTTACGTTTTTAAGCTCAACATTTCCGGTAAGCTTATCATAAGAAGCATCATCGCTGACCGGCGCATCGTTATAGTTGGGGTCATTCGGATATTCCATAACATCCTCTACGCGCTCCATATCCGTCTTCATTTCCTGGATTGTCTGCCCGGCCTGAATCAGAGACGTTGCAGGCCCCGTAAACATCGAAAGATATGCCTGGAACTGAACTACCATACCTTCTGAGAACCTGCCTTGCATAACGAGATAAACTCCCATGACAAGAACCGCAACAGATGCAAGGCTTGATACGATATTCGGGATAATTCCGAGAATCTGATTCAATCTTGCAAAGCGGACACGGGCCGTATTAACGCCCGCCTGATATCCTGCCCACTTCTCAAAGAAGCCGTTTTCCGCACCTGCCGATTTTATAGTCTCAATCATTTCAATTCCCGAAACGGTGCAGCCTGACAGCTTGCCCTGGTCCTTCATCTGAACGCGCGTAATATTAACACGTTTTTTGGAAATAATTCCCGCAACAAACATGTTGATTACAATTGAAGCTATACCCACAAGCGTTAAAACAAGATTTATGCGGATCATAACAACAAGGTAAAACACCATCATCATCGCATTAAGCGCAAGCGGAGCAAGCGTTCCGATTAACGTATCTGCTATTGATGCGTTTGTTGCCTGGCGCTGCTGAATATCGCCCGCCATACGCTGAGAGAAGAATTCTATCGGCATACGGAGAACCTTCCACATGTATGTGCTGTTACTCTCAATTGCAAGCTTTCCGCTCAGCTTTAACGAATAAACTGTCTGAATCCAGCCCACAACTATCTGAACAACCGCAAGAAGCGTCAGTCCTGATATAAACGGCAAAAGCCATGTGGGATTCTGTCCTGACAAAATACGGTCATAAAAGACTCTCGTAAAACCACTGTTGATTATTCCGACTAAAGAAGCAATAAGAGTTGTGATAATAACAAATGCTATTGCCGTTCCTGTTCCCTTCAAACGTTTTTGGGCAAAGCTTAATATGCTCTTTGGTTTCCCGCCGGGTTCGAAATTCACGTCCGGCTCAAACATCAGTGCAATGCCGGTAAAGGATTCGTCAAACGTCTCCTCATCAACCATAACCGTGCCCTGGCCGGGGTCATTAATTACAGCTTTTTTACCTTTAAATCCGCAAAGCACTACGAAATGATTGAAATTCCAGTGAATAATCGCAGGAAACTGCCCCGTCTTTTTAAGCTCGTTCGGCTCAAGCCGGTAGCCTGACGCCTTAAGCCCGTAATTCCGGGCTGCCTTTAATACGTTTGCCGCATTTGAGCCGTCTCTTGAAACGCCGCATGCAAGCCTCACCTGCTCAAGCGGAATCCACTTTTCGTAATATGCCAAAACCATAGTAAGACATGCAGCTCCGCATTCCAGTGCTTCCATCTGCATGATTACAGGCGTTTTGGCAACGCGATCCGTAACAGGTTTTTTTATTTGTTTCGTTTTTGCCATTTCCGTTCCTCAGTTAATCAGTTGAAAATGAACTTTATAGGATGAATTGAACTTATCGTAACAGTAGCGCTTTGAATCCCTCCCGGAACATCTCCTTCAAGAAGAAGCGGATGAACCCACTGGCCTTCCTTGAATTCAGCCAGATGCATAGCATAATCAGTCAAAGCATTATCAGCTTCAAATGCCTCAGACCCGAATGCGCTGACAGTACTCTTTGTTCCGTCGGCGAGAGTAACCTCCATTCCAAGCTGAACCTTGGAAATATCAGATTCACTGATATAAATACTTGCCGCTCCTTCAGATGCAACGCATACTCCTTTAACAGTTGTACTGACATTTCCGAAAACTGCCCATACTAAAACGCCTGCCAAAAGTATTACAACCGCAATCAGAATCATCCAGACTCCCGGATTCGCCACGCGAACATAATCGTTAAGCTCCTCGGGAGATGATATTCTCTCCAGACTCTTGCTCCTGAACAGTTGGCTGTTGTCTTTCTTTTCCATCTTGTTTCTCCTTATATATTTTTAAGCATTTTACAAATATCTTACTGATAAAACCGTAATATCATCAAACTGCGGAGCTTCCCCCACAAATTCATCCACGTCCCTGCGGACAATCCGGCATATCTCTTCTGACGACATATTATCCGCTTTATTAATAGCGCAGCATAAACGGTCATCTCCGTAAAGCTCCTCGCTCGCGTTAGTCGCTTCTGTCACGCCGTCAGTATAAACAAATATCTCGCTGCCGTGATCAAGCTTCAAGCTCTCTGTTTTATAATTAATATTTCCCATTCCGGCAAGTATGAAATTCGCTTTCCCTTTCAGAAATTCATATTCACCGTCACTTTTTTTGATAAGCGGGGGATTATGCCCCGCATTTGCATACTTCAGAACCCCGCTTTGCAAATTGAGTATACCGAGCCAGGCCGTAACAAACATTCCCGCCTCATTTCCCTCGCAAAGAGCTTCATTAACTCTCTTCAAGACCTCCCCGGGGTCAGTAAACGTCGTTGCATTACTCTTAATCAAAGCCTTTGACCTCATCATGAAAAGAGATGCAGGAATCCCTTTTCCTGAAACATCCGCCACAACGAATACGAGCTTATCGTTTCCTATCATAAAGAAATCATAGAAGTCTCCTCCGACTTCGCGGGCCGGCCTCATAGCCGCATAGATATCAAATTTCTCCTGATGCTCAGGATACGGCGGGAAAACTGACGGAAGAGCCGATGCCTGAATATTGCGGGCATACTCAAGCTCCGTATCAATTCTTGCGGCTTCTGCCGCAATATAACCCTTAAGCGAGCATACAGTCTTATTTATATTGTCAGATAAGCTTACAAACTCCTTATTTCCCCGGACGTCAACCTCCAAATCAAGATCCCCGTCAGTAATCTTATCAAGATCAAGCGTAACATTATCAAGCTTATCTGCAACCTCATGCTTGAGCATCCTGTAAATATTAACATACAGCAAAACAAATACCACGAATTCAATTGCTGCCAGCATGGCAACAATTATATTTCTTGACCGGTTCGTCTCCGCGCGCGGCAAAACAGCTGTAATATAATACCCTTCATTAAGAGTATACATACAGTCGCATTTCTCCCCGAAGACTGTTGCCCTGAATACCGTCATCTCCGGCGGATCATCTTCTTCCATAACGAATCCTGAATCAAAAAGATTCTTCCCCATATTGCCGTGATTTCCGCTGACGATATTGAAATCCCCGTCAGTTATTATAACAGAGCCCGTCCTGCCAACGTGGCGGTTTTTTGTAATTCCCACAACATCATTGCTTATATCCTCGCGGAACTGGTCAAACCCGTAAGCAACCTGAATGAAGCCGCTCTTTTTGTCAAGCCTCCATCCGGCATACTTGCGGTAAATGGAATTATCATATGAAATCGGCCCGTAGGGCTGAACAACATACTGCTTCTTCTCTGTAAGAATCGGCATAAACTCCGCGGACTGCTCTCCTGATGCCATATCATATCCGATATATTCGCCTGTCGAAGTATCCGTAATTATTCCGTTATCATCTATGACAATAACTTCCAAAACATCAGTAAGATCTGCAAGATATGCAAGATACGTTCTCTCATCATAAACATCCAGAGATTTTCCCTGAGCAAAGCTGTTATAGCCCTCCATGGACAGAATATAGTCATTATCATAGCTCTCTGCAACATACTTGGCTAATTCCAGCAGATTGGCATCGGATGTATCACTTATATCCTGCCTGACGTCCGATAAATTCAGCGCCAGAACCTTTTCGGCATTGTGCTCGGAAATATCCGTCTGAACAATCCAGAACGTAACAACCGTAGCAGCAAACACGATGAACAGAATAATCAAAAGCCATCGCAGCATTATCTGGGATATTGTTTTATTGTCATTTGAGCGCCGTTCCATATATTCCCTCCGATGCCTTATTCTGCAAGCCGGGAGATATTTCTTTCAACTATTTCTATAATTACGGTGTCGTAATCTCCCGCAGAAAGCTTATTTAGGTCATACGTATCCGCCCTTGAAAAAGATGCTTCGGAAAAGCTCTCGGCAAGATACGGGTAAAGCGAATTCCCGAAAGAGTCCCTCCAGATAAACGCTTTCCCGAAACCTTTCCCGCAGGATGTCTTAAAATTAATTGCATCTCCTCCGCGGGCATTAGTCTCTTCTTTAAAGGAGAATTCCGTATTCAAGGTATAATCCGGTTCAGCCTTCTCCCCTTCAGGATAAAGCATTTCATATAAATCGCCCGTCTTAAAATATTCCCTGCTAAAGTCCCCTCCGTAATAACAAACGTCCATTCCAAGCCCGTTTAATACCGCATCTGCCGCAAGCGCCGCGCCCCTGGAATTCCAATGGGAATCCGTCTTTAAATACAGCACCTCGCCGCAGCCTGAAAACACATCGTGAAGATTCGCGTAATTTACTCCCTTTTCATCAAGCTTCCCATATAAAAGCTTTGCATTTGAACCTTCTCCGCGGATATATCTTGAAGGCATATTCTCCGGATAAAGGCTGTTCTTATTCGGAGCCACACAGAAAAGAAACTTCATTCCGTTCTCTTCGCAATAATTCTGAACCGCAAGGAGATTTTCAGCGGCTTTTTCAATTTCCGCATCAGATAAAAGAACTCCCTGATAATCATTTGCAGATTTGGCGTAATACAGCCAGCCGTTCTTTCCTGCAATAACGTCATCCTCAACAGATGATTTGAAAAGCGAAGCGTTTATTCCCGCCCATGCTCCGGAAAGCTTTCCCCTGAGAAAAAAGCGGTCATCAAACCAATCGCAAAGCCCTGATAGAAAGTCCCAGTTAATTGCCCCGTTTTCATTCAATGCCTTCGGCAAGGGCGCCTGAATCTCATTGGCCGCAGCCTTTGATGCTCCGAATATAAGCATCCCTGCAGACGGAACAAGCAGCAGCGCAATAAACGCAATTATAATAATTTTACTTATTTTCTTACTCATCAAGCGTCAATCCTGTTAAAACCGGGAATAAATGAACGGCGAGAATCCGCCTCTTGCCACGCTCATTATGCTGAGCGCAAATACCGCGATAAGCAAAATAGCAAAAACAACCCGCGATGCTGCCGATTCATGATTCTCATAAAAAGAAACATCCGGCAGAAGCTTAAGCCTGTTCTTAATCCACTGCCACAGCGAGCCTGAAAAAGCAACTGCCAGCGCAGCTATAACTATATTCATAGGACTCAGATAAACGCTGAATTCTGCCATGCTTTCCGGAAGCACCCTGAATGAAAACATAGAAGCCAGCATCCTTCCTGCCTGCGCCAAAGATGTTGCCCTGAAAACCGCGAATAATACAACCGCCGCTATAATCACATATATTCTGTTCACTATCCTGCCCGGCTTTGACTTTAAAAGCTTTTCAGCAGGGATTATTCCCGCTCCTTCAAGAACAACGAGCAGGCCGTTTCCTATTCCCCAAATAATAAACGTCAGCCCGCTTCCGTGCCATATCCCTGTTGCAAGAAAAACTATCATGCGGTTTATTGCCGCGCGCAGCTTTCCCTTTTTGCTTCCTCCGAGCGGGATATAAAGATAATCCCTGAACCACTGCGAAAGCGATATATGCCATCTCCTCCAGAAGTCCCTCATAGAAGAAGCCGCATAGGGAAGATTAAAGTTTTCTTTTATTCTGTAGCCAAGCATATAGCTCAGGCCGATTGCCATATCTGAATAGCCTGAAAAATCAAAATAAATCTGAAGCGCATAGCATATTGCGCCTATCCACGCCGCCCGGAAATCAAGCTGCCCCGAATACGCCTGATTAAATGCCGCATCTGCAAGCTTCGTAAGATAAAAAGCGAGAATCGCCTTTTTTGCAAGCCCGAATATAAATCTCTCAATACCGAGAACGGTTTTTTCATCTGTTACAGCAGGATTATCAAGCTGGTCATATATCTCATGATACTTAACTATCGGCCCTGATATAAGCCTCGGGAAAAACGCAATATATAAAAATACCTTAATAAAATTTTTCGTCGCAACTGACCTGTCGCGGTAAACATCAACAATATATGAAATCCCCTGAAACGTAAAAAACGAAATTCCAAGCGGCAAAACCTTTGAAAAAGACGTATACTTGAATGCCGCCAGAATCAGAATATTAAAAATTACGCCTGCAATAAGAAATATCTTCCGCGCTTTTTCCGAAGAGCTGTCTGCAATCTCCGCAGCAGCAGCGTAATTCAGCACCACCGACGCCAAAAGAATAGGCATCGACGATAAATCCCCGAACGCATAAAAAACCACACTCAAAATTACCAGAACAACATTTCTGACCTTTGCGCTCTTAATAAGCCTTGACAGAATCAAAGCAACGGGAAGAAATATAAAAAGAAACGACGGTGAATTGAACAGCATTACTTTTTCCTTGTAAATATTGTTGAGAATAAAATAATAACCGGATAAATCTCAAGCCTGCCAAGCAGCATCGTAAATGACATTACAATTTTGGAAAGTGTTGAGAATATCGAGAAATTCCCGAGCGGACCGACTGCCGACAATCCCGGCCCGATATTTGAAATGCAGCTCAAAGAAGCTGAGAAATTCGTTGAAAAATCATACCCGTCAAAGGAAATAGCAAACGTGCATATAAACAGGATAAAAAGATAAAGGAAGAAAAATGACGATACGGTTTTAAGAACGCCGTCATCAACGCACTTCCCGTCCATTCTGACCTTCTTTACGCGCCTCGGAGATATCATCTTCTGAATTTCAACTACAGAGTTCTTAATAAGCAGCATTATTCTCGAAACCTTAAGACCTCCGCCCGTGCTTCCTGCGCAGCCTCCGATGAACATAAGAATAATCACAATAACGTGAATATAATATGGCCAGGCAGTATAATCCCAGGTGGTAAAACCGGCAGTCGTCAAAAGCGACATCGTATAGAAGAACGCTTTATGAATACTGTCTCCCAAAGACCCGTAAATCCCGACAATCCCGGCGGTTATAGCCACAACCGATACAATAATTATTCCGAAGTATACGTGCAGCTCCTCGCTCATAAGCGCCGCCTTCACTCTCTTTTTCAGAATAAGATAGTAAAGGTTGAAGTTAATTCCGAAAAGAACAAGGAAGCCCGGAATAACGGTTTCTATAAATTTACTGTTAAAATACAAAATCCCGGCATTTTTAGTCGAGAATCCGCCCGTTCCGGCCGTTGAGAAAGCATGAAGAATCGCATCAAACCATCCCATTCCGCCGATTCTCAGCAATATTGCCTCGGCAACTGTAAATGCCCCGTAAATAAAATATAAAATACGGGCAGTTTCGCTCGCTCTCGGAACAAGCTTTCCTACAACCGGCCCCGGGACCTCCGCGCGCATTATATGCATGGAATGGTCTCCGCTCATCGGAAGAACGGCCATCATAAATACGAGAACTCCCATACCTCCGATCCAGTGCGTAAACGACCTCCAGAAAAGCCCCGCTTTGGATAAGCCTTCAACGTTATTGAGAATTGACGCACCTGTCGTTGTAAATCCTGATACCGTCTCAAAAAACGCATCAACATATCTCGGGATATCCCCCGAAATAACGAACGGAACAGCTCCCACTGCCGACATTGCCAACCAAACAAGCCCGACAGCCACAAAGCCTTCCCTTGCATATATATCATTCGTCTTCGGCTTTACCAGATAACACAAAAAGCCTATTAAAGCCGCTCCGAAAGCGCACACTATAAACGGCCAGGTTCTCTCGCCGTAAAATCTTCCGGCAAGTGCCGGCAAAAGCATAAGCGCTCCTTCACTCATGAGCGACATCCCGAGAATCCGGGAAATCATTGCATAATTCATACTACTATATCGTTAATGTCCTCAAGCCACCCGGCTTCCGTTACCACTATCGCGCGGTCCCCTGACTGCAAAACAGTTGAACCGTCAGGAATAATGCTCTTATTATTCCTTATTATTGCCGCTATCAAAACGCCGTCTTTAATTGAAACATCTCTCAGCGGTTTTCCTATAAGCTCCGCCCCTTCTTCAATTCTGAACTCTATTGCCTCAGCCTTTCCGTCTGCGAGCTTATAAAGCGTTTCTATAGTATTGAAGCCCTCCGAATTGCTTATTCCGCGGACATACCTGATTATATGCTGGCAGACTATATCCTTCGGAGCCACAACGCAGTCAAGAGCCGTGTCCTGAAGCGTCTCAACGAAATGATCGTGATTGACCATTATAATCGTCTTTGCAACGCCGCAGTTATGCGAATAAAGTGCCGTTACGATGTTATTGCTGTCATCCTTCGTAAGCGCTATAAAAGCATCCTTTTCCTTGAGATTTTCCTCAAGCAGAACGCCGCTCTTCGAAGCATTTCCGCAAATTATGCGCGCATCCGGAAGAAGCTCGCAAAGCTCTTCGCAGCGCTCGCGGCTTTCCTCAATAATTGAAACAGCTATTCCGCTCTCTGCTAAAATATTGGCAAGATATACGGATACTCTTCCGCCGCCCATAATAATAACCGACTTAACCGGTTTTTTATATGCACCTATATCTATAAAGAACCTGCGCAGGTCATTAGGCGTTCCTGTTATGCTTAACCTGTCATCCGCCTTCAAAACGAGCGAGCCGTTCGGAATAATAATCTCGCCTTCTCTTTCAACAAGGCTTACGAGAACCTTTGCCGGCGAAATTTTACTGAAGGATTTGATTTCAGTCCCGTCAAGCTTCCCTCCTGCCGCTACTTTATGTTCAACTATCTCAATGCTGCCCTTTGAAAAAGAGTCCACTCTCGCAGCACTCGGGAATCTCAGTATTCTTGAAATCTCCTTTGCGCATTCATGCTCAGGATTAACGAACAAAGATATCCCGAAGGCATCCTGCAAAAACTGGGTTTTCCCCAGATACTCCGGATCCCTGACACGCGCTATAACGTAATCCGTCCCCATCTTCTTTGCGATGATAGAGCTGACCATATTAATCTCGTCTTTTTCAGTTGCGGCAATAAGAAGATCTGCAGACTCCGCTTCCGCCTCCATCAATGCCTCAGGATCAGTTGCGCTGCCTTCAATGCATATAACGTCAGCCGCCACGGATATACGGTTAATCGTATCGCTATCCCTGTCAATAACGGCCACATTATGCCCCTCTTTCGTCAGAACCTCAGCTAAGGTTCCTCCGACTCTTCCTGCTCCTGCTATAATTATTTTCATTTTATCACCCTTTTGTCTCAGGTTTTGTTTATTATTAATATTATTTATAATAAGGTAATTATAAATTATACCATACCGTAAATAAAAGTCAATTTTTAGCCTTATGTTTTAAAAAAATAAGCGCAGCTTTTTAAAGCTGCGCTTATAAATATATTACCCTGTATTACTTAATGCCGTACTTCCTGTTGAACTTATCTACGCGGCCGCTGGTGTCAACCAGCTTCTGGCGGCCGGTATAAAACGGATGGCACTTTGAGCAAATTTCAACAGTGATATTCTCTTTCGTGCTTCCCGTCTCGTAAACTGCGCCGCATGCGCATTTAATCGTAGTCGGCTTATAATTGGGATGAATGCCTTCCTTCATGTCTTTAAACTCTCCTCATAAAGCTATCTTGATTGTGCCCGGAATCCCGGACATAGTTACAAGACGCTTGATTATATTAACACAGCGCCTTTTTGAATGCAAGCATTATTTTTCAAAGTGTTTATTTTGCTTTTTATATACCCGTGGTGTATACTTGTTTCAAACAAAACCAAGGAGAAATACCATGTATGACGTTTTAATAATTGGCGGAGGTCCCGCCGGCCTGACGGCTGCAGTTTATGCCTTAAGAGCCGGAAAATCCGTCCTCGTTCTTGAAAAAGCCGCCTTCGGAGGTCAGATAACCTGGAGCCCGAAGGTCGAGAACTTTCCGGGATCCGTCAGCCTCACCGGTAACGAAATCGGGGATATGCTCTTAAATCAGGCCCTGGAGCAGGGCGCCGAGGTTGAGCTTGAGGAAATAGAAAAAATAGAGAAAACTCCCTCAGGCTTTAAGGCAATTTCCGCAGGCGGTGCCGTATTCGAAGGAAAAGCTTTGATTTCTGCATTGGGCGCAAAGCCCCGTATGATGGGAATTGAAAAAGAAAATGAGCTTATAGGAAACGGCGTTTGCTTCTGCGCGGTGTGTGACGGCGCTTTTTACTCCGGAAAAGACGTCGCCGTTTACGGAGGCGGGAACTCCGCTCTTCAGGATGCCCTTCTGCTCAGCGAAACATGCTCAAAGGTATATTTAATCCACCGCCGCGATTCATTCCGGGGCGAGGCAAAGCTTACTGAAGCTCTTAAAAGCAAAGCCAACGTTGAATTTATCTTAAATGCAACAATAACCGGCCTTTCAGGAGAAAGCGAGCTTACGGGCGTTGAAATCAATCAGGCGGGCGAAGTCAGATCTCTTCCCGTTGAAGGGCTTTTCGTCGCAATCGGCCACGCTCCCGATAATTCAATCATATCTGAATTTGCCGCGCTTGATAAATCCGGCTACGCCGATTCAGATGAAAGCTGCCTGACGAAAACTCCCGGTCTTTTCGCCGCGGGGGACTGCCGCAGAAAATCCGTCCGTCAGGTTGCAACGGCATGCTCTGACGGCGCAGTTGCCGCTTTAGGCGCCTGCAGCTATATAGACAGCCTTTAATACAGTATTCAAACAGCATAAAACCCCCGAAGGATAACCTTCGGGGGTTTTGCTGCATTAAAATGCTTTCTTATTTTTCAAGAAATCCCTTGATTGCGCCGGCACCTGCATACTTTTCAAAGGTACCGTCTCCCTTCGGAACAATTAACGTCGGAGCCTGCTTCACGCCGTAAGCTGAAACAAGCTCAGCATTTTCATCAGCTAAAAGCTTTGTGTACTTAAACCCTGCTTTGTCGAGGTACGTGCATGCAATGCGGCAGTTCGGGCACGTAGCCGTTGCAAAAAGAATCGCGCTGTCCGTCTTCGGAGCATCAGCCTTCTTTTCGGCTATTCTCTTTGTTGCCTCGCCGTCAGGAAGCGGACCGTCATGCGTAAGCTTAGAGGTTTCTATAACGTATTCCCTGCGCTCCTTGAACTCCTGAGTCTTTCCTTCATTCCAGTTCTGAACAGGGCGGTAATAACCTGTTATGCGGCTGTAAACCTCAGCTTTTTCACCGCACTCCGGGCACGTGAACTGCTCGCCCGTCAGATACCCGTGATTTTTGCAGACGGAGTAGGTCGGAGAAAGCGTGTAGTACGGAAGCTTGTAATTCTCAGCAATCTTCCTGACGAGCGCCGCGGCTGCTTCCCAGCTCGGAAGCTTTTCGCCTAAGAACGCATGGAAAACCGTGCCGGATGTATATCTCGTCTGAAGATCGTCCTGAACGTCAAGAGCTGCGAATATATCATCAGTATATCCGACAGGCAGATGAGAGGAGTTCGTATAATAAGGCGTTCCTCCGGGCTCAGCGGCAGTGATGATATCAGGATACGTCTCAACATCGTGCTTTGCCAGGCGGTAGGAGGTGGACTCTGCGGGAGTTGCCTCGAGGTTGTAAAGGTCACCGTACTTCTCCTGGTAATCGGAGAGACGCTCGCGCATATGGTCTAAAACGCGCTTCGTGAAGTCCTGGCATCTCGGGTCAGTCATATCGCACTGAAGCCATTTCGCATTCAGCCCCGCTTCATTCATACCCACAAGGCCGATTGTTGAGAAATGGTTGGCAAACGTGCCAAGATAATACTTCGTATAGGGATAGAGCCCTGCATCGAGAAGCTTTGTTATGACCTTTCTCTTAACGTCAAGGCTGCGCGCGGAGATATCCATAAGCTTGTCGAGGCGTTTGAAGAACTCCTCCTCGGTATTTGAAAGATATGCAATACGCGGCATATTAATCGTAACAACGCCTATTGAACCCGTCGATTCGCCCGAGCCGAAGAATCCGCCGGATTTCTTTCTCAGCTCGCGGAGGTCAAGCCTTAAGCGGCAGCACATTGAACGGACGTCTGACGGCTCCATATCGGAATTGATGTAATTTGAGAAATACGGCGTGCCGTACTTTGCTGTCATTTCAAACAGGAGCTTGTTATTCTCAGTGGGAGACCAGTCAAAATCACGCGTAATCGAATACGTCGGGATAGGATACTGGAAGCCCCGGCCGTTTGCGTCACCTTCAATCATTATTTCAATGAAGGCTTTATTGACCATATCCATTTCCTTTTTGCAGTCGCCGTAAGTGAAATCAACTTCCTTTCCGCCGACTATTGCCGGGAGATTTGCAAGGTCCGCAGGAACAGTCCAGTCAAGCGTGATATTTGAAAACGGCGCCTGAGTTCCCCAGCGCGAAGGCGTGTTTACGCCGAATATAAAGCTCTGAATACACTGCTTGACTTCCTTCTGGGAAAGATTGTCAATCTTTACGAACGGAGCAAGATACGTATCGAATGATGAAAACGCCTGAGCTCCTGCCCATTCATTCTGCATAATTCCGAGGAAGTTAACCATCTGGTTGCAGAGGGTTGATAAGTGACTTGCAGGGGAAGAATTCGTCTTCCCGGGAATTCCGAGGCCCTGCTGAATAAGCTGCTTCAGGCTCCAGCCTGCGCAGTAGCCCGTGAGCATGGACAGGTCATGAATATGAATATCGCAATTGCGGTGAGCGCTTGCAATCTCATCATCATAAACCTCGGAAAGCCAGTAATTGGCTGTAATCGCGCCGCTGTTGGAAAGGATAAGACCTCCCACGGAATACGTTACCGTGGAATTCTCCTTTACGCGCCAATCCTCGATGTTAAGGTACTTATCAACAGTCTCCTTATAATCGAGGTAGGACGAACCCATATTTCTCAGCTTCTCGCGCTGCTTACGGTAAAGAATATATGCTTTTGCAACGGTCTCATATCCGCCGCGGGAAAGAACCGCTTCAACGCTGTCCTGAATATCTTCAACAGCTATCGTGCCGTTTTTGATTTTCGGCTGAAAATCTGCGGTAGTCTGAAGCGCAAGAAAATCTATAACGGTATCGTTATATTCGGTATCTGTTGCTTCAAAAGCCTTCTTTATAGCTTCGGCAATCTTTGCTATATCGAAATCAACGACTTTTCCGTCTCTTTTAGTTACTTTATTATACATGGTTTTTTCCTCTTTCTTTCCTTATATGTTAAACCCCGCGCAAAGCTGCTGCCGGAATAATTTTCTTTACTTCCTCCAGGAGATTTTTCATCTCCTCCTCATCAAATGCCGAAAGCCCGTCAATTGCTATAACGTCTCCGGAATCCTTAAACTGCTGGAGATAATACTCTTTTGCCCCTTTAATCCATTCCGCCGCTTTGCTTAATGATTCAGCGGTATGCAGACCCTTGGCAACCGTTGTTCTGAATTCATAGTCAACCACGCCTGACAAAAGAAAATTCTTTGACCGCTCTATTGGCGTTATATCAAAATCCTCAATCCCGGCCGTTTTGCCGTAAAGCTCAGGAGCGTTCTTGATATCCATCGCAACCCTGTCCACAAGCCCTTCATTCACTATTGCCTCAAGGTGCTCCGGAAATGAGCCGTTCGTATCAAGCTTTACCGAATACCCCATAGCTTTTATTTCTCTTATAAAGGAATCTATATCTTTATGGAGAAGCGGCTCGCCGCCTGTAATTGCAACGCCGTCAAGAATCCCTGTTCTCTTTTTTAAAAAATCCAGGACCTCCTCGCGGGAAGTATCCTGCGCGATTCTGTCCGGGATTACAAGCGGAGCGTTATGGCAGAACGGGCACCTGAAATTGCACCCTCCCGTAAATACCGTACACGCCACTTTTCCGGGATAATCCAGAAGCGTTAACTTTTGCAAACCTGAAACGAACATAAAAGTCCTCCGATTAAGCGTGAGAATATAATATATTCTCGGGGATATTATGTCAATAGGAAAAATCAATATTTTGTAAAAATATTTGTTTTGTAACCGTTTGGACCACAATATTTAGTGTTTCACCTCATTTCAGAAATATGTGCTTTCCCCTTAAAAAATCCGAAAACAAGCCCCGCGCTTAAGCTTTTTAAGCGCGGGGCAATTAAAGCGGTATTAAACTGATTATTTAAATAGCAGCCTTATGCTTTCTTTTTGTTTCCGGCGGTCAGCTTAATAACGAGAACCACCGCAACCATCAGAATAATGCTGAGCGGCAGGCAGATAACCCATGAGCGGATAAAGCCCGTAAAGATATAGCATACGAAGCTGACTGCCGCAACCGTCAAAGCGTACGGAAGCTGCGTTGAAACGTGCTGGATATGATCGCACTGCGCTCCGGCGGATGCCATAATAGTCGTATCGGAAATCGGAGAGCAGTGGTCTCCGCAAACGGCTCCTGCCATGCATGCCGAAATTGCGATAATCATAAGCTCGTTTGACATATCCGCATTAAATACGTTAACAACAATCGGAATCAGAATGCCAAACGTTCCCCATGAGGTTCCCGTTGCAAAGCTTAATCCGCATGCGATTATAAAGATAATTGCGGGGAGGAAGTTCATAAATGACCCTGCCGAGGATTCAACGAGCCCCGCCACGTACTCCGCTGCGCCGAGAGAATCCGTCATGGACTTGAGCGTCCAGGCAAACGTGAGAATAAGAATTGCCGGAACCATGCTCTTGAAGCCTTCGGGGAGAGCATTCATGCACTCTCTGAAGGTGAGAACCTTCGTGCAGAGGAAGAAGATAACCGTAATAATAATCGCCACAACTGAACCGAACACGAGCCCGACGGATGCGTCAGAATTTGAAAACGCATCAACAAATGATTCTCCCTCAAAGAAGCCGCCTGTGTAAATCATCCCGATTACGCAGCAGATGATTAATATAACAATAGGCAGAACGAGGTGAATAACCTTGCCTTTATCGGAGACAGGCGGATTGGGCTGATCCTCAGCCTGCGTCATTCCTGCGGCATACTTCTTTGCATTCTCGCTGTCAGTGAGCTTCTGGCTCATCTCAGCAAGCTTCATCGGGCCGTAATCAAAATCCGTAAACGCAAGCGTAAGCATCATCGCAATCGTCAGAAGAGCATAGAAGTTATAAGGAATTGCCTTAATGAAAAGCTCAAGGCCGTTTGCCCCGTCAACAAATCCTGTGACGGCTGCCGCCCATGAGGATATAGGGGCAATAATGCAGACAGGCGCTGCCGTTGCATCTATAAGGTATGCAAGCTTTGCTCTTGAAATGCCGTGCTTATCCGTGAGCGGGCGCATAACCGAGCCGACAGTTAAGCAGTTGAAATAGTCATCAATGAAAATCAGAACGCCGAGAAGAATCGTGCAGAGCTGAGCTCCGACCTTCGTTTTAACATGCTCAACGCTCCATCTGCCGAATGCCGCGGAACCGCCTGCGCGGTTCATAAGCATAACCATTGCTCCCAGAACGACAAGGAATATCAGAATACCGACGTTCCAGGAATCTGACAGCTGCCCTATCATGCCGTCAACAAAAACGTGCTCCATAATGCCGGCGAAATTAAAGCCCGCATAAAGAACTCCGCCCGTCAGAATTCCGATAAACAGCGAAGAATAAACTTCCTTCGTGATAAGCGCAAGAGCAATCGCGATTATCGGGGGGAGAAGCGACCATATTGTTCCCTGTAACATATAAGGAACCTCCTGAAATAAAATAATCGTGAACAGAGCAGACACTGTTCACGACATTAATTGGCAATTTATCCGTCCTGACAGCTCTCCGCAATTCTGCGACAGTCCGCCGGATATTTTCCGGCGGCCCAGGCATATTAAAAACGGGAATTTTTAATACCCTTCGGCGGCAATCCCTTTCCTTTTCGCCTGTTCCCGGGCTTTCTGAAAAGTACTCCTGATAACCGCGCCTCTATCAAACTCTATTCAGTTGCCTACATTATATTCAATTTGAAAAACATGTCAACCTTTTTTATCAGTTTCTGTTATATCCAAGTTGAGAATCGGCAAGTATTAATGTATAATTACATGTAATAAATACGTGAAAAGAGATATTTCATGCAAATTTCCGAAAAAGCATACGCAAAGCTTAATATATCGCTGGATGTATCAAAGCCCCGGGATGACGGCTTTCATGACATGATAATGATTATGCAGTCAGTTTCCCTCTGCGATGATATAACCATCTCATTAAACCCCGGCGGCGCATCCGGGAAAATATCCGTTTCATCGAACGTCCGCTATATCCCGAATGATGAGCGCAACCTCGCATTTAAAGCTGCCGGAATTTATCTTAAAGCTATAGGCCGCGAAAACGAAGGTCTCCACATCGCCATGAAAAAGCGTATTCCCGTAGGCGCAGGAATGGCAGGAGGCTCGTCTGATGCCGCGGCGGTTTTAAGAGCATTGAACTCGCATTATAAAGCTCTTTCTCCCGGAGAGCTTTTAGAGCTTTCCGGAAAAGTCGGGTCGGACGTTCCGTTCTGCGTCCTTTGCGGAACGGCGCTCGCCGAAGGCCGCGGAGAAATTCTGACGCCTCTTAAAGAGCTCCCCGAATGCTATTTTGCAATATGCAAGCCATCATTTTCAATTTCAACGCCGGAGCTTTTCAATGCTCTTGATAAAATTAAGCTCCGCGCTCACCCCGATACTCCCGGAATAATAGATGCTATTAACAGTCAGAGCTTACCTCAGATCTGCCGCAGAATGTATAACGTATTTGAAGATGTTCCTGACAGGCGGTTAAGAGTCGTTTCGGAAATAAAAAGAAAACTCACTGACGGCGGCGCAGTTTCTGCAATAATGACCGGTACGGGCTCCGCTGTTTTCGGTCTTTTTGATAATGAAGATGCCGCAAAGGCCGTTTGCCCCGGGCTTGAAAAAGAATACGGCTTCTGCGTTTCGGCCGTTCCCGTCGGAAAACAGCTGGATATTTAAAAAACCGGTTAAGCTCTATGCTTAACCGATTTTTTCATTTATATATTCATTTACTTCGGAATACTCCATTCCAAGCGCCACCGACAGCTCCCCGTAAAGCACCTCTCTGGCTCTCTTTAATGTTGCATCCGCTCTTGAGCTCCTCGTTTTCTTTTCAGCTGTTCTTATTTTCAGCCCTTTAATAACAGAAACAAGCGCCTCAGGCGTATGCTGCCTGAAAAGCTCTTTATAAAATGCATCCACGTGATTAAACCGGCTGTCATTGCAGATTGCAGGCTCAATTTCAGGTATACTCAAAATCAGCTTCTCAGCTTCGGATTTCGTCATAACCGGCCTCATAAAAGCATTCCCGTCAACAGGAGTGAAAAACTTTCCTGACCCGATAAGAGGGTGCATGTGATAATAGAGCTTATCCTTAGGAGCGCCCATCATATCGAGCGGGCCGATTTCATCTATTATACAGACTCCGCTCTCCCCGTATATAATTTTCTCTCCAATCGAATAGCTCACCAATACTACCCCATTATTAATCCATTACATTTATATTACAATGTTATTCAATAAATTGCAAGTAAAAAATTAAAAATTTAAAATATACAAATATTCCGGGAATATGTCAAGTCTTTTTTTATTTAGCCTTGACTGCCGGAAATTTTTTTTCTACAATTACCTCATGAAGCTCAAGTTGAAAAATCACAATTACAAATACGGCGTCGAGCAGATGCTCTCCACCCTATTCCCCGGTGAAAAGCCTGATTATTCCGGGTTTTCAAAGGATGAACGGGGAATGAGTATTTCTCTTTCCAAAAAAGAGAAGTTCACAACTGCCGTCTGTGTTTATAATGACGGCGAAAGCCGCCATTCCGGCCGCGCTGCCGTAAAAACAGCTTTGCTGACGGATGAAACGTCAACCGATTCCCTCTGCCAGTACGTTATCAAAAATGCAATTTACAGGTCTGTTCTCGCTTCAGGCAGAGCAAAACCGCCCTGGGGTTCGCTGACGGGCGTCCGCCCCGGAAAGCTTATGCACGGGATTATAGGCTCCTCCTCTTCAAAATCCGAGGCTATCCGCAGATTTGAAAATGACTATGACGTATCTAAAAGCCGCGCCGCGCTCTGCTATGAAACCTCTCTTTGCACTGTCCGCGCCAGGCAAAGCCTGAAGCCCTATGACGCCTGCCTTTATATAGGCATCCCGTTTTGCCCCACGCGCTGCGCTTACTGCAGCTTTGTCAGCCAGTCTGTCGAAAAAAGCATAAAGCTTATTGAGCCGTTTTTAAGCGCTCTCCGCGAGGAAATCGCGGCAGTATCGGAGCAGATAAAAAAAGCAAACCTTAATATTGTTTCGGTTTACTTCGGCGGAGGAACCCCCACGACCTTATCTGCTTCGCAGCTTAACAGCCTGCTTTCATATTTATACAGTGAAATTGATTTATCCTCCGTCCGTGAATTCACGGTTGAAGCCGGAAGGCCAGATACAATAACCGAAGATAAGCTCGAGGTTCTTAAGCATTGGGGCGTAAACAGAGTATCCGTAAATCCTCAGACGATGCAGGATAACGTTTTAAACGCAATCGGAAGAAAGCATACCGCAAAGGATATAACCGATGCTCTTGCGCTCGTCCGCAAAACCGGAGGCTTTGCGGTTAATATGGATATAATAGCCGGGCTCCCCGAGGATTCCGTCGAAGGCTTTTCAGATACGCTTAAAAAAGTCTTAGCCCTGAATCCTGAAAACATAACCGTTCACACGCTTTCCCTGAAGCGCGGCTCTGCAATAACCCTGAGCAATGCTTTAATTCCCACTGCCGCGGAAGTCAGCCAAATGCTTGATGCCGCTTATTCGGCTCTTCGCGAAAGCGGTTACCTGCCGTATTATTTATACAGGCAGAAAAACATGTCCGGCGGATTTGAAAACACCGGCTGGACGCTCCCCGGGCATGAAAATCTGTATAATATCTGTATGATGGAGGAAATCTGCAGTATAATTGGTTTGGGCGGAGGCGGATCGACGAAGCTTATTTCTCCCGAAGGCGGCAGAAATATCCGAATAACCGACCCGAAATATCCTCTTGAATATATTGAACTTATAAATAAAATCTGCTCAGATAAAACGAAAATAGGAGAATTCTGCAATGTTTGATTTAAATGAAATTAATTACCGGACGGTCTCCGACCCCCGTGCTTTCTGCCTGGAGTGCGAAGAAAATTACAATAAAACAATTGAAAACGCCGCTGAGAAGATTTCTGACAACTTATCAAAAAGCCCGATTATCCTTTTATCAGGGCCTTCGGGTTCGGGTAAAACAACCACCGCCATGAAGCTCAGTGAAGCTCTCGAGAGAAAGGGCATAAAAACCCATTATGTCAGCATGGATGACTATTATAACGATATCGGTGAAAACACTCCCAAAACAGCTGACGGCGATTATGACCTCGAGTCTCCTCTCTGCCTTGATATGGACCTCATGAACGAGCACTTTGAAAAGCTTGCAAAGGGCGAACGGATTTTCATTCCGAAATATGAGTTCTCAAGAAAAATGCGTGTTGCGGAGCCGTCAAAATCCATAAAACTCAAAAAAGACGAGATGTGCGTTTTCGAAGGAATCCATGCTTTGAATGACATGATAACCTCAAAGCATGATGACGCCTTCAAGCTGTACGTCTCCGCCCGTTCGGACGTCCGCTTCAAGCTCAGCACTGTTTTTAAGAGCACGTGGTTCAGGCTTGTCCGCAGGACCGTCCGCGATTATAACTTCCGCGGAACCGACGCCGCAAAAACGATGTCAATGTGGGCAAACGTCAGGCGCGGTGAAAAGCTGTATATTTCTCCGTATAAAAACAAAGCCGATTATCAGCTTGATACGTCCATGGCATGCGAGATTCCCGTTCTCAATTCAACCGCCACCGGGCTTTTCAGAACAATTCCCGAGGGCATTGAAAGATACGATGAATTAAAGTCTGTTCTCCCCGCTCTTCAGCTTTTCGGAAACATCAGCTCCGATGATGTCCCCGAAAATTCGCTTCTTCGCGAATTTATAGGCGGAGGAATATATTCCTGACAACTTTTGATAACTTTTTATTGATTTTAGGAATGTTTTCTGCTATTATTGTTTGGCTTGAAATTTTATTTTTTTGGAGGATTTATAAATGGTTAAAGTCGGAATTAACGGTTTCGGTCGTATCGGAAGCCTTGCCTTCCGCGCAGCTATCAAAGCTGATGACATCGAAGTAGTTGCTATCAATGCTCCGGGTCATCCCGCATCCCAGCTTGCATATTGCATTAAGTATGACACTGTTCACGGCCAGTTCAAAGGCACTGTTGAAGCAAATGATGATGAGCATTATCTCGTTGTTGACGGTAAGAAGGTCCAGGTTCTTGATGACAAGCAGTACCGTGACGCTTCCCTCATTCCCTGGGGCAAGCTTGGCGTAGAGTACGTTCTCGAGTGCACCGGTGTTTACCTCGACAAGGAAAAGGCACAGGCTCACATTGACGCAGGCGCAAAGGTCGTTGTTATGTCCGGCCCTGCAAAGGATGACACCCCGATGTTCGTTTGCGGTGTTAACCTCGACAAGTACACCAAGGACATGCAGTTCGTTTCCAACGCATCCTGCACCACCAACTGCCTCGCTCCTATGGCAAAGGTTCTTAATGATAACTTCGGCATCGTAGAAGGCCTCATGACGACCGTTCATGCTTCTACCGCCACCCAGAGTGTTGTTGACGGCTTCTCCAAGAAGAACTGGCGCCTCGGCCGTTCTGTTTACAACAACATCATCCCCACCTCCACCGGCGCTGCAAAGGCTGTCGGCAAGGTTATCCCTGAGCTCAAGGGCAAGCTCACCGGTACTTCCATGCGTATTCCTGCAGGCGATGTTTCCATCGTTGACCTCACCTGCCGTCTCGAGAAGGGCGCAACCTATGATGAGATCTGTGCAGCAATGAAGAAGGCTTCCGAGACCACCATGGCCGGTGTTCTTGAGTACGTTGATGATGAGGTTGTTTCCTCTGACTTCAAAACTGATGCTCACACCTCCATCTTCGATGCAAAAGCAGGCCTTTCTCTTAACGACAACTTCGTTAAGCTCATGGCTTGGTATGACAATGAGTGGGGCTTCTCCAACAAGATGCTCGACCTCACCCGTCACA
>R21__coassemble_533_pt1 | contig 30805 bp, 25 predicted proteins | sample R21__metabat2_high_PE_032 | metagenome-assembled genome bin R21
AGGGAACTCCGCAAATAAACGGAGTTCCCTGATGGAAATGGAGAATGGCGGACTCGAACCGCCGACCTTCCGCGTGTGAGGCGGACGCTCTAACCGGCTGAGCTAACCCTCCACGGGTGCTTAGATATGATAGCATAAGTTTTTTTTGATTTCAAGAAAATTATACTATTGACAACATATGTATTCTCTGTTAAAATTCTCCTTGCTGTTTAGAGATGGCGGCATAGCTCAGTTGGCTAGAGCATGCGGTTCATACCCGCAGTGTCCCCGGTTCGAATCCAGGTGCCGCTACTTTTTTTCAGGCGCAGCTACTTTTTAATAACTGCGCCTATTATATGGCCCGGTGGTCAAGCGGTTAAGACACCGCCCTTTCACGGCGGTAACACGAGTTCAATTCTCGTCCGGGTCATTCATTTATAGAGCTCTTCGCTTTAAGCGGGGAGCTTTTTTAAAAAGGTAAATGATATGAAAAGAAAAATATTATTAATAATAACGGTGATTCTCGCAGTTGTACTGGTTTTTAGCGGCTGCGGGTTGACGCATGTATACTTGCCTTCCAGAAATATTTCGGATTCCGGCGGGATTCAGGCTTCAGGTAATACATCTGACAGTGATAATAATATTGTAATAGAACCTGCAATTCAATCGCAGGTTTCAGAATCATACGGGGTTAATTTTACGGAGAGCAAAACCCGCGCGATGTCAAACTTTATGCTTGAAAACAGGTATATTCATTCGGGGAATACGCTGTTCGGGCAGAGGCACAGTTCAGACGGTTCATCGAATCTTAGCGTAATGAAATTTTCCGCGGTGAAAGCCGGAATGTATGTTAGGGAAACTGAGATAATAGAGCAGGATATTGATGCGAGATTTTTAGCATTGAAGGATGGTTATCTTTACTATTTGCGGGAAGATAATAAGACTCACGAAACTGCCATTATGAGAATGTCTGTTGAAAAGGGAGCTGAGTATAATTCTCAGCCGCTTTATAGGGGCTCGTGTGATTCATTAGCTGTCCGCGGTGATAAAATATATTTTAATGATGGAGATTATCATCTGATGTCGATGAACTTGGACGGAACGAATTTAACGCAGGTTTTTGCGGATAAAGCTGTTTATTATCCGTATTTTATTTCAGATTCTGTAATTCTGTTTCAGGATGATCAGGATGGCGAAACCCTGCATTTGCGGTATATTCCGACTGGTTATGAGATGAGAATCTCTCAAGGGAGAACATATGAATATGTGATATCCGGACATTATCTTTATTTTCCCGAGTGCGTCAGCAATGAAAATGACATGGCCGAAATGATAAGAGTCAATCTTAACGAATTTTTTGAGAATTTCAATCCGGATGATCCCCCGGAGGGATTTGTATTTACGCGTGAAGAATCGCCTTTATATATGGGAACGCGTTTCTGCGTAAATGGAGATAGAATAAATGCATCCAATTATAAAACGGTACCTTTGGAGGATTGGAAAAGTCTTTCGGATGACCAGTATGAAGTAGGGTATAAGTCAGCCTGCCAGTATGTTTCGGAGAATTTTGAAATCTTTTTTAATTATAATGATGACGGGCTGATAGATAAGGTTTTATTTTATGAATCGGCGGAAAAAAGACCAAGTTATATTGAACTGAAAGCTGATTAAAAAATATTTACAAACACCCTTTGTTGTAGTATAAATAAAGGGTGTTTTTTATTGTTTAGGAGGGGAATTATGAGTAGATTAGTTGGAACTGTATCGCGTGGTATAAGGGCTCCTATCATCCGTGAGGGAGACGATTTAGCGCAGATAGTAACGAAATGTATCCTTGAAGCATCTGTTGATCCCGATTGGGGATTTAAAGTTCGTGATAAGGATGTTATTGCTATGACTGAGGCAATAGCAGCCCGTGCGCAGGGTAATTATGCAACTGTTGATGATATTGCACAGGATGTTAAGAATAAGCTTGGAGGGGAAACGGTTGGCGTAGTATTCCCGATTACAAGTCGGAACAGATTTGCTGTATGCCTTCGCGGAATTGCAAGGGGAGCAAAGAAGGTCATAATTCAGCTTTCTTATCCTTCCGATGAAGTGGGCAATAAGCTTATTGACCCCGATATCGTCGAGATGAAGGGCGTTGATCCTTATAAGGACGTCCTTTCCCTGGAGCGTTACCGCGAGCTGTTCGGGTATAATAAGCACCGGTTTACGGGCATGGATTATATTCAGTATTATGAGGATGTGGTCCGTGAAGCAGGAGCTGATTGCGAAATCGTTTTTGCAAATAATCCCAGAGTAATTATGGATTATACCCAGAATATTCTTTGCTGCGATATCCATACGTTAGCTCATACGAAGCGCGTTTTGAAGGAAGCGGGAGCAAAGAACGTCGTTGGAATTGATGAGATTCTTAATGCCCCTGTCAACGGCAGCGGATATAATGAGGATTTCGGTCTTCTCGGAACGAACAAGGCATCTGAAGATACCGTAAAGCTTTTCCCAAGAGGTTGTCAGGAGCTTGTTAATAAGATTCAGAAGAATATTAAGGATGCAACGGGAAAAACCGTTGAGGTTATGATTTACGGTGACGGAGCGTTTAAGGATCCCGTCGGAGAAATCTGGGAGTTTGCAGATCCGGTTGTAGCTCCTTTCTTTACCGAAGGTTTAATTGGAACGCCTAATGAGCTGAAAATTAAGTATCTTGCGGATAATAATTTTGCAGATCTTAAGGGAGAAGAGTTGAAGAACGCCATTAAGGGTGAAATTGAAAAGAAGGATGCAAATCTTGTCGGAAAGATGGCGTCTGAAGGGACAACGCCCCGTCAGCTTACGGATCTTATCGGATCTCTTTGTGATTTGACTTCTGGTTCAGGAGATAAGGGAACACCGATAGTTTATATTCAGGGATATTTTGATAATTATACTACGGAATAATTTTATAAAGTTTTTTAAGATAATAGGTAAACTCCCGGGCTGATTTGCCCGGGAGTTTGCCTTTTATGATGTATGACCGCCTATCTGATTGTTTCGGTTTTTTCCGGTTGAGGCGTTGTGATAATTCAGGCCTTTTAGAATAGTATTATTGCCGTATTTTGATTTTATGTAAACTAAAGAGCCTTGAAGCTTTTGCTCTTTTTTTAAAAGAGTTTCCTCGTTTTCGTTTTTGGCGTTATTAGTATTTGCTTTATCGTGATTTTTTTCATTTTCTAAATCTGTTTCAAAGATTTCAGATACTATATGGTTAACGGTTATTGTTATTTGTTTAATGGTTAAATTCCGGTCTACGATATTTTCGTATATTTCTGCTGCTGCGGCTTTAATAATATGGGAGCTGGAGGTAAAGATATTCAGGTTTTTTAACCCATGTGAAGGTTTAAGGGGTTGGTAGCGATAACGTTTATTTTCGCTTTCATTTGTATTTGTTTTATCTAGTACTTTATTGCTTTTATCGTAATTAATAATTACTGCTATTTGATTTCCAATGATTTTTTTGTTAGCCATATCCAGAGAGATTGCATCTGCCATTTCAAGAAGTATAATTTTTCCTTCATCAAAGGAATACGGCCGTGGAAGAACCTGACCTGAACTTAGACTGTTGTTTTTAGGAATAAATGATTTAATTGAAGCAATTGTACTTGGGTCATAACCCCATGCGTGATTAATTATGCAGATTGAATTTTTCCCGAATATTTTATGTAGAAGATTAATATTAAAAAAGTCATCTTCTTTTCCAACAGAACAAAGAGCGATATCTCCCATGGTGTGGATGCCGAGATTTTCAAGTTTTTGCGATGTTCCGGGACCTATACCCCAAAAGTCCGTAAGAGGAGTGTAATCCCAAAATTGATAACGGAAAGATGTTTCGTTAAGTTCTGCGATTCTGGCGCCTTTAATATCAGGGGGACTTCGCTTAGCCAGAATATCCATTGCAATTTTGCTTAGAAAAAGATTTGTACCTATTCCGGCAGTCGCGGTGATTCCGGTTTCGTCATAGACAGCTTTGATTATTTCATTTAAAAATTCACGCGGCGTTTTTTTATAAAGATAATGAGTTGCATCTATGAAGCATTCGTCAATGGAGTACATGTAAAGATCATCTTCTGAGATAAATTTTAAATAGGTGTTGATAACTCTTGAACTGTAATCCATATAAAGCGCCATTTTTGGAGGGTTGATAATTATATCAATTTTTAAAGACGGATTGTTTTTGAGTTCTTCTATATTTGCGGATTTACCGGTGAAATGGTTTTCGGGAGCGTTTTTAAGGCGCTCGGAATTCTTTTTTTCGATTATTTGTTTAACTTCAAAAAGCCTTGCTCTTCCCGGAACACCGAAGGTTTTAATTGCAGGGGAAGCAGCAAGGCATATTGTTTTGTCAGTGCGGGATTCATCTGCTACGACAAGGTTCCAGGAAAATGGGTTAAGTCCCATTTCCACACATTCAACTGACGCAAAAAAAGATTTTAAATCAATTGCAAAATATGTCCGGTTTTCCATTTTAATTTGACAGAATATTTTTCATGTTTATTGAAGCAGTTTTCAGTTCATTTTTGCTGTATGAATTGTTAGGATCAGATAAAACTGCAGTGATTGCTTCTTTGATGTTATTACAGCCTGAAATAAGCGCATCCATAAGCATAGCCTCGGGGGATACGATGTGCTCGTTTTTCTTAAATTCATAGCCTGGATTGATCTCGATAACAGCGCAGTATTCGCCTTTGTCGTAATTGCTTTTGGCCAAAAGCTGCTGCTTAACCTCTTCGGGGGTTCCGCGGAAGCTCATTTCATGGAGTTTCGTCAGATCGTTGCATAAGCACATTTTGACATTTGCTTTTGCTTCAATGAAAAAATCAACGAGGCTCATTATACGAAGGGGAGATTCATAAAAAGCGAAAGTTCTTGTATCAGCACTTCTTATTTGATCAAGAAGTTTTTTCCGGTCTGCGTTTTCTCTTGGGAAAAAGCCAACGAACATAAAAGAACTTAAATCAAAGCCGGAAATACTGAGAGCCGTGACAAACGCACAGCAGCCCGGGATACCGACGACTTTAATTCCTTCGCTGATTGCGGCTTTGATGAGTTCATTTCCGGGATCGGATATACAGGGCGTACCGGCATCTGTGATAACAGCTATACTTTTGCCACTTTTGAGTTCGGAGATAAAATACTTTGCTTTGCCATATTCATTGAATTTGTGATTTGATATCAGTTTATTTCTGATTTCGAGTTTGTTTAATAAAACCATTGAACGGCGGGTATCTTCGGCTGCAATCATTGAACATTGTTCAAGAACGGCAATACCTCGGGGAGACATATCTCTGGAATTTCCTATCGGAGTTGCAACTATGTAAAGTGTACCGTCTTCAACGGAACGTTTTTCATAATTATCAGCTGAGTCAGTATTTTCCTCGGTTATTGATATTTCTTCGTTTATTGCATTTTCTTCATTAAAACCGTTCATATTAATCTCCGAATACCCAAAGATGTGTTACGCCAAAAGCTTCCCGGATAAACATTCCGATAGTATATATCGGATAGCCCAGATTGCCTTTTACGCCTGCAGGATTCATGCCGAGCGCTCTGGCCATAGATTTGGCACGGAACAGGTGATAGTTGCTTGAAAGAATTGCAATATCATCCGGACCGCCCCCCGAGGATTGTATTATTTTCCAGGAAAATTTCAGATTCTCCAGTGTTGAGGATGATTTGTCTTCCATAATGATTCTGTTTTCATTTATACCCATTCCTATAAGCCAGTTTTTCATACAAAGGGCTTCAGTTATATTTTCGCCTTTACCTTGGCCGCCGCTGACTATAGCTATAGAATCGGGATATTCATTTAAGTAATCAAGAGCTCCTTCAAGCCTGTGCTGCAGGGAAAGTGACGGGACGTCTCCATGAACACTTGCGCCTAAAACTATCAGATATTTTCTTTCGGGATTGTTGTCTGTTTTTGCATTTGAAATGATGAGGGATTCAACAAATATGAAATAAGCAAGACCTATACAGGTTAATATAACGACAAATTTAATAATATTTGCAGGACAAAGATTGAAAATTGCAATTAAAGCGGAAATGAAAAGAAGAGTCCAGGCAATGTATGTATATCCGTTCATAGCGAACATGAAAAATGCTGACAGAATGACCAGTATAATTATTGAAATAATCCAGGGTTTCATGCGTTCTCCTTAAATTATTGTGTATCGGCCGGAGCCACTGTAACGGTTATTCCGGAGGATATGGACTCGGCGGAATGAATGGCTGATGAAGTGTTTTCGGGCTGAGCGCCGGCAGGTTCCAGTGAAACGGCGTATTGCAGGATATCATTCATCATTCCGCCGGCGGCAAGAATACCGAAGCCGCCCTCTTCAACGAGCGCAATAAATGCGTACGGATGTTCTTCGTCATCAAGAAAGCCTGTGAACCAGGAATGCGCAACTTCTTCTGTGATTTCAGCAGTTCCTGTTTTTGCTCCCATACTGAGACCGGGGAAGTTAACATCGCCTTCATAGTGGGTTTTAACGTTGTTTATCATGAGTTCTTTGAGCCTTGCGGCGGTTTCGGGTTTTATAAGCTGCTCAGTCGGACGCGTGGTATCTGCCTGCCCTGATTCTTCCCCTGAAACCCAGGTTCTGGATTTAACCATTGTCGGTTCAACCAAAACACCGCCGTTTGCAATTGCGCTTACGTATCTAAGCATCGTATAAGGACACATCGTGTCAGTCGACTGGCCTATTCCGGCCCATGCAAGCTCCGGGTCACCTACGAATTCGAGTGGGAAGGTTCCCGCATTTGTCGGGATCCCGTCTAAATCGTGGGTATCTAAAAAGCCGTACTGCGTTACGTAGTTTATCATGTTTTTCTGGCCGAGCTGGACGGTTATATCTGAAAAAGCGCAGTTGCAGGAGTTCGCAAGGGCTTCTTCAAACGTCTGGTAGCCGTGCATGGCTGTGCATTTTATTTTAACGCCCGCGATTTCCGTTTCCCCATAGCACATGAAGTGCTGCTCCTCGATATCCGGAATTTTTTCTATTGCCGCGGCGGACGTGACGAGTTTGAAGGTTGAACCGGGAGTGAGGTTTGCGGCGAGGCATCTGTTTATATATGTTCCGTCTTCAGGTTCGGTTTCCTCGTCGAGAGGGTCGATTGAAGGCGAAGAAACGAGCGCGATAACCTCTCCCGTTTTATAGTTGGATATCATAACGGCGCCCTTTCCTTTTTCGGAAAGGAGCTTGTATGCATAATTGTTTATTCTTGAATCTATTGAAAGAGTCAGGGAAGATAGCGAGGATTTCGTTGTTCCGTTTAAAAAGCTGTAGTTCTGCGCGCTTGACCAGAATCTGGAAATAACGCCGCTGCCTGTTCTGCCCCAGTAATCTCCCGTTACATGGTAATTCGCCGTTCTTGTTTCGTAGTTATCGGCAAATGCTTTTGTTGTTCTGTTAAAAGATGCGAGCTTAACGCCTGTTGCATCGTAAACCGTCCCTTCGGAATCCGAGTTGAATGCCGCAAAATACAGCGCCCAGTTTCTTCCGTTTTTGGCTTCGTTTTTAACGTACGTGAAAAGGCCGAGAATAACAAGAACGGCGACTATGAAAACCGCGATTGAGCGGGACCCGATTTTTTTCATTCGTAATCCTCCTCATCGCCGTAATAATCTTCGTATTCTTCGCCGTCATCGTAATATGCGTTTTCATATCTGTCAGCCAGAGGGTCATAATTTGAACCGCGAGGAGGCTGACGGTAATAATCGTCAGGGCGGTAATCAAGCTCGTCATCATCGTAAAGCTCACGCATGCGGCGGTAATTACGGTCATCGCTCAGGGCATCGTCATACGAATATTCCGTGTCTTTTATTTCAATCGGTCTTACGGCAAAGCTGGCTCCGCGGCGGTTGTCAACACTTTTCAGATATGCCATTAACATCCAGCAGGAGATTAATGATGAACCGCCTCTTGAAACGAACGGGAATGTGACGCCCGTAAAGGGAAGCATATCTACAGAGCCGAAAACATTTAAAGCAAGCTGAACAAGAAGCATAGCGCTTGTTGCGCAGGCGGCTATGCCGTAATATGCGGACCTTCCGTTTTTCGCCATGCGTATTGCGAAAAACGCCATGAGTAAAACGGCCAGAACCATGCATATTCCGACGACGAGACCGAGCTCTTCGCAGATGTAAGCAAATACCATATCTGTGTTACTTGCGACTATTGTTTTCAGCCAGCCCGCTGAGGCGCCTTTTCCCACGAGTCCGCCGGAAGCCGCAGCGGACATCGCATGGCTTTGCTGATAGCCTGCATCGAAAACGTCATCCCAGGCATGCCCCCAGATGGCAAAGCGCTGGGCAATATAAGGCTTTACCGTAATTGCAAGGATGCCTGCCATCAGTGCGCCTGTAACCGCAAGAAGCACTGTTGCGATGGAGCCTGAACGCATAAAGGATATTATGAGAAATGTTGCAAAGAAAATAAGTGCTGTTCCGAAGTCCCCTATGAGAGCGAGGGCTACAACGCATATGGCTGAATATGCGATAAACACAAAAAGATTTTTCTTCCTGTATAACATATCAAGAGTTGAGGCTCCGACGTATATATAAAATACTTTGACAATTTCAGACGGCTGAAATGAATAGCCTCCGAAAATAAGCCAGTTTTTTGCACCGTTTATCTTGTCTGCTGTTATTATGTTAACCGCAAGAAATCCCAGTGCAAGGATAGCGAAGGGAATACGGAATGCGGTGGTGCGTTTAAGATTTCTCAGCCACCAGCCGCCTATAACGAAAAGTATAACAGATGCTATAACAAGCAGTATCTGTTTACTGATATCTTCAGGTGTTGATGATGCGGCAACTTCTATTCCGAGCGTCGTCAGGTAAAATGCAAGAATTTCTATTTCAAAACCCGTGCGGTTGAGAAGCCTCATGGATTCATAAACAAGCCATTCAAGCGCGATAACAGTTATATATGCAAGCGCTATCATGCCGATATATTTTTTGTCTGCATGAAAGCTATGCTGAATGAGAATGACAATCTGAAACAGTGTAAGCTCAATTAGCGTAATAACGGGGGAAACTCCGTAGCCGGCATCAAGCCTTTCACTTTCACTTTCTTCATGCTCTGCTTCATTCATATTCATGAAGCGAACGCAGCTTCCGCCGAGGTTTATAAGATCACCGTCTCTGAGCTTTGTTCCGTATTCAGGAACTCTCAGGCCGTTTACCCATACACCGCCTTTTGAAAAAATATCATATATTGACCATATTCCGCGGTCACTTCTTCTTAAAATGGCGTGGAGACGGCCTATCCCGTCTCCGAAAACACGAAGATCGGCCGAACGGGATTTCCCGATGATATTTTCCCAATGCTCTATAGGAACTTTTTCGCGGCCTACGCGCAGATATGCACTCGTTTCACGGTCAGGATTCTGGCTGAGAAGTGAACGGAGACACCGCATAAGAATTGCTATTGAGAGGAAAATAACAGCATATTGTGTAATTTTCAGGATGTAGTCTGAAAGCAATACAATAATTCCTTAAATAGTATTTACAGATAATCTGAAGATAGACTGCTTGGATTATAATCCGAACAGGTACAGGCAGAAGTATGCTGCAGGGACTGCAAAAAGGGAACTGTCAACACGGTCAAGAACACCGCCGTGACCGGGAATTAAATTTGACATATCTTTTGTTTCAAGAAATCTTTTTATCATGGATTCAGCGAGATCTCCGATTTGGCCGGCAGCTGAGGCAACGAATGCTGTAACAAGGCATGTTAAAAACGGAATAGGTTTGAAGAAGCTGAAAGCGAACCATACGATAAGCGCTGTTATAACTGAGGATAATTGACCAAATACTGCTCCTTCAATACTCTTGTTTGGAGAAATGTCAGGAGCGAGCTTGTGTTTGCCGAATTTTGTTCCGAAAATGAGGGCAAATGTATCGCAAATAATCGTTGAAATAATTCCGAGGGCGAAGGATTCCGCCCATCTTGAACTTACGGCAACGATAAGGATGTAAGACATCGGGAAGCACGGATAGGCCAGGCCCGCGAGCGTAAATAATGTTCCCTCGCCTGAAACGTCCTTATGGAGCATTCCTGAAAAAAGGGCCAGACAGACCGCAAAGACGAACCATGAATAATATGCCATGGGCATACAGTGGGTTATGGAAAGCAGGGCGGTTATACCCATAAAAGCATAGAGAACCCATGCTTTGACTTTTACATCTTTGTTCCGGTCAATATTTATACAGAGTTCATATGAGCAGAGAATACCGATTACCGTCAGAAGAAGAATTCTCGGGATTTCAAACGGAATGCATGCAAGCAGTATTAAAATAATAACAATTGCTGAAATAACTCGGGTTTTCATAGTTTTTCTCCTTTATGCGGGTTCATAGGATTTTCCTGTTTCGCGGCCTTCGGCATCGTATTCGGTGTTTTCCATAACCTTCGGGTCAACTTTGCTTCTTTTTTTAACCGTCATCCCCTGACCCTGAAGATTGAATACCCAGATTTTGTAGCCGGGATAAGTTTCATCAGGTTTTCTGAATACACCTGTTTCATTTAAAGCACAGAATTTGGCGCGGCCTTCGGCTGTATCAAGAAGATCACCGGGCCCGGAATACCAAAGTTCGTCTTTCATAGCTTCTTTTTTAAAATCTGACAAATCCTCATCTTTTACTTTTAAAACATCATCAGGTTGTATCATCGCATACTTTCCTTATTCTATAAATATAATAAAATATTATAGCATATCGGGAGTACATTAAGCAATAAATGCTTTTTGTTCATAAAAACTTAACGATTTAACAAAAGTTTATTTATATTTTCTCAGTTACTATTTGATAAAATGACAATGAAATAAAACCGAAAGTCCCAAGAAGGGGGTTTTAATTATGAAAAACATATTAAAGAAAATTATCGGAATCGGTATGACTGCAATTATGCTCATATCGATGATGCCGCTTGGCGTCTTTGCTGAAGGGGAAGGCTTAGTCAGAATTGCCGGTCAGGATATGTCAATCGGGGTATATTACGGTTTTTCTGACGGCATACTTTTTCCGCTTGATTCTGAAAATCCGGGAGATAGCTATATATTTTATGAGAGTGACAGATCTGTTGTTCTTAAGAATATAAATATATATTCATCTGCAATCGGGGCTGAAAGTGATTCTGCTTTCGCCGGTATTTTTATTGCGCAATCAGGTCAGTTTACAGTAAAACTGTCCGGGAATAATACAGTTTTAGTTAACGGATACTATCCTGTAACTGACGGGGAACAGCAGACGGCTCACAGCTTCGGTATTAATGCGCGTTCTGCTCAGCTTTCTTTTGAGGGTGATGGCTTTTTATCTTTAACTTCTGCAGATCTTATGGCGGCAGGAACTCAGGGACAGCCGGATAATGAATCAATTGCGATTGCGGCGGATAGTGTTATTTTAAGTCAAAATGTTTCGGTTTCCGTAAATGCAGGGGATGCAAACGGCGGAAGAAGCTATGGCGTTTATACTCCGGGCGGACTGAAGCTTACAAGTATTGAAGCATCAGTTGATGCAGATGCAAAAACGGCAGCATTTTCATCCTGGCCGGTTAGTGGGGTTGAAGGATATGAGATTAAAGTTCAGTCGGATATAAATCAGGGGCTTATGGGTTCGGGATTGGCATCTGTTAGCTTACAGCAGGTGAGCCTGCCGGAGCAGGGAGAAGCTGATCAGCCGGAAGAACAGCAGCAGGAGACAATTTCTGAGGATGTTACTGTGCCGCAGCAGGAACAGCCGGAACAGCAGTATCCGGAACAACCGCAAGAGCAGCCTGTTCAGCAGTTTATTGAACAGCCGGCAGAACAACCGCAGCAGGAGCAGGTTACGGAAGTTATAGTGCAGGAGCCTCAGATATTTGAGCAACCTGCAGAGCAGCCGCAAATAGCAGAGCAGCCGCAGGAGCCTGTTTTCATAACAGACCCTCAGTCGGTTCAACCTCAAATATTTGAGCAGCCGGTTGAACAGCCTGTACAGCAGCCTCAGGCAATTGAGCCGCAGCCTGTGCAGCCGCAGATTGCAGAGGCTCAGCCTGCAGAGCAGCAGCCGGTTGAACCTCAGCAAGTTGATACCTCTGTTATAAGCAGCGAACAGATTGAAAAAGTTCCGGTTACAGAAGAGAAAACGCCTGTGCTCTCAATTGGAAAAGATGTTCAGATTCTGACGGGAGTTTTTGATTCAGCTGATGCAGATACTGAAGCAGATACGGCATTGCTTTCAGCGAATCCTCTTCCTGTTCCGACAGGGATAGAGTTTAAAGCGACAGGAAAAAATTCAGGATACCTGACGGGCGGAAATATATGTGAAGGAATGGGTTATAAAATCGGGAATATCGGTGGTTATACTGAAATAGGTTCGCTTACGGATGGGAAATTTTATATTTCAGTTGATGCATGTACTATTTACGTTGCATCAAGCGCGAATCCGGATTCTTCTGAAACGCCGCTTGCTATTACTGTAAATAAAGCTGTTATGCCGGCACCGTCTGATAATCCGGTAACATATACAAATGCAACGGCAGAAAATCCAAATAAAGGTACGATAACCGTTAATGAACCGAATAAATATGCCTGCAGAGAAAAAGACAGTACAGACGGATATTGGATGTTCGCAGAAAGTCTTAGTTATTATGTGGATGCCGGAAAGACGTATGAAGTTTTTATTCCTGCTACCGGGAATACACTTGAATCTGATAGTGTTACAGTGGAAATCCGGAATTATAATGCTCCGCAGGTTGAGCTCGCAGCTGTTGATTATGATACAGGATATTTAAACAAAGTTGACTCATCAATGTCGTATAAGTTCGGCGGAAATTGGGTGGCAATAGGAGACGGAACTACAAGTGTATATTTTTCTAAGCTTAAAGAAAACTCAGTAATTTCCGTAAAAAATAATGATACAGGTGCTCAGACGGATATTACGCTTTCACGTCAGCCATCACCGAAGGATACTGTAAATATAACTGTAACGAATTGTACAAAGTCATCGAATAATGATGGTACTATTACACTTTCCACATCTGATTATTCGCTTTATGAATATAAAAAAGGAATTTCAGGAGAATATAAAGCATTTTCTGCACAGAAGATAACAGGATTGTCTAACGGGGATTATTATATAAGGACGAGAGCTTCAGGAACAAAGCTTGCTTCAGATATTGTTCACGCAGTTATTGCTGAATATATTCCGCCGTCAGGAATAGCATGTCAGATGATATCGATGCTTCCGTATGAGAAAATTTTTGATAAAACCGACGGGTATTCAACTCTCACGGTAACGCTTTATCCTTATAACACGACTGATACTACTGTTTACTTTACATCCAGTAATTCAGGGGTAGTAAACTTCGGTTCTCAGCCGACGTCTGTTACAGCGGTAAATGGAACAGCGTCAATTCTAATGTATCCAGTAGGAACGGGAGAAGCGACTATTTATGCGACAACTTCTAACGGGAAGCAGGCAACGTGCAAAGTTACTGTTTCTTTTGAATACAGGTTTACGTATAACAAGTCCGGAACATGGTATTATGATCGCGGTGGGGATTATACCGTCCAGACGAACGGCCCGATGGCATCGTTTACGGCGCTTAAGATTAACGGAAATACTGTTAATCCCCAGTACTATACAACGAGAGCTAATACTGACGGCACCACGATTCTGACAATCAGCCAGTATGCAATGAGCTGCCTTAATCACGGGGCATATCAGAGGCTGCAGCTATGTTATGCTGACGGAGGCGTTGCAACGACATTCCTGCATATTATGTCGGTAAATGATAAACCTATTACAGGTGATTCAAGCTGTATCGGCCGTTGGGTTGCGCTGTCAGCCGCATCGCTGATGCTGCTGGGAGCAGTAATTGTAATAAGTAAAAAGAAGAAATAAAGTATTTTTTAATCACTCTGCAAAAGCAGTCACGCTGACGTTTAAGTCAGCGTGATTGTGTTTTTTAATCAAAAATATTGCGTATGAACTACAATATATGGTATAATATTTTGTCAAAAAGTGCGTAAGAGGGATAGATGTCAGATAATAGAAAAAAACCTCATATTTCGGTTATCATGCCGGCGTATAATGCGGGAAAGTATCTTGAAGGTTCCGTGGGAAGTATTATACGTCAGACGTATGATAATTTTTCGCTGTTAATTATTGATGACGGTTCAGCCGACAATACCGGAGCCGTTATTTCAAAGTTGTCGGAAAAGGACGGGCGGGTTAAAGGTATAACCGTTCAAAATGGCGGGCCGGCAAATGCGAGAAACAAAGGCCTGGATATTGTGCTTGCGGATGAGGATACGGAGTATGTTATGTTCGCGGATGCGGATGACGAGTATCTTTCGGATGCTTTTGAAAAAGCGGTTGCTGCGGCGGATAAGGATACAGGTATTGTTTTTATGGGATTTACGATTGTAAATCCTGATGGGACGATGAATGATTACTGTGAGCCGGACGGAGTTTATACGACCGGAACACTCGGGAATGTGTTTCATAAGCTGTATACGGCGAATCTTTTAAATCAGGTCTGGGGAAAGCTTTTTTCGGCGGAAATGCTGAGGGAAAAGAAGTTCAGATTTCCTGATTACAGGTGGGGAGAGGACAGACTGTTTATTTATGACTGCCTCGAGGCGTCTTCAAAAATTGCTGTTTTATCGTATTGCGGTTACTTATATAAGATGTATAACGCTTCATCTCTGATTTCGGGGTATTATGATTTTAAGCCTGAGGTCTGCAAGATATCTGACAGGCGCGTTATTGAGCTATGCAGGTTGTTTAATGAATCTGATGAAGCGGATTGCAGATATATGTTTTTGAAGAGCGTTTTTTCATGTCTGACGAATGTTTATTCGCCGTCATGCAAGCTGAGCAGAGCGGAAAAGCGCGAATATGCTAAAAAGATTTTAAATGATGAATATATTTTAAACAGAATTAAGGGAACAGGTGGGGGTACGGCAGCAAAAATATTATCCGTAGTTATGTCAACTAAGAACGTAAGTTTAAATCTTTTGACAGCAAAGATAATGACAGATATGAGTGCCTCAGCGCCGCTTCTTTTTCAGAAAATAAAGCACAAGAAATAAAGGAATTGTTGAAAAATATGAATTTGGTGGTTGTGGATTTTGAATGGAATCAGGCAATGCGGTCGGATTCGCCCGTGTTTAACCATCTTCCGATTCATCTCCGCGGAGAAATAATTGAAATAGGGGCCGTGAAACTCAACAGCGATTACACCTTGGGCGAGGAATTTACTATTGATGTCCGGCCGGAGTATTTCAGGCAGATGCATTATCAGGTGAAAAAACTTACGGGTTTTGATAAGGAACGGCTTGAAAACGGAGTTTCTTTTACTGAGGCATTTGCGGCATTTAAAGAGTTTTGCGGAGAAGATACTGTCTTCTTCACCTGGGGATGCGATGACAGGTCAATTTTTGAGCAGAACGTGATAATACATGATCTTGATTGGGATTGGATAGATGAATGGATAAATCTGCAGCTCATATATAACGTTCAGACGGGTGGAGATAAGAATCAGAAATCTCTGGCTGAAGCTATGGAGCATTTCGGAATTGAACAGACGAGAATTGCTCATGATGCTTTAGGAGATGCGTATAATACGGCACTTGTCGTAACGCATCTTGATATGAAGAACGGTCTCAGAACATATGATGATGCTCCGAGAATACTTGCTTCGCGTATGCCAAAGGTTATAATGCCGGCGGATTCGGAAAACGGACCGGAACCGGTAATATTTGATGCTTTCGGAGGATATACGGCAAAAGCAGAGGCGTTTTCGGACAGTGCTCTTTCAGTTTTAAGATGTCCTAAGTGTGATAAACTGATGGAGTCGCTTAAATGGGTTAATCAGGGAGAGGGAAGATATTTAAATATTTATTCCTGCCCGGAGCACGGTAAATATCTGATGCGCGTAAGATTTAAAAAGAATGAAGCGGATAATACAATTCTGGCCGGTCGGAGAGTATATGAGGCCGATGATGAAATGTTGTCATTATATAAAACAAAGGCTGCTCAAGCCCGTCGCCGCGGGCGTGGCCGGAGAATCAGAAGATAAAGGAGACATGAAATTATGAAGTGCCCGTTTTGCGGATTTGAGGACAGTAAGGTTATCGATTCCAGACCTGCCGATGCAGGAGCATCTATTCGTCGACGCAGGCAGTGTATCTCCTGCGAAAAGCGTTTCACTACGTATGAGGTGGTTGAATCAACGCCGATTGTTGTAATTAAAAGAGACGGTTCAAGGCAGTCTTTTGACAGAAACAAGATTATTAACGGACTTGTCAGGGCATGCGAAAAAAGACCGGTTACTCTTGCTCAGATGGAAAAGGTTGCTGATGATATTCATTCCGAGCTTCAGAGCAATATTGAGAGAGAGGTAAGCTCAGCGATGGTTGGATCAATGGTTATGGATAAGCTCCGCGATATCGATGAGGTATCATACGTCAGATTTGCATCTGTTTACAGAAGCTTTACGGATGTAGGTTCATTCCTGGATGAGCTTTCAAAGCTTATGTCAAAGTAAAGGAGAATTTATGGGGAAATACTTCGGGACTGACGGCTTCAGAGGCGAGGCGAATTGCGATTTAACGGTAGACCATGCATTTAAAATAGGCAGATATATCGGTAATTATTATCATTCAAAAGCGCATAGAGCACGCGTAGTTATCGGCAAAGATACGAGAAGATCAAGTTATATGTTCGAATATTCCCTTTGCGCGGGATTAACTGCATCGGGAGCGGATGCTTATCTTCTTCATGTTACGAGTACGCCGTCGGTTTCATATGTTGTACGGTCGGATGATTTTGACTGTGGAATTATGATTACGGCTTCTCATAATCCGTTTTATGACAACGGCATAAAGCTTATTAATTCCAAGGGCGAAAAAATGGATGAAGGTTTTATCTCAGGGCTTGAGGATTACCTTGACAGCAATGAGGTCCTTCCGTATGCCGTTCGGGATGAAATAGGCTGTACGATTGATTATGCGGCGGGCAGAAACCGTTATATAGGTTACCTTATTTCTCTTGCAACGCGTTCGTATAAGAATTTCCGCGTAGGGCTTGATTGCGCGAACGGTTCAACCTGGCAGATGGCAAAAAGCGTATTTGATGCGCTTGGCGCAGATACATATGTTATCGGGAATCATCCTGACGGGTTGAATGTTAATGTTGATTGCGGATCGACTCATATAGAAAATCTTCAGAATTTTGTCAAGAATAATCACCTGGATATTGGTTTTGCTTTTGACGGAGATGCTGACAGATGCATAGCTGTTGATGAAAACGGCGATGTTGTGAACGGCGATAAGATAATGTATATCTGCGCTAAGCATATGCAGGAAAAAGGCCAGATGGGGCAATCAAAGGTTGTAACAACTATTATGTCTAATATGGGCCTTTATAAGGCACTTGATAATCTCGGTATAGGTTATGAAAAGACAAAGGTCGGAGATAAGTATGTTGCTGAGAATATGCGTGAGTACGGTCATTTGATCGGAGGAGAGCAGTCAGGGCATATTATATTCGGGCGGCTTGCGAACACGGGTGACGGGATATTGACGGCTATCAAGGTTATGGAGGCCGTAACTGAATCAAAGGAATCACTTTCTGTTCTGGCATCCGGAATGACAACTTTCCCGCAGACGTTAAAGAACGTGGTTGTAAAAGAAAAAGAGCAGACATTAAATGACCCTGTTGTAAAAAAGGCTGTTGAAAAGGCTGAAAAAGAAATGGGAGATTACGGTAGGGTAGTTTTGAGGGCGTCGGGGACAGAACCGCTTCTTCGCGTTATGGTTGAGGCAAATGAACAGTCGGTTGCCGATGATAAGGTAAATGATATTATTTCCGCAATTGAAAAATGCGGTCAGCTTATAAAGGTGAAGTGATATGACTGAAATTAAAGAATTATTTGATTTGACTCACACAATAGCAGCTCCTTTGTTTGAGGGTAAAAAATATCCGTGGGAGGTGCTGTCTGAAATAAAGGAATTTATTTACAAGCTCGGAGAGACTCTTTCTGAAGATGAATTTGATCATCCTGAAGAGGGAGTCTGGATTGCAAAGGATGCAAATATTTTTAAGACGGCATATATAGGAGCACCGTGTATTATTGATCATGGAGCGGAAGTCCGGCAGTGCGCATTTATCAGGGAGTCAGCAATAGTCGGTAAAAATTCGGTTGTGGGTAATTCAACTGAGCTTAAGAATGTAATACTTTTTGATAACGTTCAGGTTCCGCATTATAATTACGTGGGAGATTCGGTGCTGGGATATAAGGCTCATATGGGAGCTGGATCAATTACTTCGAATGTAAAAAGCGATAAAACGCATGTTGCGGTTAAAGAACCTGAAAATATTATGGATACCGGTCGCAAGAAGGTCGGAGCAATGCTCGGAGATTTTGTTGAGGTCGGGTGCAACAGCGTTTTGAATCCGGGAACAGTTGTTGGGAGAAACTCCAATATTTATCCGACATCATGCGTTCGGGGAGTTATTCCGCCGGATTCGATTTATAAAACAGCGGATAATATTGTTAAGAAGCAGGTAGATATATAAATGGCGGAAGGTCTTATTCATAATGAATCGGATCTGAAAATACTGATTCTTTATATTCTTTCAAAACTGTCAGCACCTGTGGATAAGGAGACGCTTTTTGATGTCTGTATTTGTGACGGCGGTGTTGAATACTTTGATTTCTCGGAGTTTTTAAACAACCTTGCAGATTCAGGGCAGGTTCTTATAAACGGGGATGATGAGTTTTATATTTCAGACAAGGGCCGTTCAAATGTATCGGCGCTTGAGGGAGAGCTTCCTTTAACTGTGCGGTTGGAGGCAGACAAGGCAATCGCGCCGGTTGAGCTTTCGCTTAAGAGGCAGGAACTTATAAAAGCAGAGGATTCATTTGATAAAAACGGATATACGGTTCATTTGGCATTATCCGACGGCGAGGTTGAGCTTCTCGATATGAGTGTTTTCTGCGGAGACGAATCCCGCGCGAAAAAGATAAAGCGGGCATTTAAGAAAAACGCGGAGGACTATTATTCAAAGATTATGAAAATGCTTAGCGATAAATAAAGGAGGCTTGGGATGAACACCTATATTCCCGAGGGCTATAAAAGCTTACTTTCAATTTATGATACGCAAAAGGCTATAGGCCTTTTAAAGAGACTTTTTGAGGACAGGTTGTCGGCGCTTCTTAATTTATACCGTGTTTCCGCGCCGTTGTTCGTTGACGATAAATCAGGCTTGAACGATGATTTGAACGGTTATGAGAGAGCGGTGGATTTCGATATAAAGTATGCGGAGAAGCATGCGGTTGTCGTCCATTCTCTCGCAAAGTGGAAAAGGCTTGCGCTGAAGCGTTACGGATTTTATCCCGGACGCGGGCTTTATACGGATATGGATGCTATCCGCCGTGATGAGGATTCGCTTGACAATCTCCACTCGGTTTACGTGGACCAGTGGGACTGGGAGAAAATCATTCTCCCTGAAAACCGCAATATTGATTACTTAAAGTCCACGGTTATGGATATTGTAACGGCTATATGCGATACGCAGGATACGATGGAGTCTATTTATCCTCAGCTCAGGACGCTCGGAAAGCTTGACAGGAATGTATCGTTTATTACTTCTCAGGAGCTTGAAGATTTATATCCGGATATGACGTCCAAGGAACGTGAAAATGCTTATTTGCGAAATCATCATACGACCTTTATTATAGGAATAGGAGCACCGCTGAAGTCCGGAAAGCCTCATGACGGCAGAGCTCCTGACTATGATGACTGGGATTTGAACGGGGATCTTCTTTTCTGGGATGACATTTTGGAATGCGCGATGGAGATTTCATCAATGGGAATAAGAGTAAGTCCGGAGTCTCTGGATAGCCAGCTTACGAAGGCAAATTGCGATAACCGCCGCGAGTTTCCTTATCATAAGGCACTTTTAAACGGGGAGCTTCCATTGACTATAGGGGGAGGAATAGGGCAATCCAGAGTTTCAATGCTTTTACTTGGAAAGGCTCATATAGGAGAAGTTCAGGCGTCTGTTTGGGATAGTGAGACAGAAAAAATATGCGAAGAAGCAGGAGTAATTCTGTTGTAGAGAAAAGAGGTATTTTTATGAGTAAAAGAGCACTTGTAGTTGAAGATGACGTTAACATTGCAGATCTTCTGAGATTGTATCTTCAGAAGGACGGTTTTGAGGTAATGAACGTTAATGACGGAGCAAAGGCGGAGTCATCATTTGATCTTTTTACGCCGGATGTAGTACTTCTTGACGTTATGCTTCCTAACCGTGATGGGTTTGAGATTTGCAGGGATATCCGCAAAAAGTCATCGGTACCGATTATTATGCTGACGGCTAAGGGTGAGACTTCCGATAAGGTGTCAGGGCTTGATTTAGGAGCTGACGATTACGTAACGAAACCGTTTGAGATTAAGGAGCTTCTTGCGCGCGTTCATGCGGTTATGAGAAGAACTGATGCAGATGCGCCTGTCGAAAAGAGACTTGAGTTTGATAAGCTGATTATTAATCTCGATTCATATGAGCTGATTGTTGACGGAAAGAAAATTGACACGCCGCCTAAAGAGCTGGAGCTTATTTATCATTTGGCATCAGCACCTAACCGCGTGTTTACCCGCAATCAGCTTCTTGATGAGGTTTGGGGCTTTGATTATTTCGGAGATTCGAGAACTGTTGATGTTCATGTTAAAAGACTTCGTGAAAAACTTGAAGGCGTATCGGATCAGTGGGAGCTTAAGACAGTCTGGGGAGTCGGATATAAGTTCGAGCTTGCGGAGAATCTGTGAAATCAATATCAACGCGTAATTTTATAGCAACAGCGCTGATGCTTGCTGTTTTTCTGGTAATCGTATCGGTTGCGATTGTCGGAATAGGGCAGCAGTACGTTGCAAATGACTATACCCGGAATATGATTAATTCTGCGGAAGAGGTTGCAAGGTATGCGTCAGCTGTAACTATGGAGCAGAATCTGGAATCCTGGGATTTGGCAATGGCGCTTTCATCTGTTTCAAAAGCATCGGGAAATCATATTATGATATGCGATGCTTACGGGATGATTGTGTCATGCTGCGATGAGCTGCCGGTTTGCGAGCATTTGGGAAAGCAACTATCCGGAGATGTTATGGCTCCGGCTTATGAGAACGGTTACTTTGAAGGAACAACTGATATGGGGGGTCTCTTTGCAATCCCGAGAGTGACGATAGCAGCTCCTATCGGAGATGCGACGAGCGATGCAACGCTCGGATATGTTATAGTATCAGTTGAACGGGCAAGTATGTTCGCTCATTGGCGTACGCTTATTTTCATTGTTGCAATGATTACGATTGCAGCGTATGGCGGGATGCTGATACTTGTATTTAACTATTCAAAGAGGATGTCTGAGCCTCTTGATGAGGTGGCGGAGGCTGCGAGGCAGTTTGCATTAGGAGATTTTTCTGCGCGTGTTAATCATAAGGGAGAAGTAACGGATGAAACAGGGGCTCTTATTGATTCTTTTAATAAGATGGCAGATTCACTTGAAAATTCAGAAAAAAGAAGAAGTGAATTTATTTCAAATATCTCCCATGAGCTCAGGACGCCTATGACGACTATTGCCGGCTTTGCTGACGGCATATTGGACGGAACTATTCCTAAAGAGGAGGAAAAAAAGTATCTCGTTTCGATAAGGGATGAGACGAGGCGGCTTGCAAGACTTGTCCGGAACATGCTTGATATTTCAAAGATGAATTCAACGGTTTCGGATATAACGAAGAGAACCGTATTTGACTTGAATGAACTTGCATTGCAGACACTTTTAAGCTTTGAGACAAGGGCAAATGCGAAGAAGCTTGATGTTGATCCGCAGCTTCCTGAAAAGGGTATTTTCGTCAGAGCTGAAAAGGATGCTATAACGCAGGTTATATATAATCTGCTGGATAATGCTGTGAAGTTTGCAAAAGAGGAATCGTGCATAACCTTAAGAATATATAAGGATGCTGAAAAGGCATATTGCTCGGTGAAGGATGAAGGAGAGACAATTCCGCCTGAGGATTTGCCGTATATATTCGACAGATTTCATAAATCGGACAGATCAAGGTCGCTTGACAAGGATGGAGTTGGATTGGGTCTTTATCTTGTTAAGTCTATTATCAACGGTCACGGTGAGGATATTGCCGTGAAGAGTGAAAACGGCGTAACTGAATTTGTATTTTCTCTTCCGCTTGCAGAATAAAAGGATATAATTAATGAATAATTGGTATAATCAGGAAAGTAAAGATATGTGGTATAAGCCTCTGGGCTATAATCCGGATGATGATTGGGTGACATTATCTGACAGGGATGCTCAGAATGAGGCAGAAAACAGGAAAAATAAAAAGGGACGGATTATCGGGATAATTGCGCTTACGGCGGTTCTTGCGGCAGCAGGAATTTTTGCAGCTGTTTCACCGGCGATTAAGATTATTGCCGGGACAGAGAATAATGACGGAGCGAAGGATGATAATTTCGGGAATTATATTATTGACCCGGAAAAGCCCGCCGAGAATCTTCCGGATAATTTCAGTGACTTTTTTGATGCATATTTTGTTGAAGATGAAACAGAAGTGACGGATATCCGTATAAAAAAGACTGAAGAAAAGTCTGGTTTTTCAGTTAAATTGAAGGATGCTGCAGAAGAATTGCCGCTTCAGGAGTTATATAAAAAATGCGCTCCGTCCATAACCTCAATAAAGGGTTATAAAGACGGTTTGGCGGGTTATAACTGGGGAACAGGTGTAATTTTAAGCGAAGACGGTATTATTCTGACGAATACTCATGTTATAAATGACTGCGATACATGCGAGGTTGTTCTTTCGGATGAGACGGTATATCCGGCGCTTTTAGTAGGATTTGATTCAATAAGCGATTTAGCGGTGCTGAAAATTGACGCAAAGGGGCTGACGCCTGCTCAGCTTGGGCAAAGCTCGGCACTTGCCGTAGGGGATGAGGTCGCAGCGATAGGAAATCCTTTGGGCGATTCATTTACCGGGACGCTTACTGACGGAATAATTTCGGCGATTGAAAGGGATGTTACGTATAACGGACGTTCGATGACGCTTTTGCAGACGAACACGGCTCTTAACGAAGGAAACTCAGGCGGAGCGCTTTTTAATATGGCTGGGCAGGTCGTTGGAATAACAAATATGAAGATGATGTCCTATTACGGTTCGATTGAAGGTATCGGATTTGCAATTCCTTCAGGTACTGTTCAGGGAGTTGTGAATTCAATAGTGAAGAGCGGGAAGGTTACGGGCCGTCCGTCAATCGGGGTTACTGTAGGGCAGATTCCTGAGAATATCGCCACGCATTATGAAATGCCGGAAGGATTGTATGTTTCGGCAGTATCGGAAGGTTCAGATGCTGAAAAGCAGGGGATTCTTGCCGGAGATGTTATTTTAAGCGCTGACGGCATAAAGGCTACAACTGCAAATGCCTTAAATGACCAGAAAAATGAAAAATCCGTCGGGGATACGATGAAGTTTAAAATCTGGCGCTCAGGCGAGGAGCTTGAGATAGAGGTTAAGCTTGTCGATACGAATGATATTTATAAATGAACGAATTTATTGAAGCAGGGAAAATAGTAAATACGCACGGCATAAACGGTGAAATGAAGGTTGAGGTCTGGCTTGACGGGCCCGCGTTTTTTAAAAAATTCCGCCGCGTATTCATAGGGAATACTGCCGCTTCATATAAAGTCCTTTCTGCGCGTGAGCAGAAGGGCTTTATTCTGCTTAAGGCGGAGGGAATAGACGACCTGAATACCGCCATGACCTTTAAAAACAAAATCGTGTATATAAACCGCGGGGATGCACATCTCAAAAAAGGAGAGTATTTCCTGGGCGATATATTAGGGGCGAAGGTTATAGATGAAGACGGCACGGAAATCGGAATTCTTGAGGAGATATTCGAAACACCTGCTCAGCCTGTATATGTCGTTAAAGGGGAGACGGAGCATCTTATTCCGGCCGTTCCGGAATTTATAAAGGCGGCGGATATTGAAAACAGGATTCTCACGGTCAAGCTTATTGAGGGGATGTGAAAAAATGAAAATAGATATTTTGACGCTTTTCCCCGATACGGTTAATGCGGTTTTGCATGAGAGCATTATCGGCCGCGCCGCGGCTAAGGGAATTCTCGATATAAACTGCATTCAGATAAGAGATTTTACGGATAATAAGCAGAATCAGGTTGACGATTATCCTTATGGCGGAGGCTGGGGATGTATAATGATGGCCCAGCCTTTGAAGGCTTGCCTTGACAGCGTAAAGGCAAGCGCGAAGGATAAGAATCTGAGAACGCGCGTAATATATATGTCTCCTCAGGGAAAGCCTTTCAATCAGGCTGAGGCGAAAAGACTTAAAAATGACTATGACCATCTGATTCTCGTGTGCGGGCACTACGAGGGAGTTGACGAGCGTTTTATCGAGAAATGCGTCGACGAGGAGATTTCAATAGGAGATTTTGTCCTGACAGGCGGAGAAATAGCGGCAATGGCGGTTGCCGATAGCGTAAGCAGGCTCGTCCCGGGAGTTTTGTCCGACGAGGAGTGCTACACGGGTGAGAGTCACTGGGACGGCTTTCTGGAATATCCCCAGTATACGCGCCCGGAGGTCTGGGAGGATATGCCCGTCCCTGAGGTTCTGCTTAACGGGAATCATAAGAAAATTGAGACATGGCGGAAAAAGCAGCAGATTATAAGGACACGCGAAAAGCGGCCGGATATGTTTGAAAAGATCGATTTTTCAGCCAAAGAGGATAAAAAATTACTGGATGAGATAGTAAAAGACGATTCCCGCCTTAAGCTGACTCTTCCGCTTTCGTACAGGAAGGCGGTTACTGATGATTTGCCTTCTGTTATGGCGATAACTAAAGATGCGAGAGAAGTGCTGAAAAAACGCGGAATTGACCAGTGGCAGGGGATATATCCCACGCAGGACGATTTTATTCCGAATATTGAAAACGGTGAGTGTTATATCGCTTTTCACGGGGATGAGGCGGTTGGATTTTTCTGTCTCGTCAAAGGAATCGATCCGTATTACGGTTCGATAACCGACGGGAAATGGACTGAAGGGCTTGAATACTGCTCATTTCACCGTCTCGCCGTCAAGGCGGCTTACAGGGGGAGCGGGATATCTGAATATATATTCAAATGCGCCGATGAGGTTTGCAGAAGCTACGGCCTGAGATGCATCCGGGCTGACACGCATAAAAAGAATAAAGCTGTTCAGCGCCTGCTGAAGGACAGCGGATATAAGTACCGCGGAAATGTAACGGTTGGAACAGAGCCCGGCCACGACCATGCCCGCCAGGCATATGAGAAAATACTGAAGAAATGAATTTAACCGATTATCAGGAAATTAAAGAGCTTCTGGCGCGCCATGATTTCAGATTTTCGAAATCTCTGGGCCAGAATTTCTTAACGGCTTCGTGGGTTGTGGAGAGAATCGCGGAGGAAGCGGAGCTCGACGGGGAGACGGGCGTTTTGGAAGTAGGCCCGGGAATAGGATGCTTAACCGAGCAGCTTTCAATGAGAGCGAAAAAGGTCGTGAGTGTTGAGCTTGACAAGGCTTTGATGCCGCTTTTATCCGAGACGCTATCCCGGCGGGATAATGTTGTTATCCAGTTCGGGGATGTGCTGAAAACCGATTTGGGTAAGATAGTCAGTGAGGATTTTGGCGGGCTGAAGCCGGTTGTATGCGCGAATCTCCCTTATAACGTGACGTCCCCGGTTTTAACAAGGCTAGTGACGTCAGAGCTGTTTGATTGCGTTACCGTTATGATTCAGAAGGAGGTTGCGCAGAGAATATGCGCCCGGGAGAATGAAGCTGACTACAGCTCGTTCGGCATTTTAATGCAGTGGTATACAAAGCCGGAGATATTGTTTGACGTTCCGCCGTCATGCTTTGTTCCGCAGCCGAAGGTTACGTCGTCAGTTATAAAATTGAAAAAAAGAGACGGAAGGCCGGCGGAAACCGACGATGAAAAGTTGATGTTTTCGCTTATCCGCGCGGCATTTAACCAGAGAAGAAAAACATTCGTTAACGCGGCATCGTCGGGCGTAAACGAAGTTACGAAGGAAATGATTGCCAATGCCTTAAATGAGGCCGGACTTGACGAAAAAGTTCGCGGAGAGGCGATTTCCATTGAAAATTACGCAAAAATCGCAAATTTCGTTAAAAAACAGTTGCTTTAGGCTTGTTTTTATGGTAGTCTAAACGTTGCCCTAAAAATAGTTTATTATAATATTGTTATAGAAAGTGAGAGTAATTAAATGAGCAAAAAGTACGTTTATCTGTTCTCAGAAGGCAATGCATCTATGCGCGAGCTTCTTGGAGGCAAGGGCGCAAACCTCGCTGAAATGACGAATATCGGTCTTCCTGTTCCTCAGGGATTCACGATTACCACTGAAGCCTGCACTCAGTATTATGAGGACGGCCGCAGGGTGAACGATGAGATTATGAGTGAGGTTATGGATTACGTCGAGCGTATTGAGTTGCTCAATGATAAGAAATTCGGCGACCTTAAGAATCCTCTCCTCGTTTCCGTCCGTTCCGGCGCACGCGCTTCCATGCCCGGCATGATGGACACTATCTTAAACCTCGGCCTTAACGATGAGGTTGTTGCATCTATGATTGAGGGCAACCCCGATCCCAAGTTCGAGAGATTTGTTTATGACTCTTACCGCCGCTTCATCCAGATGTACTCCGACGTTGTTATGGAAGTCGGTAAGAAGTACTTCGAAAAGCTCATTGACGAGATGAAGGAAAAGAAGGGCGTTCAGCACGATATAGATCTCGATGCTCATGACTTAAAGACTCTCGCGGAGCAGTTTAAGGCAGAATATAAGAAGCAGATTGGCGATGACTTCCCGTCCGATCCTATCGTTCAGCTCAAGGGCGCTATTGAGGCTGTTTTCAGATCATGGGATAACCCCAGAGCAAATGTTTACCGCCGTGACAACGATATCCCCTATTCATGGGGCACGGCAGTTTCCGTTATGCCGATGGTATTCGGTAACTTAAACGAGAATTCCGGTACGGGCGTTGCGTTTACGCGTGACCCCGCAACAGGTGAAAAGGTCCTCATGGGCGAGTTCCTGACGAACGCTCAGGGCGAAGACGTCGTAGCAGGCGTCCGCACGCCTATGCCTATCGCCCAGATGGAAGAGAAGTTCCCCGAGGCATTCAAGCAGTTCAAGAAGGTCTGCAAGATTCTTGAAGAGCATTATCACGATATGCAGGACATGGAGTTCACCGTTGAAAACAGCAAGCTCTATATGCTCCAGTGCAGAAACGGCAAGCGCACCGCTCAGGCTGCATTAAAGATTGCATGTGACCTCGTAGATGAGGGCATGATTGATGAAAAGCAGGCTGTTTTAATGATAGACCCGCGTAACCTTGACACTCTCCTTCATCCGCAGTTTGATGCCGATGCTTTAAAGAAGGCTGTTCCTCTTGGAAAAGGCCTTGGCGCTTCCCCCGGAGCCGCTTGCGGAAAGATCGTCTTCACGGCTGAAGATGCAAAAGCATGGAATGAGAGAAAAGAAAAGGTCGTTCTGGTGCGCCTTGAGACCTCTCCTGAGGACATCGAAGGCATGAAGGCAGCTCAGGGTATCCTGACGGTTCGCGGAGGCATGACCTCCCATGCGGCGGTTGTTGCAAGAGGAATGGGCTCCTGCTGCGTTTCCGGCTGCGGCGATATAAAGATGAATGAGGAAAAGAAGGAATTCGAGCTTGCAGGCAAGATGTTCCATGAAGGCGACTTCATTTCCATTGACGGTTCTACCGGTAATATTTATGACGGAATAATTCCGACGGTTGATGCAAAGATAGTCGGCGAATTTGGCCGCATTATGAAGTGGGCTGACAAGTACCGCCGTCTTAAGGTCCGCACGAATGCCGATACTCCGAAGGATGCCCGCAAGGCAGTTGAGCTCGGAGCAGAGGGCATAGGCCTTACGCGTACTGAGCACATGTTCTTCAATGAAGACAGAATCGCGGCCTTCCGCGAGATGATTTGCTCGGATACCGTTGAAGAGAGAGTTGCGGCTCTTGCAAAGCTCGAGCCGATGCAGCAGGCTGACTTTGAGGGAATCTACGAAGCAATGCAGGGAATGCCAGTTACCATCCGCTTCCTGGATCCTCCTCTCCATGAGTTCGTTCCCACTGAGGAAGAAGATATCAAGGCTCTTGCAAAGACTCAGGGCAAGACCGTTAAGCAGATTAAGGATATAATCGCATCTCTGCATGAGTTCAACCCGATGATGGGCCACAGAGGCTGCCGCCTTGCAGTAACCTATCCCGAGATTGCGGAAATGCAGACCAGAGCCGTTATCAAGGCTGCGCTTGCAGTTAATGAGCGCCACCCGAGCTGGAATATAGTTCCTGAAATCATGATTCCGCTTACAGGCGAAGTAAAAGAGCTTAAGTATGTTAAGGACGTCGTCGTCCGCACGGCTGATTCCATTATCAGCCACACGAACGCAAAGCTGAAGTATCTCGTTGGAACAATGATTGAAATTCCGAGAGCAGCTCTTACTGCTGACGAGATGGCAACAGAAGCAGAGTTCTTCTCATTCGGAACGAATGACCTGACTCAGATGACATTCGGCTTCTCCCGCGACGATGCAGGCAAGTTCCTTTCTTCTTACTATGACAAGAAGATTTATGAGAATGACCCGTTCGCACGCGTTGATCAGAAGGGCGTAGGCAAGCTTGTTGAGATGGCATGCCGCCTCGGCCGCGAGACCCGCCCCGACATTCATCTCGGCGTATGCGGAGAGCACGGCGGAGACCCGACGTCAGTTGAGTTCTTCCACAAGACCGGCCTCGATTACGTTTCATGCAGTCCGTTCCGCGTTCCTATCGCGCGCCTTGCTGCAGCCCAGGCCGCAATTAAAGACGAAAAGTAAAAAAATAATAAAAACAGGCCCGCGGAGAAATCCGCGGACTTGTTTTTTACTATTACTTAAGTTAATATTCAGATATGAACATGCAAAGGAGAGAATAAGATGAAAAAAGTACTGGCATTAATGCTTGCGTTGATTATGGTTATGATTATCCCCGTCTACGGGGAACAGGCGGATGACTCATCAATAACAGATATGGTGCTTGACAGATTCATGCCGCTCACTCAGATCCCGAGGCCTTCGCACCATGAGGAAAAGATAGCGGATTATCTTGAAAAATGGGCGCAGGACAGAGGCTTTGAGGTAATTAGAGACGAAGCGAACAATATTATTTTTGATGTTCCCGCGACGGAGGGCATGGAGGATAAACCGGCAGTTGCGCTTCAGGGACACATGGATATGGTTTTTGCCCAGAAGGACGGGGCGAATCTTGATAAGCTGACGACTGTTATCAATGTCGTTAATGACGGGACATATCTGCGGTCTGACGGAAACACCTCTTTGGGGGCGGATGACGGAATCGGAGTTGCTATAATACTGGGCGTGGCGGACGGAGAGATGGCGCACGGACCGGTAAGAGTTATTGTTACGACTGACGAGGAAGACGGCATGCTCGGGACCTTCGCTCTTGACCCGAAGTACGTTCAGGAGGTTTCATATCTTATCAATATAGATTCCGAGCAGGAAGGCGAAATGACGGTAACAACAGCGGCAGGCGAGGTTATGGAATTTTCAGGCGATGTTACGTCTGCTGAGCCTCTTTATAATACGGCAGTTACAGTCCGGCTTGCGGGGCTTGCAGGCGGGCATTCGGGCATCGATATCAAAAACGGCGGACTCAACGGTGCAATAGTTATGGGAAATCTTCTTGACACTATCCTTAAAGACGGAGTTGATTTTGAGCTTCAGTCATTCAATGCGGGAACAGCGCCGAATGCTATAGTTACAAGCGCAACAGCCGTAATATGCACGGATGAAGCGGGCGCAGACAAGGTTAAGGAAATCTGCGGCAATTTCGAAAAAGATTTTCTTGAAAAGCATAAGGACACTGACCCTGATTATACATTAGATGTCAGCACAGGCAGCGTATCAGGCAAAGTGATGTCCGGAGCTGACAGAGATAAGCTTATATATTTTATTACCAATATATTTAACGGGGTTAATACATGGTCTGCATATATTGACGGGCTCGTTGAAAGCTCTTCTAATTTAGGTATTGTTAATGTTGATGCAGATGGCATTGCGGTTACGTCAAATATCCGGAGCAGCTCGGATGAAAGGTTCGAAGAACTGATTGAAGGGCAGCGGGAGCTCGGCGAAAGCCTTGGGATGAATATAGTTTCGTCTAAGACGGCGGACCCGTGGCCTTATAAGGAAGACAACAAGCTTATTAAGCTCGCGCAGGATGCATACAGGAAGCTGTTTAATGAGGATATAAAGGAAGTTGCCGTTCATGCGGGACTTGAGTGCGGAACATACGCGGTTTATAACAAGGATATAAATATGATTTCAATCGGACCGACGATTCATAATCCGCATACAGTTAACGAACGGCTTGAAATAGCAACTATTCCGAAGGTCTGGAAGCTTTTGGAGGAAATGCTGGCAAATGTTTAAATATTAAGCTAAATAATACATAAAAGGAGAATTCGGCGAATATACAGGGCAGGATGCAGTTGTTCCTAGTATTGCCCACTGGCATGAAAACGGAGAACTTCAATTAATGCATATTGCTGCTGAGTGATTCAAAGACAATAGAGAATAAGCCCGCGGATTTTGCTTATGTGTGATAAAGAAGCAATAGAAGTGCAAAAAATTTTGCCGTT
>R21__coassemble_571_pt1 | contig 29651 bp, 25 predicted proteins | sample R21__metabat2_high_PE_032 | metagenome-assembled genome bin R21
CTTACGCAGCGTAAGGAGAGACGAGACGCTTGAAACAATCCTGGACAGTCTTTGCTGATTATACAAAACCATAAATGACAGAAAAAGCAAAGCAATCTTCTTGACATGGGATTTTTGTTATTTTATATTTTATATTAGGAGCAAACCCCGAAAGTTACTCAACACAAAATTATTAAAAAAGGAGTTCACAAGATGAAAAGACTAACAGTTTTGTTGATTGCCATACTGCTGATTGCAGTTATGGGAAGCACCGCATATGCCACTGATTACGCCGCAATGCTTATGGACCCGGATGTAAAAGAAGTAGTAATTAAAGATGAATACCACCTGACTCAATCTTTAGAAATTCCTGAAGGAAAAACAGTAATTATTGCTGAAGAAGGAAACCTTGTAATTAACGGCTCAGAAAAAACTGATGATGGTATGTTTCTTTGTCTTTCTTTCCTGAAGGACAGCGTATTTGAGGTATATGGCAAAGTTACAACCACATATAATTTCTACCCCAATTTTGTAATTGCTGATGTTTCGATTAAAGAAGGCGCCAAAGCAATCATTCATGAATCTGCAAAGACGGATGATTTCGCAAATATCCATCTTTATAAAGGCGGAGAAATTGAACTCGCCGAAGATGTTATTCCTGAAGGTTATGAACTGGCGTGGCGTCAGGAAGAAGGCGGACTCAAAATACTCAATGAAATGCTTTCAGCTCCGTATATCAACCGCGTCACTGTTTCATGCGATATTACCGTTAAAGACGGAGAAAAGCTGACGGTTCCTGCAGGACAGTTCCTGGATATAGAAGGAAGCGTTACTGTTCTTCCCGGCGGTGAACTTGACATCAGCCCCGAAAGCAACAGCTTCTTCGGATATCAGACGGTTAAAGAAGGAGACGTAACAAAACTTCTTCCCCCCGAAGAACAGTAAAAACCAGAAAACAATCTGAAATTAAATAACAGATAACAAAAGAGCGCCATACCGGCGCTCTTTTACTATATTAATAGAAAGAATTTTACCCTGTTATAATCCTGATTCTTCCCTGCACATCGGAATAATCCTTTGCAAGGTCTCCGTTCAGCGAATTAATATACATAATAAGCGCATCAGCTTCTGATAACCCTGTTTCGGTTCTGACACAATCCTTCAGCATTGACAGCCCGCAGCCTCCGCCTGCAAGATAACTTGAGGTTGCAACTGTATATATTTTATTTTCATCAAGCGGCTTGTATTCTCCATTGATTTCAACATATATATTTTTAACGCGTCTTTCGGCATTGAAATTTTCAAAGGTATTTCCCTTTGACGCCATAAACCCGCTTTCAACGGTAGTGTCAATATCAAATTTAAGTCCGCTGACCTGCAGAAAACCGGCGCTGGAGCCAATCGCATTCCCCGCCTCATCCTCATAAATATCAGCGGTATTGCGGCAGCTGTATTCCAGCATATTCATAATATCCCGCCCCTTAACCTCTAATACGACAAGTGCATCGGAAAACGGAAGAAGATCATAAAGCATTTCCTTTGTGATATTTCCCTTTAATATTTCCGAACGGTAGGACGTGGAGTTGAGAATTCCGATGTCTGCTTTCCCAATGCATCGGTAAGTATCCGCCAGCAGATTCCCCATAGGATCTTCTCTGCTTGAATTCTTCATATTACCTTCGCCGAAATACGGAATAAACAGATTGCTTTCAGCCAACACCTCTCCGCTGTTCGGGTCGATTTCAGTTTTCAGTTCATTGATTTTAGCAGTTACCGCCTCATCTTTTCCGTCAACGCTGTCAATAAGATATCCGTCAAAGGTCTTATCCTTATGAAGAATAATCCCGCCGATATGCGTTAGCCTTGCGCCAGTCGAATATACCGGAACCGCTTTACCGGACTTATCTATAATTTCAGTGCCGTTAATAATCGTGTGATTATGAGCATCCAGAAGAATATCTATCCCGCTTGTATCCTCAATCAGCCTGTCGCTGGAATAATCAGACTGATTCTTGGCATAGTCACCAAGATGCGACAGAATGATAACCGTAGAAGCTCCCAAATCTCTACACTCATTGATATAGGACTGAACAATTTCATAAAATTCATCGGGACTGTTCTGCCCCATCTGAAAACTGCATTCTCCGCCTTCATTCTCCGGCTGAATACTGTAAGAAACAGACGGCGTATCAACGCCGATAAAAGCAATACCGTCAATTATCCGGTAAGGCAAAACATCTGATAACATGCTTATGATATTCTCATCACAGCCGGTGTATTGAAGATTGCAGCATACGGTTGAATATGAACTTTCTGAAGCCAGCTCGCACACGCGCGCCAGCCCGAAATCAAACTCATGATTTCCAAGTGCAACCACATCATATCCGAGTTCAGACAGCAAATCCGATACGTAAGACCCCTCCGACTTCAGGCACATATAGTTGCCCTGATAGCTGTCACCGGAATCCACCAGAATCACGTTATCTGTCTTTTTCTTGACTTCATCCACATAGTATTTCAGCCCATCCAGGCCGATGCAGATGTCCGAATTTAAAACATATCCGTGAATATCATTCGTGAAAACAATCACCGTATCATCAGCGGATATAGAGCCGGAATCCGCCGAAGCTCCCGATATATTACCACAGTCTGTTAAGAGAAACGCCAAAATAAGAACTGCGCACAATACCTGAAAACGGGATTTGCTTTTAGTTTCTGCCGGCCTCCTGAAATATTTCACAACATTATCTCCGTATAATTTTTATTGCTTTTTTTATTCTATGATATTCTGCGAAATAAATTTACTTCGTACGCACGAAACCGTTTTCCTGTCCGATTTTCAGCAGCTCCGCCAAAAGCACACGGCTTACCCTGCCGCGGTTTGACTCTTTGCACCTTGCCGTAAGACGGACCGTTACACTGTTCCCGTTCGTCTGTTTTGTTATTCCCTCATAGGTAATATCACTGCAGACATCCGCATACTTCTCCTGAACTGCCGGAAGCTCTCTGTCCATTATCCCGGCAATTTTTTCCCACGGATATGCCAGATCCACCTGAAGCTCCGCTTTAACAATCCTGTCTCTGCATGAGAAATTGACAAGGTTCTCAAGCGCACTGTTGTTTATTACCTTCACGGTTCCGTCTTTTCCTTCAATCGTGCAGCTCTTCAGTCCCACACTTACAACCTTTCCGGTAAAACCGCCCGTCTCCACAATATCGCCGATCTTGAAATGACCTTCGACCATAATGAAGAAGCCCGCGATGATATCCCCTATCAGCTTCTGCGCGCCTAAACCAACAATCAGCGAGAATGCTCCGAGAGACGTAAGCACTTCCTTCGTGTTGAGCCCGAGAAGGTACAGACCGTAGAAAATGCAGAACAGAATCGATGCATAGTTAACTGCGGAAATAATCAGCTTGAAAACCGTCTGAGCATTCTCGGAAATCTGATCCTGAATTATCTGCTCCGCCTTTTTCAATATCATTACGAAAGCAGATACAATAAAACACAGAGAAATAATAGCCAGAACCGACAGAATGTTCACGCCTCTGTTCCATGAATAATTTCTCAGATGGTAACCCAGCGATGTCGGCACTAAAAACCGCTCTGCTATTATATACAGAATAAACAGCCACATTATTACCGTCAGCAAAGCTCCGACAAGTTTCACAATACGCTGCTCGGGCGTAGGTACGGCTTCTGCAAATATATCCTGTGAATCTGAACCGGCTGATATGTCAAATGCCTTTATATACGTCACCCGCATCTTTGAAACAGCGACTATGATAATCATCAGGAATATCAGCTCAAGCACTACGGTAAAGATATAAAAGCTGGTTCCGCTGAGATAATTCACGCTCTGCGGCATAAAAGTTGCGGCAAAGAAGAACGAATCTCCGTCAAGCACGCGGCGGCCGGTAATTCTGTTGCAGAACACAAGACAGTCTATTCCGTCCACATCAGTATAACCTATAAATCTGTTCTGAAAAGCCTCCTCGGGAAGCTCTAAGCCGTCCTCGGAAACATGCATATCCGGAGAAGCATAATACAGCGTATGCTCCGCGTCATCCCTGATAACAGCCGCAAACAAATCCGTGTTTTTCTCAATAACGGACATTACCGCTGATACAAGCTCAGCATCCGTCAGATATAAGTTTTCGGCAGATTTAAACGCTGTTATAAGACCGTAGCGGCCATCTTCAAGCTCAACGGGATATGCGGCGGCAAGAATTCTTCCGTCCCTGCCTGCAAGCTCACACGTTCCCGCCTTTTCCTTGCGGTCCAGCACTTTGCGGAAGAAATACGCCGGAGAAGCTTCATCGTCATCCAAGAAACAATTCCAGTCGTCTTCAGTCGTGGCTATACAGTACCCGTCGGAATCAAATAATCTGATTGCATCCACTCCATTCTCTTCGGCCAGATTCTTAAGATACGGAGAGGCTTCAAAGCATGTTTCAGGGTTTCCGTCACTTCCCGTAATATCGCGGGTAATATCGCCTTCTACCTTACGGTAAGTCACCTTCGCGCCGTCCAGACTGCTGAGGTCAAAGCTTAATGCTATCTCCCGGGCTTCACTGAGAATATCAGCTTCCGCTTCCCTGCGGTATTTATCATTATCGCGAAGATTTGAATCCAGCGAAGAAAGCATTGCCGGTTCAACCTTTTCATCATAATAGTCCTTCATGGATGACATGCAGAACAGTTCCGTTGTGAAATACATCAGCAGCGCTGAAAGCAGCGTGGCAATAACGGCAAACACCGTCGCCTTCCGCGCAAAATGCGCTTTGACCTCAGATTTGCTCCGGCCCTCATTCCCGGAATCGGCGCGCAAATAAACCGCATAAGCGGCCGTAAGCACTGCCGCGATAAAAAAGACCAGAATAACACCGCTTATGCAGGGGAACGTATAATACTCGCCATATCTGCTGAGAACTCCTAACGTGAATTCCTCACCGTTTGAAGCCGTAACGGGCTCGACCATTATGAGATACCTACCGCCGTTAAAGCGGATACATGACCCGCTCTTGCTGTAAATATCATCATTAATTCCAATGTCCTGCAGACTGTACATACCGTTCAGTATAGAAGTCCGGTCCATGTAAAAAATGACATTCCCCTCTGAATCTGTGAGAAAAACCGGATCATTAGTCCTGAAGCCGGACAGCACTTTACCTGCCGGCTCATCGGGGTAGCATGCCTGCACCTTCTGCGCAAGCAGCCCGGCATATTCAGCGGTATTCTCTTTCTGAGCTCCATACACCATGCCGAAGCTGATAATAAATATCAGAACCGAAAACAAAACGGAAGCTATAACAGCCGGCGCAAGCACGGTCAATCTTTTTTTAATTATATTTCTTTTATTTTCCATATTTTTTAAATCACAGATATTTAGCTAAAGTTTCCTTAAGATGCTGAACATTTACAGGCTTTGCGATATGGTCATCCATCCCCGCCTCTATGGATTTCTGCCTGTCCTCTTCAAAGGCGTTGGCGGAAAGCGCGATAATCGGCATATGCGTATTCCACGGGTCAGGAATCTCCCTTATCGCCTTCGTGGCCTCATAACCGTTCATGCGGGGCATCTGGATATCCATTAAAACGGCATCGTAATACCCTGGCTCACCACGGTCAGCCGACGCCTTAATCATATCAACGGCAATATCGCCGTCCTCAGCAACTTCAACGACAAATCCAGCTCCGTCAAGAATATCAAGCGCTATCTCGCGGTTCATCTCGTTGTCCTCAACGAGCAGAAGCCTTCTTCCTGTAAAATCGGCATCCGTATAGACGTGCTCTTCCTTTCCGCGGCCGGCAGCATTTTCATCTATCTTCATCGGGATAATAACAGTTATTACTGTCCCCTCGCCCTGCTTTGATTTGACGTCTATGCTTCCGCCCATAAGGTCAACGAGCTTTTTAACAATCGGCATTCCGAGACCCGTACCCTGGATTTTACTTACCGTGGAAGTATTCTCACGCGTAAATTCCTCAAATATATGCTCAAGAAATTCCTCGGACATTCCGATACCCGTATCCGCAACCGTGAAGCGGTAAAGCCCGATGCCCTCTTTTTCGCCAGGCAGCTCTTCAACAGTATAATCCACAGTTCCGCCGTCAGGAGTATACTTGATGGCATTCCCGAGGATATTGATAATTATCTGATTGACTCTTGAGTCATCGGTAATGGCGTACCTGTGCTCAATATCCCCGATTTTCATTGAGAATTTCAGCCCCTTGCGCTCAGCTTCAGGCTCGATAACGTACTGCATCGCGTGGGCTTTTTCAATAATATCCACGGCATCCTCGGAAAGCACAACCTTACCTGATTCGATTCTGGACATCTCGAGCACCTGATTGACAAGCAAAAGAAGCTGCTGCCCGGATAAATCTATTTTATCGAGATATCTGGAAACCGTTTCTGTATCATTAATATTTTTCTTCGCCATTCTGGTATAGCCCGTGATTGCATTCATCGGCGTTCTGATATCGTGCGACATATTGAAAAGGAATGACGTTTTTGCCTTATTCGCCGATTCCGCTTCAGACTTTGCACTCTCCAGATTCTTCGAGTAGGTTCTTTCAGTTATATTCTTCTGTCTGAGATTTCTGAAAATAACTGCACCGATAATAAGAATTACAGCTATCAGCCCCGTAAGAATTAAGGACATATTCTCCTTTAGGAATCTCTTAAAGGTGACAGACTTTGAAACGTTATCTATCGAATAACGGTTTTCAATCTCGTTGATTTCCCCGTTTGTGACAAACGGGGCGGCCTTATTGATTATTGAAATAAGACCTGAATTTTCGCGCAGAGTCGCAAAGCACACCGGGCACCCCGAGCTTAAGGACTTGATTGAATAATCAATATCCAGGCTCTCGGCAGTCGTACGGAGCGCTCCTGAATTCGCAATAACGCATGTTGCATTGCCCTTAAGAAGAGCTTCAATACATTCCGCTATGCTTCTGAAGCCGATAATTTCAGAATTCGGATGATTCTCTCTGTTATATACCTCTCCAAGCCTCGTGTTCGGAGTTGCGATAATACTGATTGTTTCATCGGTATAGTCGCCGGTATAAAGCAGGCTCATGTCAACGGCCATAATCTCATTGGATATAATTACGCCGTCGCTCTCCGCAAGATAATAACCGTGATAATAAGGATTGATAGCGTCGATTTTCCCCGCTCTCAGAGCATCAAGCGCCTCAGCCTTGCCTGCGTAAAACTTCCACTCAATCGGAATATCAATCCCTAAGGCGTCAAACATTATCCTTGTATAGTCAGGCGCAGTTCCGAGAACCTCGCCGTCGCTTTCATAAGCGTAAGGTTTATCGTTTATATAAGCTCCGATACGGAGCGAATCATGGGTTTCAAGCCACTGCCTGCCGTGCTCGGGAACCGTTTTGAACCACGGATTTGTTTTAAAGTATTTTGCCTCCAGCTGATTGAGAAACGCCGGATTCTCCGTGATAATCTCCTTATGGGCGTCATTAATTTTTTCAAGCAGGTCCTCCCTGCCCATTGCGACGGATATATAGAAGGGCTGAAGCTCGTCAAAGGTATAGACATTCTTTATATCGCAGTCCGGGAAAACGAGGTCGGACTCAATCGTGAAATCAACCTCGCCGTTATCAAGCGCCGCCCATCTTTCCTCAGGCGTCGTGAAATTCACCCATTCAAATTCAATTCCCTTTTCCTCAGCTACTTTGTTAAACACCTTCACGTGGAGGGCATCCTTGTTCGTTCCGATCTTCTTTCCCTCGAATTCCGAGAGATCATCGGATATCGTTATATCCTCCTTTGCAGCGACGAAAAACGCCTCATAGCCCATCTCGTTATCGGGGTAAAGAATCTCCTTCTCTCTTTCGGCATCTCTTGACACGTATGAAAGCGCATCAATCTCCCCGTCAACAAGCTTATGGTAAAGCTCCGAGAAGCTGCCGTAAACATATTCATAACTCAGACCCGCATGAGACGCGATTTCCTGGATATAGTCATAACAGTAGCCTGACTTCACCTCTCCGTCAGCCGCGCCGTCCATCAGATTAGGCTCGGAATAATAGCCGATTACCACCGTTTCTGATGCAGCGGCTTCCTCTGCAAAAGCAAAGCCGGGAAACGGTGCCAAGCAGGAAATTAATATGACAAAAGCCGCAAGAAAAGCAACTGTTTTTTTAGCTTCAATCTTCCGCCTCATATTACACCCCCTTTGCAATCCCCGGTACTTCAGACAAATCGCTGATTTCATATTCTATGGGAAAATCCGCCTTTACAGCCTTATGCTTCGGGTTATAAAGGCATTTTTTTATTCCCGCATTAAAAGCGCCAAGCATATCGCTCGTAAGAGAATCCCCAACCATTAAAAGCTCATCGCGGCAGCTGATTCCGATTCCCTCCATAACCATATCAAAATACTCCTTCGAAGGCTTTCCCGCCCCCATCGCAGAGGAGATAAAAACATAATCAAAAAGCTTATCAAGCCCGGAGGCCTTTAATCTTTTCTCCTGCACAGCCTGAACTCCGTTTGTGGCGCAAACGAGAATAACCTTCCCCTTCAGAGCCTTCAGGGTTTCCTCAGCATGGGGCATAAATACGATGGTGTCCGGAATATGCGGCTCGTATTCGGCATTGAAAGCCGCCGCAAGCTGCGGGTCATGCCCGTATTTTTCAAGAAATTCGGCATAGCGGTCAACAAGAACAGCCTCGAGCGGCTTTTCCTTCCGCTCGAGCATTTCCCAGTGCTTATTATTGATAAGAGCATAATCGTCCAGCATAGCATCCGTACATTCTCCGAGGTTGAAAACCTCAAAGGTATGCCTTATGGATGCCCGCTCAGCTGCAGTAAAATTCAAAACCGTGTTGTCTAAATCCCAAAGAACCGCCTTTATCACGGATTTTCCCCCTTTTAAATATCAGATTTTCCGAAAATGATACGTGAACGCATGATATTCCCCCGGAATTACAGGCAGAGGGTATCCAACGGTCATAAGCGCCGCTGCGGAGTATTCCTTTCCGTCTTCCTCACATCTGTAAACAGCGCTCTTATCAAGCCCGCGGCATTTTGCATACATCACAGGACTGTTAGCACGGCAATTGACCGTAACAGCGCATAAAAGCGACTCGGAAGCATCCTGCGAAACGAAGCTCCAGGAAACAAAGTCGCAACCCATATGGGGCTCAGCACCGCGGTAATATTTCCCGTTGTGAATAATATCCCAGTTCTTTTTAAAATCCTCTATCTGCCCGCGGATCTGATTCTTATCCTCAGCGCAGAGCTTTGTTACGTCCAACTCATATCCGAAGTTTCCCGCCATTGCAACCACGGCGCGGGTTTTCATTTCCGTTATTCTCCCGTTCTGATGATTCGGAACGGCCGATACATGAGATCCCACAACAGAAACAGGAAATCCGAAAGATGCGCCGTACTGGATGTTAAGCCTTTCTATCGCATCTGAGTTATCGCTCGTCCATATCTGGGGAGTGAAGCACATAAGCCCGGCATCGAATCTCGCGCCTCCGCTTGAGCAGCCTTCAATAAGAATATCAGGATATCTCTCAGTAAGACGTTCAAAAAATTCATAAACACCGAGCATATAATCATAGCAAAGTGCTCCGAAATTCTGATAATCCGCTCCGCAGGAATACGCCTCACAAATGCTCCGGTTCATATCGATTTTCAGATAGTCAACGTCAGTTGAATCTATAACAGCCGTCATCTGTTCAAAAACCGCATCCCGGACCTCCTTGCGCGAAAAGTCAAGAACAAGCTGCGTTCTTCCCAAAACCGGGGGCTTGCCGGGGATTACGAATGCCCAATCGGGATGCTCTTTGTAAAGGAGACTGTTTTCATTCACCATTTCAGGCTCAAACCATATTCCGAAGCCAAGACCCTCCGCCTTGATTCTTTTGACTACGGAGTCAAGCGTTCCGCCCATTTTTTCCTCATTTACGGTCCAGTCTCCAAGTCCTCTGTCATCAGGCCCGCGGTTCCCGAACCACCCGTCATCCAAAACAAACATCTCTATTCCGAGGCCTGCCGCTTCTTTGGCTATCTCCACCAGCTTTTCGCCGGTAAAATCAAAATACGTCGCCTCCCAGTTGTTTACGAGAATGGGGCGGCGGATTTTTTTATACTTTCCGCGGCAGATATTTTCGCGGATAAATCTGTGATACAAATGGGAAAGATGCGTCAGCCCTTCACCTGAATAGGCAAGAATCACTTCGGGCGCGAAAAAGCTCCTTCCCGCCGCAACTTTATATGACAGCATTTCATCTGCAAGACCTGCCTGAAAACGCGTCTGGCAATACTGGTCCTGCTCGGCCTCAATTACAAAGTTTCCGCTGTAAACCACGGAAGCTCCGTAACATGCTCCGGCATCTTCAGTGCATCCCTTTTCTGCAAGAATAGCAAAGCTGCTATGCTGATGCCCGGTTACGCCTCTACGGCTTCCGATACTGATAAGCTCATGCCCAACCGGCGTGATTTCCGTATTCATTTCATTGAAATGCCTGCCCCAGAAATGAATAAGGTCAAACTCACCCGCAAGAAAATCCATTGACATGGAAAGCATTTTATTAATATAAATACTTTTGCTTCCGGTATTTCTAAGCTCTGCGGACCTCGTAATTATATCCTCGTCGTAAAAAATTCCGTAGCGCAGAATCAGCTCGCACTGAAGCCTCGAATCCTCAAGAACAATCTCGGCCGTCTTAGCTCCGCCCTCCGAATATGAAGACGGAAGACCTGGAATGCTGTATTTCCCTTCTTTTACCGTATGAGATTTATATCTGAAATCCGCACCGCAAACCCCGTTTGAATCGGCCAGCCTCAAAGCGTGATTTCTGTAATCTCCGCTGCCGTAGCAGGAAAACTCCTGCGGTAACGAATCCGCCGAATACGTCCCGTCCCCCTTATGGTCATACGGAACTCCGTTATTGCCGCGGAAATAATATGTGAGAAGCTGGCTCATATCTCCTTGCGCTCTCGGCCCGTAATACAAATGAAGCAGAAAGCCGTTCGTATCTGCGCCTATCTGATAAGTGGTGTTTTTAGTGTTGAGAGTTATAAGTTCCATTAATTGAAGACTCCTTAAACTGATTTTTACGTAAGAATATCTTTTGAGGTATTATATCATAAGAGGCGGATTTTTCACACTGTCTGATAAGTTTTTTAAGTGACATCCGCAGTGCAATATGTTAAACTCGGTATTGGAAATAAAAACGCACTTCACTTAATAACAACCGGAGGACTTAAAAATATGTCAATTGAAACGATGTCCGTCCAGGATATGCGTTCATATAAAGGAACAGACAGGCGCCCGGATGATTTTGAGGAATTCTGGCGCAGCAGAACTGACGCTCTTTCAAAGCTCAATATATCTTATGAGCTTATTCCCGCAGACTTTCAGGTGAAAGGCAGCAAGTGCAGCGACCTGTATTTCACGTCATTCGATTCCTCAGGAATTCACTGCAAAGTTGCAGTTCCTGACCGCCCGGGAAGATTCCCTGTTCTTTTCTATTATCACGGATACAAAGCCGATTCTCTTGACTGGTGGCACAAGGTTTTCTGGGCTGACCGGGGGTTTTGCATTGTGGCAATGGACGTTCGCGGGCAGGGAGGCCGCTCGCAGGATATAGCCGCAGGAACAGGCAGCACGGCAATCGGCCATCTCGCCTCGGGAATTGAGGGCGAGATAGACGACATGACATTCGCGAAGGTCTATAAAGACATTATATGCATGGTAAATCTCGTCTCTTCCTTCAGCTTCACCGATGAAACGAAGCTGTATGTTCACGGCGGTTCGCAGGGCGGAGCACTGTCGCTCGTAACAGCTGCGCTTTTCGGAAACGTGAAAAAAGCGGCGGTGCTGTATCCCTTCCTTTCGGATTTCAGAAGAGTTTATGCTCTCGGAGCCGCGGGAAGCGCATATGAAGAGCTTATCTATATATTCCGCTACGGAGATCCTCTCCACTTAAGAGAAGATGAGTACTTCAAAAAGCTTGCATATATAGACGTCAAGAATTTTGCCCCGATGATAAAAGCGGACGTGCTTATGGCGACGGGCCTTTCAGATGAAATATGCCCCGCCTCAACGCAATTTGCCGTTTATAACAATCTCACATGTAAAAAACGGCATCTCATATATCCGGATTTCGGGCATGAACCCGACCTTCCGGGCTGCCTGGATGAATGCTGCACCTTCCTGACCTGAACTCTTTTACAAGACTGAATACCCGGCGCTCAATGCGCCGGGTATTTTTTTAATCATTTATCAGTATATTCAAGCTTCGTCACGAAATTTTCCCCGACATTATTCGTCAGACCGTCATCGTTATAAAGCTCATACGAATACGGAGCTTCACACCATCCGGTCATTTCAAGCGAGGAATAATCTATCCTGTCAACGCGCTCAGCGCTTTTGGCAAACGGAATTGCGCAGTTCTTTCTTATGAAGAACGCAAGCTCCTCAGTCTTTAATTCAATCCAGTGATCTCCTGCCGGCATCCGGATAAGGTCATAGTCGTCTGAATCACGCATCCGGACCATAAGCATATCCTCAGGCAGATAGACATATCTGCCTCTTGCATTCGGTTCATAAACAGGAGCAATCATGCACTCGCCTCCGAGCATGAGCTGATCCTCAATACGCATTGCGCGCCCGTCAGACGGATAATCAAATGCCAGCGGCCTGAACATGCATTCATTTCTCATAGCCGCTTTTACAAATTCACTGTAAATATACGGAATAAGCGCATATCTTATTCTGACGGTTTTTACCATTGCATCGCGGTATTTAAACCTGAAAAGCTCCTGCTTCCTTGTTCCCCATGCGGAATGATTCCTCATAAGCGGCGTGAATACGCCGAGCTGCAGCCATCTCAGCATCAACTCATCCGTGGTATTCTCATTAAATCCGCCGATATCCGCGCCCGTGAAAAGATATCCGCACATATTCATCGACGGAAGCATTTTCAAATTCAGCAGAAGGCAGCTCCACCATGCCTGATTGTCGCCAAGCCAAACGCCGGTGTATCTGTGCGAACCGATACATGAGGAGCGCGAAAACAGCAGAAATCTCATATCGGGATTGTACTCCCTGAATCCCGCATCCGCTGCCCTGGCCATATACGCGCCGTAAAGATTATGCACGCGCTTATTCTCAACAAGTTTTCCGTCAATCTCATGGCAGAAATTCTCTGTATCCCGCTCCTCATCATACAGGAGCGCCGATATGTTTTTCAGCTCCCCGAAGCCGAAAAACGAATAGTTTTTATCTGTCCTGTCCGCAAGCTCGGCAACTCTTTTAAAGCCGTGCTCCGAAGCGAAAACAGACGGCTCATTCATATCATTCCAGAAGCCGTGAACCCCCATACGGAGATATTCCTGATAATTGTGCCCGAACCATTCGCGGGCGCTTTTTTTGAAGTAATCCGGAAAAACGCATCTTCCCGGCCAAACATATCCTATAAACTCTTCGCCGCAGGGGCCCTTGCAGAATGCATCCGCAGCTTTCCCTGAGATATAGTACGGATTTTCATCCTTTCTGATTGCAACGTCTACTATCGGAATGAGATGAATTCCCTGCTCAAGCTTTTCTTTTACAAATTTCTCAGGATTTTTGAAGTTTTCCCTGTGCCACGTAAAATTCTGAAATTCATCAAGCCCGTCAATATCAATACAGAAGGAATCGACAGGCATGCCGAGCCGCCCGTACTCATCCAGGGCTTCATTTATGCTGTCTTCGCTAACATCACCGAAGCGGGACTGAATATATCCGAATGCCCACTTAGGCGGGATGTAGCTTCTGCCGATAAGCTTTCTGAATTCCTTTACGACGTCCGAAGGCCCGTCTCCGGTTATTATATAAACCTCAAGGTCTCCGAAGCGCGAAGTCATTACAGCCTTGTCGGGATCTGTGTAACCGAGGTCAAACACGAAATCGCTTGGGTCGTCAAAGAAAACGCCAAAGCATCCGTTTTTCCCTGAAAACACCAGAAAATTGTGGCTTGAATAAAGAGACGTCATTCCTTCCGTTTCTTTTTCATTATCCGAATTCCAACTCCGGTAAACGAATCCGCGCTTGTTTATTCCCCGGACATTTTCTCCAAGACCGAATATGATATCATCGCGGTCAAGCATTCTCGTAAAAACAAGACCGCTTTCTCCGCAGCAAACCTCAAGCTCCTCCGGCTTATCATTACTCACGGGAACATCTATAACGCAGGTGCCGGTCGGATAAGGCGTTCCGTACACATATTTTCTAATCATATTCTATCCTTTCAGGCCTGAACTGGACAGACCTTCCACGAAGCGTTTCTGCAAAAGCAGGTATACTGCGACAACAGGAATAATTGAAATTACGGTTGCCGCAAACAAAGAACCATAATCCGTCTGATACTGCCCGTTAAACAGCTTGAGCCCGACGGCGATAAGCTGTTTGTCGTTTTTCGTAATTACGAGATACGGCCACAGATAATCTTCCCACGCCCATAAAAACTGGAAAATCGCAATTGCAAAAATTCCGTTTTTGCTCATGGGAATCACGATACGGTGAAATATATAAAACTCGTTGCATCCGTCTATTTTCGCAGCTTCAAGGATTTCATCGGGAATACTGTCCATATTCTGCTTCATCATGAAAATTCCGAAGCCGTTAAAAAGAGCCGGAATAATAAGCGCCTTATATGAGTTCAGCCAGCCGATTTCCTTAATAATAAAATAACGGGGAATAATAGTTACGCACCACGGCAGCATCATAGTTGCCAGAACTATTCCGAAAGCGAGCTTCTTCAGCCTGAATTTGTATTTTCCGAGAACATATCCGCAAATTGCGCTTGTATATGATGCAAGAACCGTTATCATGCTTACAACGAAAAGGCTGTTCCCGAAATACCGCATAAAGTTAAACTCGCCGTTTACCTTCTGATAATTACCCGTTATAAAGATATGCGGGATAAGCGACTGGTTTTCGGCAAGAATCTCGGCATTTGACTTGAAGGAGCTGAGAATAAGCCATACGAACGGAGTAATCGTAATTATAACCATGGCTAAAAGAAAACCGTTTATCATTACCTTCTGAAGATTTTTTCTATCCATGATATCAGTCCTTCCTTGCCGCCGAAATACGGAAGAACAGGAACGTCATTATTCCTATAAACAGGAAAAGAACAAATGACATCGCGCTCGCCGTTCCGAAATTATATTTTACGAAAGCTTCATTATAAATGATATAGCTTAACGTGTAAGTTGCTGTTCCCGGCCCGCCCTCCGTCAGGACGAGGACCTGAATATACGCCTGAAGATATGTTATAACTGATGAAACCATAATAAAAAACGTCGTCGGGCGCACAAGCGGAATAACAATATATCTCACCCTTGACCATGACCTGCATCCGTCCATTTCGGCCGCTTCAAGCACGTTTCTGTCAAGAGCGAGCAAAGCCGCCATATAGAGGACAACCGCATATCCGAAATCCTTCCATACCGTCATCGCCATAATGGAGCCGAGAGCCGTATCGGAATTATAAAGCCAGTTAATATTCGTCCCGAACACCTTATTGATAAGACCGTACTGCGGATTGTACATAAACTTCCATACGAACGCCACTCCCACGAGCGGAGATATTACAGGCATATAAAGCATACCGCGGTAAAAATTCTTATGCTTTACAAGCTTTGAGTATATGGCATATGCACATACAAATCCCAGCGCAGCCCTGAATACGGTTACAAACGCCGTGAAAATAACCGTGTTCAGCCCGGATGACCAGAACAAATCATTCGTCAGGACTTTTTTATAATTTTTCAGCCCGTTATAAATATACTTGCCATTCAGCGGATTCCACAGATGAAAACTTCCGGCAAATGCAATTATAATCGGAATAATATAAAAAGCGAGGAAGAACGCAAGCATTGCCGCAATAACAATGTCACGCATCAGCACCTCGCTTCTGCTTTGAAGCGGTTTGCGTTTAAACATAATTTATCCCCTGAATAAAAGCAGAGGGTCAGAAATATCCGACCCTCTGCAGACAGAATTTATTTTACTTTCCGGCGTACTGGTCTTCGATGGAAGTGAAGTCCTCATACTCAAGGTCTTCATTTATAGCATCCTCAGCCTTCTGAAGAGCATCTTCAACAGACATACCGTTATAGAAAACATCCTGCTCCATTATAAGAAGATTCGTTTCAAAGGTATCAGACAATGAACCGGGGTAGAGATACTTATCAAAATGATCCTTTATGGAAGCAAGAGCCATATTGGACATAATCTCCTCGCTATCGGCAAGAGACTTCTTTGACGGGAAGCAGCTGTAACCGAGGTCTGCAGCTATCATGCACTCGTCATTTGCGAGGAAGAATCTGACGATATCCTGAGCGACGGCCTGCTGGTCAGCAGGAGCGTTTGCGTTAATGCCGAACGTTGACTCTGCATTGAGTCTGTTATAAGCATAAACGTTATCCTTATCAAATACAGGAACTTCAAATACTCCGAAATCAATATCGGGGAAGTTCGCAATCATGTAGTCATTCAGCCAGCCCCAGGAGGAAATCATTGCCGTTCCGCCGGTTGCAAAGCTGACGAGAGCTTCGTTGGTGAAATCAATCGTGCTTATATCTCCGCAGTTGTATGCGTCAAGAATCATATTCATGATTTTAACATCAGCTTCGTTGTTGATGTCAGCCGTCTTCATATCATCTGCAAATAACGTCTGGCCGAGCTGATAGTTAAGGCCCATAATGTAGTTGGAATTGACGTAATTCTGGCAGTTCCATCCTGCGCGGACGATCTTTCCGTCATCATCCTTGACCGTAAGCTTTTTAGCTACTTCAAAGAACTCATCCCAGGTCTCGGGAATATCTTCATCGGTGAGGCCTGCTTCTTTCCAGTAAGCCTTGTTATAGAAGATTGAACCGGTCATATAGCCGATATCAAGGAAATATACTTTTCCGTCAATGATATGGGCATCAACGCCGTTGTAGTCCGCCTGCATATCCTCAATAGGAATATCATACGGGGCCATGTTATTGATAACAAGGTTCGTCTTGGACGGATGCATATTAAATAATGCCGGCCCCTCTCCGCTGCTTAACGCTACGGGGAGTTTTACAAAATAATCGTCCCACGGATTGTTAATAACATTAATGGTGACATTCGGGTGGATTTCCATATACTTATCCGCCATTGCCTGCCAGATTGCATCACTGGTCCAGAGCCAGTAATCAACCGTTACAGGTTCACCGTTATTTACGGGGAGCTCCGGGTCATACTTAATAGTATCTCCGAAGGCTTTGTCACTAAGTTCTGCAGGGTACTCCGCGCATGCAGCAACCGCCGCAAAGCTGAACAGAGTTGCAACTGCAAGAAGCATTGCAATAATTTTTTTCATTGCTTTTGTCCTTTCTGACTGTACTTTTGTTGGTTATTTAACCACTGCATTCAGTGTAACACATTGGCTGATTGTTTGCAATAACAGAAACGGACGCACCTTAATGATGCGTCCGTAAAAAATTATCCGTTTACATGACTTAATCAAAGCCTTGAGGTTACCTCAATTTCAATATCGCTCATGGGATAAGCCGAGCACGGATGGAAATATCCGTAGTCCTTATCAGATGCGCGGACGCCGTCAGACTGCGGTCTCTGCCAGACATCGCCTGAAATAAGAAGGCTTCTGCACCATCCGCAGGCACCGCTCCGGCAGTGCGTATCAGGGGCGAGCCCCGCCTTTTCAAGAGATACAACCACGGTATCGGTTGCTTTTGCGGGAACCGTCTTAACATCCTTGCCGAAATGAACGGTAATCTTAAAGGTATCATTTTCATGGCCCTTCGGATAAAGCGGAGACTTTGTTATATCGGGAGTCTCGCCGTACTCTTCCTTGCGGATGCGTCTTTCCTTAACGCCGAGCTTTGCAAATTCGCCGTCAAGATAATCGTACATCGCCTGAGGTCCGCTGACATAGTAAGTTACATTGTCCCAATCGGGAACAAGCTTTTTAATCGTCTCAGCGGAAATGAACCCGGTTTCACCGTTCCAGCCCTGCTCAGGCTCGGAAAGAATATTAAAGACCTCAACTGCTCCGTTTGAAGCAAGAGCAATATCATTGAGCTCATTCAGATAAATAATGTCATTCTGATTTCTTGAGCCGAAAAGAATAGTGAACTTTTCAGGTCTGCCGGACGTCTTCATATCAAGAGCTATTGAACGGAAAGCCGTAATTCCGCTTCCGCCTGCAATACCGACGACGTGCTTCGTATCTCTCAGGGCATTATAATAGCCTTCGCCGAATGCACCGTCAAAACGGACCTCAGTTCCTTCCTTCCAGTTATCCCAGACCCAGCCTGAAACGTAGCCGCCATCCATCTTCTTAATGGTGAGCTGGAGTTTTCCCTCGTCAGTATCCGCAGGAGCGGAGGCAACAGAGAACGGGCGCGTAACCCAGTTGCCGTTTATAAGAAACTTTACGCTTATATGCTGGCCCGCGTTGAAATACGGCATCGCATAGCCTTCTGCAGCCTTTAACGTATAGGTTCTGGTTGTCGGGGTTTCCTGCTTAACGGACTCAATATTGGCAACCGTTAAATCAGAATGCTTTCCCTTTGCGATATCGGCAGCTCTGTCAGTCATATCAAAATCAGTTGAAGCTGCGTCAATCCATGCCTGGCGGGCCTTCATAAGGCCGAACCAGCCCATTAAATCCTTGAAATAGCTCTTAACAGTAACCTTTGCTTTCTTAGCCATTTTTAGCACCTCCCAGCTTTCTGAGAACAATCTGAGCAACCTGATAGCCGTTCGTCATAACAGATGAATAGCCGTGAGCGCGGAAGCCTGCGCTGCCGACGAAGTCGAGCCCCGGAATATATCTTTCCTTCTCCTGGGCGAGAGTTCTGGGAACTGCGCCGTCAACAGCCGTGCATGCATAACCGTAAATATTGCCTCTGAATGCCTCGGTGTATCTCGTGAAGGTTGCGGGCGTTGCAATCGTGATTTCCTCGATATGGTCACGGATTTTAATACCCGTTCCCTCTTCGAAGTTCTTTATAAGATTGTCTGCAAAGCGCTCCTTCTCAGTCTCGTAATTATACTTATCAAGGTCGGAATCATTGATAGCATCGGGGGAATACATAGCCGTCAGGTTCATCTGGCAGCGGCCCTCACCCGAAAACCCCGGAATTGCAACATCAGGGATAGTTGCCGAAACGCGGTGGTTGGGCTGCCACTTATTGGTGGCCTTATAAATTTCCTCGGTGTCCATATTATGGCCGATAAAATACTCATAGCTGTCTATACCGAGCTCCTGGGCGGTTGCATCAAGGCCGATATAAACGACAAACGGAGATGCAAGCTGCTTTCTTGCACCCGCGAGCTTATATGCCTCCTCGGGAACCTGAGAGCGGTCCATCATATCAACAATGGACTTCGTGGGGTTTCCGTTGGAAATAACAAAGTCTGCGCGGATTTCAGTGCCGTCCTCCGTCTTAACACCCACGCAGCGGCCGTTCTCGAGAAGATACTCAACAACCTTGACGTTCGTTTCAACCTGACCGCCGTGCTCACGAAATGCCTTTTCAAGAGCGTTCGCGATTTCATGGGAGGTCTTGGTGGGAATATGAGCGCCGTCACGCAGATAAAGATAAATCATCTGCGCCCAGACAATAAAGCTCGCCTCGCTTAAATGGCGGCTGATATAACCGTAATACGCATTTAAAACCTGAGTCGTCTTCGGGCCGAACTTAAAGGAAGCGTTAACCTCGCTTGCCTCGTAAGCAGCCGTGCGGAGGAATGAAGAATACTTCGTGGCCATAACCTTGGGCTCAGGACCTGCCGCTCCGCAGGAGCCTATATACTCAAGAGCGTCATTTATTTCCTTGAAAAGCTGGAAATAATTGCGGACCTTTTTGCCGTTGCCCGGCTCCAGCTTTTCAATTGCATCAATGCAGTTTTCAATACCGAAAGGCATGGTGAAGTCAATATCATAATCGCTTAAGATTACACGGTAAGCATCAGGTACCTTTATCCAATCCATCTTAACGCCGACATCATCAAACATCGCCCTTGTTGCGCCGTAACCTGCTCCGTCTTTTCCGTCTCCGAACTCGCATGCTTCGTGAAGACTGACCTCAAATTCATAGCGGCCGCGAACAAAGCTCGTTGCATAGCCGCCGGTGAGATTGTGCTTTTCAAGAAGAAGCACATTCTTCCCTTCCTTTGCAAGCTTTGCGGCGGCCGTCATTCCGCCCATGCCTGCTCCGACTACGATTACATCATAGTGAGGAAGGAATCTTCCTGTTTCTGCCATATAATCCTCCATAAATATTTCAGTCTGCCTAACAGACCAGTTTTGTTAATAATATAACAAAGAATGCGGGAATGGAAGATATATTTATAAAATTTTGCTAAAAAATTAACAGTATAACAAAACGGCAGGACCCCGCCTGCCGTTTTACTATACACAATTATTCAGATTTATTTCTGCAGGGACTCTTCCTCCAGCCTTAATTCCCTTAAAAAAACAAGTACAAGCGGCAAAGCAATAAGCGCCGAAAGAATATATGCCGCCGGCTGGGCAATCATAAGGCCCTTAAGCTCAAAAAACCTCGGAAGAATAAACATAAACGGAATGTAAAGCGCTCCGCTTTGAAGCATCGCGATAATTATAGCGCGGGTTTTATGCCCCGTGGACTGGAAAAGCATGCTTCCTCCCGCCGTTATGGGAAGAAGAAGCATTCCCAGGCACATATATCTCAATGCCCCCGAACCCGTTTCCACTATAAGCTGCTCCTCCCTGAAAAGAGATATAATCTTTTCAGCATTCAAAGCGCAAACTCCCCCGATTACTGCAACGAGGCCGATAGCCCCGGCGAACGTAAAAATAATCGCTTTACGCACGCGCCCGTACTTCTTCGCGCCGTAATTAAACGCAGCAACAGGCTGGAAGCCCTGCGCAAGCCCGATTGCAAAAGCAAATATCATATTTGAGCATCTGCTGACTATCGAAAAAGCGGCAATCGCGGCATCTCCGTAAGGCGCGGCAAGGCTGTTCAGAATGGACGTTGAAAGGCTGTTCAATCCCTGCCTGAGAAGATTCGGCGTACCTGTTATCAGGATATTCCCGATATCCGATATATCCTTCGTAAAAGCTCTCAGCCGGATTTTTGAGGACGTCTGCCCCTTGAGAAAAGGCCGGAGAAGAACGAAAAAACTGAGATACTGCGAAAAAGCCGTTGCAAGCCCCGCTCCGGCAATATCCATTTTCAAGCCGAATATCAGTATGGGATCAAGAGCCATATTAAGAAAAGCGCCTGCCATAAGCCCGATCATGGCATATACCGCGCGGCCTTCGTATCTTAAGATATTATTCATAACGCAGCTTGCGATAAGCGCCGGCGCACCGATTAAAATAAAAGTTCCGTAGGTTTTTGCATCATTTAAAATCGTATCGGTGCTGCCGAGAAGATACATGAACGGCTCAATAAAAATCAATCCGAGGATGCCTATTACAGCGCCTGTTACCAAAGCCAGAAAAAAGCTCGTGGATGCAAACACCGTCGCTTTTTCATTTTCCTTTGCCCCGAGAAGGCGGCTTATATTGCTCCCTGCACCGTGGCCGAACATAAAGCCGAATGCCTGCAGGAGCGCCATCAGAGCGAAAACAATACCCGTCGCCCCGCTCGCGCTTACGCTGATTCTGCTTACGAAAAACGTATCCGCGGTATTATAAATACTCGAAATAAGCATACTGACGGTCGTTGGAACAGCAAGCCTCATAACAAGCTTCGGAACGGGCGTTTCCGTCATTTTCACATAATTTTTCTCATCACTGATGCTCATAAATAACGCCTCTTTTCAAACTCCGCTATTTTATCACACGAACAAACGTTTTTAAAGACGCAACTTCATCTTGTTGAAGGTGTTTATTTATGTTATTATAACTGTATTCATCTATAGGTAATGAGAAAATTTTTTTAGGAGGCGGCCATTATTAACCTTGACACAAATCCTTTTTCCGAATTCTACGAGAAAAGAAAGCACCAGGCGCACGCAATAGTGCTGATATGCACTTTCGTATTTATCGTCTGCGCGGGATGCGTTGTTTACTGTCTTATAGAAAGCCCTTCAGACCTCACTCCCGAAAGAGGCCTGAAAACATTCCATCTTTTCACGGTTCAATCCAACATGGTGTTTGCTATGGGAGCGCTGATGTGCATTCCTTCAGCTATTGACGGGCTTTTGAAAGGCAGAGTTATTCACTTTTCAAAATGGACCGTCAGATTCGTTTACATCGGGGCAACGTCCGTAGCTATCACGTTCATCTTTGCCATTCTGCTTATCTTCCCCTTTAAGGGAAGCTATCTTGCCTTCGGCAAAACGAACTTCTTTCTGCATCTTATCTGCCCGATTCTCGCTGTTATTTTCTTTTCGGTCATGGTTGAGGCTAAGGAAATCCCGGCTAAAAAAACGATCCTTGGAATGGCATTTTTCATTCTGTATGCAATTGAATACGAATACCAGGTTCTCGGCGTTGGCGAAGCAAACGGCGGCTGGCGCGACGTTTATCAGCTCAATACGCGCATATCCCCGATAATTTCAATTCCGGTTATGATGGTTTTCGCATATTTCATGTCAAACCTTTTAAGAAGGCTGCACAACCGCGTATGCGTTACAACCGACATCAAAAGAATCGGCATGATGAAAAGATACACCAAAATTCCCGAAGGCGCGACCCTCCGCGATATGGTTAAGGCCATGGCTGAATACAATTAAAGCAGCGAAAGCCTTTTAACAGTACCCGTCGGAGACCTCATCGTTCTCTCGCTCGTAATGCAGCAGCCCGCTACCGACGAGGAGCTCTGCGACATGTATATTCACAGCCTTTATACTCAGCCGCAGCCGGCTGACGAATAAAAAGCAATAATATCTTATTAAAGCAGGAGGAGACTATGAAAGCATTAACAGCATATTTTTCAGCGACAGGCGTCACAAAAAAGCTGGCTGAGCGTATAGCCAATCTTGCAGACAGCGATATATTTGAAATCGAGCCGGAAATCCCTTACACGAAGGAAGACCTCAACTGGACAAATTCTGAATCCAGAAGCTCCGTCGAAATGAATGACTTCAATTCGAGGCCTGAAATTGCAAATACCTGCCCGAATATGGATGAATACGATAAGATATTTCTCGGATTCCCCATATGGTGGTACGTTGCGCCGACGATTATCAGAACGTTTCTTGAAGCGTACGATTTCAGCGGGAAAACAGTTATTCCCTTCTGCACGTCCGGAACAAGCCAGCCGGGCGGCACGGATGCTTACTTAAAAGAAGTCTGCCCAAACGCCAACTTCAAACCGACCGTCAGATTCAAAACAAACGTAAAGGATGAGGCTTTAAAAGACTGGATTGAAGGATGAAAAAAGAATTCCTTTACAGCCTTAAGCATTCAATCCCTATATTTATCAGCTTTATTCCCGTAGGCCTTGTCTACGGGATACTTATGAGCGCCGAGGGATACAGCTGGATATGGTCAGGTCTTTGCAGCTTCACTGTTTTTGCAGGCTCCCTTCAATATCTGATGATAGATTTCTTTACAGGAGCTGCGTCATACCTGACTGTTGCCATTATGGCTCTTTTACTGAACAGCCGTCATATTTTTTACGGGCTGCCGTTTATTGAAAAATGGAACAAATACGGGAAATGGAAATATTTCCTGATGTTCGCGCTTCCGGACGAAGCTTTTTCATTGCATGTATCCAATGAATTGGAAGACGGCATGAATGAAAAACTCGTTTTTATTTTCAATGCGGCGCTCGTTCTTTTTTATTGGGTTGCGCTTTCATGCATCGGCGGAATTATCGGAAATCTTCTGACATTCCCGACGGACGGAATGGACTTCGCTTTAACAGCGCTTTTCATTGTCATAGTTCTTGAACAGATAAAAAACGCGGAAAGCTATCTCCCGGCTGTAATAGCGCTCATCTCTTCGCTTGCCGGTCTGCTTATATTGGGCCCTGCATACTTCATTCTGCCCTCGCTAACGGTTACGGTTATTGCTCTTATGGTTTTCAGAAGAAAGATAGAGGTGGCGAATGATTAATGTTACAAGAACGCTTATAATTATCGCCATCTGCGCAGGAATCACATTTGCCGAGAGAGCTCTTCCGTTTGCGGTTTTTTCAAAAGGAACTGTTCCTGACAGTATCAGATATCTCGGAAAAGTTCTCGGCCCGGCCATTATGACGACGCTAGTTATATATTGCCTGAGAAATATCAATTTCCATGCAGCTGCGAATTATGCCCCGCAGCTTATAGCGGCCGCAATAACCGCAGGACTTCATCTCTGGAAAAGGAATTCGCTGATTTCAATTCTCGGAGGCACGGTATCGTGTATGCTTCTGACGCAATTCGTATTTAAATAGCAAAAAGCTCCCGCCTGACTGGCGGGAGCTTTTTTATTATCAGTTATTTCAGTTATTAAAAACCAGAAATTTCAGAAACAATTCATTAAACCGCGCGGATGACGAGAGCTCAATATAACCGCATTTTTTTGCAAAGCTTTGAATCTCTCTCCGCTTAGAATCATCAAGCGCCAGAATCGCACCTTTTAGCGAAGCATTGCCGGCTCTTTCAAGCTTATCCTCTTCTATATCCGGAATGAGCCCTATTGCCTTTGCGCTTTCAAAATTAATATATTTACCGAACTCGCCGGCTATTATAAGCTTCGTAATATCTGAAGCCGCCTTGCATGAAGCCTCAAGCAAAAGTTCAGTTCCCGCTCTTATTGCCGCCTTTGCCAGAAGAATACTGCGGATATCATCCTGGGAAAATACACTCTCCCCTTTCAGCTTCCCGCTTCTTCCGATTTTTCCTTCCCTCAGAAGCCCGGCGGTTTCATCAACAACCTCGCTGCCGAAAAGGTTACCGCTCATTTCAAAAGCAGGCCCCGCGGCACAGGAGCACGTAATAAAACCGTTTCTGTTTCCAAGCGCTATTTCGCCGTTTGTTCCGAAATCTATATAAAGCCAAAGCCCGCCAGCACGGGCAGCTCCGCTTGCATAAAGCCCTGCGGAAATATCCCCGCCGACGTATCCTGAAATACACGGCATCAGAACTTCATCGTTTTCAAAAAGCCCGGAAGGCTCAAAAGGCGGAATCCCGACCGGGGAGGGATCTTCCCCGCGGAAAATGCTCTGCATAACAGTATTCCCGGCAACAGATATTTTATCATAATCGGCAAACGAATCAATCTGGCTGCATATAAGCCTTTTGAGCTCATCAAGATGCCCTTCGCGGCAAAATTGAATCCTGTTAATAACATCCGCGCCGAAGCTCATCTGAGCATTAGGTGCGGATATTATGTCAACTATCTCTGCGCCGTCCAGAATAGCGGCGACAACGTTCGTCGTCCCAATATCGACGGCGAGATTATATTTTTTCCCGTTTCCCTTGTAAGGGCTTTTTTTATCTTCTTCCCTGCCTGGAATTATAACTTCAGCATCACCGCAGATATATGCGGAGCATGCCAAAACCTCTTCGCCGTTTGCAATAATGCGGCATTTGCCGCACTTATGCCTTCCCCCGCACGAAGCAGATACCTCAATTCCCCTGTCTCTTAATTCACTTAGAAGCGGCGATTTCCCGCTTAAGTTCTTTAATGTAACTTTCATCTGTTCCGCAGCAACCACCTATATAAGAAACGTAATCAAAGCTTGGAGCCATCTCGCGGGCAAACTGCTCAGGACCGTAAGTTTCGCCCATTCCGGCATTAGGCTTAAAATAAAGCGGAAGATCAGTCGTTTCCTTAAATTCCTTTATTATCTCCAATCCGTCAACAGGACCTTTTGAGCAATTCATTCCGATAGCGTTAATACCCACCGGTTCCAAAGCCCGGCAAATCTGACTGACGGTATTTCCCATCATCGTACGGTGCCGCTTTTCAAACGTCATGGAGCAGACAACCGGCAAATCCGATTTAAGCGCAGCCTCAGCCGCAATTTTCATCATTTCTATATCCATAAACGTCTCAAGCATAATTGCATCGGCGCCGGAAACGAAAGCTGCATCAATTATCTCATCATACGCATCATAGCATTCTTTTTTTGTCAGCTTCCCGTAAGGCTCAAGAAGCTGGGCAAGCGGCCCTGAAGAAAGATATACCTTCGTATCTGTTCCCTCTGCCGCCGCTTTTGCAAGCTTCACCGCCTCTGAAACAACTTCCCTTACGCTATAGTCAGACGACCTTTGAACAGACGGCCCGTTTGCAGCGAACGTATTCGCCTGAATCATATCGCAGCCGGCATTCACATAGCGCTTATGCATTTCTGAAACAAGCTCAGGCTGCTCAATATTATATTTCCACGCAGGTTCCCGCTTTATTCCTTTTTCTTCGGCCATCGCCCATAAAAGCGATCCGCACGACCCGTCAAGAAGAATCATATCCAGCTCCTGCAAATCTCAACTGTTTTCTGGGGGGATGATGACCATGCATCAGCGCCGACCGTCTTAAAAGCCTCTTCATTTACAGGCGCCCCGCCGATGATAATCTTAACATCATTGCGAAGCCCCACATCTTCAAAAGCTTTAACAGTATCCTTCATAGAGTCAAGCGCAAGCGTTAAAACCCCGCTCAGCGCAACGATATTAATTCCGTTTTCACGGCAGGTATTCACGATTTCATCGGGACTTGCGTCGGTTCCAAGGTCCGTAACCTCAAATCCCCCGGCTTCAAGAAGCGTTTTGACGATATTTTTGCCAATATCATGAATATCATCCCGGACTGTGCATATTAATACCTTACCTCCTGCCCCGGAAGCCTCTTTTGCCAGTGCAGGCTTAATAATCTCAACGGCATCAGTCATAATTTCCCCGGCATAAATCAAATCGCCAACAAAATATTCGCCGTCCTCAAAAAGCCGGCCGACCTTTTCCATTCCTGCCCTAAGCGCCTCAAGAGCCTGGGATGCATCCCCGCCCTGACTCATAACATCATTCATAAGAGGCATTAACGCATTCTCGTCAAGGTCTCCCATTGCATTTTTAATCTGCTCAAAATCCATAACCGTCAACCGTCCGTTAAAATCGTAAGCAAAAGCTTCATAATCATTCCGCTGAACCGGAGGTAAAACGGGATGGCATCTCTCTGCATTTTTTTATATCCTTCAGGATAACTTGTATATTTACTCATCTTTTATACCCCGCAGCAAAATCGCATACAGCCTTCAGGTTTTCGCTTTTTGCATCATTTCTGTAAGAAAGCATCTTGTTTTCGCTTAAAATAAATCCGTCGAGCTTATCGCAAAGCATCCTGGCGTGGGCAACGCACTCCTCAGCCGTTGCATTGAAAAGCATATTACTCGTCATCCCTCCGATAATCGCAGCATTCGGAAGCGCCTCGCGGAATTCAAACGGGTCATCCTTTTCAAGATGGAATGACAGCGTGCCCTTCGGATATTTCTTAAAATAATCAGCATATTTTATAATCGAGCCCTCGGCAAAAATCCTGACGCTCATATGATTGTCAGCATAGGCATCAAGAAGCCTCTCAAGGCTCGGCCAGTAAAGCTTCTCAAACTGCGTTGGATTCAGAATATTCTGCGCAAGCATCATAACGGATGCATCAAAGCAGAACTTTTCATCCGGACCTTTAAGCTTTTCAATAAGAGGGTCGATATGCTCCTTATCCCACTTTGCAACGAACTCTTCAAGAATATCCGCATTTCTTCTCATAGCTATGGAAAGCTGCTTTATTCCGAGAAGATTTGCAAGAAGCTCCTCAATTCCGAACTGAATTGTTCCCTTCATCGGGTTATTCGGGGCCATTGAAGGAATTCCGTACTCCTTCCCCGCTACCCCGCCGATATGGAGAATAAACTTAATATAGTCCATATAGGCTGAAAAGGTCCTCTTCCAGTCTTCCTTCGTCTTCTTCTCCCATTCTTCGCCGTACTTTTGAGGGAGAATCTTCGTCCACGCATATTTCACAGGATCATCAAGATACTCCATAAGAGTTTCAGGCGTACAGTGCGCATGATCGCGGATTCCGATAGTTTCCGGAGTATAGTAATAATACCCCTCTGACCCGAAAGCCTCAGTTACCCAAAACTGGTTCCTTATGCCGATATCGAGCATGCAGTCAACATTGTATTTATCAAGAAAAGCTCTGACGCACTCCTCCATGACGTCATAATTAGTTACGGCTTCATCAATCGTATGCCCTGCATCGAAGATTTTCCACGTAACGGCAGCCGATAAATACGGAATCTTATCAGGAGATTCAAATGACGACGCGCTTCTGAAAAGCGAAGCTCTGTAATTTTTCAGTTCTTTTGTATTCATACAAAAACTATACTATTATTTGTTTTTTTCGTCAAATGGATATATAATATTTTTATGAAAGATTTTACATTAGGCCTTGCTCTTTTGGATTACGTACCGGTTATCGCGTTCGGCCTCGCGGTTATAATTCTTGCAACCGGTATAGGAAGCCCGTTATTTATTACCGGCGCGGCTCTCAGCCTCATTGCCGGGCTCATGAAGGCAACATGGAAACTCATCATTGCTTTGAAGAAAAAGAACATCGCGTGGCTGAACAAGCCCTTCATGCCGATTCAGTCAGCAGGATTCCTGCTAATGCTCATCGCGCTGATTGTTAACTTCAAAAGCATCAGCTTCAGCAGATGCCTTGAGCTCCCGCAGTTTATATTCTTTATTCTGTGGCTCATTCTCATAGGCGTTATGGTCTGGTTCAAAAAAACGCGCTTTAAAATGGACGATGCCAAAACGAATCTGACCGCCGAAATAATTAACACATTTGCGCAGCTGGCGCTTCTCACGGCGGCAATATTTACAGTCCTTGTTCATTAAAGGAGAAAAATATGGAAGGTTACCGGATAATTGAAATAAAAAGAAGCGTCTTTGAAAACAATGACAAAGACGCTGATTTACTGCGCTCGCAGCTTAAAGAAAGAGGAACATTCCTTCTTAACCTCATGAGCTCTCCGGGCTCCGGGAAAACATCAACTCTTAAAAAAACAATTGCCGCCCTAAAAGATGACTTCCGCATAGGCATTATGGAAGCTGATATTGATTCAGATGTTGACGCGGCTGCTATTGAAAAAACAGGCGCGAAGGTCATTCAGCTTCATACGGGCGGGATGTGCCACCTCGATGCGGATATGACGCGCCAGGGAATAACTGCTCTCGGCGATGAGGATATTGACCTTGCCATACTGGAAAACGTCGGCAATCTCGTCTGCCCGGCGGAATTCGATACGGGCGCCGTTAAAAACGCCATGATACTGTCCGTCCCTGAAGGTGACGATAAGCCTCTTAAATATCCTCTGATGTTCAAAATCTGCGACTGCCTTCTTATAAACAAGATTGACGTTCTGCCGTACTTTGATTTCAATATTGAAAAATGCAAAGAGTACGTCCGGGCTCTCAATCCCGATATGAAAATCATCCCGGTTTCAGCCCGCACAGGCGAAGGGATTGACGAATGGGCGCAATGGCTTAAAAATCAGGTCTGCGATTGGCAAAGCACCTAACTTTTTTATAATTTGAACTTGACAACAAGGGGTATATCATGTAGAATACCCCTTGCTTAAAATAAATAGCGTTCGGACGATTAGCGCAGCTGGTAGCGCATCCGCTTGACGTGCGGGAGGTCACAAGT
>R21__coassemble_713_pt1 | contig 25957 bp, 25 predicted proteins | sample R21__metabat2_high_PE_032 | metagenome-assembled genome bin R21
TCTTAAAGGAAAAGAGCAAGGCCGGATAGACCTTACTCTTACATTATGAATTTCATTTTAATATTTGTGCAATATGCTAAAGAAAAGATGACGTGAAATCTCCCGTCATCTTACTCAAAAACCATTAATTTATCTTTTCTTATAAATCAGCAGCTCCGGATCAGTTCCTCCCTCGCCATACGTGCAAACCATAATAAAATCCATATTCGCAAGAACTCCAAAGCACTTATTCCCGCCAAATTCAGATTCCAGCTGGTTTCCTAAATAAGTCACATTATCATCAAGAAATTTCGCTCTCGCGCCACCTGGAAGACGATACTCAAGATTTACATACTCTCCGACAAGCGCATTCAGCTTTTCAAGCTTCGGCATGCCTTCAACATGAAGATCATTAACTTCCTGAATCAGCTGCTTTTTGAATTCCTCAAACTGGCCGTTATCACTGAGCTGTTCATAGCGCTTCCAGTAATCCAGATTCGGCAAAATCTGTTTCATATATTCACGGGCCTGTTCTTCTGTAAAATTCTCATTTACCATATGAGGAACACATACCTCAATCAAATCATCCATATCACTATACGTATACGTACCGTCAGCATAACACCATTTACAGTAATCTTCATTAAGCGATCCATCTTTATTCCGGCCGATAGATGCATCATCAAGCGGCATCCCGCAGCACTGACAAATAAGCTGACGCGGCGATCCTAAAAGCGTATTGATAGAAACATCAAAAAGCTCCGACAGAAGTTTCAAAGTTTCCGTATTAGGAACAGTCTCGCCTGTTTCCCACCTTGAGACAGCCTGACGGGTTACAAATACTTTTTCAGCAAGCTCATCCTGCGTCATGTTTTTTCCCGTACGTAATTCATAAATAACATCTTTTGTATTCATCAAAACACCTCCTACACAAAACAAATAAATACTAACATATAGATTCCATTAATGCACGCAACGGACTGTTGCGTGCATTAAACCTCATCTTAACCAAAAACTATCTTCTGATTAATTATATCAACCTTTGCCGGTATACCAAAAGGAATAATACAGCGGGGAAGCGCATGACCTACATTGATATTAAAGACAACCGGAAGATTCTGATTATTGATTACCTCTCTGAGTATTGTTTCATATTCATCAAAAAATGTTTCATCAGCAGGTTTACCAACCAGTACTCCATTTATCACATCAAAAATTCCCTGCTTTTTCAATATCTCTAGCATTTTCCGGTATTTCTCAGGACTTGCTTTTTCTTCACTGGATTCCAAAAGCAAAATCTTCCCCTTCCATTCATCTAACTCAGGAAACAATCCATATCTGGAGCATAATTCCGCAGAATCCGCATACCGCTCATTACTGAACATATCATAAATTGTGTCAATGCATCCTCCGAATACCTCTCCTTCAAGCACAGGGCTCCCCTGCAAAAGAACAAATCCTTCATTCAGATGAGATGCCGTTACCGTTCCGATTGCGGAAGGAGAAAAATCTTCTCTGGAATCATACCATATCTTACTTGGGATGATTTCCGAAACCGTTCCCGTACGGATAAGCTCCTCAAAATATCCTGCAGTATACGGAAGCATCTCGTTATGTAATTCACAAATATCAGGAAGAAACGCCTGCCCGTAAAATGTATTTAGCCCGACCTTATGAAGCATAAAATGATTAACAGTTGAATCAGAAAAGCCTAAAAACACCTTATCTGACACCGCATTTTTCAGTTCATCATGATCAAAAAGATAAGGCAACAGACGGTAAGTATCATCCCCTCCGACAGCACAAAGAATCATATCGGCATCACTATTAAATGCATCAATCAAATCCTCCGCTCTCTTTTCAGGATGCTTTTCTATATAATCCAACCCGCAAAGCGCATGTTCAGAAAAATATACCTCTATTCCATAAGCCTCAAGACGCTTTAACCCGATTTCCACTTCATGCCTGACAAACGGCTCACCTATTATTCCCCGCGACAGACTCACAATAATCACTTTTTTTATCTTATTTTCGCTTATATTCATATTTTTAACAATATCTCTTTTTTAAATTGCATATATTTATCTCCGCAATGTGTTCAAATACGCCTTATGCTCTGCAGGAACACGAAAGCTCTCTTTTGCTTTCTGTATAGTTTTATTATGCGTCCATATATCAAGCACATTATTTCCAATATAAGGCAGTGTCTTTTCATACTGCTTGGCAAGAGCAGTTGCGAAAAACCATGCCCGCATCATGTTTACATAATATTCCTCGCTGCATACGGATGCTACCGCTTCAAGATACTCTTCAGAAAAACGCTCATCAAGATAATAACGCATAAGCATTCCCATCCCGAACCGGCATGTATACACATGCTCTGACTTCATCCACCGGTAAAGCAAATCCGGTTCAGGCGGATTCTTTTTAAATACCTTTGGCGATACGGTGTCACACGTGGCCCAATTATCAACATAGGGCAAAAACTCTTCCAAAAGCGAAATCACTTTAGCTCTATCCTTTTCCTGTTCTATTAAAAAACCATGCACCTGATTCTCTTCATAGTACTTATGAGGCAAAGACGCCAAAAAGTCATCTTTATATTCAGATTTAAAAAATTCTTTAGCAACCTGCCGCTGGTCTGGAGTTCTTACGCCCATAATATTTTCCTCAGGAACAGTCACAACAATACGGCTATTAAATTTCCTATACTCCGCATCTGCATATTTAAGCAACATATCCTGTACAATTTTTTCCGCTGCACTATTTCCGTTTGCCATATTGACTATCTCCTTTAATTTCTCAATTCCAATACTGATAAATCCTCATATCAACCTTATTATTTACAACCTGAATTCCTTCTTTTATAAGAAGTTCACGCTGCCTGTTTATTCCTCCGAAAGCAAAAGCCGGAGCCAGCGCTCCATCTGCATGAACAACCTTATAGCACGGAACATCATCAGGCCATGGATTGTTATGCAGGATATTACCAACCGCTCTGGCCGCACCGGGCGCTCCGGCAAGCCTGGCAAGCTGACCATAACTGACAACATATCCTTCAGGGATTAATCTGATAATTTCATATACTGTAAGCGCAAAAGCTGTCATAATCAGTCACCCACACTCCCTGATTAAATTTATAATTCAAGTGCCATAAGTATCTCATCAGAATAAGTTCCATCCTTATATTTCATGGCATTTTTTCTTACCCCATATTCAACGAATCCAAGCCTTTCATACAACTTTTTTGCCCGTATATTTGCAGATACCACATCAAGCTCCATAATCTCAAAACCAGCCTCTTTAGCCCGGCCAATCAATATTTCAAGCATTAATTCTCCTATACCCTGCCCGCAATATTTCTTAATCAAAGCTATACCCATTGAACAGCGGTGTTTTAATCTATTTGCATTACTGATTGGCGCGAAAGAGCAATTCCCGATTAATCTGCCATTTATATACGCATTAAGCATCAGCGAATTATCAGAATTTGCATACTCTTCAAGAAATTTTTCTTCACCCTCAACCGTATAAGCGACATCCTCAGGCTCAGAAAGCAAAAAACGCGTTTCGCCGCAACACTGCTTCAAATAATTTATTTCATCTTCCGCTTCTGCAGCTTCTGCATTTTTAAATGAAACCTCAATACCGGTTTTCGTTTTCTTTTTAATTATTTCCTGTTTCATAAACTTTTACTCCATATTCCTCAATAAACTGCTTCACAAACGCCTTAAGCATCTCCATTGCCTCCGGTTCTTTAGCGGGGTCACGGTCACAAAGATGAATAAGAGCTGTAACCGGAGACGTATATGAAAAAGCTAGAACATCAGGATTACATCTTTTAATTATCCCTTTATCCATCATTACAGAAAAAATTCTGGAAAACATTTCCTCTGTTCCGTAAAGAAAATAATGATCCGCTAAATCACGCATCCGCTCATCATGAAACTGCTCCGAAAGAAGAATTCTTCTTACCTGAATAATCTTTTTGTCATGAACCGTAATATTAACCATCTTCATCGTCATTTCATAAAGTTCACCCATGCTCTTCGGAATTTCAGGCAATCTCTCCGCTGAACCTACATTCCCTTCATAATAAGAAATCATTCCGTCAATAGCTGCATTAAAAATCGCTTCTTTGCTCTCAAAATGACGGTAAAGCGCGGACTTCACAATACCGACCGAATCTGCAATATCCTTTATATTTGTTCCTGCATACCCGTCTCTTGCAAAAATCTCAAGCGCCGCTTCCAATATTTTCCCTTTCGTACCCTTTGCCATAATTATCCCTTTCATCGATAAAAAATGTGACCTGCAATTCAATTTATATTATAGTGAACTGCAGGTCACTTTTCAAGCTTTTTATTAAATTTAATTCTTTATCAAAGAGCTTTTATTACCTCATCATAATCGGGAATACTGGATATTCCTCCGTGCTTAGTAGTAGATATACCTGCGGCAACCGTTGCAAAACGGGTTATATCCTCCAAATCTTCTTTTGATAATGCTGAAACATCCTTACCCTTCTCCATAAGCCTGAACATTGCGCTTCCGCCGAAAATATCTCCGGCGCCGCATGTATCAATTACTTTAATACCTATCATAACAGGCGTATAACCGCAATTTGTTCTGTTCGACCAAAAGCAGCCATCTGCTCCGCAGGTTGCATAAATAAGCTTAATATTCGGATAATTCTTTAAAATATAATCTCTGCCTTCTTCAGGCTTTAAATCAAATAAAAACTCAATTTCCTCATCGCTGATTTTTACAACATCAGCCTGAGTTAAACCCCAAAGCATCTCCTGCTTTGCCTCATCCAGACTTCCCCAAAGAGATTTCCTGAGATTCGGATCATAGCTGATTAATATTCCCTTTGAGCGAGCATATTCAACCATTCTGCGGGTCGTCGCCCGGGACGGATTCTCCGTCATAGAAACAGTTCCGAAATGATAAACATCAGCACCGTCAAACTTAGACAAATCGACTTCATCAAAGCCGAGAAGCAAATCTGCTCCGGGTTTTCTTGCAAAAGAAAATTCACGGTCTCCCGTTTCATCAAGCGTTACGAACGCCAAAGTCGTAAATGCATCAGGGGTGGTTATAACACCTGAAATATCAATCCCGAAGGATTTCATCGTTCCTTTCAGAAGAGTTCCGAAGGCATCATCTCCGACCTTACCGATAAAAGAACATTTTGCGCCAAACTTTGCAAGAACTGACAAACAGTTAATCGTAGCTCCGCCGGGATGACCCTCCAAAGTCGGATAACCCATATCGTCCGTTGCCACAGAATTGAAATCTATTAATAATTCTCCTGATGAAACTGCTTTAAACATGACGCCACCTCAAATAACATATGATAAAATAATTATATTACTTTTTTGCCGAAAGGTAAATAGCCCCGATTGCCTGACCAAACTGGGCAACCGTTATATCTCTCTTTTTTGCTAGCTGAACCATAAGAGGCGAAAATGCCAATCCGTCATCTGCCGCAATAAGCTCAAGCTTCGGCATTGTTTTTTTATGACCTTCTTTTAACAAGCTAAAAATCTCAGGGTATTTTGCAAATCTTCCGAAAATATACCGCATATCAGATTCAGGCTGCAAAAGATATTCAACTTCCCGGCTAACTTGGCCTAAGCATTCGCCGATTTTCAGAAACACCGCTTTTGCGTCTTCATTTCCGGATTTCGCAAGTCGCATAAGATGCTCAAGACACAGCTTGCGCATATCTGAAGGCTCGGAAATAATTTTCAGCATCCCATTATTCTCTTCAATAAAGCCATCCAACAGAGACGGATTTATATCATAAGCATACCTGAAAGCAGCTGCCTGACCTACATACCGGTCAACTCCCTGAAATCCTGACGCTTCGCTGACTGTCGACCTTAAATCACGGGCAGCAAATAACCCTGACTCATATGACCCAATATCAATAATCGAATCATAAAACTCCTGCGGAATAGGCGGAACATCGCCGTTTTCATCTATCCAGCCTGACCCGAATGACGTTCCCAAAGCATATGAAAAAACGCCGTCAGATATTAATTCATCATCACCTTTAAAAGCGAGCTCAACACCTGCGGCAAAAGCCGCGACAGAACCGTCATTAACGATATGAATTTCACCGTTTTCTATGCACAGCTCCTTCAAAGCTGCTCCGAGATCCGAAATTTTTTTAAATTCCCGCTCATAGTCAACATCAGAATTATTATGAATCCCAAGCGTCTTGGGCGTTTCACCACCGCATATTTTATCAAATATGCATACGTCGGGAAAACTTAATCCGATACCGTCAAACTTTTCAGCACCTGCCATTCCCAAAAGCTTTTTTGCAAGTTCAATAACAGGCCTAACAAACTCATCGCCTGTTTTAAAAACAGAAGGATTCCAGTCATATTCAAGCGTTCCTGCAAGTATACCGTCTTTAGATACAGCGAGCTTAATATCCGTTCCTCCGACATCAATTCCCGCACGAACGCCTTTTTGAGCATCACTTACAGTTTTTCTTAAATATTCAGGCAAATTTCTTTTTTCAACAGTTTTACCGTCAAAAGAAATATGACTCGAAATTCTTTGATTTTCACGGATAATTTTTCCGTAACCGCGAATTTCCGGCTTAAAACGGTTATTAACTTCAAAAATCAAACTATTGAGTTTATCATTTTCTTCATCATAAATAAATTCATACCGGCGCCCGCCAACTGCCGCTAAAATATTATAAAGAGATGCCGAAATATAATCGGTTAATAATTTCTTTTCGCCCTCATCCGAATAATCAGGCAAATGCAATCTGAACTCACGCTCATTATTATCTAAAAGCGTGAGTTTTAATTTTACTTCAAACGGAATCTGGGAAGAGCTGTTAAACTCTTCCCGGACATCCGCTATCCAAACGTTCCCATTTAAACGCGCTTTTTTCAGATATTCTGAAAACATTAAATTACAGGACATGAACTGACTCAGTTTCAAATATCAGCGAGCATTCCTCTCCGACGTTATAAATACGTTTATTTTTAGGATTGTGCTCCTCAAGCTTAACGAGAGTATTCCCAACCATAACATGGTAATTCTGATATGAACCCATGAAGCATGATAGAACTACCTTACATGGAAGACCGCCACTCTCTGCGAGCGTTGCAGCCTCAGGACGGAGAACAACCGTATATTCTTCTCCATCAGTCATATCATCACGCTTCTCAACCTTCAAATCATTCCCTTCAATGTCAAGAACAGCTTTATCACCGTCAGTTCCCGTCATCTTACCCTTCAGGAAATTCGCTTCACCAATAAAATCAGCTACGAATTCATTTACAGGATGATAATAAATCTCCTGAGGAGTTCCCATCTGAGCAACTACACCCTTATTCATAATAATAATCTTATCGGAAAGCGCCATTGCTTCAGACTGATCATGAGTAACGTAAATCGCGGTAATACCGACTTCCTGCTGAATTCGACGGATTTCCGTTCTCATGGAAACACGAAGCTTTGCATCAAGATTAGAAAGCGGCTCATCAAAAAGAAGAACCGAGGGCTCAATGACAAGAGCACGGGCCAAAGCAACTCGCTGCTGCTGACCGCCCGACAGCTGATTCGTCATTCTTGCTTCCATTCCTTCAAGCTCAACGAGCTTCAGAATTTTCATTACACGGTCTTTAATTTCATCCTTCGGAACCTTGCGAAGCTTCAAACCGTAAGCAACATTATCAAAAACATTGTAGTGCGGCAAGAGAGCATAGCTCTGAAAGACCATAGCAGTATCACGCTTATTGGGGGTAAGCTCATTTATAGGTTCATCTCCTAAATAAATTTCACCTTCATCAGGAGACTCAAACCCGGCTATCATACGAAGCGTTGTCGTCTTTCCGCATCCGGAAGGACCAAGAAGCGTTACAAACGAACCCGGTTCAATTTCAAGAGAGGTATCTTTTACAGCATAAAAATCTTTACCTGTTTTGGGATCCTGATAAATCTTGGATATATGATCAAGACGAACACCTTTTTTTACTTTTTCCATGGATTAATCGTCCTCCTTAATTTTTTTGCTTGTTCCGAATTTGCTGATAAAGAGATTCATAAGCAAAACGGCACCGTAAGTTATTACTATCAGAATTGTTGCAAACGCACAGGCTAAGCTAAATGCACCTTTTTCGGCAAATTCATTAATCTGAACAGTAATAAGAAGAAACTGCGGCGTAACAAGAAGAATAATTGCGGAAATAGCAGTTATACTCCTGACGAAAGCCGTAACAAGACCGCTTAAGAATGAGTCCTTGATAAGCGGAAGCGTAACAGTTGTAAACACCTTTAAAGAATCCGCTCCCATATCATAAGCAGATTCCTCAATGCTCTTATCAATCTGCCGGAGAGCTGAGATTCCGCTTCGAGTACCCGTCGGCAAAGACCTGACAATAAATACAATTATCAGAATCGCACCTGTTCCGTAAAGCCCCTGAAGGAACCCTGAATGGAATATACCGCCTGAATAACCTCTTATATATCCGACACCAAGAACAGTTCCCGGAACTGCCATAGCAAGCATCGAAACAGCTTCAATAAAGCCTTTCCCCTTAAACTTTCGCTTAACAACAAGATATGAAATTATCATACTTAAAAGAGCCGTAAGAGGAGCTGCTATCAGGGATAAAACAAACGAATCCTTAAATGCCTTAAAGCCCTTATAGCGCGTAAAGACAAGCTTAAACCACTTCCCCGTAAGCGGGAAGAATTTATAACCCCATGTTGGGAAAAATGCTCCGATAGGAACACAAATATACATAAGAATAACAAACATCGCCGCCAGCGAGCAAAGAACAGTCAAAGGAACACGAACTGATCTGTCCTCAATCATCATTCTTGCACGGGAAGCTTTACCAGTAAGCGTTGCGGCAGTCTTTGCCTCCAGATAGAACTTCTGAACGCAGAACATCGCAAGCGTTATACAAAGAAGGACAACTGCCATTGCTGCCGCACCGGGCTTATCATAAGCTCCGGTTATCTGAAGATAAATCGTGGTTGCAAGAGTATCGTAAGAACCTCCGATTATCATGGGGTTTGCAAAGTCCGCAATAGACTCAATAAACGTCACCAGAAACGCATTGCCAAGACCAGGCAAAACAAGCGGAAGCGTTACATTCAAGAATACTCTCATGCGCGAAGCTCCCATATCACGGGCTGCCTCTTCCAAAGAAGGATCGATGTTCTTCAAAAGCCCCTTCAGCATCATATAGCATACAGGGAAGAATGTTAACGTCTGAACAATTACAATTCCCCAATAACCGTAAACACTGTTATCATAAATGCCTAAAAGGAATCTTGTTATAATTCCGGCCTTGCCGAAAAGCATAATCATAGAAAGAGAGAGAACAAACGGAGGAGAAACAACCGGAAGCATAGAAACAACCTTAAATAATCCGCCCGTAAACTTTCCGATTCTGACATATACCTCAACATAGGCAAAAAGAAGACCAATTAGAGTTGAGAAAATACCGACGACAAAACCAACCTTTAAGGTATTAGTTATAGCCTTCGTAAAATTCGGCATTTGAAAAATACGCCTGAAAATATCAAAAGAAAAAGAACCGTCTCCGACAAAGCTGTCCACAAGCAGCATTGCAAGAGGATAAAGAATAAACAACGTAAGGAATGTTATAAGGACTACAATTGTTGTAACCATAATAGGGTCACCCATCAGCTTTTTACGATCAAGCGAGGCGCCCTGCCTTGTTCGGGCCATATATTATAGTTCTCCTTTCCTTAAAATATTACAAAATAAATGGGATGGCGGCGCTGCCGCCATCCCGGAAAAGCAATAAAGCTAAGTCTTCAGATGACTTATATTAAGACGTCTGGAAACGTCCTTCGTCAGCAGTATCAGCACCGGCAGTTGCCAAAGCTTCCATAACCTCTGCAACGTAATTGGAAGTATTTGCCTTAGCATCGGCGAAGTCATATTCCATAACGTTATCAGGATCAAGACCGAATTCTGCTGCCTGAGGAGGCTGCTCTGCATTATCAAGAACCAGGAACTGGTAAGAACCGTTATCCTTTGCAAGGTTTACGCACTCCGGAGAAAGAGCATACTCAATCCAAAGCTTTGCAGCATTGGGATGCTTTGCTCCCTTGAAGATAGCAGTTGCACCGATTTCAAATGATGTTCCGGTTGAAGGAATAACAAGACCGATATTGTCATAACCGTTATCAACAATCTGAGTAATTCCATCATGCAGGAATCCGATACCGATAACGCACTCGCCCGTTCCGACGTTCTTGGACGGACCAGAACCGGACTTCGTGTAAACCTGAATATTCTTATCAAGGTCTACAAGGAACTTAATACCATCATCATGACCGTACTTCTGAATCATAGTGTTAACAACGAGCTTTGCAGTCCCGGCGGTGTTGTAGTTAGAAAGCCATACTAAGCCTTTATACTCTTCCTTAAGCAGATCCTTCCAATCAGCAGGAGCCTCAAGGCCAAGACGGGCAAGCTCATCCTTATTTACCATAAATCCGAGAATTCCCTTATAAATACCGTACCAGTAGCCATCAGCATCGCGGTACATCGGGCCTACAAGATGGGAAGCATTTTCTGCCTCATATGCCTCAAGAAGACCGGCAGCTGCCATTTCGTTATACGGGTCAGTAGTTCCGCCGAAAGCAACGTCAGCAGAAGGATTACCGTTTTCTTCAGAGATCTTTGCCTGAATTTCACCGGTAGAAAGGCGCTGATAATCAACCTTTATGCCGTAAAGAGCTTCGAAATTCTCACAGACTGCTGCAAGATACTCTTCTTCACATCCGCCGTAAACAACAAGCTCTCCCTCAGCTTTTGCAGCCTCAACAAGAGCATCGTCAGCAGATGCAGATACTGCGCAAATAGCAAATACCATGATAAATGCCAGCATCATAGCTAAAAACTTTTTCATTTGATTTCCTCCAAACAAATAGTATGCTTTAAAAGCTATCGTTTATTATATATGTTTTTTATTCCCATTTAAAGACAAAGAAAACATACAAATTAAATTTCGGTAAATTGCACGATTTTACACTATAAAATTTGTGAAATTTTACTATTAACTGTGTTTACAGCATTACTCAGAAAAAAAGCTCCCTGCCATATGGCAAGGAGCTTTAAATACTACGCTAAGCTAAGTTTTTAATTATGCTGCATTTTCCTCAACAGCTTCTTCAACGTTCTCAGCAACGTCCTCTACAGGCTCAGCAACATCAGCAATTGCAGTAATAGCACCATTATCATCTATAGAGATATTATTGTTCTTTGCGCAAGTCTTGCAAAGACGGGTCTTACCATTCTGAATAGCAGTTGCAACATCGCCCTCAAAAAGCTCAGATGAACGGTTAAGATGCTGGCACTCCGTATCAGTATGGTAAACAGTTCCGAACTGAGTCCAGTAAACATCCTGACCGGCAAGCGTCTGCTCAGCCTTTGCGAGACCTTCTTCAGAAACAGGATTCCAGTCATAGCTAAGACCGATTCCCAAAGCCAATGCGATAGCAGCAGCAATAGCAGCGACCTTCTTCAACTTGGGATCTGCATTTTTGTCAACAAGAAGAACATAAATCAGGAACGGGATAAATGCAAAGCAGCAAACAATAACACCCATGTTATTGTAGAACCAGAACTTACCCTTCTTAGACTCGGAAATGGGATCCATATGATTTGCTTTCTTCCAGAACTGCGCACCGGTAACAACCAGAATAAAATCAAGAACCAAAAATCCAATCAGCTGGGCCATCTGAGAGCAGAACTTAAGATCAACTTTGCCAATAAAGACTAACAGAGCAAGAACTTCACATACAATAGCAACTATCCAAAAAAGCCATGCAATTATTCTTTTGGTTTTTGCTTTATCCGGGTCAGCCTTTTCTACTGTCTTCGGGGCATTTTTAACGGGAGCTTCTTTTACTTCTGCTGCATCTGCGGCAGGTTCAGCTCTTGTAATTTTTTTCTTAGCGGGCTCTTTCTTTTCAGCCATAATTATTCCTCCTAAAAAAGTATGCTTTTATTATACACTCTTTTCCATTATTTTCAACAATATTTAGTATTATTTTCTTGACGTAACCGCAAAATAAGTGCATAATAATTTAAACCACGCAAAAATTAATTCTAATAAATGATATGGAGATGTAAAAATTATGGCAACAGCTAAAAAAGCAACAAAAGCAACTGCAAAAAAAGTAACACCGGCTGCAAAACCGGCAGAAAAGAAAACAACAACTGCAGCAAAGAAGCCTGCTGCAGCAGCAAAAAAGACAACAGCAGCCGCGAAACCCGCAGTTGAAAAGAAAACAACAGCAGCCGCTAAAACCACAACAAAAGCAAGCAAATCTATGCTTACTGACATCATGTCATCAGTCTTAAGCAACTCAAGCCTTAACTCAGTTACAGGTAAAACAGGCGTCGATTCTTCAGATGTTGCAGGAATTCTCGCTTCTGCTCTCCCCTCTCTTTTAAACGGCGCAAATGACCAGGCATCCTCTGCTTCAACTGCAGAAAGCTTCTATGAAGCAGTCAATTCCCATGCAGCAAAGGATCCTGAAGATGTTGATACCGATGAAGGTGCAAAAATCGTTTCCCATCTCTTAGGCAAAAAAGAGAACACCGTTATGAAGGAAATCTCAAAGAAAACGGGCGTAAGCACAAAGAACGTTGCACTTGTTCTTGCTGCAGCTGCCCCGATTATCATGAATCTTCTCGGAAAACAGTCCTCTAGCCAGACATCTTCTTCCGGCGTTGCTTCCTTGCTCGGTTCCCTCCTCGGCGGATCCTCCGGAAGCAGCTCATCAACTGATTTCATGACCTCTGCTCTCAGCTCTGTCCTTTCCGGCGCAGGCAATTCTTCCAGCACAAGTATTTTAGGTTCTCTTCTCGGCGGCGGTTCAGGCAGCTCCTCAAGCAGCATGGCAAGCAGCCTTTTAGGCTCACTTCTCGGCGGCGGTTCTTCCTCACATTCTTCAGGCGGCGGACTTACCGACCTTCTCACGAGCCTTCTTAAATAAGAAAAAATAAAACTTAACACGTAAGGTCCCTGATTTAAACCAGGGGCCTTAACTATAACTGTAAGGAGAAAAATATGAGTCTTGAGAATATCTATGCAGACAGATTCGTTGGCGAAGGGCTGACATACGATGACGTTCTTCTTGTTCCGGCAGAGAGCAACATCCTTCCGGCTGACGTTGACTTAACGACCAAAGTTACAAATAAAGTTTCGTTAAACATCCCTCTTATGTCAGCCGCAATGGATACGGTTACTGAATACCGGATGGCTATAGCAATAGCGCGGGAAGGCGGCATGGGCGTTATTCATAAGAATATGGATATAGATACTCAAGCAGAGCAGGTTGATATGGTTAAACGCTCTGAAAACGGAGTCATAACAAATCCTTTTTCTCTCAAGGCTAATAACACTCTTGGCGAGGCTGATGCCCTCTGCGGGAAATTCCGTATTTCAGGCGTTCCTATAATCGACGATAACGGGAAGCTAATAGGAATTATCACAAACCGCGATATGAAATTTGAAACCGATATGACAAAACATATCGGGGAAATCATGACAAAAGACAACCTTATTACCGGTCTTGAAGGAACAACCCTCGACGAAGCAAAAACAATTCTTCAGAAAAACAGAATTGAAAAGCTCCCGATAGTAGATAAAAACAATCACTTGAAAGGCCTCATTACAATCAAGGATATTGAAAAAGTTTTGAAATATCCTAATTCCGCAAAAGACAGCATGGGGCGCCTTCTCTGCGCTGCAGCAATCGGCGCAACAAAAGATGTTCTCGACCGGGCCGGAGCTTTAATAAATGCAGGAGTTGACGTGCTTGTTCTCGACAGCGCACACGGTCACAGCGAAAATATCATGAAAGCTGTTGCGAAGGTTAAAAATAAATATCCCGATGCCCAGCTTATTGCAGGGAACGTTGCAACTCCTGAAGCAACAGAAGCCCTCATAAAAGCAGGCGCAGACTGCGTTAAAGTTGGAATAGGTCCCGGTTCTATCTGCACGACAAGAATCGTTGCAGGAATTGGCGTTCCACAGCTCACGGCTGTTCTTGCATGCGCGGAAATTGCAAATAAATATAATATCCCGATTGTTGCAGACGGCGGAATAAAATACTCCGGAGATATCGTAAAAGCAATAGCAGCCGGCGGATACGTTGCAATGCTCGGCTCAATGCTTGCAGGATGCGAAGAAGCCCCGGGCGAAACAGAAGTTTATCAGGGCAGACAGTTCAAAGTCTACCGCGGCATGGGTTCTCTCGGCGCAATGGCAAAAGGAAGCAAAGACAGATACTTCCAGGAAAACAACAAAAAACTTGTTCCCGAAGGCGTTGAAGGAAGAGTTCCGTTCAAAGGCCCGCTTTCAGAAACGGTATTCCAGCTGATGGGCGGTCTGCGTTCAGGTATGGGTTACTGCGGAGCTCATAATATTGAAGATTTAAGAACAAAGAGCAAATTCGTAAAGATTACCGGCGCAGGACTTAAAGAATCCCATCCGCATGATATTTACATTACCAAAGAAGCTCCGAACTACACAACATCTATTTAAAAAATAATGGCAAACCAGAATTCTGACTCAAAATCGAATAAACAAAAAGCGGCAAAAATCAAAAAAATAATTTCGACAACAATCGTCATTATTATCTGCCTTTACTGGGTTTATCTGCGTTTCCAGGAAATGCAAAACGGAACATCGGAAAACACAGGAACGGCAAATACAACCGTCTCACAGGAAAGCGGAGCCAAAGGCGGGGATTATTCCCTGCCTGAAGGATTTTCACTTGATGACGTTCCGTACTACTACGGCGATGCAGTTATTAAAATCAACGGCAATAAACCGTTTTTCACGCAAAGTGAAATTGACTGGGCTAAAAACAAAGGTGCTTTCGAATATTACGGCAAGCTCGACTCACTCGGCAGATGCACAATTGCATATGACTGCGTCGGCAAAGAAACAATGCCGGCGCGCGGAGAAAAGCGCGGAGATATCAGCTCAATTCATCCCTCAGGCTGGCATCAGGCAAGATATGACTGCGTTGACTCTGAAACAGTTATGACGCGCGCACACCTTGCAGGCTTTATGCTCTCAGCGGAAAACGCAAATGCACAAAATCTCATTACAGGTACGCGGTATCTGAATTCAGATGCGATGCTTCCATATGAAGAAGAAGTTGCAAACTGGCTTGACTATCATAAAGACAAACATGTTTTATACCGCGTAACACCATGGTTTAACGGAAACGACCTGATGGCGGACGGGATTCTGATGGAGGCATACAGCCTTGAAGATAACGGCGCATCTATTCAATACTGCGTTTACGTTTATAATGTTCAGCCGGGAGTAAAATTCAATTATTCAACAGGCTACAGCCAGTACAGCGGAATATTCTTTGACACAAAGGGCGAAAGCATAATAACAGACGGTATAAGCCTCAAAGGCTTCGGAATTAACTTGGAAACAAATACAATTCACGAAAAATCGTGCCAGGCTTATAAATCTCTGAATTCATCCGATAAATCTGAATTCATGGGTGATAAAGCCATGGTAAAACAATGGCCGAATATGGGATACAAACTATGCAGTGAATGTATGAAATAAAAACTGATCAAAATATATAAAAATGCCGGTTGCAAAAGCAACCGGCATTTGACTTATTTATATTCAGTCATCTTCTCTTAAATCTTTAGGAGTTATGGTTATTAAATCTTTCTTCGTGGGATTCTCCATCTGAGCTAAACGGTTTGACTGCCTTATTACAGTATCTTCAAAGAAATTCCTGACATCTCTGCCGTTACCGAAATTATCGTCTCTTGTTTCATACATTTCATTGAATATTTTCTTCGCATCGCTTTGAGCTTTTTTACTTAAAACATATTGATTACTTTTACAGCGGATTTCAAAAATCTTATAAAGCTGCTCGCCGTCATAATCAGGAAAGAAGAAATACTTATTAAATCTTGACTCAAGCCCCGGATTTGAATTGATAAACTTTTCCATAGGACCTGTATATCCTGCAACTATTACTATTAAATCATCCCGATGGTCTTCCATAGCTTTCAGAAGCGTTTCAATTGCCTCTCTGCCGAAATCCTGCTCTCCACCGGAAGAAAGAGAGTAAGCTTCATCAATAAATAATACCCCTCCGAGCGCAGATGTTATTACCTCCTGGGTTTTCAATGCTGTCTGCCCAACATAACCTGCAACAAGCCCTGACCTGTCAACCTCAATAAGCTGACCTTTACTCAAAACACCGATTGCGGCATACATTTTACCTAAAAGACGGGCAATCGTCGTTTTACCTGTTCCGGGATTTCCGACGAATACCATATGAAGGCTCATCGCGGTATTGGGAAGTCCGTTTTCTTCACGGAGTTTTCTTACTTTTACGAGATTGATAAGATTCTTAACATCTTTTTTTACTTCCTCCAAACCTACGAGTTCATCCATCTCAGCAATCAGTTCATCAAGACTGGGTTTTTCCTCTTCTTTTTCTTCTTCAACCTCAGCTTTTTCTTTTTCTTCAGAGGACTTTTTTATTTCGCCGACTTCAGCATGCTTTGCCTTAAAGGAGGGTTCATCGGATGTTACAAAGTCCATAGGATTCATAGCCTTTTTGGAATTTCTTACGCCATTAGTATCACAAATAGCTGTAAGCTTTTCCTGGACATTTGTTATATACTCAGCTTCAGAATAAGTTACGTCGTCATCAACAGCAGCACAGTAAAGTAAAATATTCGTAACCGTTCTTATAAGAGCGCGCGACATCTCACTTCCTCTGCGTGCGTCATTTTCAGCAACGGCCCAGAAGAAAACCGGCGGAAGAAATTCCTCCCCCGCGCAAATCTTTTCAGTTAAACTCCAAAGCATCCAGGAAGGCTTTTCACAACCATGAGAATAAATCTCATTAGCAATAGCAACATGCTGCTCAGTTATTCCTTTGCCCCGACTCCAAAGCTGAAGAGCACAGCGCGTCATAAATTCATCAAGCTCCCGCTTGTATTCCGCTCCGCCTAAAAGGTAAAATGCATCAGTGTTTGCAACATAAATTTTATGAAATTCATCAGGGGTTCTGTTCCATGTTGTAGGCATAATATCCTCCGAAAATAATGCGATAGAGATATTATAATACAATTTGCATTTATTGCAAATAAAAGAAATTTGTGGTTTAATCTAATTAATAAAAATACAGGAGTATTTTATGGCCAGATTTTTTATAGCGGGGACAAATATCATAAACGGTATGGCGATTATGAAAGGGAGAGATGCGGAGCACGTGCACGTTCTTCGCCTTCGCCCGGGAGATGACGTTATATTGTGTGATACAAAAGGCTCAGATTACAAATGCAGAATAGTAAAGGCTCAAAAGGATGAAGTTGAAGCTGAGGTAATTGAAGTTACACCCTGCATTTCCGAGCCGTCAGTTAAAGTGTCAGTTCTCTGCGGTTTGCCTAAAGGAAGCGATAAAACCGACTATATAATCCAGAAATGCGTCGAAGCAGGAGCAAATGAAATATGTTTTTTCACAAGTGACAGATGTGTTGCTAAGCTCGATGAAGGCGGAAGAGATAAAAAACTGGAACGCTGGAACAGAATTTCTGAAGAGGCTGCAAAGCAGTCCGGCAGAGGAATTATTCCAAAAGTCCGCTGGATCGGGAGCTTTACGGATTGCTTAAACGAATCAATAAAAAAAGATTTAAGCCTTTTTATGTATGAAACAGGCGAAAGAGAAAGCCTGAATTCAGTGCTTGATTCTGCAAAAGATTTAAATACAGTCGCTGTTATTACAGGCCCTGAAGGCGGTTTTGCAAAATTTGAAGCTGACCTTGCGAAAGTAACAGGCTGTCATATCTGCTCAATGGGCGAAAGAATATTAAGATGCGAGACCGCACCGGTTGTAGCAGTTTCAGCTGTAATGTATGCGACAGGGAATTTAGGATAAAAAATAAAAAGCAAAAAAGACTGTTCCTTTTTAAGGAACAGTCTTTTTTATATTTTTTCAAATCAGAACATCAGCGTTCCCAAAACTATAAGAAACTCCGCAAATATATAGGTTAACATAACCACAAAATGGTTTTTAAAAATCGTATCCTTCTTAAATCTTGTATAAAAGAGAACAGAATCCGAGCAGAAAAACAGCGCTGCCCCGATAAATACAATCAATGCTGCCGTATTTTTTACTGAAAGCAGCTGATACAATGCAAAGCAGTTCATAAGCCCGTTTGCAAGCAAATAGAAAAACATCGGATAAAAGAGCGGCTTTGGCAAATGATTTTTCAATCCTTTAAAAACAAAACACGCCGCTGTAATATAAACAACAGCTGCAACAATTATTATCCATAAAGGTATTAAACTAAAGTTTACGTTCTTATTATAAGTAAGTATAAACAAAATATGTGAAACGCCAAAAGATATGCCTCCGGCCGTAAACAGCTTCATACTGTTCGGAATAAGAAGAACGTCGCCAAGCCAGCTGAAAAACAAAGCCAGCAAAAACACCGGCATTACTTTATCTGCAGCAACCCAATACCATCCCAGCAAAGAAGAAACAATAAAAATCTTTGACCATCCGCGAAGCTTCTTATCTTTTTTTAAACTCGCATATAAATGAATTACCGAAGCAATAATAAAAATCCCCAGAAACACGTATTTCATACAAAACTCCTTCCGATGCAACTCTAGAGAATTCTAACATACTGCACTTAAGGTGTCAACGCGGCACATACTTGAAAAAAAAGACAATTGTGTTATATTAAAAGAAGTTCAATAACAGCAATTTCCCGAAAGGAGACAATATGAAATATTACTTTATTATCAACCCGTTAGCCGGGAACGGAGCTGCAGAAGAAACTCTGAAAACTGCAGTCGAAGCACTTCCTGAAAAAGATAGCTGCATCTTCTATAAGACAACCGCACCTCTTGATGCAACAAACTTCGTCAAAAAAACATGCGAAAAAAATCCCGGCGAAGAAATGCGTTTTATCGCCTGCGGCGGAGATGGAACAGTCAACGAAGTATTTTCAGGCGCAGTCGGATTTACTAACGTATCCGTAACAGTCTACCCATGCGGAAGCGGCAATGACTTCGTCAAAGTATTCGGCGGAACAGAACCGTTTATGGACATCTCAAAGCTTCTTCACGCTCCGACCCAAAAGCTGGATGTTTTAAAAGTTGAAGACAGATATTCCATAAACGTAACCAACTTCGGCTTTGATACGACCGTTGCAATTACAATAAATAAAGAACGCGAAAAAACCGGGCATGGCGACAAGAGCGCATATACAAAAGGCGTTATTACTGCTCTTATCAAAAGCATGAAAAACACCGTTAAAGTCTGGGCAGACGGAGAGCTTTTAAATGAAAGCGGCAAAGCGCTTCTCTGCACCGTTGCAAACGGACAGTATGTTGGCGGTTCATTCAAATGCGCCCCGAGAGCGAAAACCGACGACGGCATAATTGAAGTCTGCCTGATTAAGCCTATTACGCGCTTACGTTTCGTAAAGATTCTCGGAACATACACTGAAGGAAAACATCTTGACGATGAAGGTATGAAGGATATCGTTGTTTACCGCCAGGCAAAAAAAGTTAAGGTCGAGGCTCCCGAAGGCTTTGCGTATTCTCTCGATGGCGAAATAGTCTATAAAAATAAATTCACAATAGAAATTGTCCCCGGAGCACTTGATTTAGCGGTTCCGGAATAAATACAATTCCAACACAAAAAACTCAGCAGCTAATATAAGCTGCTGAGTTTTCTATTATTATAATTTAAGCTTCGGTTTATAATACTCAAAAATCACCGAATCATAATTCTCTTCATTACGGGGTTCATGAGACGTCCATCCGAACTTCATTGCCCCGAGAAGACATGCCAGCTTTACTGCTAGCGGCCGGGGCCCTATCTTATATGCAATAAACTGCGGCCGGCCGATAAAATTCATCAAGCAGCGGCTAAGCAGAAATCCGCCAACCTTTCCGGCAGAGCTGCCTTCATATTCACTTCTGGGAGCAGCAAGCTGACCTCTCAGCATATCGGAAGCATGAAGACGGAACCACCTCAAAATAAACGGATCAAAGCTTTCTATACAGACATCTCCGCTATAACCGGAAATAAACTCATATGTCTTTTCACAAAGCTCGCGGTTCCTTTTCCCGCAGGTTTTGAGCTCGCATAAAATTGCGCTTCTTCCGTTAATAACATCCAAAACATCCGTAAACAAAGGAATAACCTGATCAGTTCCGCAAAGACGGAACTTTTTTAATTCATTATACGTAAAATCACAAATCTTTCCTTCAACCGAACAAACGCGATCAAGAGTTTCATCATGAAATACAACAACATGCCCGTCTTTAGTAAGCTGAACATCAAGCTCTACGGCATAACCTTTTTCAGCAGCAAGCGCAAATGCTGACAGAGAATTTTCAGGAATAACCTTATCGCGGGTATGAAGGCCGCGGTGCGCATAATTAACGCCTTTAAATGTTGCCTTCTGGCGGGCAGATGCGCGCGCCGGACATAGCATGAAAAAAGGAACTGCGACAGAAGCGATACCGATTCCTACCAACAGTTTTTTCTTATCCATAAGCTTCTCCTTCCCTACAGAATAATATATGCAGCAATAATACTGATTACTATCATAACCGAACCGTACTTAAGCATATCCTTAGAAGTCGCCCAACCGGAAGATCCCGCCAATGCAATATGAGCAATTGACGAAGGAAGAGCATATGCAAGAGAAGCACAAATACCGATAGCTATAGTTGCTTTATCCGGAGCGAGAAGGCTTGCCGAAAGAAGAACAGGGACAAAAAGATTATATGAAACAGTAGTCGTAACAATATTAGAAATAAGATTCGTCATAATAACTGCAAATGCAATTATTAAAAGAAGAATATTCATACTTTCAAGCTTAGGCGCCATAAATGCGCTTATTACCGGCATAACACCATATTCTTCATTCGTTAAGAAAGACCCAAGCGCAAGAGTTGCCGCGCAAAGAATAATTGCGCTCCACGAAACGCCTTTGGAAAAACCTTCCTTAATATCCAAACAACCGGCAATTGCAAGAATAACGCATCCTGCCATTGCAATCCAGGCCGTACCAAGAGAATTGAGCTTCGAAAACGCCTTCGGCCAGATTCCGATAATCAGCCAGCAAACAACAACAGCAATAAAAACAATAACTGAGAAAATTTCTTTGCTCTGCCATTTCGTTTTTTCAAATTTTACACCTGAAAAATCATATTTATTTTCAATACCAATACTTAACAGCCCGTAAGCCGCAAGAGCTAATATCAAACCTATCGGAAGCCCGTATTTAAGATAAGAAATGTAACTGATTGTCTCACCGGTTGAAGCTTCATAATAGCCGATTGCCATAAGCGGAAACGTATGGGCAATAGGCGTCATAGCACAGGAAATGGACGCAAAGAAACCCGTTCCGACCATCATATTGCGGGCAAGCTTATCGCCTTTTTCAAGCCCGGCAAGCTCAAATATCTCTTTAGATAAAGAAAGATATAAAATGAAAAGCGTCGTGGGGGCCATAAAGCTTCCAATTATCAACATAGACAGGAAATATGCCGCCATAAATAAACGGACATTTTTCTTTGCCAGCGGATTATCAATAAACCTGACAGCAATTCTTCTTAATACACCCGTTTTACTTAACGAGAACGTAAGCAAAAAGCTGAATATCAGAAACATAATAGTTGAACTGCCAAAGCTTGCAGAAAAAACCGATGAAACTTTTGCATTAGGCAAAAGGCACAGTGCAATCAAACATGCAATGCTTCCGATTTCAATAGGCGATGTTATCCAAAGAAAAATTGCTCCGATAAACACACCAAGCATCTGATACACCGTTTCGAGCCCAAAAATTATAGGCAGAAACATTATTAACAATCCAATCGCAAGTAAAATCTTTTTCTTCATTTTTTCCTCTTTCAAGATAGCGCTGTTTTCTTTATTTTTTCCAAAGCATTTTTTACTGATGGAATAAGCAATACTACAACAGTTACAATTCCCTCTGCAAAGATATATACGGCATTATAAGCCATAGTATATGGGAGCGGAGCCCAGCCCTCCCAGGCAACACTCCCAAGCGAAACCCAAATAAGCCCCGCAATTGATGCCATAATCCATCTTCCGATAACTCCGGCAATATACCCTTTAATAAGCCCATTGCCTGAATTCCTGAAAAACCCGGATATCCCCATTACAGAAAATGCGAAAATGTAATCAAACAAAAACTGCCAGATTGTTACATAATACGGCGATATAAAAAAATTCAGCAGACCGATTACAAGGCCTGAAATAAGCCCATAACCAAAACCGTAAAACCATCCGGGCAAAACCATAAAAAGCATACTGAACAGCGTTACAGAACCTGCAAACGGGAATCTGAAAATTTTTATAAGCCCCGTTACAAACGCCAAGGCTATGCACGTTGCACAGAACGTAAGTTTCCTGACTGATGCAGACATGAAAAAATCCTCCTTTATGGAGGGCACGGTTATAAGCTTCCCTACGCAGGCATTATCCCGGTCAGGTCATAAGGGACAGAAGCAAAATTTGCTTCAATCTCAGCAATAAGCGCCCCCAGCTAAATATTTTGTGGTATAATCTATTATATACTAAATAAAAGTTTAGTCAATAAGGAGAGACATCATGATATACATAGGAAATCATTTATCTTCATCTGACGGATATCTTGCTATGGGCAAAGCGGCAACCGCTCTCGGAGCTAATACCTTTGCATTTTTTACAAGAAACCCCAGAGGAGGCTCTGCCAAGCCGATGGATGAAGAAGATGCGTCAGCTCTTTGCACATATCTTAAAGAAAACGGCTTCGGAAAGCTTGTTGCACATGCACCGTATACAATGAATCTCTGTTCCGATAAAGAATCAATAAGAGCATTCGCCTCTGATATGCTCGCGGATGATTTAAAACGAATGGAATTTACGCCTGACAATTACTATAATTTTCATCCCGGATCACATGTCGGCCAAGGAACTGAAGCCGGTATTGAATACATCGCAAAAGCCTTAAATAAGGCTATGTTTAACGGTATGAAAACTACCGTTCTTCTTGAAACAATGGCGGGCAAAGGCAGCGAAATCGGCGGAAGATTTGAAGAAATAAAAGCTATTATTGATAAGGTGGAATTAACAGAATATTTAGGCGTATGTCTGGACACCTGCCACATTTGGGACGGCGGATATGATATCGTCAATAATCTTGACGGAGTTTTAGCGGAATTTGATTCAGCTATCGGCTTAAGCAGACTTAAAGCAATTCACTTAAACGATTCCATGAATCCTCTCGGCGCCCGTAAAGACAGACATCAAAAGCTCGGAGACGGATATATCGGCTTTGAGGGTCTTGAAAAAGTTATAACCCATCCGCTCCTTCAGAATAAGCCTTTTATCCTCGAAACACCAAATGATGACGCAGGATATATGAAGGAAATCGAATGGGTTAAAAAAACAGAAAAACAATAAAATCTATTTAATAACTTTCACAGTCCTTAAAAAGTGCTCAACAGCATTTGCATAACCGTCCGGATTCTCAAGATAGCTTACGCCGTGAGTTGCTCCGGGAACGGTAAATTTCTCCTTATAAGATGCACATGCATTATATACTTCCTCGCACATATAAAACGGAACAAAACTGTCATCTTCCCCATGAATAAACATTATCGGAATATCAGTTTTGGAAACAGCCTCTTTTGCGGAAATTTCTTCCAAATCAAAACCGCCCATAATTCGGGCAAACAGCCGGCACACAGGATAACAAATCCCTGCAGGAAAATGCATACTCTTTGCAACACTCCTAATCTCATCACGGGGAGCAGAATAGCCGCAGTCCTCAACTATAGCTTTTACATTTTCAGGCAAACCCCTTGCCGCTGACATCATAACGGTTGCCCCGCCCAAAGATATCCCGCAAAGAATAATGCCGATATCTTTCCCGAAACGCTCTGTTATATAATTTGCCCATGCTACAGCATCGCGGCTCTCTTTAATTCCAAATGTTATAACCCGGCCTTCACTGTCTCCACAGGCACGCTCATCAATCAGAAGAATATTAAATCCGAGTTTTTTATACAGAAAATAACCTCCGGAAAAATCACCGCATGCGCAGCCTCTCCATCCGTGCATCATTATAGCAACAGGAGCCCCGTCTTCCTGATGATAATATCTCCCAACGAGCCGCAAACCATCATACGATCTGATTTCAACCTTTTCACACGGCTCTTTCCTGAGTTTATCAATTAAAGGAACAACGGTATTTGAATAATTCTTATAAAATTCAGATATCTGGTAAGTTTCAAAATGCTTATGCTTCTTTGCGGGATTATAAAACCCGTAATTAAAAAGCGAAACTCCGAGAACACTTAATACAATTATCAGAATTAATAGAATAAATACAAAACACATATTATTTCTCCGGCAATAACAATAAGCTAAGACAGCTGTCTTAGCTTATATCTTTTATACTGTCAATTTGCGATAAAGCGCTGTTTTTATACTTATGCTTATCAGTCACATCCTTGTCAACCCAGTAAGGACTTTCAAAGCTTAAAGCAGACTCAACATTCGGGAATTCAATTTCCATCAGACAAAGGCCTTCAAGATACCCGTCAAACACATCAAGCTCCTGAACAAGCCCGCCGTCTACCGGAATAATATACCTCGTTTTTGAAACAATATTCCCTGAAACTTTTTTCAAAAGCGACTCATATTCAGACTTGCTGATAGGAATTTCATATTCTTCACGCTGCAGCGAGGCATGCTTCAAACCATCAGGATGCGACTTAACAGTCAGAATATACTTTCTCCCGCCATCATATTCCCTGATGCGGATAGTCGGGCTGAAACTGACATACGCCTGTTTCAGAGAATGATGCTCATATTTACTTAAATCATACGGTATCTTAGATAAAGATACCAGCCATTTTCTTTCAATCTCCATATTTTAAAATAAAAGAGCATTGGCAATCATAAAGTAAACAAGAAGCGAAAGGGCATCAACAATAGTCGTAATAAAAGGACTTGCCATTACAGCAGGGTCAAATCCGATCTTCTTCGCAACCATAGGAAGCGTACAGCCGATAACCTTTGCAACAAGAACCGTAAGCGCCATCGTCAGACATACAGCAAGAGCAACCACAACTGTTACTTCAGTATTTCCAAGAAGCAATCTGTCAATAAGCATTATCTTTCCGAAACATGCCAGCGATAAAACAGTTCCGCAAAGAACGGCCGTTCCTATTTCCTTCCAGATTACAGATGCAAGATCGCCAAATTCAAGCTCATCCAAAGAAAGCGAACGGATAACCGTAACGGAAGACTGAGAGCCTGAATTACCGCCTGTATCCATAAGCATAGGGATAAAAGCCGTCAAAACAACCTGAGCAGCCAAAGCATCCTCAAACTTAGTAATAATAAGACCCGTAAATGTTGCCGAAACCATAAGAAGCAAAAGCCATGGTATACGGTGCTTAAAAAGATCCCAGGGAGTTGAGCGGAGATATGTTTTATCAGACGGCACAATAGCGGCCATCTTTTCGATATCTTCGGTAACCTCTTCTTCCATAACGTCCATGATATCGTCGAACGTTACGATTCCGACAAGCCTGCCTTCGTTATCTACGACAGGAAGAGCCAGAAAATTGTACTTTGAAAGCATCTGAGCGGCTTCTTCCTGGTCAGTAAGCGTTCCGCAGGATATGACATTCGTATCCATAATATCGGAAATCTTAGTGGAATCATCTCCTGCCAGAAGAAGATCCTTAACCGTCACAAAGCCTACAAGCTTTCTGTTCTTTGTTACGTAACAGATATAAATAGTTTCCTTATCTATACCTGTTTTGCGGATACGGGCAATTGACTCCTCAACGGTCATATCCGGCCTTAATCCAACGTACTCTGTGGTCATAATAGACCC
>R21__coassemble_759_pt1 | contig 25074 bp, 27 predicted proteins | sample R21__metabat2_high_PE_032 | metagenome-assembled genome bin R21
CTATGGTTGCAAGATAATAGACATAACCGTACTTCAGGAACTGATAAACTTTTTCCATGATAGTATCTCCTTTTTTTATTTCCGGTTTAATAGTATTTTAGCACGAATTCTTTATTTTGTATATGAAAACGGTATTGAAATCATGGTTGCCTCACAAAATGGTATATGTTAAACTGTAATTATCATATTTTAGGAGGAAGTTATTCATGAAAAAGTTATTCTCAGCAATTCTTATCCTTGCAATGGTCCTTAGTTTTGGGATTTTCGTATTTGCAGATGAAGCCGTTCCCGGGCTTCCGGTTTATGCTTCAGCTGAAGAAGTTGACGTTGCAGAGCTTTTGGCAGGCAATGCTCTTGGGAAAATTCTTGATACTTTTGGTAATATTGAATTGACTTATATTATGGATGCGGTATTTCCAGATCAGACGTCTCATTCAGAAAGTGTTTTTACCGAGTATTTAATTGACGGTGTTTATTATGCATCCGGATCACAGGATTATGGAGATGCTGTTATAGAGTCATTTTATGAGTGTAATGAGGCAGATCCGTATCAATATATAAAAGGTACAGGTTACTCAGATAAGGCCGAGTACCCTGTTGAAAAATATATGGAGCATCTTAATGCACCTCAAGTGCCGTACCCTGAAGAAGGGCAGGTTCTTGATGTCCAGTCTGTTGAGGATGTTGATGGATTGTTTGTTATTGATTATAGTGTTAGTAATGCTGATGGAAGCGGACATCCTCAGGTTGCAACAATTTGTATTGATCCCGTAACGAGCCTTATAACGGCATTTAAATATGTATGGCCTTTTGATGCTGAAGGCGTTGGTTATACCGAGTATAAATATGATGGGACAATTGCTTATGGGGTTGATTCCGAGCCGAATTATTCCGTTAGAGGATAATTAAAATATTGAATATAGTAATTAAACCGTCCTGATATTGTCAGGGCGGTTTAATTTGATAGTAAATTGATTTAATATAATATATATAATTATCCAATAAAGTTTTCATTTATTTGAAAAACACTTATAGTTTTTGAAATTCTGCTTTGAAAGTAGTATAATACATATGATAAAAAATCATTCTGGGAGATGATATTTTGAAAATCACATTCATAGGTGCGGCTCATGAAGTTACGGGTTCGTTGCATTATGTTGAAACAAACGATACAAAACTGATTGTTGATTGCGGAATGGAGCAGGGAACGAACGTTTACGAAAACGCCCCATTGCCTGTGAAGTATTCTGACCTTGACTATCTGATTTTGACTCACGCGCATATTGATCATGCCGGAATGATTCCTTATGCTTACAATCAGGGCTTCCGCGGAACGGTTCTGACGACTTCGGCATCTCTCGAGCTTGACAGAATCATGCTTCTCGATTCCGCTTCTATTCAGGAAAAGGAAGCATCGGCAGACGGGAAAAAGAAAAAACGAGCCGGTGAAAACGCTGATAAGCCGGTTTATACGATGGAGGATGCAACTGCCTGTATGAAGCTTTTCAGAGCTGTACCTTACGGTGAAATAACTGAGCTTTCAGATACGGTTTCTCTGCGTTTTACTGATGCCGGGCACCTTCTGGGTTCCGCATGCGCGGAGGTTTGGCTTAAAGAGGGAAAGAAAAAGAAAAAAGTTGTTTTTTCAGGTGATATCGGGAATCATGACAAGCCCCTCATTCGTGATCCGCAGTATATCTCCGAGGCTGATACTATCATTATGGAATCAACTTACGGCGATAAATACCATGAACAGTCAAGTGATCATATCGGGGACGTCTGCCGCATTGTTCAGGAGACGCTTGACCGTGGCGGTAATATTATTTTTCCAGCGTTTGCCGTTGGAAGAACGCAGGAGCTTCTGTTTCTGTTTCGCCGTATTAAAGAGGGTCATCTTATAAAAGGACACGATGATTTCCCGGTGTATGTTGACAGCCCTCTCGCCGTTGAAGCGACGAAGGTTTTCTCTGCAGATCACAGGGAGTGCTATGATGAAGAGACGCGTAGTCTAGTTGAAAGCGGCATAAACCCGATACTTTTTGACGATCTTGTTCTTAGTGTTTCAACTGAAGAGTCAAAGGCAATAAATGAGGATCCGATTCCAAAGGTAATTATTGCTGCTGCGGGAATGTGCAATGCAGGCCGTATAAAATATCACCTTAAATATAATCTCTGGCGGCCTGAATCAACAGTTGTTTTTGCAGGTTATCAGGCGATAGGAACGCTCGGAAGGCAGCTGCAGGATGGGGCTGAGAGTGTTAAAATTTTCGGAGAAAAAATAGTCGTGAAAGCGCATATTGAAACGCTTCCTGATATGAGTTCTCATGCTGATGCTGATGGTTTGCTTGAATGGCTCGGTGCTTATGAAAAAACCCCCGCGAAGGTTATCCTTGTTCACGGGGATGATGACGCTATGGCAGCTTTGAAGGAAAAGATAGAGGAGCGCTTCGGATATTCTGTTGAGTGTCCTTATTCAGGCTCTGTTTATGATGTTGCAAGAGCAAAATTCGAGTATACGGCAAAGCCTGTTTACATTGAAAAGAAGCAGGCAATCAGCGAGAGGAATAACTCTCACCGCGAAGGGCTCGATGCTTCGCTTGAAGCATTAGCAAAGCTTGTTTCTCAGCAAAAACAGGGCGCAAATGCCGACATGGATGCTTTGGCGGGTGATATATTGAAGCTTATAGAAAAACATAAATTTTAGTCTCTGTGATAAATTCTCTTTATTTCATCCGTATCTGTACCGTCGGAATTTTTAAGAAGCAGCATCGGCTCAATTTTTAGCCCTGTCTTGCCTCCGCGCCTTCCCTCTATTAAAGCAAGGCTCGGAATCGCGTCAGCAGTGTGAGCAACGAGGCGGAGCCGCTTTGGCTCAATTCCGTGATTTGTCATAGTGATAAACACTTCTGAAAGTCTTTCGGGCCTGTGTACGAATGCGACTTTTCCGTCCCATCGGCAGAGATATTCGGCAGCCGAACATAAGTTGTCGAGCGTGCATGAAACTTCGCCGCGGGCAGTTGCTTTTCGGCAGTCGGGTGAAACGACTCCTGAGCAGAGAGGGAAGTACGGCGGGTTTGAAACGATAACGTCAAATGACCCTGCTGTGAAAAGAGACTTATAGTTTCTCAGATCCGCATTCAGAATTTCAGAGCGGGTATTAAAGCTGTTCCTTGCCATGTTTTCGCGGGCAAGCGAAGCGGCGTCAGAATCAATTTCAATGCCGGTCATATGAATCGACGGGCTCCTTGCGAGCATAATCATGGAGATTACGCCTGAAGCGCAGCCAAGGTCAATTCCGGATTTCGTGCCGGATATATTTATGAAATTTCCTAGAAGAACGGAATCTGTTCCGAATTTGAAGTTTTCAGATTGGGCGAACTCCGGGCCGCCTTTCCAAAGATAGTCATAATTGGCCATTTGTATCTCCGCTTTGCGTATGTTTACAATTATGCGTATAATAAAACAGAGGGCGAAATGCTCCGCCCTCTGTTTCAAACGGGAAAATTACTCTTCCTTGATTGCCTCTGCAGGGCAGGATGCAGCGCAGGTACCGCACTGCAGGCATTTGTCCTGATCAATCTCGTAATGAGCTGCGCCCATATCGATGGCTTCAGCAGGGCAGCCTGCTGCGCACGTTCCGCAGGACAGGCACTCGTCGGAAATAACGAACATCAAAGGTACCTCCATAATTTTTTCCCAATGGGTAGATTAATTTTAGCACAAAAGAAATAAAATGCAAATATAAAATTGAGTTTACTTGACAAAACATTTTTGCGGTGTTATCATTTCATAGCATTCGGTTTGCAGAAGTACCCAAGAGGCCGAAGGGGCTCCCCTGCTAAGGGAGTAGGTGTGTTAAAGCACGCGAGAGTTCAAATCTCTCCTTCTGCGCTTAAAAGCGCGCTCAGTAATTTGAGCGCGCTATTTTTTTTTATTTTGCTTTTTCTTCTTTATATTTTTTCAGAGCCTGTGCAAGCTGGTCCGGGCAGGAAGTTGGCTTGAAACCACATTTTATGCCGTCAAGGCGGGCTATAACCTCGTCAACTTTCATGCCTTTGACGAGCGAGGATACTCCCTGGCCGTTTCCGCTGCATCCGCCGACAATTTGAACTTCCTGAACAGTGTCACCGTCTATATCAAGCTCCATGAGATATGAGCAAGTGCCCTGAGGGCGGTAAGTGAAATGCATTTATTTTCCTCCTGGTTTTTTAATCTGCGCCCACCTTCTGGGGAAATTTGCAGGCGTTGTGTTGATTTTTCTGATTACTAAAAGACTGTGGTTTATATCCGTTTCCGGAATTGTATATATTATGCTGTCTTCATATTTTCCGCCGAGCTGGCCGATTAAGGGCTTTGCGCCGGAGAGCTCTTTTTCAAAGTCAGGCCCTTTCAGTGCAATGAACTGTCCGTTAATTTTGAGATACGGAATGCATAGCTCGGAAAGAATTTTCAGGTCCGCAACAGCACGGGAGGTTACGAAGTCCGCAGATTCTCTCATGTTCTTCGGGATTTCCTCAGCACGGGCATGGATGCATTCTACGTTCTTTAAATCAAGCTCTTCGCATACTTCTTTTAAGAAATTGATTCTTTTATCGAGAGAATCAAGAAGAATAATATTTGCGTCAGGCCTGAGAATTTTCAGGACGAGGCCGGGAAAACCTGCGCCCGTTCCGACGTCAATAAGCGTTTTGCCTGAAATATCTGTAGCTGTCAAAAATGCGGCGCTGTCAAGAAAATGCAGGCGGACGGTATCTTCTTCGCCTGATATGGCGGTCAGATTCATGACTTTGTTTTTCTCTTCGAGAAGCTCAGAGTATCGCTTTAGCTTGCTTATTGCATCTTGCGGATAAACAATATTTAAGTTTTCCAATCCTTTCGAAAGGATATCTTCAAACATATCAGACCTCATAATTTAGGATTCAGTATGAAGAATATAACATCAGGAGAAAATAATTTCAAGATATTTACATAATATAGTTAAAATAAGCTTGAATTGCGTCTTATGATGTGATATATTCATAGTGAACCCTTATAATATGTAAACTGAAGAGGCATATAATGGATAAAAAGAGATTAAGCAGTTATGCGTCATTAATAGTAAATAAAGGTCTTTGCATTATGCCCGGGCAGAAGGTTATTGTCCGTTCGGCGCTTGAGCAGATTGAGTTTGTTGAGACAGTTGTTGAAGAATGCTATAAAGCGGGAGCTTCAAAGGTAACAGTGGACTGGCATCATGACCCGATAACTAAGCTTGATATAAAGTATCAGGCGCCTGAGGTCCTTGGAGAAACTGAGGCATGGGAGAAGCTTAGGTTTAAAATCAGAACCGGAGAGCTTCCTGCAGATATTTATCTTGATTCTGATGACCCTGATGCGTTTGCAGGGATAGATAATGAAAAATGGGCAAATGCGAAGAGGAATAGGTATAAAGTCCGCAAGCGTTATCTTGATATGATGGAAAATAAGTATCAGTGGTGCGTCGCGGCTGTTCCCGGGAAGAAGTGGGCAATGAAGGTTTACCCTGATCTTCCTGAGGAAGAGGCAATTGAAAGACTCTGGGAGGAAATTCTTATTTGCGCCAGGGCTGATTCGGATGACCCTCAAAAGCAGTGGGATGAGCATAATGCAAATCTAAAAAAACGCTGCGATTGGTTGAACGGGCTTCATCTGACAAGGCTTGTTTATAAAAGTGAAATGTCAGGTACGGATTTCTCAGTTGGGCTTATAGACAAAATGAGATTTATGGGCGGGCTTGATGAGCTTGAAACGGATAAAGGCCGCGCCAATAATGTGTTTTATAATGCAAATATTCCTTCTGAAGAGGTTTTTACGACTCCCATGAAGGGAGATTGCGAGGGGGTTCTTGTTGCAACGCGTCCGCTTTCTTATAGAGGCGTTTTAATAGAGGATTTTTCCATATGGTTTAAAAACGGAAAGGTTACAAAGGTTAAGGCTGCGAAGAATGAAGATGCTTTGAGAACGATGATTTCTATGGACAAGGGGGCATCGATGCTGGGAGAATGCGCGCTTGTTCCTTATCACAGTCCGATTTCCCAAAGCGGAATACTCTTCTATTCAACGCTTCTCGATGAAAACGCATCGTGCCATATGGCGCTTGGAGACGGGTATTCAAGCTGTCTTGAAAATGCGGGGAGCTATACGCCTGCTGAGGCAAGGAGAATCGGCGTAAATAATTCAATGATTCATGAGGATTTCATGGTAGGAACGCCCGATCTTTCAATTACAGGTATTACAAAAGACGGAAAAGAAGTTCAGATTTTTAAAAACGGTGACTGGGCCGACTGAGGAGATAAAAATGAAAGAAAAAAACGGAGCAGCAATAGATAGAAGCAGCGGATTCGGAAGAGATGCGATAATATTTTTCGGAATCGCAATTGCATTCAGGGCGCTGGGAATTATTCAGAGAGCCGGAGTCATGACGCAGTATGAGATTATTTCAGAGCTTATATTGCCGATAAGCTTTTGCGCGCTTATGATACTGAGCATCGTGCTTTTCGGAAGGAAGTGGCTTTGGACGTCACTTTTGCCTATGGTTTTGTGTGCATTGTTTCTTGTTTTAAGAGCGCTTTCCAAGGATAACATTTTAGGCGTTGAGCCTTCTGTTGCAGAAAGATGCATAAGAATTCTTATCTATTTGGTAGTTGCCATGCTTTATTCAAGTATGGTTATGAGTGAATATAGAATTAAATGGGCGCTTATCCCAATATTCGGGTTAGGCCTTTTGTATCATTTTATATTTGAGGATTATCCTGCAATTATAAATGGAGCAGCAACAGTTACATTCACGACTGTAATGATGGAGCTCAGCATAATATTTATTCTTCTTGGGCTTTTGTTTACGGCTCTTGGTGTGAAAAATAAGGCTGATATTCAGACGGCTGTTGAAAAGAAAGTGAAGACGGCTGAGGAGAAGGTTGAAAAGAAGGCAGAGGAAGTGAAGGAAGCAAAAGAGGCATGGGTGCCGTTTTGGAAGAGAAATAAGGTTGAAGAGGTAAAGGCTGAAGAGCCTAAGGTTGCTGAAGCTAAGGATGAGGAGACAAAACCCGAAGACCTCAAGGCCGCTGAATCTAAGGTTGAGGAGCCCGTGCCTGCGATGGCTGAGAAGCCTGAAACTTCAGCAGAGAAGGCAGAACCTGAGGAGCCTGCTGCTGAGCATGAAAAGCCGGTTTTTGATGAGAGCTATTTTGATAAGCCTTATAAACCCACGTTAACATTAAATCCGGAGGATAACAAGGAAACTGACGAAGACGAGGTATGACGCAAAGAGAGGCTAATTATATAAAGGAAATTCGCCGCGCGGAGAGAACTGCGACAGATCAGCCGCGTGTCCGCACACAGCGGGCAGAGAGAACTGCAGAGCAGTCGCATGCCCGTGCGGAGCATGCTGAAAGACAGGCTCCCGGGCGGTTGCGCTCGCAAGGAGAGCATACAGGTCCTCTTCAGGCGCCTCAAAGGGTAGAGCATACCGGCCCGGTTAAGACAGATGTACCAAGGGACAGCTGGTTTAAGAGGAACAGTGTGTTTATAATTGTGGCGCTTGCAACGGTGGCAGTTGTTGCTGCACTTTCATTCGTTATAAGAGATGTCGGGGACAGTCGTGCTTATGACAGGTATATGACATCATCGCGTGAATGTATTCTTACCGGTGATTACGATAATGCTCTTTCAATGCTTCGGAAGGCAGCCGGAATAGATGCAACTGACGATTGTTTGTTACTTATGGCGCAGTGCTATGAAGCTCAGGGAAAGTATGACAAGGCAATTCTGGCTCTCAGGTCAATGAAGTCTGCAAGTGCTGCGGTAACAACTAAAATTGCTGCGATTGAGGCTGCTCAGATCCAGGCGGAAAATGAACGGATTGTTCAGATAGGAGAGGAGACGTATGACATTAATTCAACTTCTCTTGCTCTTGACAATAAAGGTCTTGGAAATGAGATAATGGAGAGCATTATGAGAATGTATGCTCTATCGAGTCTTTCTCTTTCGGGGAATAATATAACTGATATATCCGGGCTTACGGCGCTTCAGGGACTTACGTCGCTTAATCTTAATGATAACAGGATTACTGATATTTCGGTGCTTATGGAGCTCCCGTCGCTGAGAACGCTTTATCTTGATAATAACCCAATAATAGATTTATCTCCGCTTTCTTCTATGCAATCGCTTACATCTCTTTCAATAAAGGGAATAGAAATCAGTGCAGATCAGTTAAAAGCTTTTTCTGAGGCACTTCCGAATTGCGCAATAAACGGAGCGGATGCTCAGGAAACAGAGCAGTATATTGCGCTTGGCGGAATAACCTTTGGTAAAGATGTTAAGGAACTTGACCTAAGTTATAAAGGTATAACAGATATATCTGTCCTATCGCAGTGCTCAAATCTTCTAACGCTTAATCTTTGCGGTAATGCGGTGGCAGATATAACTCCTCTCATGGATATACCGAATCTGACAACTCTTAACATTTCCGGAAACGGAATTATTGACCTTCGCCCGTTAATGGGACTTGCGTCATTAAAGAGTCTTGACTGTTCCTCGAATAATATAAGTACAACTGTTCCTCTTGGAACAGTTACGGGGCTTACGGATCTTAATATTTCAAATAATCCGGTTTCAAATTTTTCCGGGTTGGCAAAGTTAAAAAATCTTGTAACACTTGATATTTCAAATACGAATTTCTCGCCGGCTGATGTATTGTATTTTCAGTTGCTTTCAAGGCTGCAGAGTCTGAATATTGAAAACAATCCCGCAATGACGGGTGAGGCGCTTTCGCAGCTGCAGTCACTTGTTCCTATATGCTCAATCCGTCATTCGGATGTTATTTATTCAATTTCAGTTCCCGCAAACGGGCTGACAGTTGAAAAAACTGCCACAGACCTTGACTTTACAGGTCAGGGGATTGAGGATATTTCGTTTATACAGCAACTTGGTCAGCTGCAGTCATTAAGACTTGCGGCAAACAGGATTTCGAATGTAGGATATTTCCTTTATACAGAATCCTGGAGAACGCTTACATATCTTGATTTGAGTTATAATAATATTACGGATATTTCTCCGCTGAAGGCTCTTTCAAATCTGGTTACACTTAATATTTCAAATAATAATATAACAAACATAACAGCTCTTTATTCGATGAGCAATTTGAGAGAGCTTAATATAAGCGGAAATCCGCTTACGGATGATCAGGTGCGGGAGCTTAATTCCTGGCTTCCTAATTGCTCAATTATATTTTGGTAAATGAAGGAGAATACATATGCAAAAGCAGGATAAGCAGTATCATATAAGATGTGTTGAAGGAGATATAGGGAAGTATGTTATTCTTCCGGGAGATCCCGGAAGATGTCCGGATATTGCGGCTTATTTGGATGACGCAAAGCAGATTTCCTATAACCGCGAATATAACGTATATACGGGATATCTCCTCGGCGAGAAGGTTTCCGTCTGCTCAACGGGAATAGGCGGGCCGTCCGCTGCAATCGCAATGGTTGAGCTTGAAAACCTTGGGGCACATACGTTTATAAGAACGGGAACATGCGGAGGAATAAAACTTGATGTTCAGGCGGGAGATATTGTTGTTGCAACGGGTGCTATAAGATATGAGCATACGTCCGAGGAATTTGCGCCTATTGAGTATCCGGCGATTTCGGATTTTGAAGTATGCTATGCGCTTTTTATGGCCGCGGAGAAGCTTGGTTACAGAACGCACCACGGAGTTGTTCAGTGTAAGGATTCTTTTTATGGGCAACACGAACCGGAGCGATGGCCTGTTGCACATGAGCTTTTGGAAAAGTGGGAGTCATGGAAACGGCTCGGAGTTGTGGCTTCAGAAATGGAAAGTGCGGCAATGTTCGTTGTGGCATCGGCGCTGGGAGTCAGGTGCGGTTCGTGTTTTCATGTCGTTTGGAATCAGGAGCGCGAAAAGGCAGGGCTTGACCAGGTGCAGGACAATGACACCGCAAAAGCCGTAAAAACAAGTGTTGAGGCATTGAAGCTGCTTATAGAGTACGATAGGGAAAAAGAAAAGAATCCCCGTGTATAAGAAATATTTACAGCCTGCGGAATAAAACCGCGGGTTGTAATTTTTTATATTCATGTTATAATATTGACAATAAAGGAAAGGAGAAAAACCTTATGAACTTTACTTTTACTGAAAAAAGAATGCCCGCATCCGATGAGCTGAGAAACTATGCGGAGAAAAAAATCTCAAAGCTTGACAAGTTTTTTAAATCGGAAGCGGATGCTTATGTTACGTTTTCTATTGAAAGGGGCAAGGATTTAGCAGAAATTACGATTCATAATAATGGAATGTATTACAGAGCTTCAGAGCTTACAAATGATATGTATGCATCAGTTGATTCCGGCGTTGCGGCAATTGAACGCCAGATTCGCAGGAATAAGACGAGGCTTCGCAAAAAGCTTAAGGAAGGAGCTTTCGATACTCAGGTAAGTTATGCTCCTGAAGTTGAGGATGAGCCGGATGATGAATTTAACATTATTCGTTCAAAACGTTTCTCAATTAAACCGATGTCTCCTGAAGAGGCAATTCTTCAGATGAATCTTCTTGATCATGAATTTTTCGTTTTTAAAAACATGGATGAAGATAATGCAATGAGCGTTGTATATAAACGCAAAGAGGGCGGGTATGGTCTTATTTGCGATGATGGAAAGGACAGATCATGAAATGCCCTCGCTGCGGAGGAGAGATGACGCTTGATGCTCATCGCAAAATTCCTCTTCATATGTGTTATGCATGCGGTTTTATAGAGGGAAGAACGACTGAATACGGTTCTTATGATGTTTCTGTTGAGACGAATTATTCTCATATGAAAGAACTGAATTTCAATGAGCAGGTTGCATTTCTGGCAAAAGGGCTGGGAATTTCGGAAGATATGCTTCGTGTATTTCTTGAAACGCCGTATAATCAGTAAAAAATAAGATAGCGGAAAGCTATATTTCGTTATTTTGGAATATAGCTTTTTTAATTATATCCGCTGTTTATTATCATATTGACATAGTAAATTTAAAGATATACTTGCGAGGTTTATTAAATGAATGAGATTTCAGAGATAATCAGACAGCCTATGATATGGGTTCTTTGCAGTTTAACCGTCATTGTGGTTGCAATTTAGGCGGTGCTTTTCATCCGCCTTGCAAAAAAGACGGCTGCAGAAAGCTCTCTTGACCCAGCTATTCATAAAAGAGCTTTTAATATCGGTCTGATTTCAGCAATAGGACCTTCATTGGGTGTATTCATAGTAATGGTTGGACTTATGACATCCATTGGTGCGCCTATGAGCTGGATGCGCCTTTCCGTTATCGGAGCAGCACCGACAGAGCTTGCGGCAGCAACAAACGGAGCTATTGCCGCAGGAACAACGCTTGGAGGCGAAGGCTTCACGCTGGAGGTTCTTATTATCTGCTGGGCAGTTATGGCGCTTAACGGAGCAGGATGGCTTATAGTTTCAGCTCTTATCACGCCGTCCCTTGAAAAAGTAAGAGACAAAATTGCCGGGGGTGATAGTAAATGGCTTGGAATTCTTTCCCTCGCATGCGGAATGGGAGTTTTTAGTTATTTATGCGCGAATTCAACGCTCGGAACTGTCGGGAAAGTTAATACGAGTCAGATATGTGCCTGCTTAGCCGCTGCAATAAGCATGGTGCTTATGGGTAAATTTATTGTTCCGAAGTATTCAAAATTCGGGCAGTATACGCTTGGAATTGCGATGATTATCGGCATCGTTGCGGGGGTTCTATGCGATGCATTTATAGCAATGGGAGGCGCCGCATGAACAGTAATGAAAAAATGAACGTCTGGAAAAAGGCGTGCACAAAAATCGGCAGGCCTACGACTCTCGTAGCAGTATTAACCTCTTTTCTGCCGGTTTTATATCTCTGCTTTAAGTATAACTGCTGGCCGGATATGAAAACGCTTTTCGCTGCATGGGGAATGACGGTTACAGCCTTTGGAGCTTTTTATATTGTTGAACCAGTATCCTATTACGCTTCATTAGGCGTTTCCGGAACTTATCTGAGTTTTCTTTCGGGGAATATAAGTAATATAAGAATGCCGTGCGCTTCAATAGCTCTGGACCAGACGGAAAGCGAGCCAGGGACGATTCAGGCAGAGGTTGTTTCAACGATGGCTATTTGCGGTTCAATAATCACGAATCTTATTGGAGTTACGCTTGCTGCATTTATAGGAAGTGCGGTAGTTTCGATTCTTCCTGAGGTTGTCAGTACTGGTCTAAAAACATATGCAGCCACGGCAATTTTCGGCGCAACGTTTGGAAACTTTGTTATTAAAGCTCCGAAACTCGGGGTATGCAGTCTTGTCGCTGCTATTGTTTTTATGCTTGCTAAATGGGTAATTTCAATTCCTATATGGCTTATTATTATTCTCTGCGTTTTCGGAACCGTCGGAATTGCGAGAATTATGTATATCAAGAAAAAAATATAAAAGGAAGTGATGTTGAGTTATGAAACTAACGAAAGAGCAGCAGGCTCTGTATGACGGCTCAAAAGGCGAGGTAATGGCCAAAATTATGAAGACGCTCGTCATGTTCGGTGACACGTTCGGAGCGGAGAGGCTGGTGCCTGTAACAAGTCAGTACGGGCACACGGTTATCAGCTACGGCCTGAAGGTTTTGGGGCCTGTGCTGGATGTTTTCGACGAGATTATCGATGCAGGGCTTGTTGACGGGCAGAAGTTCACCGCAGACCCCCGTCCTCTTGACAAAAACGTTCCGTCCTCTTTTATTGAGGATATCGTTTTTAAGAAAATCATGTATACCGACCAGGAGCGTTATGAAAAGCAGATGCAGAAGCTCGGCATTATTAATGACGATGACTATACGTGCACGTGCTATCTCCCGCAGGTCGGAAATATTCCGAAGAAGGGTGACGTTCTTTCATGGGCGGAATCCTCGGCGGTTGTTTATGCAAACTCCGTTCTCGGCGCAAGGTGCAACAGGAATTCCGGTATGCTTGAGCTTATGGGCTCTGTTGCGGGGTTCGTTCCCGAGTTCGGTTTTCTGACTGACGAAGGCCGCAAGGCAACGTGGATTGTAGAGGTCAAGTGCGAAAACAAGCCTGAGGCGCAGCTTCTCGGAAGCGCAATCGGCATGAAGGTTATGGAGGATGTTCCGTACGTCAAGGGAATGGAGAAGTGGCTCGGAACGGAAATTACGCCCGAGGTTTCAGCATATCTGAAGGACTTCGGCGCCGCCACGGCATCAAACGGCGCGGTCGGCCTCTATCATATTGACGGGCTTACGCCTGAGGCAAAAGAGCAGGGTGAAGCTCTTATTAAAGAGGGTGCGCAGGTCTATGTTATCGATGACGCAGAGCTCGAAAGAGTTAAGAATAATTACCCCGTTATCTGGAAGGACCCCGATGCGTCCCCGAAGCTCTGCTTTGTGGGCTGCCCGCATCTGACGCTCGAGCAGCTTGAGGACTGGACGCTTAATATCGAATCGGCTCTTAAGAAAAACGGTCTTTCAAAGGTCACGGTTCCGACGGTATTTACGTCATCGCCTCCTGTTATCAAGGCATTTAAGGAAACAAAGTATGCTAAGGCTCTTGAGGATTGCGGAGTAATATTAAGCTATATCTGCCCGCTTATGTATATGAATAATCCGCTTTGCAAGAAAAAGCCTGTAATAACGTCTTCAAACAAGCTCCGCACGTATACGAGTGCACGTTATTACACAGATGCCGATATACTTGGCATTATTACGGGCAGGGAGGGCAAATAAATGAAGGAATTCAAAGGTCGCGTTGTAGTTCCGGGAACGTGCGAGGCTGAGGCTCTCGTTTCCCATAACGGCTTCAATACGCTTGCATCTTTCCAGATGGCAATAATGTTCAACAAAAAGGGAGTTCCCTGCGGAGACCAGAATAACCCCGAAATCAACGGCAAGCCGATGGAGGGAAAGGCGCTCTGCCTTCCGATTACTATCGGGTCAACAACAGGCGGAATGATTTTATTCACGGTTCTGAAGCACGGAAAAGCCCCTGCATGCATGTGCTTTTCAGAAAGCATCGATTCTCTCGCGGCATCAGGCGCAATTATGGGAAGCGTCTGGACGGATACTGTCATGCCGGTAGTGGATCAGCTCGGGCCTGAGTTTCTCGAGGCCGTAAAAACAGGCGATACTGTTAAGATTCTCGACGGCGGCGTAGTTCAGGTCGGTTGAGATAACGAATCGGGTGTTAAGGAGCTTCTTTTTGAAGCTCCTTTTTTTATTTGCATAAATTTGTAAAATCGGCAGAGAGATGATATAATATTAAGGTTAGAAATAAAAGCAAAGGAATTAGCTGAAAATGATTATTCTGGCATCGAAATCTCCGAGAAGAAACCAGCTCATGAAAATGGTCGGGCTTGAATTCGAGTGTATTCCGTCCGACGCCGAGGAGGTTATTCCCGAAGGCCTCGGGTCTGAAAAAATTGCGGAATATCTTTCCTCTCTGAAGGCTGAGGATGTTTTTAGCAGCCATCCCAAGGGTACGGTTATCGGTTCTGATACGGTTGTTTATATTGACGGCGAGATTCTCGGCAAGCCGAAGGATAAGAATGAGGCCTTTGAAATGCTTAAAAAGCTCTCGGGCAGAAGGCATACGGTTTTTACGGGCGTAACAATAATCAACGCGCGCGGGAAGCGTTCATTCACAAGTGCAACGGACGTATATTTTTATCCCCTTTCAGATAAGGAGATTTGGGATTACATTGAAACGGGCGAGCCTATGGATAAGGCCGGAGCTTACGGCATTCAGGGTATAGGCGCCGTTCTGATAGAGAAGATAAGCGGGGATTACTTTACGGTTATGGGATTCCCCGTAGCAATGGTCGTAAGAAATTTAAGGGAGATGACAGATGAAGCCTGATTACAGAAGAACAATAGTATCGTGCTATCTGGGATTTGTAACCCAGTCGATAGTGAACACGCTCCCTCCGCTTCTGTTTGTAACGTTTCAGGAGGAGTTTTCGCTTACATTAACCCAGATAACATTTATTACGACGTTTAATTTCCTCGTTCAGCTTCTTGTTGACCTGATTTCGGCAAAGTTCGCAGATAAGGTTGATTACAGGTCATGGTCAGTTGCGGCTCATTTTCTGTGCGCGGCGGGTCTCATAGGAATAAGTGTTTTCACGGCTGTATTGCCGAACAAATATCTCGGCCTTATGCTCGCGGTGGTTTTAAGCGCAATCGGGGGAGGGCTGACGGAGGTTTTGATGTCTCCGATGGTCAATGCCTGCCCGAGTGAGAATAAAGAAAAAGCGATGAGCATGCTTCATTCGTTTTACTGCTGGGGCGTTGTTGCGGTAGTTGTTCTGTCCACGGTGTTTTTTGTTGTTTTCGGACGCGCATCATGGCGTTTTCTGCCGGTTATCTGGGCAATTATTCCTGTTTATAACGGTTTCCGTTTTACGTCCGTTCCTATTGCCCCGATTCTTGAGGATGGCGAAAAGGGGATGACGATGTCTGAGCTTTTTAAAAGCGGTCTGTTCTGGCTGTTTATTCTGATAATGTTTGTTTCGGGAGCATCTGAGCAGGCTATGAGCCAGTGGGCCTCGGCATTTGCCGAAGAGGGCCTGAAGGTTTCAAAGACAGTCGGCGACCTCGCAGGGCCATGTCTTTTCTCTGTTTTGATGGGTCTTTCAAGGCTGTTTTACGGCAAAAAGGGTGAAAAGATAGACCTGCTGCTGTTTATTATCTTAAGCTCGTGCCTGTGCGTTGTATCGTATCTTATCGCGGCGCTTGCAAAGTCTCCCGCGTTTGCTCTCGCGGGCTGCGCTCTTTGCGGGCTGTCCGTCGGAATAATGTGGCCGGGCTCATATTCCGTTGCGGCTGCTAATATGAAAAAAGGCGGGACAGCTCTTTTCGCGATGCTTGCCCTCGGAGGGGATCTCGGCTGCAGCTTCGGGCCGACGCTTGTCGGGCTTGTTTCGGCGAAGTTCGGAGATAATCTGAAGACAGGCTTTCTCGCGGCAATAGTTTTTCCGGTTATTCTTATTATTTCGTCAATAATCCTTAAAAGGAAAAAGCAGTGAATTTGGAAAGATTTAAAATTTTAAACGGAACGCAGCTTAAGCTTTTTGCGATATTATGCATGCTTATTGACCATATCGGGTATATGTTTTTTCCGGGGGTCTTATGGCTTCGGGCGATAGGCAGGCTTTCCATGCCCATATTTGCGTTTTTTCTTTCCGAGGCGTTTATTCATACGTCTAACCGCCTGCAGTTTGTTTTAAGGCTCGGGCTTTTTGCTCTGATTTCGGAGCTGCCGTATGATTATGCGTTTTACGGGCGCGTGAATTTCGGGAATCAGAATGTTATGCTGACTTACTTCATAGCTGCTCTCGCGCTTTACTTTTTTGAGTATATTGCGGGGGACTGGAAGGAGCATTTTGATGTCCTGAGATTTATATCAGGGTTTGCGGCTGTTGGAATTATGGCGTACATATCATATCTTTTGAAGACGGATTATAATTATAAGGCAGTTCTCGTTATATTTATATTTTATGTTTTAAAAGATTTTGCGCAGTGGATAAGGGTTCTGCCGGGTGTTGCGCTTCTTGTTGCGCTGAAGCACAACAGCGTTTATAAATACGTCGGCCTTGGCGCCGTTCCGCTTCTTTTTTATAACGGAAAGAAGGGAATCGGCTTAAAGTGGTTCTTTTATATCTTCTATCCCGCGCATCTTCTGGTGCTTTATCTGATTAAGCGATGTATTTAGCGCCGCGGCGCATTGGCAATCAGAATAAGTTAACATAATATATAAGGAGTTTAAAATGAACGTTTATAAAAGCATAAAGGATTTCGTTGGAAACACGCCCCTTATGGAGCTTTCAAATATTGAAAAGGAGCTCGGCCTGAAGGCAAAAATCATGGCCAAGCTTGAGTATCTGAACCCCGCAGGCTCGGCTAAGGACCGCGCGGCACTGTACATGATATTAAAGGCTGAAGAGGAAGGCCTTTTAAAGCCGGGAACTGTTATAGTTGAGGAAACAAGCGGCAATACGGGTATAGGCCTTGCGGCAATAGGCGCTTCGATGGGATATAAGGTTATCGTGGTTATGCCCGACACAATGTCTGAGGAGAGAATTTTAACGATGAAGGCTTACGGCGCCGAGGTCGTTTTGTCCCCCGGAGAAAAGGGCATGGCTGGCTGCATGGAAAGGATTGAGGAGATTAAAAAAAGCTATCCGTCGGTTTTCGTTCCCGGGCAGTTTGATAATCCCGCAAATTCGCTGTCGCACTATGAAACGACCGGCCCTGAGATTTACCGCGACCTTGACGGGAATGTAGATATTTTTGTTGCCGGAATCGGAACGGGAGGAACAATCTCGGGTATTGGCAGGTACTTAAAGGAGAAGCGCGCAGATATTAAAGTCATTGGCGTTGAACCCGATACGTCCCCGCTTATTACGAAGGGCATTGCCGGGCCGCACGGCCTTCAGGGAATCGGGGCAAACTTTATTCCTGCGATTCTCGATTTATCAGTTGTTGATGAGGTTATGACGGCCTCTTTGGAGGATGCATATAAATTCGGACGGATGCTTGGGAAAAAAGAGGGTCTGCTTGTCGGGATTTCGTCCGGAGCGGCGCTCGCGGCCGCTGTTTGCCTCGCTCAAAAGCCTGAGAATGAGGGTAAAACAATTGTGACATTATTTACGGATACAGGCGCGAGATATCTTTCAACGGATCTGTTCAGAGAGGAGAACTGATAATGGAAAAGAAAAACACCGGCGCAATAGCCGCTCATCTTGAGGAGATAGCATTCAGCCTTTCTGAGATTGACACTGCCCCTGAAGAGGGTAAATATATAGGTCTTGATTCAAGCGTGAAAAATGCAATTGAGCATTTGTTTATAGCGATGTTTCCGTATCACTTCGGCGATACGCGCGCCCGCTTCGTTGAAGAGGAAAAGAGAACGTGGGAGCTCATGAGGGCATATGATGCGCTCGTGCATTGCCTTTCAATCGTCAGTGATTCCGATGAGGAGGCGTCTTCAAGAGCGCTTGAGCTTATTGACCGTCTTCCGGGGATTCTCGAGGTTCTGAAAACCGATATCCGCGCGGGATATGAAGGCGACCCCGCCGCGAAGAGCTTTGATGAAATAATACTGACATATCCCGCTTTTGAAGCGATAACGATTTACCGCATAGCCCACGAGCTTTATAATATGGGCGTTGCGCTCATTCCGCGAGTTATGACGGAGTATGCCCACAGCAAGACGGGCATAGATATTCACCCCGGCGCAACTATTGGGAAGCATTTTTTCATTGACCACGGAACAGGCGTTGTCATAGGGGAAACGACGACTATCGGCGATGACGTTAAGCTTTATCAGCACGTAACCCTTGGCGCAAAGAGCTTCCAGGTGGGGGAGGACGGCTCGCTTGTTAAGGGTATCAAGCGTCATCCGGATGTCGGAAACGGCGTTGTTATTTACGCCGGCGCCACGATTCTCGGCGGAGATACTGTAATAGGAGATAACAGCGTGATAGGAGGAAACGTTTGGCTTACGCACAGCGTTGCGCCAAATTCAACTGTTACGCAGAGAGATAAGTAAGAGAGATTTGAAATGACAGAAAAAATTAAGCATTTGCCGCATCTCGGGCGGAGAATAATTAAAACTGCAATAGCGGTTTTCATCTGCCTCCTGCTGCATTACGTTTCAGGCGGATATCTTGATGCAGCTACGGCGTCAATAGCGGCGCTTCTTTGCATTCAGCCGTATACGTCCGACACGAAGGCTTTCGCTTTGGAGCGTGTTTTAGGGACGCTTTTCGGCATCTTAGGAGCATTTGCGTATCTTCTTTTAATGCGGTATATCCCTGGGCGGGATAACGTTATTTTTGCTTATTTTATTATGGCTGTTTTTATAGTTCTGCTGATGTACGGTACTGTTCTTATAAAGCAGGCGGGAACCGCCGCGCTTGCGACGATAATATTCCTCGGAATAGTAATAACGTATCCCGAGGTTGAAACGTCCCCGAATGAAGCCGTCAGAACAATGCTGTCAACGATATGCGGAGTTCTCGTCGCCTTGGGCGTGAATATCGCGCATTTTCCTAAGGAGAAGCACCCCGAAAAGCTGTTCTTTATAAGAACGATGGACCTTCTTCCGGACAGATACACGAAGCTTTCGGCAAATATCCATATTTTTCTTGAGTATCTTTACAATGACGGCGCAAAAATCTGCCTGATATCCCGTTGGGCTCCGGCGTTCGTTATTTCCCAGATGGGCCTCCTGAACGTAAATGCTCCTATGATTGTTATGGACGGTGCCGCGCTTTACGATATTTCAACAAACAAATATCTTGACGTTATTGAAATTCCTAAGGAAAACGCCGAGCGGCTTCACGGCATAATATCCGAATTTAATACGTTCTGCGGCTTTTACGCCGTAAATGAGCGGTCGCTGTGTATTTACCGCTCAGGTAAAATAAACGAAGCGGAGCGGGCGGAGTACGATAAAATGAAGCGCTCGCCTTACAGAAACTACATGGAGGGCTATCCCCGCGAGGAGGATAAGATAGCATTTATAAGAGTTATTGACACCCCCGAGAGAATCGATGAGCTTGCGTATCTTATTCAGAGCGTTATTCCGCCCGGAATGTTCCGCATGGTGGTTCGGGAGGAGCCGCAGTTTGCAAATTACAAGGGCCTTTATTTTTATAATCCCGATGCTAATCCTGAAGAGATGAAAAAGCGCGTGCTTGCGCTCATGGAGGAGCGTTACGGCGAGAAGATGACGTCCGTGGATGTTCTTCCGAAGATTAAGAATTACGACCCTGCGCACGATTCGCTGATTCTTCTGAACCGCGTTAAGAGCATGTATGAGCCTGTGAGCTTTAAGGCACTTTTCAAAAAGAAAGGAAGTTGAATTATGGATATAAGTTCACTTATGAAGCTGAGAGAGGCATGGAATACCTTTTCGGCCAACCATCCGAAGTTCCCGGGGTTCGTTGAAGCAATCAAGGCAAGAGGGATACCTGAAGGCTCGGTTGTTGAGATGAGCGTGAAATATCCTGACGGGGCGGTTATCAAAACGAATGTAAAGGTCACGCAATCTGATACGGAACTGCTTGGAATGATTAAGTAAAGAAACACGGCAGCTTTTGCTGCCGTGTTTTTATCTGTGATTCATAATATTATCTTTTTCTGCGCCTGTCCTTGCCTGCCTGCTGATAGTAGGCGGCTTTGTCCTGATACATTTTTTCTTCGGCGTCTTTTATGATGGAATCAATTTCGATTTCCTTCTTCTCCTTGATTCCGATTCCTGCGGCGATGTGATAGCCTGCGCTTTCAACGGCCTGCTTCATGATTTCAACCTGCGCTTCAATATCTGAAAGGCTCCTGTCAATTCCGAGGGCAACGAATTCGTCTCCGCCGATGCGGTAAGTGTTTTCCTTTCCGAACTGGTGCTGCATGACGGATGCGATAAACTGCAGCATTCTGTCGCCCGCTTCGTGGCCCTGCGTGTCATTGAGCTCATGAAGACCGTTCACGTCAACATATATACAGTAAATGGATTTGGATTTTAACACATCCGCCTTATCGAGGTACTGCTGGTAGCAGTATCTGTTCTTAAGGCCCGTGAGGGAATCGTTTTCAGCGAGGTATCTTATCTGAAACTCAAGAGAATATCTCTTGATTCTGTCAGTTATTGTATAGGTGCAGAGAACTATGCTGACTACTCCGAAAACGATGGAGTTAACGATATCTGAGCTTCTCGTAACGGGGTCCTTATAAATAACGGTCATTATTATGAATGCAACAACCGATATTAAGATGAGAAGATACATCCGCCACGGTCTGTCCGTGAATACCTGTGGGACGGCCAGAAGCAGCGCCAGATAAACAGCCGAAATCTCCTGCGGATTCATAATTGTTCCGAGGAGGATACCAACAGTCATAAGCATGCACGCGAATAAGTAAACATCTATCCTGAGAAGAGGAATGCTGTTTTTTCCGGGGTAATTAGCTATGTACCATACAAGAACGGAAACTATAAGACCTGTGATATAAATCGGTCTGTACTGCGAAATTGACGGGGAAAAGACGGAAGCAACAGTCAGAAAAACAAAGGCAACCGTGCTTATAATCGAGAAAAGATTAAGGGTTTTCTGATTGCTGTCCTGAATTTTGTCAAGAATCTGCATATATGCGGCTTTTTCAACGCCGCCGGAGATTGTATTCAGCTTAAGGCGTTCAAATGTCGTCATATATTACCTCCGAAAATGTAGACTGGTTTTTACGAAAACGTTATCGGAATTATAACATAGATAAATTTTGATGGCAATATTTTTCGGAATTTCTTTAATACTCTTCTTGCCGAATCGCGTTAAATGTTATAAAATATATGTATAATTCTATCAGGAGGTCAGGCCCATGAAAAAAATTCTCGCGGTATTGATGATTGTCTGCATGCTTGCATCATCGTTTGCATTTGCTGACGATGCTGTGAGGGACAAAATCCCGGCAGACCAACAGATTGATTTTATTTTTAAAAACCTTAACGCGCTTAGCTGCGATAAGGATGATGTTAAGTATAGTTATGCAATAACGGACCTTGACAGAAACGGAAGGCTTGAGCTTTTCGCGGCGGTTATTTCCGGAACGGATTATAAGACGTCCGGAAAGATTTTTGAGATTAATGAGAAGTTTGACGGCTTTGATGAGTGCGTATTCTTCCAGGATACGGATAAATATGTTCCTGACGTAATAGCCGCCTCGGCAAATGCATTCACGGCTAAAGACGGAACTGTTTATTATATAGTTCCCGATGTCTATGTGAACGGGCCTTATGAAACTTCTGAAACGCTCGGCTCATTTTCATATAAGAACGGAAAGCTTGAGTCTGCGGTTCTCGGTTCAAAGAAGTCTTCGGAAGCAGGGCCTATTACGATAATCGAATGCTATAATGCATCAGGTCTTGAAATAACGCCTTTTGATTATGCGGATATAGCCGCTAATAAATATGCGGACTGCGCCCAGAGCACGGTGTTTTTTGACTGGTTTGCTCTTGCCGATGCGCAGACAGCTGACAGGCTTAAGGACAGCTACAATGTTTTCAAAGGAGAGAAGACGCTGACGGCTGCTCCTCAGATTCAGCCTCAGGTAACGGCGGTTCCTGAAATTGTTTATGCGACTTCAAATCCGAATCTTCTCTATATAACGAAGAACCCGACGAGTGAAACTGTCAATGAAGGCGGAAATGCGGTTTTCATAGCAAGAGCTGAAAATTATAACTATATCACATGGCGGCTTGTTTCTCCTAACGGATATACGGTTTACAGTATGAATGATGCCGTATGGCAGTTCAGAGGCCTTTCTGTTAACGGAGACGGAACGTGTCAGCTTATTCTTTCGAATTGCCCGGTGTCCTTAAGCGGCTGGGGAGTTGAAGCTGTATTTACGGGTTACAGCGGCCAGGCTGTTACGAACAGGGCGTATGTAACCGTTAAAAAAGCCGCTAAGGCCCAGCTTTATGCCAGCCCCAGCAGCGGATACTTTGAGTATTGCGATCAGGCCATTCAGCTTATTTCCAATCCCGGAGATACAATTCATTATGAAATGTCCAGAAGCGGCGGAATTTCCATGGGAAGCGGCGAGGTTAAGAGTGGAGGCTACTGCTATATAGGAGCAATCGCAGATCTCAGATATGACGTATATCTCTATGCATATGTAGTTGGTGACCCGTCAAATGCTATTTCCTGCTCATATGTAATGGATTGCCTGCCTTACTATAATTATGACGATTATGATGTTATTGACGATTTCTCAGTGATTGGAGATACGCCTTCTGCAAGCGTTAATTTCCCGGCGTATAATACCCCACAGGAAGAGCTGGCTGTAGAGGTCCGTGATGATTATACGGGTTATGATGAATATGACAGCCTTGGCGTTGAAGTCCGCGATGATTACGGTTATATGCCGTAAAGTATAACTGAAGCTTAATTTTAAAAAATACAAAAAAGGAGAGAAAACAATGGAAAAATTCTTAGCAATTCTTCTCGTTATGGTGCTTGTTGCATCGATGGGAGCATCGGCTTTTGCTGCATCAAAAACCGTCTATGTAACCTCCACAGGTAAGGTATACCATGAAAAGGAATGCCCGAACACCTGGAACGGAAGGTATTCCACAACTATCGAGGAATGCCAAAAGCTCAAGCTCGAGCCTTGCCCTTACTGCGAGCCGCCTGAGTATGATGAGTATGATCCTGATAACAATTCTCTTTACGTAGCAGTATTAATGGATGGGGATTATTATCATTATTACGATTGCGATCTGCTTTGGACTGATGATGAGTGGTACGGCACTTCCATGACTTTGAAGACGGCCCAGAAGCACGACCTCAAGGCATGCGGACTTTGCCATCCCGATGAGGGCGCTCAGAGCTCAACTGTTTATCAGACGAGAGAGGACGGCGCTTACCATACCTGCGATTGCAGTATTATCTGGCGCGCAAGATTCAAGACGACCATGGCAAAGCTTGATGAGGATGCAAGGCCCTGCGCATATTGCCATGACTTCGGATATTAATTCATCCGCGGTTTGATATCTGATATTATTAATAAGTCACAGAGCACCGGACGGTGCTCTGTGTTTTTATTTAAGTTTTCTTGATTATTTTTGCGAAATCTAATAAAATATCAATATAAAGAGTATAAATGAGTTAAAGGAGCGCGAATATGCCTGTTAAAGGTAGAAAAGTGAAGAAAATAATACTTTGTATACTTTCGGTTTTGCTGATTGTTATTGCGTTGGCAGCAGTATATACTTTCACTTTTCCGCTTGACGGGAAAGTTAAAGCGTTTAATGCACCGGTTTCAAATGGGTATTCGGGAGATTTTCAGCAGAACAGTAAGCTCGCTTCTCTTAAGAAAATTGATTTAGGCGGTTATATGAGGCCTGAGACTGTCATTTATAGGGATGGATATCTTTATTCTTCCTGTCACGGTCAGTTAATTCGGACTTCTGAAGAAGGGCTTATGACAGAACTGATTTATGATTCTGAAAATGGAGAGACTCTCGGCTTTGATTTTGATAAAGACGGTAATATTATTTTCTGCGATGTTCGGTTTGAGGGGAATACGCCGGGAATTTACAAAGCTGATATTTCAGGCAAAACACCTGTGGTAACGCCGCTTTGTACTGAGGTTGAGGGGGAAAAGCTGTGCTGTCCGGATGCTGTGGCAATTGCAGATAACGGAATTATATATTTTAGTGAGGCAACTGAATTCAGTCCTGTTAAATATGATAATGCAACGCATGCATTTCAGTATGAGTGCTATTATCATTCTTCTAACGGTAAGGTTTGCGCTTATAATCCTGCAACCGGAGAATCATGGGTGCTCGTAAGCGGATTTAGCGGGGCTAACGGTATAGCGTTGAGCTATGATGAAAAATATCTGTATTTTTGCGAAACTATGGAATATTGTGTATGGCGGATACCGGTTGATGCAAGGCATGTCTCAAAAGAAAACGGTGCTGAATTGTTTTTAAGTAATCTTCCGGGTTGCGTTGATAACCTTAACCGCGGACAGAACGGACTCTATTGGGTCGGGCTGGTTTCCCCGCGCACGGCTTCATGGGATGAGATGCTTGGGAATGTGCTGCTTCGGAAGATACTTTTGCGTTACAGTGAAATTCCGGATCCGAGTAAGCCTGAGAATGCACCGGAGGTAGGAACGGCGGCAGTGTTTGCATTTGATGATTCAGGATCAGTCCGTGAATTTCTGATGGCGGAGAACAGTGAATATTACAGTATTACAGGTGCTGCGGAAACTGAAAACCGGATATATCTGCATGCAAATAATTATGAGGGATATATCGGGTATATTGAAAAATAGCTTGAATGATAAAAAAACAGAGAACACCAAACGGTGCTCTCTGTTTTTAAGTGCGAGAGAGGAGAATTGAAGTCGGCTGCGGCCGACCCCGCCTCGGGTTGCAATATGCCACCGGCATATTGCCAAGAGCCCTCGGAGTTCAATTCTCTCAGATATAAAAACAGGACACCTAAAGGTGTCCTGCTTTTGG